>Ga0316207_10002327_pt1 | contig 19812 bp, 20 predicted proteins | sample 6weekpyrite_MG_FD_204943 | JGI IMG/M metagenome (GOLD analysis project Ga0316207, IMG submission 204943) | Microbial mat bacterial communities from mineral coupon in-situ incubated in ocean water Damariscotta River, Maine, United States -... | ecosystem: Environmental > Aquatic > Marine >...
CACGAGCAAGTGCTTTTTGTACGGCTTGATCTTTAAAGCCTTGTGTGTGTTTTTTGGGCATTTCTTATCCTCTTTCTTTTTAATTTCTTAAAAAAAGAGGCGACAGGTATTCTGTCACTCGGGGTTATGATACCGATTCCTTTAATCAGGATCTTAGTAGTTGGGATGTCTCTTCCGTAACCGATATGAATAGGATGTTTTATGGTACCGATGCCTTTAATCAGGATCTCAGTAGTTGGAATGTCTCGTCTGTAACTAATATGGCAGGGATGTTTTTTCTCAGCGCCTTCAATCAGGACATCGGTGTCTGGGATGTCTCGTCCGTAACTATTATGAATGGTATGTTTTGGGGGGCACGTCTCTCACAAGCCAACTATGATGCCCTATTATTAGGATGGAGCGCACAAAGTTTACAAAATGGTGTCACATTTGATGGGGGTAATAGCCAATATTCGACATCTTCTCAAGCAGCAAGAGACACACTCACAAACGCCTTCGGCTGGACAATCACAGATGGCGGCGTTGCACCATGAGGATTTTATTTCCTAGCAACCGAATACGTCAAATATACAAACGCACATGGGTCAGTTTGGGAATCAATTACACGGCTGCTGTTGGCTAATAGACGTCGTTTTATTCGAGCTAGCTAAACGGCCGTTCTGTCGACTTCCTTCTCATTAGGCGGCAGCGAAGAAAATATTTAAGAATCAATTTTTTGTTATTTATTAACTAATGCGAAGTTCGCACGAAGAGCAGCCCACCAAGCCGTTAGATTCCAACTACCGGCAATCCTCTCTTAAAAAATTCCAGAAAGACAATAAACGTTCTAGTGGCTTGAGGAATCTGAAGTTTGAACATAGTTGAAATACAACTATCTATCAAATAATACCTTATATTACAAGTGGTTATACCCATTAAGAGGGGTTGATTTGTTGTTTTGAACAATGTTAACTAGTTGAATCTTATTATGGTTAGAATTAGTCATAAGGCGACCAAATTTGATGGCTTGATGGGCAAATTGTTAAATATTACTGTAACATTTGGCTACTTAATCGTCTGATAATTTATAGCAATGTATGTTATGGATTGGGCTAATTTTTTGTGAGAAGAATTAGAAATGAATTAAGTTAAATATAAGGTATGGATATGAATTTTCAGAAAAACCTATTGATTAAATCAGTATTGATTCTAGCTTTAGTTTTAGGCTCTTCACTGGCATTTGCTAGCGATGAACATAAAATAACATTTCATATTGATGAAAAAAATGAAAAGAAAATGCATCTTGTTTTAAACAATACTGCAAATGTAATTAAATATTATCAAAACAAAGGTGATGAGGTGACTGTTGAAGTTGTTGCATATGGCCCAGGATTACACATGTTACGAAGCGATACCTCACCAAAAAAGGTCCAAAAACGCATTAAATCGTTTGAACAAAATTTTGAGAATGTGAGTTTTCGCGCATGTTCAAATACACAACGAAAAATGTCTAAAAAGGCAGGTAAGGATGTGAAGCTTTTATCACAAGCTAAAATGGTTCCATCAGGCGTTGTACATCTCGTTGAACGTCAGGAAGCAGGTTGGTCATACATACGACCTTAGAAGCTTTAGTCATTCAGACCAGGTCTGAACTACAATTTATGGCGTCAAATCTCCGCTAGCAACTCGAATTATTACGATTAGAAATTGTAAATAATTAGTTTCGTGTTGAATACACGCTATTGTATAAACTTCTTGTTTTAATCGACCTCAGCCTACTCATTGCTGAGTCGGTTGATATGAATACCCCGGCTTAAGATTCTGTAGACAACATGGACGTTGTCTTCAAGTTTACAGGACGTACTTACAACGTGAATATAAATCCGCTAACGCCGTTTCTATACCTGCTACTCACAATAACGCATAACTCGTGTAGCGCCAAATTATCAAAATTATTTTAACTCTTGCATATAAGCTCTAATATCTATTCAGTCCGCAGTGCATCAATCGGATCTAAATTTGCCGCTTTCCTCGCAGGCAAAACGCCAGCAATTAAGCCAATTAAAATCGCCAATAATTCAGCCATCAATACAAAAGACCAGGGCGTATGAACCGGTAGTGCTGTGATAATTGCACCCAGCAAATAAGCACCACCTGCACCTAAGCCTAAACCGACTAAGCCACCAATGGCAGACAATACAATGGCCTCGCCGAGAAAAATCATCATAATTTGATTTTTTTTAGCACCAATTGCGCGGAACAATCCAATTTCCGATACGCGTTCATTAACAGCGATACTCATGATGGTTAATACGCCAATACCACCAACGAATAACGATATACCTCCCAGAGCACCAACGGCAAAGGTTAGAACGCCCAAAACGGAATTTAAGACTTCTAACATTTGCTCCTGGGTAATCACCGTGAAATCTTCCTGACCATGGCGGGCAATCAAATGTCGTTTTAAACTTGAGACAATTTCGTCGACATCGGCATTGCCGCGGTACTTTATTTGAATCTCCATTAAACTATTTTTATTAAACAAGTCCATAGCTCTGGAGGTTGGGATATAAATACAATCATCCAGATCAATACCTAATATCGAGCCTTTAGATTCCATCACACCAATCACACGAAAGCGTTGGCCACCGACGCGAATTCGTTGGCCTAGTGCATTTTTATCTTGAAACAACTCCTGCTTAACTTTGCTGCCCAATACGGCATAGGCGCGAGGGTGAGTTTCATCATCTAATGGTAAAAATTTTCCTGCTTTTGGATGAATCTCAAAAATATCAGGAAAACTTGGGCCCATTCCATAAACTAAGGTTTTCCGCTGTCGCTGACTTGCTTCAATTTCAGCTAAGCCTTGCACTGAGCCGTTCACAGCAATAATGTGTGGCAGCTTTCGTAACGCAATTGTATCTTCAATGCTTAGCGGTCTTATATTACTTAGCGCCGCAATGTTTCCGCCATGAGTTTGTGTTGTTCCTGGTTGAACGCTTATTATATTGGTACCAAACTGCGAAAATTCGCTAATAACATATTGATGCATGCCTTCGCCAATAGAGGTAAGTAAAACAACTGCAGCAATACCAATCGCAATACCTGATGCGGTTAGAATGGTTCGCATACGATGAGCGATAAGCGAGCCCAAGGTGAGTTTGACAAAATCAGCAGTTTGCATGCTTAGTTTCCATATAATGCCTGCACAGGGTCAAGTTTTGCTGCCCGGCTTGCAGGCATAAGACCAAATACTATACCAGTCACCATAGCAACCATAATCGCTGCAAAATTTGCCCACCAGGGTGCGACAAAGGCAATTTCTGTAAACGCGTTGGATATGGCGAAATTGCCCAAGTGGCCTAGGATAATCCCACTGAGCGCGCCAAACAGTGACAGAAATACGGCCTCAGTTAAGAACAGTGTTTTAATCTGGTTTGGCGGCGAACCTACCGCTTTAAATAGTCCAATCTCTGCTGTACGTTGTGAAACAGAAATCAACATTACATTCATAATTAAAATTCCGGCCACGGCCAAACTGATGCTAGCAATTCCGGCTACGGCGTAGGTTAAACTTTTCAGAATATTATCAAATGTTGCGACAACGGCATCTTGGGTAATGACGGTAATATCTTCTTCATTTTGATGTCGCTGTTTAATAATAGAGATCACCCGTTGTTTCGCTTTAAGTAAATGCTCTTGATTTTTTGCGGTGACTAAAATCCGAAATAAAGATGAGGTATTAAAAACAGCTTGCGCAGCAACGACCGGAATAATAACGGTTTCATTCATATTCATACCGAGTGAACGGCCTTCATCAGCCAATATACCAATCACACGAAACCGTCGATCACCAATCCTTAACCACTGACCTAATGCATTTTCATTCTTAAACAATTCTTTTTTCACGTTGGCGCCAATTATACAGACGGGTGAAGCAATGTCTGATGCCGTATGGGGTAAGAATTTTCCCTGTTTGAGTTTTATGGTTAATACCTGGTTCAAATCAGCTGTTGAACCAAAAATTGCGACCTCTCTTTCTAAATTTGCTCTTGAGACAGGCACTGCTCCCACGATAACTGGTGCCACATCTTTTAATAGACCACTACGTTTTAGCGCTTTAGCATCTTCTACGGTTAAATCACGCGGCGTGGAACCGATAAAAGTAGAGGGATTAAACCCTGACGTTTCTTTCTTCCCAGGAATTATGATTAACAAGTTTGAGCCCATGGATGAAAACTGATCGCTAACATAAACCCTCGCACCCTCGCCTAATGCAGTTAGGATTAACACCGAGCCAACGCCTACCGCCATTGCTAACAGCATCAAACTCGTACGCAGTTTAGAAAAAGCGAGTGAGTGGAAAGTAAATTTGAAAACATCAAATACACGCATGAATCTTATCCATCTGAGTCGATCTTGCCATCAATCATTTTTATTTTTCGCTTTGCGCGCCGGCCAAGATTTTGATCATGAGTTACAACAATCAGCGTTATGCCATTTTCGTTAAGCAATTCCAACAATTGAACAATTTCACTACCAGACTTACTGTCCAAATTTCCCGTGGGTTCATCGGCAAGAATGATTTCAGGTTGCATGATAGTCGCCCGAGCAATGGCGACACGCTGTCGTTGACCTCCAGACAATTGTTCAGGCCTATGGTGTGCTCGATCTTTTAATCCTGTACCTTCTAGCACCTTGTCAACCCGTCTTTTTCTCTCGACAGGATCAATACCAGCCAACAACATAGGTAATTCAATGTTTTCGGCTGCTGTTAAACGGGGTACTAAATGAAACGATTGGAAGACAAATCCAATAGTCTGCTGCCTAACCTTCGCTTGCTCTTCTTCAGTCAAATGACTCACATTTTTTGCATTTAATAAATAATCCCCCTGATTAGCGTAATCTAATAACCCAATAACATTTAACAATGTTGATTTTCCGGAGCCAGATGGACCCATTATGGAAATATAATCACCTTTTTCAATAATAAGTGAAACATCGTTTAGGGCATATACATCTTGTTCACCTACGTGATAAACACGGGTAAGATTATTCAATGCAATTTGATTATCACTCATGATGGATTATCTTCAGCTGTAACCAGTGCTCCTTCCACCACGCCGTCTCGGTCTACCGACAAAACAATTCTTTCACCCTTTTCCAGCCCCTTTACAACCTCGGTGAACTTCCAGTTTTTTAATCCAATGCTTAAGCTACGCAACGATAATGTATCATCATCCCCCAACACAAAAACCTTCTCACCGTCCAATACCGCTTCCGTAGGTACACGCAACACGTTGTCATGTTCGTTCAAAATTATCTCTAGATCTGCACTGTATCCTGGTATTAGCGATTTATACTCTTCAGTGTGAGAAAATTCTGCTTCGATATCCACAGTTCGTGCTTGTTTTTCCACTTCTAAAACATAAGGTGCAATGCGGCGTATCTGCCCTTGAAAAAATTGCTTGGGAATTGCATCCAACGAAATTCTTGCTGGCATACCTGTTTTTATATTGGGCGCATCCACTTCATCTATTGGTGCTAAAATATATAAACAACTGGTATCAACGATATCCACTGCGGGTGGCGTTGGAATACCAGGTGGAGATGGAGTGACATACTCCCCCACTTCACCGTTAATTTCCGCAATGCTTCCGGCAAAGGGAGCACGCAACCGCGTTCGTTCCAGAGTCGCTTTTGTGACATCTAATCTGGCCATACTCACTTCAGCACGTGAATTAGCCGACTCACAAGCGGCTTCGCTTGCTTTTCGATTTGTCTGAACCTGATCGGCTTTTTCTTCTGATGCCAATTTTTCGTTCCATAACTGCATTACCCGTTTTTCATCTCTTTGTGCAGCTTCCGCCATCAAACAAACTTCGTGAGCATTTTGACGGGAGGCTTCTGTTTCTTTTTGAGAAAGATTAACTTGCGCAACCAAGTCATCATTCCAAATTTCCATCAACAATTGCCCTTCTACAACTTTGTCACCTTTTTTCACAGCGAGTTTTGCCACTTGCCCGCCAATAGGCGGTGCCAGTTTTGCGCGTCTACACGCTTTTACGGTGCCCGCTCGCGTATTCGCAACAGTATATTCAACCGGCCCCTTTTCGACAGTATGCAACACAACTGCAATGGGTTTTTCAGCTTTGGTAAACAGAAAATAAAAAACGACTAAGATTAAAAGACCGACAAAACCGATCGACTTTTTATGCTCATTGAAATGATTCATGAAGGAAATACTCGCTATTATCACAATGAAAATTATTCATTAAATGATCCCATATTCAGCAAAAAATTGCATCAGCAGCGAATTTAACACTGTTAATAGTTTTACAAAAATTCGTAAAATGGAGAAATAGTAACCACACAATAAAATTCACCCTGGCTACCATAACCTATCTCTAAGAACTCCCCATCAATATGCGCTGTTTTATCTCGTTATGGCGTATTCCTCCCCAACCTTGGCGTGATATTCCCGAATCATACATTTCAACTTCTTTACACTGCCAACAACAAGTAATCACTCAAAACAAACGTTCTTTCTCAAATTATGGATTTCGTCTTAGGAACAAATAAATGAAAAACATTAAGCCAAATAGTCATCAAACAAACCTAATTCAGGAAGTTCTTTCTTATAACGACTCACAGCCCAACAGCAATTTCTTCAATTCAATCAATTATTCTTACTTGTTTCTTGGTTTTTTCACATTATTTCTTGGATACTTTTTTTATCTGGGTTTTCGACAATTTGATCCACTGTCTTTGAGTTTTATCAGTACTCAATTATTGGTAAACCAACAAACTATTTTACCCCCTATGTTGCTGCAATCTACACCCTCACTAATTCATGTGATTTCCCTATCACTAATAAACATGTCATTTTTTGAATTGAGCAAAGCACGAATTTACAAAATCGTAAGTTTTTGGGTATTTGGAAATATCCTCTATGAAATTATGCAAAGCCCAATGCTTTTTGGTACTCAACTAATTCCTGGTACCTCCGATCCCATCGATATGTTGTTTGCTCTCGTAGGTGGATTGACTATTGTATTATCAATCCAGTTTGGCTCCAATTCTTGGAAAACATTCACCGCACCTTTAAGGCAAGCGAATAAACGTCAGAAAAATATAATATCAAGCTTTGTCCTATTACTTGGTCTTTGGGCAATGTTAGGTTGTGATGATGGAAATGACGCGAAACCCATCTACATGAGTTACAAAGATTTGCGTGCTCCGCTACAAATACAGGACTTACAGCAACCCAAAGTTCGTTATGGAGAGATACTCATTAGCGATTCAATTTTAGTGAGCAACGAAAGGAATGTAGGGCTACATGTTTTTGACAATAGCGACCCAACAAATCCTACCTTTCAAAAATTCATTAAGATTCCAGGAAATACAGATATGGAAATAAAAAATGGCATCTTGTATGCGGATAGTTATGTAGATTTGCTTATCATTGATATAAGCGATTTAAACAATATCTATTTAGTCGAACGACACGAATATTTCTTTGAATATAACCCCCATCAAAGCATCCCCTCTCACATTGTTCTACTAGATTTAGATGAATCCGAAGGAGTTGTTGTTGAGTACCAATTCGTTTCAGGGAGGAATTCATAATGAAGCTATTCAATCTTTCACTCATTATTTTTCTACTAATTTCAATTACAGCTTGCAAGGAAGAGGATAACGAGGAACCTACAAGAACCTATTGGAAAAAACAAATTTCAAATCTATTTGATATCTCCGGCAGTAATCTTTACTACATATACAACAATGCACTAGTTATACAGGATCATAATGAAATAGGTGAACAATATAACTCACATGAAATAAATTACAAAAATGATTTAATTTCGTTCGTTATAAAGGATGATCTTTTATTATCAAATGACTTAAGACAAAACACCTATGTTACCAACATTTCTGCCTCATTAATAACGACAAAAACAAGAAAAATTATCATAGACAGTAAGGATGGATATACCGTCCACAATAATTTTCTTTACACGATGACGTCTGCGGAAAGAGTCGGCTCAGGCCTACTCAAAATCTCAGAATTTAGTGAATCCCTAATTCCTATCGTTCAAGAGACTATTCACATGAATAAAATATCAAGCATGGCGAGCGATGAAGACGTATTATTTCTATGTAGGTACGAATTAGATAAAGAGCGTATTAACTTAGATTCAAATTCAGCTTCCGCTCCAGACCCCAGTTCTGAATCTAGTTCTGAATCTAGTTCTGAATCTAGTTCTGAATCTAGTTCTGAATCTAGTTCTGAATCTAGTTCTGAATCCAGTTCAGATTCAGAGTTAGAATCAGAGGCCGATTCGATTTCTAGCGCCGATTCAAACACGCGTCCAACAAGAAATGTTCGAACCTATAGGCCTCGTTTAATTGCTTATGATTTGAGTGATCCCATAAACATTGCCCCCATAGAATTTGGTGACAACTTCAGCTGTGAGGAGTTAAGCATTACAAATAATCATCTAATTGATTACTCTAACCAAGGCATCAGAATATTCGATATTAGCGAATTTCCTTTAACTTTGTTGAGCACCATTAGTAATGGCAATGGAACTAGATTTGACTAAACAGAATTATAATAAAACCGACAAAAATAATAATAATTCCTGGCCAAGTTTCTACTTGGCCATTTTTTTTCGATAGGCTTCTGGTGAACAATCCATGGATTTTTTGAACATTTTTCGAAATGCACTTGCGTCAGAGAAACCCAACAAATAAGCAATCTCATCAATGTTAAGTACTGAGGATTCCAGATAATATTTTGCCGATGTATGGCGAACATCATTCAACACTTCTTGGAAGGAAGTCCCCTCAGCTTTAAGCAATCGTTGAACTGTTCTCGTACTTTTATGCAACTGACCTGAAATACTCTCCAAACTGGGTTTGCTCCCGTCCAAAGATTTTAATACACGAGAAGCGACGATAGCTTTAAAATCATCTTCCCGCCCAAATTGCTGCATCACCGTTTCTGCTCGGTGCTCAAATAACTTAAATAAATCTGGATTATTGGTTAATACATTGGCGTCAAAACAGGAAGCTTGATAAACAAGCGAAAAGTGAGGCGCTGAATATACGATGTTGGAACCGAAAGCGTTACTTATTTCTTTTTGCTGTGCCAAGGTGTCGGGTCGTTTTCGTGCGATGTTTGCTTTTAAAGGCTTCAGCTTCCGGTTTAATAGCCAGTTGATCGTTGACATAAAACCCGACATGTGTGAGTAAAATGCTGCGCATCCATTGACCTCACCCAAGGCGGTATGTGGTATAAACTTCACCTCCATTTCATCTTTATCCATGCTTGTTTGAATTTGCATGCCTTCGCCGTAAATTTTCTGATATTTGCAAAAACTTTCTACAGCCTGTTTCGCTGTGGGTGCGTTTAAAACCAGGAAACCCACTAAACCCATATCAGCCGGTTGAAATTGACTACCATGATGCAAGCCAAACAGTGGATCTTCCGTTAATTTTTCCGCTTCGTCCATTAAACGAAAACCGATTCGTGAATCTATTCTTTTGTCGGGATCTGAAAGTAAGCTGGGCGATAAACCTGCCTGTTGTTGTAAAACTTCGATATCCACACCGAGTCGTTGCGCATTGCGGATAATGGTTATAATGGCGTTTACTGAGGCTTTAGGCATGAATTTATTTTAATATGACTATTTTTTAGCATGGGCTACAATTGTAGCGCATCATTTTCACCAAGTCTTATGGTATGTGGATATCAATGGCAAAATTGAATCGCGTTGGTTTATTTCTTCTTCTTATTTCACTATTTTCTATCCAAGCAAAAGCCCTGGATCAATACGTTTTTGCCGTAAAAGGCGGTATTAGCCTGGGCAGCTACGAAGCGGGATTAAACTGGGCATACATTGAACATTTACGATTGTTGCGGAAACAAAACAAAGCCCGATTGGATTCTTTTGTCGGTGCGTCTGCCGGTAGCATCAATACTCTATTATCAGCTTTAAGGTATTGTCAAAAAGACTCAACAGTATCGACTCGCGCAAGTCTCGAATTGTTTCGAAAAACCTGGGATGTTGGCATACAGGATTTTATTGAAATGCCAGGTAATAAATCACAAAAACCAACTACTGATATCGATGACAACCTACTGGAGAATCGTGGTGGGAGTATATTTTCACTCCAAGGACTTAAACGTAGTGTGGACTTTATCCGTACCCAAATCCGTTTGTCAGAAAATAACTTGATTGATAACTGCCAATTCAATATTGGAATTGCCGTTACCAAACTAACACCCGATGCCACTGAAATTGCGGGTATCGAGGTTCTAAATCAACGCTATATTTTTCCCTTAAAAGTTAGTACAAAGAATGGAAAATTGGTATTTAGTAACCTTGCTGCCAATAATCCTGCTTTTACCCGACAAGACAATTATCTGTATTTACCAGAGTCTAACAGCGAAGTTGTTTTAGACGATGTTTTGCGTGTGGTATTAGCATCCAGCGCATTCCCCCTAACTTTTCCACCAGTTGAACTGAACTATTGTAAGAAAAACGAAAATTCATCTCTAACTTCCATACAGTGTCCACAAGGTTACAGTATACAGAACAATCAATTTATCGATGGTGGAAATTTTGACAATGCCCCCATCGGTTCTGCCATGAGAATCAATGATCCTCACGAAGAACATAAAGATTCCGTGTTTATTCTCATCAACCCTGGCAATATAAGAAATCGAGATTCACAAGCCAATAAGTCTACCAAAGATCAGAAACCCACTTCGGTGACACCTGGCATAAAGGAATATCTGGAATTAAGCTATAACATTTTCGATCATGGCATGTCTGCGGAACTCTACCAAACCGCGCGAAATGTAGAAAGGTTACAACAAAAATCTAATTCGAACCGTCCCTCGATTCAAGTTACAAATCGTTACTTTCCTGTTGTCGGCGATTACCTTATGCATTTTGGCGCATTCTTTGACAAATCTTTTCGTCAACATGATTTTTGGGTGGGTATATATGATGGTATCGTAAATATTGCTGAGAGCAACTGTAAAAATATACAACCAAGAAATTCCGCCCAATATTTTAAATGTATAGACTCGCAAACCAATAAAATTTCTGATCAATTGAACATTAATCATCAACCTGAATTTTCCTTTTTTACGCATTTATTACAACGCGAATTCTCTCGCTACCAAAACACTGACGAGTGGAAGAAGAATATTAATGCGGAAGAAAAATCAGATGAGAATAAACAAGCAATGATAGTAATTTCACAGGCCATTGATGAAAATAGTTGTGAAAGTGAACCTGATATAAACAACTGTAAAAAACCCCGCGCAGTCTCTTCATTTGATAGTTTTTTAGAAAATTTGCATAAACACGACCCGCTTTTAACGAAGTATGAACCTTACACCCAGCACATCATTAAAGATAAACGAGGCTGGAAATACCCGATTTTAAATGCTGCTATCAATCGATTATACACACTGGAACGAGAAAAATATTTATCAACTAAATCCTCAAGCAAAGACTGGATTGATCAAAAAAGTATTTTTGATCTGTTAAAAATGAGCACTTATGTAGGAAAAACCTATCTCGCAAAAAGCGAAACTGGATTGTGGCCAAATTCAACATTAGGTCACTCAAAATCATTTCTTAGTATTTTTGTTCCTGACGAAATTGGTATTTCTTATCGACAAACATCCGTCTATGTTAAATATAAAACAGAATCACTGATTTCCCGAAAGAAATTTCCTATTGGCTTTGAAAGTCGTTTTATTCCTATTAACCTTACAAGTCGAACCCGGGATGTTAATCAATTTATGGGGGCAGAATTTATTGTAAAAGCCCACACCCCCAATCCATTGTTTTCAACATTCGGCATTGGATATGGTTATTATAATGTAGACTTCTATAACAACTCATCTCCATCAAGCATCGCCAATTCATTTTTTAATCCATTGCATGGCATAATTCTAGACATGGGAGCAATAGCTGGAAAAATTAAAATAGCCTTTATCTACCGCGGTTCGAAAATTAACAGTGATAACCGAGGATATGTGAATTGGGCTGTTAATTTGGGTTTGAACGATATTAAGGGATTACGTTGGTTATGGTAAAAACTCAAACCTTCAACGACTAACTCCCTATCCAAAAGAATAGGAAGTTGATCGGTTATCGAGTTCATAACATTGTTACCGATCCTGCGTTACCGAATATTTATTGATGTAGAATCAACATTTCCTAAATTATCCTCCCACGACATTTCAAGTGTATCACCAGCAGTGGCCCCTTTAAATTTGAAAGAAAAATAAGGATTCTTTGATACGGCAGGCGAAGGAATTCCATGCAAAACTTCATTATTATTCCAATAGGCATTAACCTTGGTAATATAATGTGCAGGAATTGTTTCTCCAGTTTTTGCATTTATTCTTGCCCCTGTTTCCATAGGATGATTAATTAACGCTTTTACTTGTGTAATGCCATCGGCATCAACTACTGCTCGTACTTTTATGTTAACAGCATGGCAAATGTGAGTTGTCGTTAAAAAAATAACTATAACTAATATAATTCGTTTCATTTTCTAATCCTCTAATTCGGTAATTAATAGCCAGAAATGGTTACATTAACGTATTTTTTAGCCGTGTATATGTCGCCATCTGTTGTTTCATATACCCCAATGATGTCTCCTGACGTTTTCATTTTTATTCGAGTAGCAATTACAGGTAATACATTTGGCTGAATAAGAAATTTAGCAGCAATTGGGACCGGATTGTTTGGTACTACAATCCACAAGGCACCTGGCCCCGGAATGATGGGCTGAAAGTCTGCGGTTACACTAACAACTGCGCCGTTTTCTGCAATATCTGGCGCCTTAATAATAACGCCCAGGTTTTCATTTTGATTAAAATTTTCTGTCGCAGCAAGAATGATTGCGCTGCTACGCTGTTCCATTACCAACGATTCATCAACAGTAATTGCTGGCTGACTAACAGGGATTGCTGAAACTTCGATGCTCGAATCACTCTCGAGATTAACTTTTTCTGTCGTTAAAACAATAAAATATTTTTTATCATTTGTTAGTCCCTTGATTTGATAGGGGCTGGTCACATCAAGGAAAGCAACACCATCACTAAGTACACTGTAATTGAGAGGTTCAACGCCTGACTCACTTGCCAGATAAAGATTGTATTTTGTATTTTCTAAGGAATCGTCCCAACTTACCGAAATTTGTTGATCGCCAGCATTGGCAAGCGTTATTTCAGGTATTACTAGCGTGTTATCCATATCATCAGTATCAGAGTTACCCTGAGAGTTTCCATCACCTTGCTCAGGATTGACGCCATTTGTGTCGGTACTAAAAGGTGAAGACTGGTCTTCGCCTTTCTCCGCAATTGGATCCTTAATAACATCCTCTGCAGGTAAACAGGCCAATAAAAACAAACATATATGCATTACTGCAAAAACCCGACTCATTGTATAAATTACTTTCATTTTTTATTCCGCCAATAATCAATTTATTACTGAAAAAACTCACTTTAATGACTAGCAGTCCATTGCAGACACAACCCATAAACAGGATAATATTCCTGTTATACGCTTGTGTCAACAAATTATTCGGAAATTATTCCTGTTTATAAGGGTAAACTGAGCATTTTTTGTTCGCTTCTAAATGACAAGGACTGGAGTCTCGGGTTTAAAATTGCTCCTGTTCTGGGAATGCTACCTTTCTGTTCTACAGCGGAGAAATTACCTGGGATTGGAACTGAGAAAAATTTAAAACGCGTTAAAAAGTGAGTTATTGAATTAGTAATTAAATCAGAATTTCTCCCCAGCCATATACTGAAACTCAATCAAATAATTTTCAGAAATGTTTTTACGGCATTTATTTGAGTCGTACGTTTTAGTCAGTACTAGCAATGACAACTCACAGAGAACGCTAAACATGAAACAGATAAAAATATCAAATTTTTCAATAAATTTAGCAATTATCATTGGTCTATATTCTTTCGCAGGCAACATAAATGCGAAACCACTAGAAGAGGTAAGATCGAATGTTGCCGTGGGCATCAGTAACGGCTGGGTGATTGGTAACGGATTTGTATTCCGTAAATACATTGCCAACTATTATACCCAAGCCACTATTTCGGGTTTTGCGAACCGCAAAGAAAATAGTGAGTACGCGGATCTTTCCCTAACCGTTGGTCATTACTTTCACCATATGAAATTTACGTCAAGTATAAATAATATTGGTATCAAATCTATTCTCGGTGTCGAAGTGCTTCACGACAAAACGGAAATTGATGACTCGGGAAATCGAGTCACAAAAAATAGCATTCTTACCGGTTTGGGATTAGGCATGGAAATAGGAAACATCCATAATAAGGGAGTATCGGTATCAATGAACATACTTTATGCCGCAACATACTCCGGTTTTCGATCGCGCGAGTTTACAAGCATCGCACTAAGACCTTCTATGAGTGCAGTACTAAATTTTTAGTACTAATTTGGTAGTAACTATTTTGTTGAAAATAATGGGTAATATAGAATGAAAGAAAACCAAAATTTTTTCACGGGCCTATCAATTAAAATAATATTTGCATTTCTAGCTCTCGCTCAATCTACGAATGCGAACAGCAAAGAGAGCCTTGAATTGAAAAACCAAAGGCTCTCCAATTCTACACATTATATAGGATTTAATATAAACGCAGATTCCCAACAAAGAGAGTCCAAAATATTTACGGGTGGTGGATTGAGTTTTCAACATTTTTTTAATAATCGTTTATTATTAAGCGCTGGTTTTGCCTCAATGGCGACTAATAGTGATTCCAATAATTACTCATATTCTAAAGACCACATTGATTCACATTTACTGATGTTTAGTATTTCTATTAAAAAATTACTATATGATAAACGGGGTCTGTTCTTAGGATTGGGAATGGGTTATGGAAAACTAGAACAAAATGCTTATTTGAAAAAGTCTACATCAAGCATATACACGGCCAATGCGCGTTTTGCTCCCATCTTTTTTACCACCGGTTGGATGTTTAATATAAATAACCGTTTATCCGTAGAAATTGGTCTGAATATCGATGCCGCTGAGCTGGGATTTAGCAGCCCTGTAATCAGTTCATCTTCTACTCTGAAAAGTGACCAAACACTCGACTCGACATTGGCGTCAGAAATTCAGGATGAGTATAATCGCGGGATTAATTTTACTAATTTATTCACAACTATTTCATTTAACACTGACCTAATCTAATGAATGCTTTTTTTGCTTTACTTAATATTCAGGCAATTTCTTTAAACAACCATTGAGAATATAGCAAAGAGACAAAAATGAAAAAAACCATCATACTGTGTATTCTGATGCTTTTACTGAATGCTTGCGATGTATGCAATGATACAACGGAGAGATCGGGAATAGACCAACTAAATGATCGCCATCAACAATGGACAACCAATAGTATCGATTCTTATGTTTTACGCTATAAAGTTTACTGTTTTTGTCCCATTGAATTAACTGAAATTACTGTTACTAATGGCGAGATAAGCCAAATTGTATTTAAAAATGATATCGGGGAAGTGACTAAAACAATTCCGTCAGATGAATACGACCAGTATCACACAGTATCCGGACTATTCGCCTTAATTGAAGATATCGATAGTTCCGCTGACAAACTCCTGGTGGAATACGACGCCACCTTGGGATTTCCCACCATCATCGACGTTGATCCACACGCCTCCCGCTGCAGCTGCGACGGTTCATGTTCAGACGTTTCAGATGACGAATACAAATATGAAATCAGTTTAGTGGTTAACTGAAAATACTTGCTTTGGCGCGAGCGCAGATATCACCTCTGCATCTTATGGCTTTAAAAATGAAAATAGTACAGGTCTAAGCGTCGGTGTTGCAGTTGGTGTAGGCACTGGATTCTCAAACCAATTTGAAGACAGCGTATTATCTGGCAGCATTAATGTCAAAATTGGTATTGGTTTTAGCATCGATTACTCGATTTCTGGTGACGACGTAATAGAAACACTGCGTTTGGGTGGATCAGCCTGGGCAGAAAATGAGGGCCAAATTGTCGCTGTGGGAAACAAAACACTGAAATCATTTGAATCATTCTGCAACGAAGTACACGAAGTTGGTGACCAAGTTGTGGGTGAACTGGAAGTTACCGGCAAAACTGTTTTGGTTTATGCTGAGGATATTGGCCAAACAGTGGCAGTAACTTATGATTCCGTAGAAACTGCAGTGGAAGGCGCTGCCAATGATGTTGCAGATGGCATCGAAGACACAGCAGGTGTCGTTGCTACTGGGGTAAGTACGGCGACAAACGATACTGTGACCTTTGTCAGTAATACAGTGAATGACATCTAAATATGTGCTAATGATTTCTTGGACTGTATTTTTTAATACAATAGTTACCTTTTGAGATTTATAACGTGCACAAATTAAAGACAGGACTTAAACTCCCTGTCTTTTTAGTTTAAGAGACTCCAAACTTTAACGATTTATTCTGATTTTATTAGATAGAGAAATATTCTATGCAAGGAATTGAATACATATACGAACTATGCGAAGCATTACCGCGAAGCGGTCCCGGTGATAACAAATCTACCAGACGAGCATACAATTCTATTCCCGATGTTATAGAGAATCCCTTCATCTTAGATATTGGTTGTGGTCAAGGAATGCAAACCCAAGAATTAGCTAAAATATCCGATGGAAATATCATTGCGTTAGACAACCATCAAGGGTTTCTTGATATGCTTATGACTCAAGCCAAAAAGCGCGGATTTAAAGATAGAATATTCCCCAAAAATATATCTATGTTTGAGATGAGTTTTGAGGAAAGAATTTTTGATATCATCTGGTCAGAAGGTGCCCTGTATCTTATGGGGTTTCAAAATGGATTAAAGCGATGTCAGCAGCTTTTGAAAGACAAAGGTTATTTAGCTATTACTGAACTTGTATACACAATTCCTGATCCGCCCAATGTTGTTGTTGAATACTTTAAATCTGAATACCCTGACATTAAACATGTCGATGAATTAATTGAAACAATCAACCAATCTGGATACAAATTGATTTCTAATTTTTCACTTCCCGAATCAGCCTGGTTTGATAACTATTACATTCCTATGGAAAAAGAATTACCCCGTTTGGTTGACAAATATCAAGGAAATAACATCGCGCTAGCTGTTTTTAACGGCTTTAAAGAGGAGATAGATTTCTATCGTCAATACTCGAATAATTATGGTTATGAGTTTTTTGTAATGCAAAAGACTTAGTACATTAAGTCGATCAAGTCGAGGCTACAATTACGTTCAGACGCTTAACGTGAACAGTGATCAATCAAATGATAAACACCATATTTTACAAGGTAACTTTGCTAATCCTTACTCTTATTATTCTAAATTAAATAACATTTTTTATCGACACTATTTATTAAGCTTATCTCCTTGCAAAAAGGCAAAAATTTCAGATGCTTAGTGACTGCTATTTTCCATTCACCTAAAATCTGAATTCCGCAAATATTGCTTTATTCAAACTCTATTCAGATTAACTAAGTAGCATTTTAGTCAACTAACCAGCTTGGAGGGTTGGTAAAGTGATTCATAGAATTGTCATCTTATTGGTTCTACAATTGTCAATCACATCTTCTGCAATTGCGTTTGATATGAAACGCACATCTACTGGATCCGCAAAATCCCTTTCTTTTCTCAAAGTTGGATTGAATTTTGTTAAAAAAGGCATTAACTCAAGAAAATTCACATCAAGACTTTACAATACATTTTCAAATCGAAAAAACAAATCAACTAGTAAAAAAGACACGAAAGTTAAAATAGTTGAAGTGGCACTAGATGGAATTGAATATGTGCTTATGACCGCTAGTGAAAAATTCTATTATGAAATTAATATTTCAAGAAATAGTCTTCTCCTAGCGAAAACGCTTAACAATACTATCGATTCAGGGCTACTTAAAGCCCATGATTGGCGTCCAAGGTTTGGATTAATTAATATGACTAACCAATATCAGAAACGCAACATGCAGATCGATGGTTTCTATGTAGGTTTGGCAAACATTAGTAAACATCGTGTAAACAGTAGCGATGCCGAACATTTTATTCATGATAATTTCCACAAAAAATATGGCGCTGACGTAATGTATGGCAATGCCCAATCCTATGATGGAACAACGACAAATAGCGGCACTAATCCTCAATCACTTCTCAATTTTGGATGGCGTTTGTTTAGTGATTTACCACAAAAGCTAAAAGATGCCAAAATAGTACACAATATTCAATTTGGTAAAAGACCCATTGCACATGAGAGATTTCATGTTTTGTATGGAATTACCATTCTAGGTACGTAATTTTTAGCTGATCGCTATGAATGTAAAACGATAAACTAGTTTGAATTCACTTTTCCCACAATGCGAAATCGAAATACCAACAAAATCCAAGTCAAAACTCATGCAATTCGCTCGTGACTTTTTTGAGTAAATTTAATCAACTATTGATTGATTATTACGTTATAGGAAATATTTTCCATTGCATAAATCAATGACAAGTATTTTAACCAGTGAAATAGGTGGCAAACAATTATCTGAAGTTAGATAATTCGTTTAGAATTTACTTTAATATAAATGTCTTGTAGAGTACCTGTTTATTGGGTGTCTGAAAATTTGCTAAGAACCAAATACATCACCCATCTGTTTTAGGAAGGTTTTTCACAGTTCAACGGAAAATGCGTAATAATTATTATTTATCTTTCAATTACAGGTAAAACATGATGGCTAAATGGCTGATGTTAATTGGGGCTATAATCTTTGTGGCAGGTACATTGCTTCATTTCGCACCATGGGCAGTAAACTGGTTTGGAAAATTACCCGGGGATATCAATATTGAAAATGAAAATCAAAAAATCTTTATACCCATCACATCGATGATTATTATCAGTGTTGTCCTCACTCTTATCATTAATCTATTTAAGCGTTAGAGTGCCGTAGAGAGTAATATTGTTATTGACACGTCTAACATTGACAAAAATTCTTGAGTTAACGATCTACAGTAAGCTTATTACATCCTTTGGAGGTCTCACTTGCCCATTGAAATAAAACCAGTGTCAACGAATGAAGATATTGAGCAAGTTGCAATACTCGCTGATGAAATATGGACTCAGCATTTCACACCCATTATTGGCGCAACACAAGTTGACTATATGCTGAGAAAATATCAAAGTCCTGGCGCAATTAAGTCTCAAATTAAAGATGGTGCGGAATACTATCTCGCTAATCTTGAACGAGCATGGGTTGGTTACGCTGGATTAAGTACTGATATAGATCAAGACAAAATTTTACTTAGTAAAATTTATGTAAAGAGTTCCGTACAAGGCAAAGGAGTGGGAACAGCAATATTTGATTATGTTGAAAGTAATTGTGTTTTGAGAAAATTATCATCGGTTTGGCTTACAGTAAATAGAAATAACGACGACGCCATTTCTTGGTACAAACGTCGTGGCTTTGTCGTAGTAGATAAAGTTAAGAAAGACATTGGCGAGGGTTTCTTCATGGATGACTATCTCATGGAGAAACTAATACCACCAAATAAATGACACATTTTTCAAGCGTGACTTTCACTTTACAACGACCACTTTACTCTACTGTTATGTGAATAAGGAGAATAATGTGACATGCCTCTAAACAATTCTCAGCACGATTTTACGGGTAAATGATTAGCGCAGGCACCAAGTAGTCGTGCTGGTATTTCTGCTTCCCAAAACCTTCGATTAAATCGATAACAAAATTCATTGATATAC
>Ga0316207_10002328_pt1 | contig 19808 bp, 13 predicted proteins | sample 6weekpyrite_MG_FD_204943 | JGI IMG/M metagenome (GOLD analysis project Ga0316207, IMG submission 204943) | Microbial mat bacterial communities from mineral coupon in-situ incubated in ocean water Damariscotta River, Maine, United States -... | ecosystem: Environmental > Aquatic > Marine >...
GGCATGTCGTAGCAGATGCTTCTGTTAAGTCAGGGCTTAAGGATGAATGCAGTGAATAGATGACTGCATTCGACCCGGAGCAGACATCAATAATATTTACATTATATCTGCTTCATACACAAAGCAGCCATTTGTATTCAAATAATGATAGGCTGGGGTCGAGCCAAAGCAGACATTCACAAAAACCTGCGAATGACTGGTCTATCAAGTCATGTTATAAGCCCTCTAGTAAGTGCTCTAAAGCAGGACGCATCTCTTGTACACACGCTCGTCCTTCCTCGATAGCTATTGCGGCCTGATCAAACTCCATAAGCCCCAGCTCAGACAACCGTGGTGAGAGAATAATCTCTGGAGGATCACCTGCCATGCGGCTGCGGGTGATACGGTCTTGCATAATATTGATGGAACTTGCCACTACATCAAATAGCCCTGGTGACTCGATGCTATCACCGAATAACCGCGACAAAATGTTATCCTTGCGTTCATGCAAGCTATTTATTAATTGGGCTGAAACTCTTTCCCAGGGTGTACCTTCCTTTACTGCACTTTCCTGCTGACTAGCCTGGCCTCGGGAATGCTTGCCAACAATATCACCATTGAGATTGACCGCAATGACCACATTTGCTCCCATAGCACGGCACAATGATACGGGAACCGGATTGGCTAACCCTCCGTCTACTAACCATTGTCCATTTAGTTTAACTGGAGTAAACACACCGGGAAGAGCCATCGAGGCGTGAACAGCACTAAGCAGAGGCCCATCTTTAAACCAGATCTCCCTACCCGTTTTGAGTTCAGTTGCCACCGTACCAAAATGACGTGGCAAAGATTCAATGGTGTCCTCCTTCACATATTTACGCGCAAAATCAAATAGCTTTTCACCCTGGATAAATCCACCACCAACTACAGTTAAATCAATGTAGTTGATAATATCTTTCCAATTTAGTGAGCACGCCCAGTTTTCCAGTGAGTCTATCTGATTGCTGGCGTATGCTGCACCGACAAAAGCACCGATAGAACTCCCGGCAACTATTTCTGGTTCTATACCTATTTTTGCTAACTCTTGAAGAACGCCGATGTGTGCCCAGCCACGTGCCGAACCACTACCCAGGGCAATACCGATACGGGTACCAGTGTAATTTAAGGGTTGTGTTGCATCTACTGTCATTATTTTCGCTCCGAATTCCCACCTACTAGCAACAGTCCCTTGACACTAGCATTCATCTCGCTTGATGTATCACTCAGGAATGTTACCAGTCCGAGAATGATAAAGATGTATGATAGGAAGTGCATCATCAACTACTGTGCTGCTGCCAAGCTTTTGCGGAACAGCGCCAGTGCCACTAAGAAAAACACCATGCCGATAACAACATTTGCAATTAAATCGGGCCATACTACTTCAAGTCCTGCACCACGATAGAGGATGGCCTGGGCGATCCTGACGAAATGACTAGTAGGAGCAAACTGCATCGCAACCTGTACGAATTGCGGCATGCTCTCATAGGGTGTGGTGCCACCGGATAACATCTGCAGTGGCATGATGAATAAGATCATCAACAGACCCAGCTGGGGCATGGTGCGAGCGATCGTGCCGAGCAGAATACCTAATGAAGTGGTTGAGAACAGGAAAAGCGCCGTACCCAACAGAAACAACGGCACAGATCCGGCAATCGGCATCTCCAGAACCCCTGCAATCATAAAGTGCAACGACAGTGCGGCGGCCACCAAAACCACCAGCCCCATGGCCCAGATCTTGGACAGCATAATATCAAAGGGTGTTAGTGGCATCACTAACAGGTGTTCAAGTGTGCCGTGCTCACGTTCACGGATCAGTGCCGCACCGGTCAGAATGATAGAAAGCAAGGTGATCACGTTGATCAACTCCATAACACCACCAAACCAGGCGCTGGTCAGCGTGGGATTAAAACGCATGCGAACGATAAGCTCGATGGGCAACACTGTGTCGGCACGGTGGCCTTGCACGAACTCTGTAATCTCTGCTTGTGTGATGTTTTGGATATAACCAGCACCAATGAAGGCCTGGGACATCCGTGTCGCATCCACATTGACCTGGAGCTCCGAGTACTTGCCGGCCAGCACATCACGCTGAAAGCCCGGCGGGATATCGAGCACAAAGGTATAGTTACCGGCATCCATGACGGTATCTATCTCGGCGATATCGATCACTTCCGGTGTTTTAAAATAGGGGCCATAGAAGGCGTTGATGATGCGTTGTGACAATGGTGAACGATCTTCGTCCACTACCGCGATGGGCGCATTATGCAACTCCATTGAAACACCCTTACCCGCCAGATAGATCATGAACGTAAAGGCGACAATAATGAATATAAACATCACCGGGTCGCGATAAAGGCTGCGCAACTCTTTTATTCCCAGATAAAAGATATTTTTCAGCCGTCGCACCATTAGACCTCCTGCTTTTTCAACAACAGGACGCACAACAGCATTATTACTAAAACAGCTGCAACTAATGGTAGAAAGAAGCCGGATAAATCTGCAAAACCCAGTGCCTTGGTAAAGGTGCCGCGACTGATCAGTAAAAAATAGGTGGTGGGATAGACGGCACCAATCACCGCACCACCACCTTCCAAAGATGAAACAGGATTGATGAGTCCTGAAAAACCAACAGCAGGCAACAAGGTCGCAATCATAGTGCCAAACATCGCCGCAATCTGGGTGCGCGTGAATGAGGACATGAGTAACCCCAGCCCTGTTGTCGCAATAACATAGAGCAACGCACCGAGCGTCAGGGTGAACAGGCTGCCCTTGAGCGGTACACCAAAGACAAACACTGCCAGCAACACCAGGCTAAAAAAGTTGATCATGCTAATGCCGATATAAGGCAGTTGTTTACCTAATAAAAACTCCAGCCGGGTCACCGGTGTTGCAAAGAGGTTGGTGATAGACCCCAGCTCTTTTTCGCGTACCACGCCAAGTGCAGTTAGCATGGCCGGGATCATAATCAGCAACAGCGGAATTACTGCGGGCACCATGGCGTTAATACTCTTGAAATCCTGGTTGTAGCGATAACGGACCTGCAGGCCGGTAGCACCGCTTTGAGGCACTATACCCATATTGCGAAGTGTCACATCAGCGATGTAGTCGTAGTGCATACCCTGCACATAACCGCCAATCGTTTCAGCACGAAACGGCATGGCGCCATCAATCCACGCGCTTAATTCCGGCGTCCGCCCGCGCCGCAAATCCTTACCGTAATTAGGCGGAATTTCGAGCACTAGACTGAGTTCACCACTGCGCATACGTAGATCCATGTCATGATCATTCTGTATCAATGGCCGTTCGATAAAATAGCGTGAACCAGAGATGTTCTGGATATAATCGCGGCTTTCGGGACTCTGATCGCGGTCGAGCACGGCAAAGTTTATATCTTCGACATCCATACTGATGCCGAAGCCGAGCACAAACATCATAATGACGGTACCCAGAAACGCAAAAGCCAGACGGATCGGATCACGCAGGATCTCCATGGTCTCACGGCGGGCATAGGCGAACAGTCGCAGCAGGCTGAACGAGCTGCGGATTTGATGCCCTGGTTGTGATGGTGGCCTCGCTGCATCGGACAAGAGTCCTCGTTCGTTGTCTGCCTGCAATGACGGCGCCATTTCGGCCTCCAACAGATAGGCGATAAAGCTTTCTTCTAAGGTTTCTGCCTGCTGCGACACAATCAAGGCTGTTGGGGTGTCAGTGGCCAGCACCTGTCCGGCATGCATCAAAGAGACGCGATCACAACGTTCGGCCTCATTCATGAAATGGGTGGAGACAAAGATGGTCACACCATCCTGACGGGAGAGTTTAATTAATAGCTGCCAAAATGTATCCCGTGCCACCGGGTCTACACCCGAGGTGGGCTCGTCCAGGATCAACATTTCAGGGCGGTGGATAACCGCCACAGCCAGTGACAAACGCTGGCGGATACCAAGTGGCAGACGAGCGGCCAATTCATTTTCATAGTCAGCGAGGTCAAAATCATTGATCATCTCAGCCACCCGTGACTGGATCTGCTCAACATGTAGATGAAACAGACGTGCGTGCAGTTCCAGATTTTGCCGTACCGTTAGCTCTCCATAAAGAGAGAAACCCTGCGACATAAAACCTACCCGTCGGCGGGTTGCCATGTCGTGGGCATCCACAGAATGACCGAACAGGGACGCGTCACCCGCACTCACAGGCAGCAAACCGGTCAGCATCTTCATGGTCGTGGTTTTGCCGCAACCATTGGAGCCGACAAAACCGAAAATTTCACCGCGTGAAATCTCAAAGCTAACATCATCCACCGCGGTAAAATCACCGAAGCGGCGTGTCAGCCCAACCGCCTGTATGGCGGGAGGGCCGTCACCCTGCTCTATATACGGGGGCACAATCAGCGTTTTATGCCCCTGTCGTTTCTGCTCCGGTAGCAATTGAATAAAGGCCGCATCCAGATCATCCGTTCCCGTCTGAGCCATTAATTTCTGTGGACTGCCCGTTGCCAGGATCTTGCCTTCATCCAGGGCCACCAACCAGTCAAACCCTGCGGCCTCGTCCATGTATGCAGTAGCAATCAGCACACTCATGCCTTTACGACGACTGCGTATGCGTTCGATCAGTGCCCAAAACTGACGCCGTGAGAGTGGATCGACGCCGGTAGTCGGTTCATCAAGTATTAACAAGTCAGGGGCGTGGATCAGCGCGCAACACAAACCAAGTTTCTGTTTCATACCGCCTGAGAGTTTGCCAGCAGCTCGATCACGGAATGGCGCCAGTCCGGTGCTCTCTAGGAGTTCGTCAATGCGCCAGCGACGCTCTTCCTGTTCCTGGCCAAACAAACGGCCAAAAAAATCAATATTTTCGAACACCGATAATGTCATGTAGAGATTTTTACCGAGACCTTGCGGCATGTAGGCGATGCGGGGGCAAACACGGCTGCGATGCCGCCGGTTGTCCATCTCTCCACCAAGCACGGTCACTTGCCCTTGCTGAATTTTGCGCACACCCGCGATCAGTGCCATCAGGCTGGATTTGCCCACACCGTCCGGCCCGATCAAACCCGCCATGCAACCGGCGGGGATAGTTAGATTAATGTTATCGAGAGCGAGTTTTTTGCGGTAGCGATGGGTAACGCCGGTCAATTGGGCGATGGTTTCGTTGTTCACTACTCTAGTGTCTCTGCCAGATTTAATAGCGTTGGCAAATTATCCGGCCAGGGTACACCGGAATCAAGCTGTACATAGGCCATGCCGGGCACACCGGTTTTGACGCGCTCGGCATAGCGTTTGAGTATCACGGGATCAATTTTGACTTTGATACGAAACATCAGTTTTTCACGCTCAGTGCGAGTCTCCACTGCGCGTGGTGTGAACTGCGAACGGGGCGCGATAAACGAAACCTTTGCCGGTATGGCGACATCTGGGAAAGCATCAAGCACAATACGGGCATCTGCACCGATGCTGACCTGGCTTGCCTGATGGGTTGGTAAAAACAGCGTCATGTAGACATCACTCAGATCAACTATCGTCAATACCTTGCCTCCTGGACCGAGAATTTCACCCGGTTCAGCAAGGCGGTATAATACGCGGCCGTCTCGTGGCGAGATTAGCAGACTATCCTCCAAGCTCACCTTGATTTTACGAACCTGAGCCATGGCTGCTTCGATAGCGGCCTCCGCTTCGGCCACCTGAACATTTGCTGCTTGTAACGCGGCCTCACTTGTACGCTGACGAGTTCGGTGTTGGTCGAGCAACTCTTTTGAAACATGCCCCTGTTTGACCAGCTGCCGTGAGCGCTTGAGTTCTTTCTGGGCCAAGGTCAGTTCGCTTTCGCGCTGAATCACAATGGCCTTGGCATATCGCTTGCTTTGCCGGGTGCGGCGCAGGTTGGCTTCTGCCACATTCAGATCAGCTTCAAGCTCTTCGGTATCCATCTTCGCCAACAGCTGCTTTGCTTTCACCCACTCGCCTTCAGCGACAACGATTTCCGCAATCCTGCCTCCGTTCTTACTGGCAATATCGACTACAGTCGCCTCAATACGACTGTTACTGGCAGCAAAACCGTCAGGGAGTTCTGATGTCTGTGATTCTTTCCATATGTAGAAAGCAACGGCTATCGCCACACTCAATAACACTCCTCCGGCAATCCAGTTTTTAGTACTGACTCTTTTCATTCGCTTGCCCTTATCTCAGCCACGGGTTGAGATGATTTCGAGACGATGGCAGTAACTCTGCCCTCGATGTGGCGGCTGACAATCATAATACCATTGGGTATTGATGGATACAGAAATTGCTAACGAACAAGCATCACAAATCCTGCTAACAACGCTCAGCTCCTCATTTTCCCCTGATTCTTATTAACGCATTCTCAACCAGTGAATAGACTGCGGGCACCACAACCAGTGTCAGCAGTGTGGAACTGACCATCCCACCAATCACCGCCACTGCCAAAGGGCCATTTGTGTCTGAGCCAGCGCCGAAACCCAAGGCCGCCGGGAGTAGTGCGAGAATCATGGTGAGCGAAGTCATGAGTACCGGTCGCATTCGGATGGGACATGCTTCCAACAACGCGTGTTGAATAGTTTTTCCTTCTGCACGCAGTTGGTTTGTGAGGTCGATCAAAAGGATGGAATTCTTGGCTACCAAACCGACCAAAAGCACCAGGCCGATCATGGAATAGATATTCAGACTGTGACCCACCAACCATAAACCCAACACACCGCCGATGATCGCCAGCGGTTGTGCCACCATAATAATTAAAGGCTGGATAAACGAGTTAAATTGGCTCGCCAGAACCATGTAGACCAAAATGATACCGGTAACAAAAGCAAAAACTAAATAGCCCACGGTCTTGCCAAATTCTTTAGCACGGCCGATCAATTCAATCTGGTAACCTGTTGGCAACAACTGTGCAGCCTCTCTTTTGACAATTTCAGATGCATCCCCCTCAGGGATCTTGGGCGTCGCATAAAATGTGGCGGCATATTGTAGGTTGTAACGGGTAATAACGGCGGGACCCAGTGAGGGCTGAAAGCTGGTGACGGCCGCAAGCCGCACAAGTTTACCTGAACGATTACGCAAGTGGATACTTTCCAGATCCGTAGATTGCAGGAATGTTCCTTCCCCAACTTTTAGACGAATATCGTAACGCTCACCATCACCCGGTTCATCGTTATATTTCGCTACATCCAAACCACCGGCCATCACCCGTATGGCTTGTGCAACTGCCTGAGTATCCAGACCAAGATCTCTGGCCCTGTTTCGATCTGGAATCAGGGTTAATTCTGGTAATTCCAATTGCAAATCATTATCGAGGCCACCAATCTCTGGTATGGCGCGCAATCGTTTTTCCAATTCGCCTGCTAACCGGGCAACTTCGGTCAGGTTTGGTCCTTTGAGGATGAATTGCAGCGGTTCACCACGTTGCCCGCTAATCACGGGGACGGGTGATGCGAAGGCTTTTACTCCGGGAACTCTTGCCAGGTCATTACGAACAAGGTTGAGTAACACCGATTGGTGCTGGCTTCGTTCGTTACGAGAAATCAGCTTAATGAACAGTTGTCCCTGATTAACTCGTCCTAGATTACCAGTACCAATAGTACTGAACATACCTTCAATTTCGGGATATTGGGACAGAATTTGCTCGATCTTTTGTAAACGGTCACGGGTGTATTTTAGGCTGGAACCTAATGGTGTTTTGAAAGAAATTATAAAACGCCCCTCGTCTTCATCGGGCATAAACCCTTTACCCAATTGCCCCATAAAGAAACCAGTACTCATTACAACCAGCAGAGTAATCAAAACCACCGTCCAGCGGAATTTCATGGCATGTTGTAAAATCTGTTTATACACATCTTCGATTTTCTTGAAGCTGGCTTCCATGTATTTATATAACTTGCCATGGTGTTCGGAGACACGAAGATAACGTGCACACAACATGGGGGTTAGTGTCACAGAGACAAACAGAGAAATCAGAACACCCACTGTAACCACGACAGCGAATGGCTGAATGAATCGGCCAATAATGCCACCCATAAAAACAACAGAGGCAAAAATGGCAACAAGCGTGAATGTCGCAGCAAGTACAGCTAGTACAACCTGGTTTGCTCCTTTAATCGCTACTTCTGATGCGTCAGCCTCAAGGTTTTTTTCCCTGAGACGAAAAATATTTTCCAGCACAACAATGGCATCATCGACTACTACGCCAATGAGCAGCAATAACCCAAGCAAGGTCATTATGTTGAAGGTGTAACCTGCGAAATAAAAAGCGGCGATGGCTCCCAGCAGCGAAACGGGAATCGCTGTGGCGATGATCAAGGTAGCGCGCAGATTTTTGAGAAATAACCATACTACAAAGGCTGCCAGTAGAATCCCTTCAATCAGATGTTCTTCCAGCGCGCCGATAATTTCAGTAATGACATTTGCATCATCTGAGGCGATGGCGATTTCCATACCAGCGGGAAGCTGTGGCAATATTTCCGTATCCAGGCGGCGTTTGACTTCGTCAATAATAGCGACTGTGTTTGCGTTACTGATCTTAACGATACCCAGACCTACCGCAGTGCGGCCATTAAAGCTGGCGAAACGACGTGCATCGGCTAGCCCATCCTCAATATCCGCAATTTCATGTAGATAGATTGGAAGGTGTCCACGTTGCGTAATTACCAGATTTTTCAAATCATCGAGGCTATGAAATTCCAGATCCAGTTTAATCAGATCTTCACGACCACTGCTGGTAAGAAAACCGCCAGGTAACTTGATGTGCTCGCGGCCAAATGCTGCAGTCACATCCTGTACGTTGATACCAAGCCCGATCATGCGATATGGATCTAGATTGATCCGAATAGTGCGTTCACGCTCACCGCCAATAATAACTTCACCAACGCCGCTGACCGTCTCCAAGCGTTTTTTGATAATATTCCTCGCGTACTGATTGAGTTGCTGCAAGGTGCGGTCACCTTGAAGAACCAGCCACAAGATCGGCGCACCACCGATTTCGACCTTTGCTACTACGGGTGGTTCTGCATCGGTTGGCAGTTCTCGTAGAACTTCATTAACTTTTGCCTGCACCTCGTTAAATGCCACATCAATATCTTTTTCTAACTCAAACTGAACGCGCACCACAGAGACACCAGGCAAAGAACTGGACTGAATACTTTCTATACCTGAGACACTGTTGACGCCCGATTCAACAAGATTAGTGACAGAGGCATCTACCACGCTAGGATTGGCACCGGGTAATGCGGTCGTTATAGAAAGCATAGGAAAATCGATTGCGGGGAAACGATCTACACCGATACGGTCGTAGCTAATAAGACCAAATAGAATAAGCACGCCGCTAAGCATATAGGCAAAAACATGGCGACGTACGGATAGCTCAGGAAGACTCATTATTTTTTATCCCGAACATCAACAGCCACACCATCTGTCAGAAAACCCGCGCCATCTAGCGCAATGGTTTCATTAACATTGAGACCAGATGTAATCTCAATCAAGTCACCATCACGTTTACCTGTCTTGACGACCTGCTGTATTGCCCGATTATTCTTAATGCGATAGACAATTGTTCCCACAGGACGTCGAACCAGACTCAATACAGGTACTAGAATAGCCTTACTTCTCGTTTCCAAAGTAATTATTCCCAGCACACCGTTACCTGGTTGCCAGTCCCCTGGATTAGCAAAATCCACGAGGGCCTCCAGGGCACTATTGCTAGGATTAAGCATTGGAGGTAAACGGCTAATTTGTCCTTCTACAATGATTGGCTGTGCTCCGATCTTTAACTTTACAGCTTGGCCAATTTTAATATGCCCAGTGAGTGTACCGGCGATGGAAAGCCTTGCGATGAGTTGATCGGTAGCCACCACCTGAAACATCGGATTCCCCGTTTTAACGTAATCGCCTACCGACACCTGTCGGAATTGTATTTTTCCGGAAATGGGGCTAACAACAATCGTCTTTGATAATTTATAACGCGTATCTTTTGCGCGGGCTTTAGTGGCGATTAGCTCGGCTAACGCGGCAGCTAAGTCAGTTTCAGCTTTATCGAGACTGCTTTGCGCAGAAGACTGACGTTTCACAAGTCCTTTAAAACGCTTCACTGTGCGACGATGATTCTTTATTAGTATTTCGATGCGTTTTACATCAGCCTCTGCCTTTTCCAGGGCAATTAGGTGCGCTTCATCATCAATCTTTGCCAAAGTATCGCCGGCACTAACAAGTTGTCCTTCGACCGTATTTAATTGAATTATTCGGCCATCTATTTCGGCAGCGATTATCGGTGTGGAGGCACTTTCAAGTGTGCCGGGTACTGGAATTGTTATATCCAGAGGACGACTAATTGAACGGGTAACCGTAATGGGTGTGGCATTATCCTGTTTTTGTTCATCACTGGCTATTACAGGCATGGTGATTAGTAAGTGAAATATGAATCCTGATATAGATAATAGTTTTATCATAGCGATGGCTCCGGCTTTTGATTAAGGCCGTGTAACAGGAGCCTGGTGACGTGACGTGCAATGTATTTTGGATCTTCGTGTTCGGCGCGACTGCCTGGCAAAAAACGTCGTAGAGGTCCTAGCTCGAAATGATGCAAAACCAGTCCCGCAATAGACAGAGCAAGCATATGGGCATCACAATCTGGAGCTAACTCTTTAGCTAAGTCTGACACTGCGCTGAACTGTTTCTCAAATATTTCTGTTGCTAACACTCGTAATCTAGATTCATCTCCATCTAGAAGTTCTCGCTGTAGCAGGAGGCGGAAGTTTGAATCGTTGCCGATAAGAATACACAAGGCTTCTACAAAGTGCCCCAACCGATCTTCAGGTGTTGTGTTGTCACTCAATACAGCTTGGATTCCTTCTTCTTTGTCTGCAAAGGAGTACTCCACTGCGGCGAGATATAATGATTGCTTGTCTTGAAAGTGGTGATACAGGGCTGCCGCGCTGATCCCTACGGTACTGGCAATGTCACGCATGGACACCCCATTAAAACCTTCATGCGCAAATTGGGGAATTGCTTGGATCAAGATATATTCGCGTGTGTCGATTTGTTTAGCAGCACTTTGTTTGGTCACAATATATTACCTTAACAAACGTTAATTAAGGTAAAAGAATAGCAGAAAAATATAATAATAACAGTGAGATATTTCTTGTTATGACCAACTCTCTGATTCTTAGGTGATATTTATAGGTAAATAAATATTGAAGTGCTCAGTTATTTGTAATCGTCTGCTGACAGCTAAAAATACGTATTGGCGAGTAGAATCAGAAGGTCCGCTATCGCTGAGCAGCAGTCGTTTATTAGATTTCAGCGGACGACTGGTTGATACACAAAGCGGACGGATACGATATAGTGGCGACTGACGGAAGTCGACCCTTAGCAGACGTTCGATTAAGTCGTATTTATAGGATGGTGCATTTATCAAATTCTAAGCATTTTCCCTATGACACATGAGGGCCGTATTTAAAAACCTATTTAAATTAAACTGATAATTTCACTTAGGACGAATGCAAAACTGACAAAGAAGCCAATGATTGGTATCCAGATCGGAAATGTCCTTACATCAACTGGATTAGGAGCGCGTCGTTTAATTCTCCATAGTGCAAGATTCACTATCGAAAAGATCGTCAACATTATTACTGAAGTCGCTTCAGCAAGTGAAGCAAGACTTCCTAGTAGTGCAATTATAAGAACAATTACTGTAGCCACGGCTGTTGCAAAGTGAGGTGTACGCGTTCGGTGGTGAACCACCCCTAAAAAATCGGGTAGCTGTCCACGTGAACTTAATCCGTACAATACTCGGGAAGCCATGATCATTTGAATCAATGCACCGTTGATAATGGAGAACATACCGATAATAATTATGATGACTGCCTTCTCTCCCGTATGGTGTTCATAGATTTGTGCAAGGGGTGCTTCACTTGAAGCAAGTTCTGCAGGTGATAGTGTTAGTACCGCTGTCACCATTATCAACATATATATAAGGGTAGTAACACCAAGTGTAAGCAAAATCGCTAGAGGAAGGTTGCGTTTTACCTCATTAACTTCTTCGGCGACATCAACCATGTCCTCAAAACCGATATAGGCATAAAAAGAGAGGATAGCTCCAAGGTAAATTCCGTGCCAACTAGTGAGATCAATAGGAGGGATTAACTCAGTCCACCTAACGGAAAAAGTAGATAATGCTTCACCACTGACTACAACTACCAGTAGTAGGCCGCCGATTGAAATTACCGTAATCAGACTTGCTATAGTGACTGATTCTGCGATACCCCAAACTGCAATGATGCCAAGTACTAAAGTCACCAGCACGATTGCAATGGTGCGCTCTAAATCAATAAATTGGTGCAAGTAACCAACGAAGCCATTAACCAGCGCAGCAGCCGAAACCAGACCCGCGGTGATTACTAAAAGCCCGACAATTGTTGAAAAATATTCAGAAGAAAAACCTTGTTTTACGTACAATGCTGCACCAGCAGCTTGAGGGAAACGAGCACACAGTTCGGCAAATGATATTGCTGTAAAGCCTGCCATGAGTGATGCGATAAGGAAAGAAATGGGCGCGAAGTATCCTGCAACACTAGCGACCTCACCAATCAAAGCATAAATACCCGCACCTATCGTTACTCCAAGTCCATAAAGTACCAGCATGGGAAGAGATAAGGTGCGTTTAAGGGCGATTTTATTGCTCATAATAAAAATCCCGACAACTAAAAATTGTGTATCAATAAATTTTAGATTACACCACTTATTAATACCACAACAACGCCGCGAGAGATTTCTTCACGTTCAGCTAAAGATAGGGATCGTGATGATCGATGGCGTAGGGGTGGCCTAATGCCGCCAGACTCACCGATAATGCGAGCAACAGCTGAATGATGCCGGTCAAATAACCGCGCAATAGAGCCTAGTGTCTTGCCTTTTTGCCAGCGATCCCACATCAATGATCGCTGCTCTTCTGTGTAATATATTCTGGGTCTTTGTTTCATCTTTAACATCCTTATCATATACTCGTTTGAGAATAGATGTTGCATCGACCGATTGAAACCGCAGCCGGATGCAGACATAACAAGAAAAATAAGGCTAGAATGAGGTTGGCAACCCAAAGTAGTCATCCACAATCTCTATATGCAGTATGTGTAAAGTGATTAGATTTTATATAAACGCTCTCATTTCATCAGACCTGATTTTGCGCCTCAACATGATCTGCAAATCCGCTTCCCGCTTCAGTGTAGATATTGAACACAGCAGTTGCGCCTGCTTGTCGCAAAAACTTCTCTTCATCAGAAAACCTTGCCGTTGCTGCAATACGCCCGGGGAAAGATATCTCCCGCAATTGCTCTAGGGCATCTAGGTTGGCCTGAAGATTTGGCAGAGACAGCATGACGAGTTTAATACTGTGGTCATGCTCTATTTTGTCCCAAAAATCGGCATCGCTCGGGTCACCGTGTAGCACCTTGCGTTTCATCGACTGATGTTTTTTGATCAAGTCGTTATCAAAGTCAATGCCAACTACGGTCTCACCATGGAGTTCACGCATCTTGTCATAAGCACCGCTGCCGACTCGGCCCATACCAAAGATGGCGATGGTTGCTCCAAGTGTATCCAGCAGCATGTCATCTGGGAGTCGCTCTTTACGTTGAAACTTTCCCCAAAAATTCCTGTACGAACTGTAGATTTTGTCATCCTTGTTGTTTATTGGCGCGGCGACAATAAAAGAGAGAGAAAGTGCGATGGCAATAACCACCAGCCATTGACCATCCATCCATCCATTTGTTACGCCTATTGCCGCAACTATCAGTCCGAATTCACTGTAGTTAGTCAAATTTAGCGTTGCTAATAGAGAGGTTCGTGCTCGTAGTTTGAATTGTGTCATCAGAGCAAAAAAGAGTGCCGATTTGATGAAAATAAGAGGCACTAGGAGTAGACCAATGATCAAGGCTTCTAGCGAGAGCTGGCCTGACATACCGATGGAGAGGAAGAAGCCCACCAAGAACAGGTCTTTGAAACCCAGCATTGATTTAGCCATCTCCTTTGATTTGGGGTGAGTCGAGATCAGAACGCCCATGATGAGCGCACCCAAATCACCTTTTACGCCGCCTAGCTCAAATAGTTCAGCACCACCCAAAGCCAGAACCAAACCATAAAGAATTATCAATTCACCATGTCCGGTCTTTTGTAACATATGATGAAATAGTGGGCGCATCGGGATAAGTAGAAACAACAGTAACGCCCAGAGGGAGGGAATTTTTCCCGCAGACGCTGCCAGAAAGATAACGGCTGCCAGATCCTGCATCACCAGAATGCCGATAGCGATACGTCCGTGCAGGGAATTCATTTCTCCTTTGTCTTCCAGTGTTTTAACGACAAAGACCGTACTGGAGAAACTTAATGCAAAAGCAAGCATTAGCGAAAGTTTGAGATCCAGACTGGAGAAGAGCGGGATACTCATCAAAGCTAAAGCAAATATAACGGCTCCGAAAAGGGCAATAATGATAGAGATATGCAGTACCGTTACTGACCACACCTGCGGTCTTATCAACACCTTCAGGTTTAGCTTTAGGCCGACGGTGAACAAAAGCAATGTGATACCCAGGTCAGCAAGTTTTTGTAATGTCTCTCCGCTTTCGAAACCCAGGTAATTGAGCAGGAAACCGGCTGCCAGAAAACCAACTAATGGCGGCAGATTAATCAGTCTTACCAGGAAGCCCAGAAAAAAAGCCAGAGATATCCAGGTAACATCACCGAGTGCTATGGCAACCCATTCAAAATCCATGGTAAGTTAATTCCTCAGCCCTATTTGGGTGTCAATTATTAACAAGAAGCAAAACCCACGCCGTAAGAATGGTGCTCAGTAGCTTGACCCTTTTGGCCAATACTATTTGCTACTGTATGTATAATCAATTATTAAAGTGGGAAGCACAAATTACTAATGAAGTTTCGCTATCGCCGAACGAGGTATTTAGTATGAATAACGAAAGTGAAAAAGACCTTTTTAATGAGCCCGGCCATGAATTGGCAGATAAGTCAGAAGATCCGTTTATGGGCTTTCTTCACAATATCATACGTTTAGCCGTAAAAGTGCTAGCGGTATTAATGGTTGCCGTCATTGTCTGGGGTATCGGTGATGTTATTTATGTTTTATATCAGCGTCTTGTGGAGCCCCCATTTTTACTTTTAAGTATTAGCGACATCCTGGCAACATTTGGTGCTTTCCTTGCAGTATTAATCGCCATAGAAATCTTTATAAATATCACGCTTTATTTAAAAACTGACGTTATTCCCGTCAGGCTGGTAGTCGCAACCGCACTAATGGCAATTTCACGTAAAGTTATCATCTTTGACTTCGAGAAAATTACACCTCAGTTTGTAATGGCAACAGCCGCTGTTGTTTTAGCTTTAGGGATCACATACTGGCTTATCAGCAGAAAGACCTGACAATGATCATTTGATATTTGTGCCAGATTAGATGTACTAGACAAAATCACATCAAGCAAAGGTGTCAAGATGAATGACGATCTTACATGGACATTTAATGTTGCGGTCATCGAATGGTTAATTATTCTTACTATGATTGTCATTATGGCTGTTGTGGGTGCTGTAGTTACACGCCAGACAATTAAAGCTTTCAAAAATATAAATAATCAGTTAGGTGCGGTGGATTCGATACCAGAAAATTGGCATACCGAAAGCACACAAACAGTCTTCGAATTTCTCGCAACGACGCCAGATGGTCTAGGCAATGAAGAGGTAATTAACAGTCGGGCTAAACACGGGCCTAATCGGCTTCCCGAGCCAAAGGTGCGTGGTCCACTGGTGCGTTTTTTCTATCAATTCCACAACGTTCTAATTTATGTATTGATTGCTGCGAGTGCGGTCACTGCCATGCTGGGGCATTGGGTGGATGCCAGTGTGATTCTTGGTGTTGTCATTATTAATGCAGTGATCGGGTTTGTACAGGAGGGTAAGGCCGAGAATGCTTTGAGGGCAATTAGGCAAATGCTTTCACCGAACGCCATGGTGTTGCGTAATGGTAAACAAGTTACGATCCCTGCTGAAGAGTTAGTGCCTGGCGATGTTGTCTTGTTGCAATCAGGCGATAAGGTGCCAGCAGACCTCCGGTTATTTCGTGTTAAGGGACTACAAATTCAGGAATCAGTACTGACAGGTGAGTCGATGGCGGTAGAAAAGATCACTGATCCTGTCGCACAGGAATCAGTGATAGGTGATCGCCGATGCGTTGCCTATTCGGGAACTCTGGTTACACATGGTCAAGGAGCCGGTGTGGTGATAGCAACCGGTGTGCAATCCGAAATTGGTCGTATTAGTACACTGGTATCGGAAGTGGAGTCACTGACAACGCCACTATTACGTCAAATGGCTCAGTTTGGCCGCTGGCTTACGCTAGCCATTATAGGTATTGCCATTATTACCTTTATCTTCGGTTCAATCGTTCGAGATTATGCGATCGCTGAAATGTTTCTTGCCGCTGTAAGCCTTGCAGTGGCGGCAATCCCTGAAGGATTACCTGCCATCATGACAATCACGTTAGCTATAGGTGTACAGCGTATGGCGCGACGGAATGCCATTATCCGTAGATTGCCTGCCGTGGAAACCTTGGGCGCCGTAAACGTCATTTGTTCGGACAAAACCGGTACCCTGACCCGTAATGAAATGACAGTTCGTATGATTGCCACTACCAGTAGTTTATTTGAGGTGAGTGGTACAGGTTACGATCCCCATGGATCGATATCGTTATCGGACATGAATGTACTTGCTGAAGAGAGGCCGCTTCTATTAGAGACCACCCGAGCTGCGGTGCTTTGTAATGATGCATCACTGGAACGTAAAGACACTGAATGGTTTGTGCATGGTGATCCGATGGAGGGGGCTTTATTGGTATCAGGTTTGAAGGCTGGACTGGATAATGAAGCTGAGGTTAAACAATACCCGCGCACCGATCTTATCCCTTTTGAATCCGAGCATCGCTTTATGGCGACGCTTCATCATAGTCACAGCGGTGATGCTTTCATTTTTCTTAAAGGCGCCCCTGAACGATTATTGGAGATGTGTGCTCAACAGAAAACAGTTCATGGTGATCAATCCATCGATAAAGATTACTGGCTAAGCCGTATTGAAGAAATGGCACAGCAAGGTCAGCGAGTATTGGCCATTGCCGTCAAGCCGGTTAACTATGAACAGATGGAGCTAAAATTTAGCGATGTAGAGAACGGGCTTATTATGCTGGGCATGTTTGGTTTGATTGATCCACCTCGTGAGGAAGCTATTGAGGCTGTAGAAACATGTGGTAAAGCAGGCATTCGGGTGAAAATGATTACTGGCGACCATGGTGCTACAGCGCGTGCTATCGCTCGGCAACTCAAGCTTGTTAATGCCGATGATGTACTCACCGGACAAGACCTAGACTTAATGAGTGAGGACGAGTTACGACAACGCGTGCAAGATGTTGATGTGTATGCGCGTGTCAATCCTGAACATAAACTGCTTTTAGTAAGACTGATGCAGGAGCTGGGTTTAATCGTAGCCATGACAGGAGATGGAGTAAATGATGCCCCAGCCTTGAAACGTGCCGACGTGGGTACTGCCATGGGGCACAACGGTACAGAAGCGGCCAAGGAAGCTGCTGAAATGGTTCTGGCTGATGATAATTTTGCATCCATCGCTCATGCTGTAGAAGAAGGGCGCACGGTTTATGACAACCTCAAAAAGGCTATCCTTTTTATTCTGCCAACTAATGGTGGTGAAGCGCTAATTATCCTTGCCGCTATTTTGTTTGGTTTTCATCAGCTACCGTTAACACCGGTGCAAATTCTCTGGGTTAATATGGTTACAGCAGTAACTCTAGCGTTGTCACTGGCTTTTGAGCCACCTGAACAGAACGTTATGCGACGCCCTCCACGTAATGCTCATGAGCCGATGCTGACTGCTCATTTAATTTGGCGTATTACCTTTGTCTCCGTTATTTTGATGAGTGGAACATTCGGTCTTTTTATTTGGGAAATCGAGCGTGGGATGAGTATTGAGCATGCGCGCACGGTTGCCGTGAATACATTGGTTGTGTTTGAGATATTTTATCTATTTAACTCTCGTTATATCAAAGCCTCCATCTTTAATTGGGCAGGATTAACAGGCAACCGTTATGTACTGATAGCCATTACTATACTTATCATTTTTCAGTTAGGTTTTACATACCTTGCGCCAATGCAGATTTTATTCGGCACTACTGCGATCGATTTCAATATATGGTTACGCATTATATTAGTATCCTCTTCGGTGTTATTTTTGGTAGAGTTGGAAAAATATTTTATGCGGCGTGCAGAGCGAATTAAATAATAGGTAGAAATGTATCTATTGATTAAAATAACGTAAGGCAATTGTCTCTATTGGAGGACAACGATATGCAGCGATTTAAAAATATTCTTTGTGTTGTCAGTACTGATCTGAAAGACAATACTGCATTGGAGCACGCAGTCAAATTAGCAGAAAACAATCAGGCTAGTATTACTGTCGTCGAGGTAATCGATGAAATACCACCTAACACAAATCTCTTCGAACTTACCTTGTCGCCTGAAGAGCTTCAGGAAAAGATAGTAATAGAGTATGAAAAGAAACTCGAAGAATTGGTTTCGATCTGGAATAAAAAAATCGAGATAAAATACAAGGTGCTTGTTGGCAACTTATATCTGGAAATTATTTATGGAGTTCTTCGTAACAAGTATGACCTTGTTGTTAAGATGGCTGAAAACGGTGGAATTGTGAACAGGATGTTTGGTAGTGATGATATGCATCTACTACGGAAGTGTCCATGTCCGGTATGGATAGTCAAACAAGAATCGAACAAAGAGTATCAGCGTATATTGGCTGCTGTGGATGTCAATGATTTTTACTCGCCAGAACAGTTGGATACGCGACGTTTGCTTAATCTTCAGGTTCTAGAAATGGCGCTTTCATTGGCGCTGTTAGAGTCCGCTGAAATGCATGTTGTTCATGCATGGGATGCTATCGGTGAGAGTGTTATAAACCTTGTGTTCCATGATACACCTGAAGAAAAAGTAGCCGCTTACGTGGAAGAAGTCAGGAAACAGAATGCGGATAACATGGACGAACTCATGCATGAATTGACGAGATGTATGGGACAGGATGCAGTGAGTCATATCAAGCCACAAAGCCACCTTATAAAAGGGTATCCACGAAAAGATATCTCATTGTTCGCAAAAGAAATCAAGGCTGATCTAGTCGTTATGGGGACTGTGGCTCGTACCGGTATTCCAGGATTATTTATGGGAAATACTGCAGAAAGCATTCTTAATCAACTTAACTGCTCAGTGCTCGCAGTTAAGCCGTCTGGGTTTATGACACCGGTTACTCTAGATGAATAAGATAGCGTGTCGTTATCACGATAAAGATAATTACTTCTTTATATGGACGTTTCTGGCTATAAACACTCGACACGTGCATCCTTAACATTTTATAAACGAAGTTGTGGAAAATAAGTAAAGTCAGCATAACGAACGCTTCTGACGGCTATTGTAGATTAGGTAAAGTTCCTGAGCTTTCGCTTCATAGCGGTTTACTGACATTACTCTATCATCTTCTAAATGGCTGCTATTGGTTGCGGGTTTCCGGCATACGCTTCAGTTAATTGAACGGCCGCTTCCGCTGAACAGCGGTCATTCACGAGGGGTGGCTGAACTTCCGCTATTGGTCGTAAGCGGACTAGTAGCTGTTCTTAAATAGTGTGTTAACGGCAAGACGGGCTCAATGGAGCCCATCGTCATT
>Ga0316207_10002329_pt1 | contig 19797 bp, 17 predicted proteins | sample 6weekpyrite_MG_FD_204943 | JGI IMG/M metagenome (GOLD analysis project Ga0316207, IMG submission 204943) | Microbial mat bacterial communities from mineral coupon in-situ incubated in ocean water Damariscotta River, Maine, United States -... | ecosystem: Environmental > Aquatic > Marine >...
AGAAAAGCGAAAATCTTGAACCACAGAGGACACGGAGGTCACAGAGGATTTTACAGTGCAGTTATGTTCACCATGAATTTAACCGGTTTTTCTCTGTGACCTCTGTGGTGAATAAAAGATATATTGGAATATAGATGCAGGGTAGATTTTTACCCCGCATCCCAGAGATTGAAACATGACATCAACAAACTCAACCACATTTATCGTTAAACCCGGGGGGACGCTCACGGGTGAAATCCGGGTGCCGGGCGACAAGTCCATTTCTCATCGCAGCATCATGCTTGGCGCGCTGGCGGAGGGGATGACCGAGGTTACAGGCTTTCTCGAAGGTGAGGACAATCTGGCGACCCTGAATGCTTTTCGCGCCATGGGTGTGAACATCACAGGTCCGGAGCAGGGTCGGGTTAGCATCGAGGGGGTGGGGTTGCATGGTCTCAAAGCGCCGGATGGCCCTCTGTACCTGGGCAATTCCGGCACCTCGATGCGCCTGCTGAGCGGTCTGATGGCGGCGCAGGCGTTTGACTGTACGCTGACCGGCGATGCATCGTTGAGTGGTCGTCCCATGCGCAGAGTCACCGCGCCACTGGCGGAAATGGGGGCAAAAATCGAGAGCAATGAGGCGGGTACGCCACCGTTGCATATTCATGGCGGGCAGAAATTGCAGGGTATCGACTATGCCATGCCGGTAGCCAGCGCCCAGGTGAAATCCTGCCTGCTGCTGGCCGGGCTGTATGCCGAGGGAGAAACCTGCGTGACGGAACCGGCGCCGACCCGGGATCACACCGAGCGTATGTTGCAGGGTTTTGGTTATGCGGTGAAACGCGCAGACAACCGAATCTGTGTCGAAGGCGGTGGTCGATTGTCGGCGACCCGGCTTGACGTACCGGCGGATATTTCATCGGCTACTTTTTTTATGGTCGGCGCGAGCATTGCCGATGGCGCGGATATTACTCTCAAACATGTCGGCATCAATCCTACTCGCATCGGTGTGCTTAATATCCTGCGGCAGATGGGCGCGGATATCGAACTTGCAAACGAACAGCAGGTCGGCGGTGAGCCGGTGGCCGATATCCGGGTGCGCAGTGCGCGACTGAGAGGCATCCGCATTCCCGAGGAGCAGGTGCCGCTGGCGATCGACGAATTTCCGGCGATTTTCGTCGCCGCGGCCTGTGCCGAGGGCGAGACGCTGCTCACCGGAGCGCGGGAACTGCGGGTCAAGGAAAGCGATCGTATTCAGGTGATGGCCGATGGCCTGCAAATTCTGGGCATCGATGCCCGGCCTACGGAAGATGGCATGCTGATTCAGGGTGGCTCGATCGGCAGCGGCTGTGTGCAAAGCCACGGCGATCACCGCATCGCCATGTCCTTCGCCATGGCGGCGCTGCGTGCGACCGGCCCGGTAGAAATCCACGACTGCGCCAATGTCGATACTTCCTTCCCCGGTTTCGCTACCCTGGCGCAGCAGGCCGGACTGGCAATTTCTGTCAGTGAATCTTGAGAGGCTAAATAGCTGTTCCAAATTCCTGTCCACTATATAAATTACGTTCGTGGTGAGCTTGTCGAACCATGACTCAAAGCCTGAAATAGCAATATTTAATGCTGTTCACCCTTCGACAAGCTCAGGGCGAACGGTTTTACTGAACAGGAATTAGGACACTTAATTTAGGTAAAAAAGCGTATTCACCGCAAAGGACGCAGAGGTTCGCAGAGGAAAAATCGGGTTAAAGTTAATCACTCTGCGTCCTCTGCGGTTCAATCTTGTCTATCTATAACTGTGTCATTATTTCACTGGATGGACTTAATAATCACCAGGGGTTTTACCATGTCCGATATTCCCATTCTGACCATCGACGGCCCCAGTGGCTCAGGCAAGGGCACCATCAGTGCGCGGGTGGCGCGGCGGCTGGGCTGGTATCTGCTCGATAGTGGTGCGCTGTACCGGCTGGTGGCGCTGGGGGCGCAACGCCATCATATTCCGCTGGAGGATGAGCCGGCGCTGGCGAAGTATGCGGCCTCGCTGGATGTGCAGTTTGAACTGCCAGAATCGGGTTCCGAGCCGGTTACCCTGCTGGAAGGCGAGGCCGTGGGGGATGCCATTCGCAGTGAAACCTGTGGTAATGCGGCCTCGAAAGTTGCTGCCCTGCCGGCGGTGCGGGCGGCGCTGCTCCAGCGTCAGCGTGATTTTTGTCAGCAACCGGGGCTGGTGGCCGATGGCAGGGATATGGGAACCGTGGTTTTTCCTGAGGCCGGGGTGAAAATATTTTTGACCGCAAGCGTAGAAGAACGGGCGCAAAGGCGCTATAAACAGTTGATAGAAAAGGGAATCAGTGCTAATCTTGCCCGTCTCCTGAAGGAGATAGCCGAGCGTGACGCTCGTGATAGCCAGCGTAAGGTGGCGCCGCTGAAGCCAGCGGAGGACGCCATAATACTGGATACCACTTCGATGACGATTGATGAGGTGGTGGAAAAGGTTGTGCAGCAGTGTCAGCAGGGCTTTGCCTGAACCATTCAGGGGGCAGTCGGGTTTAATGTGGTTGTTTGAGTTTGGCTGTAGTAAATAGATGTAACTGGGAGCTCACGATGTGTAGTCTGGATTGTGGGCTGAATTTGTAACTAACCCGCGGTTTTTTACCGCAGTAACATAGGTTGGATGTTTCAACCTAAGGCGATATGAGAATGAGCGAAAGCTTTGCAGAATTATTTGAAGAGAGTCTTGCCAAAACGCAGATGCGTCCCGGCACCATTATTCCCGGCACTGTAGTACAGGTTAACGATGACTTTGTTATTGTCAATGCAGGATTGAAATCCGAAGGCGTGATTCCAATCAATCAGTTTGCTAATGAAGCCGGTGAGGTTGATATCAACGTAGGCGACATTGTAGAAGTCGCACTGGATACGGTTGAAGACGGATTTGGCGAGACCCGTCTGTCACGCGAAAAAGCCAAGCGTGCGGAAACCTGGAAAAAACTGGAAGCTGCATTTGAAGCAGGCGAAACGGTTACAGGTATGATTAACGATAAAGTCAAAGGTGGCTTTACCGTCGAGCTGGGTGAAATCCGCGCTTTCCTGCCGGGTTCACTGGTGGATGTGCGTCCTGTTCGCGATACCAGCTATCTCGAAGGCAAGGAACTTGAATTTAAGGTTATCAAACTGGATCAGCCGCGTAACAATGTTGTGGTTTCCCGCCGTGCGGTGGTCGAGGCTGAAGGCAGTGCTGAACGTGAAACCCTGCTGGAAAACATGCAGGAAGGCGCCGTTATCAAGGGTGTGATCAAGAACCTGACCGACTACGGTGCTTTTGTTGATCTGGGTGGTGTCGATGGCCTGCTGCATATCACCGATATGGCCTGGAAGCGCGTCAAGCACCCCAGTGAAATCGTTGAAGTAGGCGATGAAATTGATGTCAAGGTACTCAAGTTCGATCGTGAGCGCATGCGTGTGTCACTGGGGCTGAAACAGATGGGCGAAGATCCCTGGGTCGATATTGCACGCCGTTATCCTGAGCACACACGTCTGCTGGGCAAGGTCACCAATATTGCTGATTACGGTTGCTTCGTTGAGCTGGAAGAAGGTGTTGAAGGTCTGGTGCATGTGTCTGAAATGGACTGGACCAACAAAAATATTCATCCCAGCAAGGTTGTACAGCTAGGTCAGGAAGTGGAAGTGGTGGTTCTGGATATCGATGAAGAACGCCGCCGTATTTCACTGGGCATGAAGCAGTGTGCTGCCAATCCCTGGGAACATTTTGGCGCTACACACAACAAGAATGACAAGGTCAGCGGTGTCATCAAGTCGATTACCGACTTTGGTATTTTCATCGGCATGGACGGTGGTATCGACGGACTGGTGCATGTTTCTGATATTTCCTGGAATACGCCTGGTGAAGAAGCGGTGCGCAACTTCAAGAAGGGTGATGAGATAGAAGCCGTTGTGCTGTCAGTTGATCCAGAACGTGAACGCATTTCACTGGGCATCAAACAGCTGGAAAAAGATCCGGTCTCCAATTTTGTGGTCGATCATGCCAAGGGCAGTATCGTTAAGGCCAAAATTGTTGAAGTGGATGCCAAGGGCGCGGTGCTTGAACTCGAAGATGGCGTCGAAGGTTATCTGCGTGCTTCCGAACTGTCACAAGAACGCGTTGAAGATGCGCGTACAGTGCTGAATGTCGGTGATGAAATCGAAGCCAAGTTTGTTGGCATCGATCGCAAAAACCGTACGGTTAATCTTTCTATCAAAGCCAAAGACAGCGATGAAGAGAAGGAAGCCATTAGCGATTACAATCGTGATGCCGCGCCGGCGGCTACCACGCTCGGTGATTTGTTGAAGGAACAGATGGATTCGGGTGACTGAGTTTTTTACCAGTCGAAGACCACAAAGTAATTTGCAGTCTTGAAAAGGATGGGTGATGACAAAATCAGAGTTAATTGAAATTCTGGCGAAAAAGCAGCCCCAGCTGGCCTACAAGGATGTTGAGCTGGCGATAAAAACCATGATTGAACATATGGGCACCAATCTTGCCAATGGTGAACGTATTGAGATTCGTGGTTTTGGGAGTTTTTCACTGCACTATCGTCCACCCCGGACAGGGCGCAATCCAAAAACCGGTGATTCTGTTGCCCTCGGCGCGAAATATGTTCCACATTTCAAACCGGGCAAGGAAATGCGGGAACGGGTAAACAAAAATATGGCGGCGGTCGAAATCAAGGCCTGAGCGATTACTGTGAAACAAAATTGAGCGGCATAAGGTTTCGACTTTATGCCGCTTTTTTGTGCCATTTTATCTCCGGGTACAAAATTTTGTGCCGCTATTTCAGGACTGGGCATGAATTCGATGAATGTCCCCCAATATTTGTCATTGCTGTAAATAGTGCTATGTTAAATTGCTTTGGGTCTAATTCTAATCCCCCGAAGCTTGCAGCGAAGTATTTTTGCAGGATGGGCAGAGCGAAGCGAAACCCATCGACACGCTTGTTTGCGCAGGTTTTGCCCTTCATATTTCAGGGCTGACTCCACGCAAATAATAAATACCCCGCGACGGGCAGCAGAGTATTTATTGGCATGACAAGTGCTTCTCTGTTTAGGGAAAGAACCTGATTATCCATATTTGTACCTGAATATGAGGCTGATGCAATGTTGCGAATTTTCTATATGTTAGTGTTTTTACTGCTCATAGTGATCGGTATTGCTTTTGCGGTACTGAATGCCGAAGCGGTTGAGTTCAATTATTATTTTTCCAGCCGGCAAATTCCTTTATCGCTTATTCTGGTGCTGGCTATGTTTACAGGCGCGCTGTTGGGTGTGCTGGCCAGCACGGGAGTGATTATCAGCCTCAAGCGTGAGGCCGCGCAGTTGAGAAAATCCGCCGAACTGGCGGAAAAAGAAATTATAAACCTGCGCGCAATTCCCATCAGGGATAAGCATTAATGTCCGCTCGCCCTGTCTTTAGCCTGGATCCCGATGGTGTTTGAAGCACTTTTATTATTGCTCCCGGTAGCCGCCGTTTCAGGCTGGCTGATTGGACGGCGCAGCCGGTCGGTGAAAGCTGAACGGGGTCGAGCCGATATTCCTGCCGATTATCTGAAGGGCATGAACTATCTTTTAAATGAGCAGCCGGATAAGGCGATTGATACTTTTATTCAGATGCTCGATGTGGACAGTAATACGGTTGAAACCCATTTGGCGCTGGGGGGGCTGTTTCGGCGGCGCGGTGAAGTCGACCGGGCTATTCGTATTCACCAGAACCTGATTGCCCGACCGACGCTGAAAAGGGAGGAGCGGATACAGGCGCTGTTTGAACTGGGGCAGGATTACATGCGTGCCGGGTTGCTGGATCGGGCCGAGACATTATTGTCGGAACTGGCTGATAGTGATCAACGTCATCACTCAGCGCTGAAATTACTGCTGGATATTTATCAGCAGGAGAAAGAATGGCAGAACGCTATCCAGGTAGCAAAAAAATATGAACTTCGCATGGGTAAGGATCTGGGCGCCAGTATCGCTCAGTTTTATTGTGAGCTGGCGGAACAGGTGCGCGCACAGGGTGAACCCCTGCGAGCATTGAAACTATTGAAAAGAGCCCTGCATGAAGAACGAAGCTGTGTGCGCGCCAGCCTGCTGGAGGCTGATATTGAAATAAGCGCAGGCGATGCCAAATCTGCTTTGCGTGCAGCGCAACGAGTAGAGCAACAGGATGCTGATTTTATTCCTGAAGCGCTGCCATTGATAAAACGTTGTTACCAGGTTCTGGGGCGCAAGGATGAATTCAGGCGCTATTTGCAAAGACTGTTGGATAATCACAGCAGCATCGCGGTGGTGCTGGAACTGGCCGAGTTGATTCATGAAGCAGAAGGTGAAGAAGCCGCTGAAAAATTTGTCACAGATTTTCTTAAACATACGCCTTCCGTATTTGGTATTGAACGGTTGATTGATCTCAACCTCGAGCGCGTCAAGAATGAAGTTAAAGATAAACTGCTGGTGCTGAAAAACGTCACCAGTGATGTTTTGAAAAACAAACCCATGTATCAATGCCATCATTGCGGCTTCAATGGCAGAACGCTGCACTGGCAATGCCCGGGTTGTAAATGCTGGAACACGGTCAAACCCGTTCAGGGGAGAGAAGGAAAATAAGTGGAAAAATCACGAATTATTATTGCGCTGGATTATCCTGATGCGGAGGCGGCGAATGCGCTGCTTGCTCAACTTGATCCTGCCCGTTGCCGGGTCAAGGTCGGTAAGGAGCTGTTTACCACAGCCGGACCGGCATTTGTTTCAAAACTGGTGGCGCAGGGCTTTGACGTGTTTCTGGATCTCAAATTTCACGATATTCCCAATACCGTGGCCAAAGCATGCCAGGCAGTGGCGGGACTGGGCGTCTGGATGCTGAATGTGCATGCCCTGGGTGGCGGGCGGATGCTGGCTGCCGCACGGGAGGCTGTCGATAACTCCGATCACAGGCCGTTGCTGATCGCGGTGACGATCCTGACCAGTATGGGTCCGGCGGAACTCGAACAGATAGGGCTTACCGGTGATGCCAACGAGCATGTTCGGCGACTGGCGCTGCTGGCGCAGGAGGCGGGCATCGACGGGGTGGTGTGTTCGCCACTGGAAGTGGCCATGCTACGTCAGCATATCGATCCGTCTTTTAAACTGGTGACGCCGGGTATTCGTCCCAGGGGGGCAGATGCGGGGGATCAGACTCGGATCATGACGCCGGCCGAGGCCATTACCGCGGGTTCGGATTATCTGGTGATCGGTCGGCCGATCACCCAACAGCCTGATCCCATGGCGGCGCTGGCGGCGATTGAAGAGGAAATTGGATAATCAGGCGCCAGGATATACCTGTTACCCGTCATTCCGGCATGATTTTAGCCGGAATCCAGGTGGACGATAACTAAATAGCTGTTCCAAATACCAGTCCACTTCAGGAATAACCGTTCGTCCTGAGCCTGTCGAAGGATAAGTAGTTTAAGTACTCCATTCGCAGTATTTCCACGCTCATGGTTCGACAAGGCTCTCCTGAGCGAAGCCGAAGGGCTCATCACGAACGTGGAAATTCAACAGTGGACTGGTATTTGGAACGCCTATTTAGATTCCAGTTCATCTGTGACTGAAGGGTGAAACTCATGCAGGAATAAGGATAAGGCACAATTTTCTGGTTGACTGCCTGTACGGACGTGGCAAAATAGAAACCGGAGTTTACGGAAGGTACGCTTTTACTTCGTAATCCAGATGAACTGGATAAGTACCTTCACGAAATCATTTTCTGCAAAATACACAGAAAATTATTTCTAAGGTGCTAAGCATAAATTAAATAACGAGAAAGGAGTCTCGCCATGAAAAAACTATTATTTGCTCTCATTTCACTGTTCCTTGTCCTGAGTTTCAGGGCGCTGGCGGAACCCGTTAATATCAACACGGCCGATGCCAAAACCCTTGCGCTGAATATCAAGGGTGTTGGCGATAGGAAAGCGGCTGAAATCGTCAGTTACCGGGAGAAATACGGGCCGTTCAAATCGATAGAGGAACTGGAAAATATCAGGGGCATCGGATCGAAGCTGATTGAGAAAAATCGCGCTAATCTGTTGATCGTCAATAACGAGGCTGCGGTGTCTGATTGATTGCCTGTTGATGTCTAAAGTAACAGAAGGGCGTCTAATAAAAAGGCGCCCTTTTATTTATCTAAACATTATGCAACCGTAATATTTACTACATCCTGGTAAAGGAAAATGTCAGCGTGCCGATTTACTGTTGTAATAATTTAATCTATGAGGGTTTAATTCCTCGCTGTGTGCAGCGATAAACTGTAGGTTGGGCTGAATAAAATAAAGCCCAACAGAATATCGGACCAGGCTGTTGGGCTTTATTTTATTCAGCCCAACCTACAACTAACAAATTAGGGAAGCTCTGATTAATTCCGCCGTTCGTGGTGAGCTTGTCGAACCATGAACGGTAACCATTGTAAAATCACAGTGTTATATATTCTGCCCTTCGACAAGCTCAGGGCGAACGGAATTAATCAGAGCTTCCTTAGCTATATACCGGGTTCCCAGTTTTACTTGTGGCGCCTTTATAATCTCCGATTCATCATTACGAACATGGTAGTTTCACATGAAAAAAATTAGAAAAGCCGTTTTTCCTGTCGCGGGCCTGGGTACCCGCTTCCTCCCCGCCACCAAGGCGAATGCCAAGGAAATGTTACCGGTAGTTGATAAACCGCTGATTCAATATGCCGTTGAAGAGGCGATTGAAGCAGGCATGGATCAGCTCATATTTATTACTGGCCGCAACAAGAATCCCATCATGGATCATTTTGACAAGGCTTATGAACTTGAGACTGAACTGGAAGCGCGAGGTAAGGATAAATTGCTGGAACTGGTGCGCAATATCGTACCTGGCCATGTGTCCTGTATTTTTATTCGCCAGGCGGAAGCGCTGGGACTGGGGCACGCCGTTCTGTGCGCTCAGCCGGCGGTGGATCAGGAACCTTTTGCGGTCATCCTGGCCGATGACCTGATCGACGGCAATGGCAAGAGTTCACTGGCGCAAATGGTGGAACAGTATGAACGTCACGGCAGCAGTATTGTTGGGGTGGAAAACGTCGAGCAGGAAGATACAGACAAATACGGTATCGTCAAGGCAACCGAGATTGAACCTGCGGTTTCCAGGGTTGAGACAATTGTCGAGAAACCGCTTCCGTCTGAAGCCCCGTCGACCCTGGCAGTCGTTGGCCGTTATATTCTGACTCCGCGGATTATGCAACTGCTGAACACCACCGGCAGGGGCGCAGGCGGTGAAATCCAGCTTACCGATGCGATTGCCAAGCTGCTGGATCTGGAACGGGTGCTGGCTTATGAGTTTACCGGTAAACGCTATGATTGTGGCAGCAAGCTGGGTTATCTTGAAGCAACGGTGGAATTTGCTCTGAAGCACCCGGAGCTAAAAGATGATTTCAGCGAATATCTGAACAATTTGAAACCCTGAGTCAGGTGCTGAGTTAATATCTACATCTGGTCAATGAGGATTCTCAGGCAGAAAAAAGCCCGCAATTTGCGGGCTTTTCTGTTCTGGCTCCCCTGCCCGGGCTCGAACCAGGGACCCAATGATTAACAGTCATTTGCTCTACCAACTGAGCTACAGGGGAATTGCCGCGAATTTTACTGATGCGCCGCTCCCGGGTCAATAGCGGCCAGGGATAATTTGCGTTTATGCGCTTATTCTTCACCTGTTCTTTAATCTCTTTGGGTTTAATGCCCCGCTGCTTGCAGCGAATATCGTCACTCCGGCATCCGCCGGAGTGACGAAAAAATAGTTGGACTGGTTTTTTCTAATAACCCGTCTGCTTGCGGCAGGGTAGTTTGTTTAAGGGCAACTCAGGGGGCGACCATCGGCCCGGCTTCGGCTGAAGCGGATGCGGCCGGTTTTGGACAGAATCAGTGCCCGGGCTGAGTCTGCTTCCTGATTGTAGCAAAGGGTAAAAGTGCCATTGGTTTTGGTGATCCCGGTTGGCCGAAAGGCAATGAAGTTTGATGAGCGAAAAGCAGCGTAGTCCAGATGAATAGTGGCGGGAAGCTCGGATTTCACAAATATGAGAGGCTCATCATTACTGCGCTGTCGGTCTGGCAGGCGGTCTTCGAATATAATCCAGCCCTGCCGCCAGCTACCCGTTGTGGTGCAGTTTTGCTGATCTCGGCTTTTGCAGATAACCACATGACGATTGCGTTTGACGGCTTCCGAGCGGGTCAGCGCCAGACTTCGGGAGAGCAGGTTTATGTTGCTGACAAGCTGGCTGTTAGCCAGATAGCCTTGAAAACCTGGGATACCGATCCCGAAAAGAAGTGAGGCGACGGCCAGCGTCATCAGAACATCCATCAGGCTGGCGCCTTTGCAGGCAGAGGTGAATTTTGGAAAAGCTATTATTTGACGGCTATGCGCAGGCGAGCAGGCCGAGGCGTATTTGACATCCATGTCAGTTTCCCCGCAGGTTTGTTCCAGTATGTGTCCAGTGAGGATACTATATTAAAATAACCTGCAAAACGTAAGGCAAAGAAGCTCTTTTCTCCTGAACTTTTTCCACCCACACCCAGTAGGATGGGTAGAGCAACGCGAAACCCATCGATATGCCTGTTTTGCGTGGGCGACCGAAGGAAGTGCCTCTGGTGCACGGTTTTATGCCCGGGGGTTACACTTTTTCCAGCCGATCCAGCGCCTCATCCAGATTCGCCATGCTGGTGGCGAAGGATAGCCGCATGTAGCCGGGGCTGCCAAAAGCCGATCCGGGCACCAGGGCCACGCCGGCCTGCTCCAGCAAATAGCCAGTCAGCTCGACATCATCCTTGACCGGCAGCCGCTCAATCAGACCGCTGATTTCGGCAAAGGCGTAGAACGTGCCCTGAGCCGGGAGGCAGGAAATGCCATCAATTTGGTTAAGCCGTTCTACTACATGATCATGGCGTTTTTTGAAAGCTGTGAGCATCTCGCTGACACAGGCCTGATCGCCTTCCAGCGCCGCCTGGGCGGCCACCTGGGAAATTGAGGTCGGGTTGGAGGTGCTTTGCGACTGCACTTTTTTCATCGCCCTGAGCAGCACCGCCGGTCCGGCGGCATAGCCGATGCGCCAGCCGGTCATGGAATAGGCCTTGGAGACGCCGTTGAGCACCATGCAGCGATCGTACAGTTCAGGGCAGGCGTTGAGGATATTGCCGAAGGGTTCCTCCGCCCAGAGAATGTGTTCATACATGTCGTCGGTGGCAACCAGCACATGGGGGTGGCGAAGCAGCACCTTGGCCAGTGCTGAAAGTTCGGCACGGGTGTAGGCCATGCCGGTGGGGTTCGAGGGGCTGTTGATGACGAACAGGCGGGTGCGCGGGGTAATCGCCGCTTCCAGCTGTTCCGGGGTGATGCGGAAATTCTGCTCGATACCGGCGCGAATGATCACCGGTTTGCCATCGGCCAGCAGCACCATGTCCGGGTAGGATACCCAGTAGGGTGCGGGTATGATGACCTCGTCACCGGGATTCAGCAGCGCCTGCACCAGATTGTAGAAACTCTGCTTGCCGCCGCAGGAAACCAGCACCTGTTCCGGGTTATAATCCAGGTCGTTATCGCGTTTGAACTTGTCGATAATAGCCTGTTTCAGTCCGGGCGTACCATCCACGGCCGTATATTTAGTGAAGCCTTCATCCAGTGCTCGAATCGCCGCCTGCTTGATATGTTCGGGGGTGTCGAAATCCGGCTCACCGGCGCCCAGACCGATGATATTTTTGCCCTCGGTCTTGAGTGTGTTGGCAAGGGCGGTAATGGCCAGAGTTGCTGAAGGCTTGATGCGCTGAACGCGATCTGAGAGTCTGATTTCCAATGCCGGAGTGTCCCTGAATGGTGATACAAAGCCGTGTATTATATTTGAAACTGAATGCATACAGAATGCCATGAGCGATCTTTTTAAGTTAAATTCCGAATTTGAACCGGCCGGTGACCAGCCCACTGCCATCAGGGAACTGGTCGATGGACTGAATGCCGGTGAAGCCGGACTGACCCTGCTGGGTGTAACCGGTTCCGGCAAGACCTTCAGCGTGGCCAATGTGATCCAGCAGTTGCAACGCCCGACCCTGATTCTGGCGCATAACAAGACCCTGGCCGCCCAGCTCTATGGGGAAATGAAGGACTTTTTCCCCGACAATGCGGTGGAATATTTCGTCTCCTATTACGACTATTACCAGCCGGAGGCCTATGTCCCGGCTTCGGATACCTTCATCGAAAAAGACGCCTCGATCAACGAGCACATCGAACAGATGCGCCTCTCGGCCACCAAGGCCCTGCTGGAACGCAAGGACACCATCACCGTAGCAACCGTTTCGGCTATCTACGGTCTGGGTGATCCGGAAGCCTATATGAAAATGCTCCTGCATCTGGTGCGCGGCGAGCGCATCGATCGGCATAAGATCCTGCAGCGCCTGACCGCCATGCAGTACAACCGCAATGATGTGGAGCTGCATCGAGGTACATATCGGGTGCGAGGGGAAGTTATTGATATCTATCCGGCGGATTCTGAACGTGATGCGGTGCGAGTGGAACTGTTTGATGATGAAATTGAGAATTTGAGCTATTTTGATCCGCTCACCGGTGAGGTGCTCAAAAGAGTGCCGCGTCTGACCATTTATCCCAAGACCCACTATGTCACCCCACGGGAAACCATCCTCAACGCGATTGAACAGATCAAGGCAGAACTAAAGGAACGGCTGGAACAGCTTTATGCCGCCAACAAACTGGTCGAGGCGCAGCGGCTGGAGCAACGGGTAAAATTTGATATTGAGATGATGCTGGAGCTGGGCTACTGTTCGGGCATCGAAAATTATTCCCGTTATCTTTCCGGGCGTAATCCCGGTGAACCGCCACCGACCTTTATCGACTATCTGCCGGACAATGCGCTGCTTATCATTGACGAGTCCCACGTCACCATCCCTCAGCTGGGCGGCATGTACAAGGGCGATCGGGCGCGCAAGGAAAATCTGGTGGAATACGGTTTTCGCCTGCCCTCGGCGCTGGACAATCGCCCCCTGCGTTTCGATGAATTTGAACGACTGGCGCCGCAGAGCATTTTTGTCTCGGCCACGCCGGGGCCCTATGAAAAAGATCATTCAGGTGCGCTGATCGAGCAGGTCGTACGCCCGACCGGGCTGGTGGATCCTGAACTGGAAGTGCGCCCCGCCACCAGCCAGGTGGATGATCTGCTGTCGGAAATCAACAAGCGCACCGATGTGGGCGAGCGGGTGCTGGTGACCACCCTGACCAAACGCATGGCCGAGGACTTAACCGATTATCTGGCTGATCATGGTGTCCGCGTGCGCTACATGCATTCAGATATCGACACGGTTGAGCGTATCGAAATCCTGCGCGACCTGCGTCTGGGTGAATTCGACGTGCTGGTAGGCATCAACCTGCTGCGCGAAGGTCTGGATATTCCGGAAGTTTCCCTGGTGGCCATTCTCGATGCCGACAAGGAAGGCTTCCTGCGCTCCGACCGCTCCCTGATCCAGACTATCGGTCGCGCCGCACGTAATGCCCGGGGCAAGGCCATTCTCTATGCCGACCGGATTACCGGCTCCATGCAACGCGCCATCGAGGAAACTGACCGCCGCCGAGATAAACAAATAGCTTACAATGCAGAACACGGTATCACCCCGACCACGGTGAAAAAAGCTGTGGCCGATATTCTTGAAGGTGCTTACGGAGCGGCGGCCGCCAACCAGCGGCACCGAGCAAAAGTGGCGGAAGACTCAGGCCAGTACTTGAACATGTCGCCAGAAATGTTGGCGAAGAAAATCAAACAGATCGAGCAGCAAATGTTCAAACATGCCCGCGAACTGGAATTCGAAGAAGCCGCACAACTAAGGGATGAGGTTGAGGAACTGCGTAAGCAGGGATTTGGCCTACCAAATCAGGCGGCAAGTTAACCATGCAAAGCATATGTTTTTACACTGTTGTTCCGTTAACTCCCTCTCCCCATCGGGGAGAGGGGACTCAAACAGATAAGGCATATCCCCTCATCCAGGCCTTCTCTCACAGGGGGCGAAGGATGGGAGAGGGGGCATTAATTCCCCGTAGCAAGCTGTGAGGAGATTCATTGCTTGATTATGCTTTTAGACCTGATAATATCTATTATATGTTCAATGATTGAACGGTGCGGATTATATTAATCGTTGCATAAGTATTTGCATCATAGTCCCCTCTCCCCATCGGGGAGAGGGTTAGAGAGAGGGGATAAAACACATGCAAATACTTATGTGGCGATTAATATCATGAACCCCGCCTTGCTGCCGACGGTCTGTAAACAGCATGTTGACCAATCAACGTACATATTAGTAATACACCATTATGCGATTATCCAGCGAAGCACAGCAGATCATCCGCGACACCACGCACGAGATATTTGGCTCGGATGCGACCGCCACCGTGTTCGGATCCAGAGTCAATGATATGGCGCGTGGTGGAGATATTGACTTGCTTGTGCAGTCAAACAAAGCCATTCAGCAGCGCCAACGTAAGGCGCTGCAGCTCGTGGCCCGCCTGCAAATCCGCTTGGGAGATCAGCCTATTGATGTACTGGTGCTTGATCCTGAAACAACTTGCCAGGCAGTGCACGAGGAAGCTATTCGCACAGGGGTGCAACTGTGAGCGTGAACGGCCAGTTGCCGGTCGAGCGTTTTCTGCAGACGCTGCGCCTTGTTTCCCGCGAGGGGAACCATCTGCTATACAGTCACGGACGCCTGTATTCCCAGCCCGTTGACGTAACCTGGGTGCAAGGTTTGGATAGCCGTCCAGAGCTTGCCGAACGGCTCGAAGCATTTGTCTCCCGATTCGGCCGTATGCAGGATACCATTGCAGACAAGCTGTTGCCCCGTTGGTTGTTGGCGCTGGCGGAAACGCCGGGTAGCCAGATCGAGACCCTTAATCGAGCCGAGCGGCTTGGTGTGGTGAGTAATGTTGAAAGCTGGCTCGAGGCACGCAAGCTACGTAACCGCCTGGTGCATGAATACATGGAAGACGCGGAAGCCTTTGCCGAAGATCTCGCACTGGCAAGAGAATACAGCACCATGTTGCTGGACACCTTCAACCACCTGCGCAACTTTGCCGCGAAACGTATGGAGATAGAAAAAGCGACATTACCCGAGTTACTCGATCTGCCTAGACAGGATTAATTCGAATCCCTTCACCCCGTTCGTCCTGAAGTCCTGAGCTTGACGAAGGGTCGAAGGAGTCCCTTTACCCCGTTCGCCCTGAGCCTGTCGAAGGGTTTTAATGATCAACCCCGTTCGCCCTGAGCTTGTCGAAGGAAGCCTACCTAATGGTTAAAATTTACTCAAAAAATACGATCTATTGCGCCAGAAATTCTTTCAAATTAAATACTTGATTATGTTTTTAGACCTGATACTATTTGCTGCGTTCAACGATTGAACGGTACAGGCACTTGAGTGAAGAAACCACATACAAATTACTGAAGGTGGTCAAGGAAAACCCGCATATGAGCCAGCGGGAGATTGCTGCGCATATGGATATCAGTCTGGGCAAGACAAACTACTGCGTCAAATCCCTGGTCAAAAAAGGCTATCTGAAGGCCAAAAATTTCTATGGCAATAATAACAAAAAAGCCTACATGTATATCCTGACCCCACGCGGGATAGAAGAAAAAGCAAGGTTGACATATTGCTTCCTTAAAATAAAAATGCATGAGTATGAGGAAATAAAAAAAGAGATCAACAATCTCAAACTCGAAGCCGCACAATTTGAAGAGCAGGGAAAATAATAGCGCTATGTCAGAGCTACGCTCCTGGTATTTAATTCATACAAAACCCAGGATGGAAAAACAGGCTGAAGAAAACCTCAACCGCCAGGGCTATGAAACGTATTTGCCCATGGTAAAAACCCGCCGTCGTCGCAATAGCCGTTATATTAAAATCACTGAAGCTTTTTTTCCTAGATATCTATTTATTCATCTAAGTTCAAAAACTGATAACTGGGCGCCTATACGATCTACTCTGGGTGTTTCCCGACTCATCCAGTTTGGAGGCATACCGGCAATAGCGCCTGCCGAATTGATTGGATCACTGAAAACCAATGAAGATGAACTGGGTTTTCAGAAAACAGGAAAAAAAGAAATGAAGCTGGGTGACAAGGTCGAGATTATTGATGGCCCGTTTGTCGGATACAGTGGTATTTACAATAAGACGAAAAGTGCAGAGCGAGTCACTGTATTACTTGACATTATAGGCAAGCGTTCTGTGCTCACTATTAGTGAGCATGATTTGCAACTGGCATAAAACGGTTAAAAAAACACCAGGGAATGGTGTGTTAAATAAAACCTTATACTTGTCCTTGTGCACGGTAGGGCGGTAGCGTGTTTAATATCAAGAGAGTGAAGAAACAAAAAGGCATACGAGCCACAAAATGCATGGCTTTGCTTTACGCGCTCTGATATCGATATTTCTGAGTGCCTCAATGTATTGTGTGACCTTCGCTCGGGTGGATTCGATGCCCTGGCAGGTATTAAAGATATGTGCATAGCATAAGGATTCACCAAATGCGCGATCCTGATTTTCCTGCACCCGGAGCCATAAAAAGTGATCGGGGATTAGGAACTTTTATTTAGTTTAGTTAGAGAACCCATTCAACTGTTACCAGAGTCAAATAGCAATGACAACCCACAACCCAATACAACCTGATATTCCATCCGGGAAGAAAATCCGTCACGAACAATATGAAATTAACCTGATTGATTTATGGCTGATATTGGTACGGCAAAAAAAATTAATTATTACAACGTTTCTGGCAACTCTTTTGGTGGGCATAGCAATAACTTTTATTCAGCCCAAGAAGTACAATTATCGTACTTCTATAGAAATTGGAACGCAGGTCATTGATGATAAAGTTTATCCTATTGAAGATATAAAAATATTACTAAGCAAAATAAAAGAAATTTACCTGCCCCAGATTTTAGAAGAGTACAATACTGCACATCCCGAAGAACATAAACACTGGGAAATCACCACCAGCAATCCCAATAACACTCAAATCGTTATCGTGGAAGGTGTGGGTATTGAGAAGGAAGGATCTTTCTATTTATCTTTGTTACAGTCGTTAATTAAAAAAATTAAGGAAGTTCAGCAACATGAAATCATAACAACCTTAAAAAGAAAATTTGAAGCCGAGCTTAGGCGATTTTCGTATAGAATAGAGGAACAGCAAGATCAAGAAAAGCTGTTAATAGTAAAAAAGAACCAGATCAAAGAAAAAGTTATATTAACGAAAAAAAATATAGCAGAATTAGAACAATTACTCACAAGAGGAGAGCAGAATAGTCAATGGATTATAAAAGAGGGAAAAAACGAAGTTAAAACGATGATGTTGCTAATGCTGAATAATCAAATCATGTCAACGCGCATTCATTTAGCTGGGTTGAAGGAAAATTTATATGTCACCCTGCCCTATGAACGCGATGCGCTAGACAAAGAGATTGCTGATTTGCATCGTGAGCAATTGAAATTACAGGATCGAGTTTCCAGGCTAAAAACAGTATTCAATAAAATACAAGAAACCCAAGTACTTGAGCCTCCGACACAATCAATTGCACAAACTACTCCCAACAAAAAGTTAATTATTGTACTGGCGCTTATGATAGGTAGTATGTTAGGTGTTTTTATAGCCCTTTTTATGAATTTTCTGGCAGATGCGCGCCTAGCTTACAAAGCAAAGACAGAAAATGCGTAAAAATACTCGCCAAAACTTAAAAGGATTACCCACTGTGGCAGGGATGAGGCAAGCAAACTTACCTAAATTTAATTTTGACTACCATGGGAAAATATTGGTTTTAAAGCCTTCGTTTAGGAGATATGTGAATCTCTCATCTTCCCCGAAGTTCTTACCGGCATGAGAAATGGTTTATACATGTTTGTGTACAAATCAAACTCCTCGTGGAGAAAATTAATAAGGACAGTAAGGATACCCAGAGCATGATTCCGGTGTCGTCATTGTTTCCGAGAAACAGCTTAACATCTGATCTGAATACGTGAAAACATATCAAAACATCTTCCAGCTTCTAAACCATTTATGGCGCCACATTAGCTCACGGCGCCGGGTGCAATTTGGCCTCCTGCTTGTATTAATGATCCTCGCTTCATTCGCTGAAATACTCAGCATTGGGGCTGTTCTGCCGTTCCTGGGTGTTTTGACAGCGCCGGATCGCGTTTTTGAACACCCAGCCGCCCAGCCATTTATCCAAATCCTGGGACTTACGGAACCAGAACAGCTCCTGTTGTTGCTGACCATTGTATTTGGCCTGGCGGCTCTCGTGGCAGGTGCAATGCGCTTATTGCTGATTTGGGCTAGTACCCGTCTATCCTTCGCGACTGGAGCTGATCTTAGCATTAGCATATATCGCCGCACGCTTTATCAGCCCTATGAGGTTCACGTTGCCCGCAACAGTAGCGAAGTTATCAACGGTATCACGACCAAAGCCAACGGTGTCATCTACAGCATCATTGTGCCGACTTTGACGCTCATCAGCGCCAGCGTCATGTTGTGTGCGATCCTTATGGCCTTGTTGTCCGTTGATCCAATTATTGCTCTGGCGGCTTTTGGCGGTTTCGGTGTGATCTACGTTATCATCATCCTGCTTACTCGCAACCGGCTATTGATCGATAGCCAACGCATTGCGCGTGAGTCCACCCATGTCATTAAATCCCTGCAAGAAGGACTGGGCGGTATACGCGATGTGCTGATCGATGGCAGTCAGGCCACCTACTGCCAGATTTACCGCAATGCCGATCGTCCCTTACGCCGTGCCCAGGGTAATAATCTCTTCATTGGCCAAAGCCCTCGTTACGGCATGGAAGCATTGGGTATGCTGCTTATCGCTATACTGGCCTATACACTTTCCCAGCAAACGGATGGCATCTCCAGAGCCATTCCTGTTCTCGGTGCCCTGGCGTTAGGCGCCCAGCGCTTGCTGCCTGTTTTACAGCAGGCGTATGCGTCTTGGTCGAATATTCGGGGTGGACAGGCCTCTCTACAAGATACCTTGGAGTTGCTTGATCAACCACTTCCTGATTACGCCGATCAGCCAGCAGCCAGGCCACTGCCTTTTCAGCAACGTATCAGTCTGACTCAACTCTCATTTCGCTACAGCCCACAAACACCGTGGGTGCTCAAAAACCTTGACCTTAATATCGCCAAAGGGAGCCGCGTTGGTTTCGTCGGTACGACTGGTAGCGGTAAGAGCACCCTGCTCGATATCGTTATGGGCCTGTTGCAACCTACTAAAGGCATGATTGAGATCGATGGCCTGCCAATCACGATGAGTAACTATCGTGATTGGCAGGCGCATATCGCGCATGTACCGCAGGTTATTTTTCTTGCCGACAGCACCATCGAAGAAAACATCGCTTTTGGTGTGCCGAAGGACAAGATCGACCATGGGCGTGTCCGGCAAGCGGCTCGCCAGGCGCAAATCGCTGATACCATCGAGTCTTGGCCCAAGCGATATCAAACCTTCGTTGGAGAGCGTGGCATCCGGTTGTCTGGCGGCCAGCGCCAACGCATTGGTATAGCCCGCGCCCTCTACAAACAGGCCGAGGTGATAATCTTCGATGAGGCCACCAGCGCGTTGGACAGCGAAACCGAACAGGCTGTTATGCAAGCCATCGAAGGTCTTAGCAAGGATCTCACCATCCTTATCATCGCCCACCGTCTTACTACCTTGAAAAATTGTACGCAGATAGTAGAGTTGGGGAACGAGGGCATTTTACG
>Ga0316207_10002330_pt1 | contig 19797 bp, 15 predicted proteins | sample 6weekpyrite_MG_FD_204943 | JGI IMG/M metagenome (GOLD analysis project Ga0316207, IMG submission 204943) | Microbial mat bacterial communities from mineral coupon in-situ incubated in ocean water Damariscotta River, Maine, United States -... | ecosystem: Environmental > Aquatic > Marine >...
GACTAACCGATGTGCAGCAGGCATTTAAAAATATCTATAGGAGTAACAGTCTGTTTATTTCACGTGCAGATGATTCAGGCACGCATAATAAAGAAACAGGGATATGGCGCAAGAGTGGAATAGAGCCTTATGGTGACTGGTATTTTGAATTTGGCGGTAAAACCAAAGAAACCATGTTAATGGCGGATGAAAAACAAGCCTATGTGATGGTTGATAGTGGCAGCTGGTTGAGAATGCAGGATCGTGTCACATTAAAACCCTATGTGAGGGGTGATAGCATGCTGGATAATGTGTATAGCCTGATTGCTGTTAATCCCAAGCTGTTCAGAAAAAAAGGGCATAAGCATGCAAAGGCTTTTATTAAATGGATAAAAAGTGAGAAAGGGTTAAAAATAATTAGTAATCTGACGATTGAAAATGAAAAACTCTATACCATTTTACCGTAGCTTGAAGAGCAATTAATGTCGATTCGTTTAAGACTGGCATTGTTTTTAACTGCATGCTTATTATTAATAAGTCTGCTGGCTATCTATGCCGTCAATACACAGAACGAATCGTTTAAAAAACTCAATTCAATCAGATTAACTTCTGAAGAGCTTACGCTGGCTACTGAAAAAATAGATAATCATTTTCAGAAGCAATTACTGGCGTGGTCAAACCTTTTATTAAAAGGACTGAATCCGGATCAGTATTATCTCTATTTACAGGCGTTTTATGCTCAAGAGAGGGTTACAAGAAAGCTGGTTTCAGCATTAAAGGATGATATGGCGCAATACCCTGCGGCTGAAAATAAAATGCAGGAATTTTCACGGCTGCATGCAAGGCTAGGGCTGCGTTTTCGCAAAGCCATAAAAATTTACAACCAGTCAGAGAACCCGGTTATTGAAACAGATGAGTACTTAGGCGATATCACTGTAAAACCGGTTGAGTTGCTGAGTCAGGTTAAAAAAAATCTAATCGAACAAAAACAAAAAAGTCTGCAGGTTGCTGAGCTTGAGTATCAGGAAAATATAAATGAGATCATAGTGATAGCCGTTGTGGCCATTATTTTACTGTCGGCCTTATTTATCTGGCTGCTGGATATTACCGTTGGCCGGCCGTTATCAACGACTATTGAAATAGCAAAACGAGTTTCTTCAGGTGATTATAATTTGCGTGTTGAGAATGGTATGCCGGGTGAGTTTACTGTTTTTGCAAAAGCGTTTAACCATATGTTAGATCGCTTATCTTATGTGAACAGTGATCTTGAAGAGAAGAAGAAGGCTGCTGAGCAAGCGTCGCAGGCAAAATCTGAATTTTTGTCAAATGTGAGTCATGAAATTAGAACGCCGTTAAATATCGTAACAGGCTATTCAGAATTACTAGAGCAAACTCAGGTAGATAAAACACAAAAGGCCTATATACAGTCCATTCTGGATGGCGGAAAGTCACTAATAAAAATTATTAATGATGTTCTGGATCTGTCAAAGATTGAGTCAGGCAGATTGTCGATCGAAAATAAAGTCTTTAATCTGCATGAGTTTCTTGCCGGCTTTGAGAGTGTGTTTACAAAATTGATAACTGAAAGAGGTCTTGAGTTTGAGTTATCAACGAATGCTAACTTACCAAAATTTATTGTGCTTGATGAATATCGATTAAAGCAGATCATACAGAACCTAATTAGTAATGCGATCAAATTTACCGAAGAAGGCAGTGTCAGGCTTGAGGTTATTAGTGAGAATGGTACTGATAAAATTCATAAAGACATTATTATAAAGGTTGTCGATACCGGTATTGGCATTGATAAAGCGTTCCATGAAAAAATATTTAACCAGTTCGAACAAAAAGATGGTCAGGATTCCAGAAGATATGGTGGCACAGGGTTAGGGCTGGCAATCTGTCAGAAACTGGCAGGTATGCTAAATGGTGTAATCAGTGTGCAGAGCAGCTTAGGTGATGGCAGCTGTTTTACTCTAAAATTAATTGATGTTGAATTGCAGTCAATTGGTGATAAAAAAACTGAGCAAAGTCTTGATCATATTAAGTTTAAACCAGCAACAATCCTGATTGCAGATGATATTAAGGCTAATCGAGAGTTAATTAAAAATATTTTTAAAAATCAGCCTTTAACCTTTCTGGAGGCAGAAGATGGAAATCGAGCATTTATATCAGCAGCAGAGAAAAAGCCGGATGTTATTTTGATGGATATAAAAATGCCTGGGATTGATGGTGTTGAAGCAACCAAGCTCATTAGGCAAGATGAATATCTAAGAAAGACGCCTGTTATTGCAGTGTCGGCAGCATCAAATAAAGGCTGGGATGTGCAGGATAAAGAAATGTTGTTTGAAGACTATTTAATTAAACCAGTAAAGATTAACGAATTAATTAATTCGTTAATGAAATTTTTAGATTATGATGAAACGATATAAATAACCTTTCAAAATGGTTGTTTTATAGTAAGTTGAATTTTCCAATAGTGTATAGATATTTATTAAATTTACAGAGAAAATAAGATGCGTATTAGATTCTTAGTAATAACAATGATAGTTCTGTTAGGTAGCTCATGTGGGGCAGGCGATATTTATAAAACAGGTGGTGAACAACATGACAATGTGGCAGTGATTAAAGGCTTATCAGCCTGGAATCCATTGTCTGTGGTTGCTGTGGAGCTCTATAAAATTGATGGTATAAAAGCAAAAAATAAAAATCGTCAGGAAGTCAGCCCGGGTGAACATGAAATAGAAGCCCGATGTAGTCGAGAAACGCCAGAAAGATCACAACAGTATTTAATATTCAAAATGTATTTAAAAGCCGGGCATGAATACAAACCAAAACTGGATATGACTAAAGATTGCTACTTCGATTACGTTGATGTAAATACGGGACGGCGTTACACAGGTATTAAAGATTAATAATAAAGCTATCTGATTGCAAAAAAGCAATGTGTGCAGGTTTTAATTAAAAAAATGACATGGGTGGCTTATAGATCAGGTAAGAAAAGGTTATGAATATCGGCAGATTAAGCCGGTGCCTGATCCAGTAAGCGCAGGGAGCCTTTATCACTATCAATAATGCCCGATTTTTTTAGCTGGCTGATAGTGCTTGTAATGGTTTGGCGGCTTGCTCCCAGCATATCTGCAATTTCCTGGTGTGTTAATTTAAACTGACTATGGTGATGAGTAGAAGAGGCGGCAGTATATTTGGAAAAGCGGCCTAATAGTTTGATTAAACGTGTTGTTACGTCATCAGAGGTGCAGTTCAAAAGTTGCTCGGCAAGTAGTTGCATCCGGTGTGTTAGTAAGTCGATCAGGTATAAAGAGATGGCGTGATGTTTAAATAAAAATTGATTAAAATCATGGCTGTGTATAGAGAGTAATTCAGATTTGTTGCAGGACTCGGCATATATTTTACGGTCGTTGTTGATATTGAGTTCGGCCAGACCAAATATTTCTCCTGGAAAACAGAACCATAAAATAATTTGCTTTCCTGTATCGGAAATTTCATAGATCTTGATGCGTCCGCTTTTAATGATAAAAACATTATTTAAGGGTGTACTGGCATTAAGTGGCATTTCGCGGTGCGACAATAATTTAACGGAGGAAATATTTTCGATGTCCTGCCGTTGTGGAGTGGTCAGAGTAGAAAGAAAGTTTGTGTTCAGTGTTGTCATTATTCATCCTTAAATAAAAACTGTAGACTGAGTGAGGAAAACTAAACAGTGTCGATCTGTTATGCACCGGTTTTAAAATGGTATTGTGTCAGCTACCTGACATTTAAGATAAATTATCATACTTTAGGGGCAGTGTGCCAATAAGTATAAACCCGAAGCAAATAGTCATAACCTATCGATAAACTGGAGCGTTGCCAGACTTTAATAAGAAAACCTAATTATGTAAATAATATAAACTTATCAGTAAGGCAGTGGTTCGTTAACCTGTAAGCGATGAGATAAAGTGGATCTGATAAGGGAAAATCCCAATTCATCATTCATTTACAGAGTAAACACTATCATGCCTGAAGGCGAGACTGGTTGCATTGTCTGTATAAGTTACCTATATTTAGCGCATGGAAAAGCAATTAAACTGGCCAGTTGAAGGCGCTCAAGAAGATTATTCAAATCGAAACAAATGGAATCAGTCAGGCTCAAATATTTGTCTGGACTTTCATGGTGATCCGGCAGCCGCTAAATTAGTCGTTTTTTCTGATGGTAATCACCACATGGCATTACAAGCCTGCTGCAAAGAATTTTTAAAATCCAACCCGGCTGTTACAGATATATTTTACGCAACAACTCCCCCAAAAGTAATTCTGGACTCAGTGTTGCGGGGTGGCGTGCTACTAGGTAATGTGCATTTAAATGTGCTGCCTCATGTTTTTATCAGCCCGGAAAATATTTTAGATAAATTAGTGGCGCAAAAAAAAATAGCATCACATCAGGCATTTGCGCGTAGCAGTGGAAATGTTTTTCTTGTTAAAAAAGGAAACCCGAAAGGCATTAAAGGGATTGGCGATTTAACAAGAAAAGATGTGCGCTTAACAATATCTAATCCCGATACAGAAGCCGCGAGCTATAATATATATAAACAAACCTTGCTCGATGTTGCAGCAGAAAAAAACTTAGATGTCAGTGATTTTAATGACTTAATTGATAAAGGAACCGATCGGACTGTTTTTGGTGAAACCATTCATCACCGGGAAGTACCACAAACAATTTTTGAAGATGGCGCTGATGTGGCCATTGTTTATTATCATCTGGCATTGCGCTACACACGAATTTTTCCGGATGATTTTGAGCTTATAAACATTGAATCAAAAGTGAATAGCTGTACGGATTATCATATTGGTTTGATGAATGACTCTGGGTCATGGGGTAACAAGTTTTTAGAATTTATGTTGAGTGATAAAGCCTTAGCACTATATAAAGAACACGGCTTGCAGGCCACTTCTAATTCATAGTTAGTTAAACGACATACCATAGTGTTCGTATATATCGATCTGTCAATGGATATAATTGACTCAAAATTACTCAAAGTAACCATCCAACAAAAAACGTTGAATAGTACCGAAATACTGAAAGCGAACAATCATACAGTTTGATTGAGATTAAGTCTGGCGAGTGATGTAAGGTATAAAATTATACGATTAGTGTTTCAGGAGTGGCCTGCCATGTTTGGCAATTGCTCAGTATCAAAGTGTTTAATTATCATCTCAGTAATATTGTTGACAGCATCATGCACAAGCACTCACACAATACACAATATAAAAGATAAAGAGATGCCTTCCCATATGGTGGGGAAAAAGATAAAGGTCTATATGCTGAATGGTAGCAGTGTGGAATTTGCAATTCAAAAAGCAGATTCTATATTTCTATATGGTGAAAACGATAACCCAAAAATAAGAAGGGATGAAGTAGCAAAGATTGAAGTGCCTGAGACTAAAGTTCAAAAATTTAGCCGTCATTATCTGGTTGGCGGTTTGATTCTTATGTTCCTTTCTATGATGTTTGCTCCATGACAGGTTAATGTTATCTGTTAGAGTAAATTAATGAGGTCTTATGGTTTATCTAAAAAGTAAAAGAACCTATAGAGAAGGAAGTCGCTATTGGTCTTTTGAGGCACACAGGTAAAATGGTAAAGATAGATTTTTGTCTAAATTACAGCTATATTTTAAAGAGAATAAAGATATATTTTATATCGTAAATAGGCTGTTTACTCCATGAAATTTCAGCAGTTAGGTAACGAGGATATAAAAAACGACGATAAAACCATCGCCGGAGTGGCAGCCGATATTCAGAAAGTTCGTGCCAAAATTTGTAACGTCTTTCTAATTACCTTTGCGCTTATTGCTATTCCAGCTCTGGCAGCTAGCCTGTATCGAATAACTGCAATTGGCTGGCAAGTGGTTATGGTTGCTCATGTAATAATAGCGATGTCACTGTGGGGAATTGTTATATTTCGAAACAGGGTTTCATATAATATACAGGCCGGCTTTATCGTTATCATGTTCCTCATCATCGGGCTGGGGGGAATTTATCAGTTTGGTCTGCTTGCAGGCAGTATTGCTTTTCTTGTGATTTCCAGTCCAATTGCTACTTTGCTCTTTGGAATAAAAATAGGAATAACGACACAAGTCATAGCTTTGTCTGGTTCTGCCGTGATTGGGTTGCTAATTGTTTCTGGTAGTCTACAACATGAGTTTGATTCATCAGTCTATGCCATCGCATCTTCATCATGGTTTAATTCAATTATTGGTTGGGGACTTGCAAGTACTGCTTTAACTGCGTCGTTATATGTCTTTAATAAGAAACTGATTAGCGCGCTCGCCATATCAAAACAACATCAAGAAGCTTTGCAGCTTAGCCGAGAGCGCTTAAATATGGTGCTGGAAGGGAGTGAACAGGGTTTCTGGGACTGGAATATAGAAACGGGTGAAGTTCAACGGAATGATCGCTGGGCAGAATTACTCGGTTACACTTCGATCGATGAATTTGAAGCAAACACGGATAGCTGGACAGACAATATACATCCGGATGATCGTGAAACTGCGTGGAATGCAATCAATGATCATCTGAAAGGGCTTTCATCAGCCTATAAGCTTGAGTACCGAATGCTAACTAAAGGTGGCGGCGTTAAGTGGACTCTGGACCAGGCAAAAATTGTAGAACGTGATGCCAGTGGGAAGCCGCTTAGAATGTGTGGAACCCACACTGACATAACGGAGCGTAAAAAAGTCGAACAAGAAAAAGAAAATTTACAAAACCAGCTACAACATGCACAAAAAATGGAGTCTATTGGACAGTTGACTGGTGGGGTAGCGCATGACTTTAATAATTTGCTTGCTGCCATATTAGGTTATACAGAATTATCTATCAGCCAATTTGCTACTGATCCTGAAAGTAAGCTCTCTAAATATTTATATGAAATACTGCATGCCGGTGAACGAGGGCGCGATCTCGTTACTGAGATGCTTGCATATGCATGTTCCAGCCCCACTAAATTACAGCCGGTAGATGGTGTATCGCTTATTCAAGAAGTAACAAAATTACTCAGATCGACTTTGCCTGCTAGTCTGGTTGTTGATATTAATGTTGCTGATGATGTGTCTCAACTATTGGCTGATCCCGTGTGGCTACATCAGGTGATGACGAACCTCATTATTAATGCTCATCATGCCATTGGGGAGCGCGGTACAATAGGTATAAACCTTAGTCGTCCTCATGAAGTGGAAGGTGTGTGTAGCAGCTGCTTTCAGCAGTTTTCTGGTGAATTTATTGAGATAAGTGTGCGTGATGATGGTGCAGGAATTCCGCAAGATCAGATTGATAAAATCTTTGTGCCATTTTTTACCACCAAGCAAGTAGGCAGTGGTAGTGGAATGGGTTTACCGATGGTGCATGGAATAATGCATTCATGTGGTGGTCATATTTTGGTTGAAACAAAGCAAGGTGTCGGTACAAATTTTCGATTGCTTTTTTCGCCTGCTTTAACAGAAACTATTGAGAAAGCAGAAAGTAAAGTTGTGTTACCCGCGTCATCAGATAAAAACAAATGCATTATGGTCGTAGATGATGAAACAGGGATAACAGGCTTTCTGACAGAATTACTGAAAAATACAGGTTATCAGGTTCGAGCCTTTAATGATCCATTGGCTGCTCTGGAGTTATTTAAATCTGAACCTGACTCAATTGATCTTATTATTACGGATCAAACTATGCCAAATTTGAGTGGTGCTGAATTTGCGAAAGAAATATTGTCACTAAATACCGGACTTCCTGTAATACTGTGCACAGGCTATAGTGAAAGTATTGATGAAGAATCGGCTCTTCATCTGGGGGTTTCGGTATTCCTAAAAAAACCAGTTAATACAAAAGAGTTACTTGAGTCTATTCGTACTCTGCTATCAAATGAAGTACCTTCTTCGAAGTAGTGAAATACCCTGGTGGGGCGATAGTAAAACTGAGATCAGATCCCGATTATCACTAATATACGACAGCGATAATATTGCTATGTAGTCTGGATTCTTCTGCTGAGAATAAAGGTTACTGGCCAGTAATTCTTACAGTGCTGATTTTATTCGTTCATTTAGTTGCGCTTGAGCTTTTACCGCTTAAGAAAACCGAAATTAATAAAGCATCTTCCCTTTTAATGCAGGTAATAGGTGGGTTATTAAGAAAAAGAATATTACCACTTCCTTTGTAGAGTGTTTTAAGGTCTTTCCATTAATTAAAAAATTTCATGTATGTCAAGTGGGGTGCGTCGTTTTGCATAGGTGGTGCAAATATCAAATCAAGCGTAATTAGAAACCCAAAGTCATTAGAAGAAAAGGTTGATTACTTGCAAGAACAACTTAATGAAGTAAAAAGAGACTTTGATGAGGAAACAAAAAAATTAACGATAAAGTAGAAGAACATAAAAAAGTTATAGCTACACAAATAATAGAATCGAGATTAGCGGTTGAAGATATTGGATCTAATATGGAGAAAATATCTGTAGGTGGTATAAAAGTCCAATTATTTGGAGTTATACTTATGGTTTATGGCGCAGTTTATAGTTATGCTGCTTAACAAAACGTTAAAGTATGTGCATTCGTACGGAATGCATAAAAGATATGTGCCCGTTAACTCAACTGTTATAGACTAATTAAAAATGACCACTTTTAATAAAAATAAGGCACCTAAAGGATGGATGTTTCCATTTAACAAAAAGGAAATAAAACATTTAATCGAAGAAACAAATGCAATATTTGATAGTGTTAATTTCGAAAACACACAAAAACCATCTGAGTTCTCAAATAATGTTTTGTGGTTTTGGATAGGTGTTCTGAAATCGGAAAAAATTAACGATGAATTACATTTTTCATTAGAATTGAGTAGTTTTAAAGAGGAGTACATTTTACCATGGAGGGGTGAAATTAAAGAACATGTTTTCCCTGAAATAAAAAAATGGGTTATGTCTAAGATAAAACTACCTGTAAATGCACCAGAAAAGCCAACCCGGCTTTATTTAAAATATGAAATTAAAAATGGAAGATGTACTTCTTCCTGTCATGAGGTTGATTAAAAGTGTATAGCAGGGTGTGTAATTACGCAGGGTTTACAAGCCTGACGGATTCTAAAAAATTGTGCTCTCGCCTGCTCTTTCGAGCCCGTTAACTCAATCGTTACGCATAAGAATACAATTTTGGAGAGTTAAGTGTATAAGATTTGTTCACTACTTGTTATTTTTTTTACGTTACAACCCGTTGTAAGGAAAACTGGGGTCAGATCATAGTTTTCCCTAATATTTAAATTAATTGAGATCTGCGCTTATTTAAAAGTGTTTGCTTTAGAGTGGCAGGGATCTTCTGAATAATTAAATTTAACGCCTGATTTTGATCAGTAGCAGTCACACTGCTACTGACAGGCAACCAACAGTTTGCTGTAAACGGAAACTGTGGCGGCCTGTCTGTTTACGAGTGAGTTATTTGCTAAAGGTAATAAATAAAGAAGATGTCCATATTTTTGCATCATCAACCTGGCGCGCAACTATATAGACAGGGCGATGGCCATGAGGTCCGTTTTTTGGTTCAACTTCAAAGTTGCCCGTTACTTCACGCGGTGATTCCGAATCACTCATACGTTCCATCGCTAAAAACATATCAACACCGGGCAGGTCTTTTTTCATTCGTGCGGCGTCTAAAAATGCTTTACCAGTGAATTCCCATTCAAAGGTCGGGCAGTGTACGAATGGGTTACCTTTTAACGGGTCACCTACTTTTACGTAACCATCGATCGTACCCTGAATTTTTATCGTTGCATGTTCTATGTTGGAGACGTCCATTTCGATGGCATCGACGTCTCCATAGGTGTCGCTCTTAAAGCCAATCGTGGTCGGGTTTTCACGCCAGCAGGTTTCTTCTTTGTGTTCAAAGCCCAGGCCTTCAAATTCATTGATGATGGCATTGGTGATGGTGATGGTACCTTTCCAGGCTGCCCAGCGATAACGGTCTTTAATGCGAGCGCCGCCCCAGCGGAATCGAATCTTGCGATCGGAATAGCCTAATTCTTTTTGGATGTCGCGTTTCCAGATTTCTCCATTATGATCGTAAGCAATGATTTCATCCCAGCCTGCATCACCGAGGAAACGGTAGTTCACCTGTGCTGCACCTTTGTGTTCAAATTCATCACCCATGATGTGTTTACCACAGGTTGTCAGACCAAAGGTGCGCTCTCCTGTCGAGGCAAACGTGTGACGTTCACGTAAAGCGATGCCGATGGCTTTACGCGATAATTCAGGTGAAATGACACCGGAGATTCCACCTTTGGTGCCGAAGACGGCGGTCCCAGGTACACCACCACCACAACGACCGCGGTGCTCGTCTCCGGCCATGCTCGCACCAATTTTGTAGCCGCGTTCCATGGCGTCCTGATATAACCAGCCAAAGTGTCCCCAGGCAGAACCGATTTCAATTAATTTTTCTAACTCTGGGTGGTGCCAGTCCATAATGCAACGTCGGCCACCAATGTGGGGCGTTAACAAGTGGCCTTCAGGGTCATCAATATAGGCTGCCCATAATTCTTCCAGTGGCCAGGCACCGGGAACGGCCTGAGTGGTGCCTGAGTCTTCGTTCCAGTCTACGGATCGGACATGGGTACCGTCTTTTAAGAATGGAAATTCGGGTTCGCCATCATGCAGGAAAATAACGTTATGATCACCACCTGCACATGAACTACCACACCATTCTGTACCCGGATAGGCGACAAACTCACCGTCTTTGGTGATGCCACGAATCAGTTCAACGGTTTTGTTCCAGCGTTCATGGGTAATATTAAAATCGTTGTGTGCAAATGCCAGTACATCCAGGCCGGTAACGTCACGACCATAGGTCAGGTTATAGCTGGTGGAATTAGTACCAACCGTGTCTTCAGAATGTACGTGCAGATCAGTGTAAAAGATGCGTGGAAAATCCAGATCTTTATCGATCGTGACATAAAAAGTATGCGGTTTTACGGCAGGGTGCTCAGACATGCTTGCTGTGACAATGAGTTCACCGGCTTGATTCGTAGGCATGTCTTCAATTAAATTAACGGCCCAGCCTTCTTCCGGTAAAGTGATTTCTTTGTTGTAGCAGTTTTTACCATCGAGTGTCGCCTTGATTTGAATCTTTTCGGCTCGATTCCAGCAGGTATTACCCCACTCATCTTCGGCGCGAATGCGCAGCGGAATTTTTTCACCCTGTTTTACTAAACGTGATCCTGCCCATTGAAGTAATGCAGGGTTGCCGGGTTTAATGTTGATGGTTAAGTCCGGGTCAACAGCCGCAAATCGAGACGTACCTAATGGATCGGCATAACAACGAAATTTAAAAAATTCTTCTGTGAAGGTTTGAACGCGTGTGCCGGGACCACCAAAACGTCGGTCACCCATGCGAATAACAATCTGATCACCTGCTTTTAAATAACCGTCATAGGTGTCAACAATAATGGCTTTCTGGAACGGGCGTTCGTGGCCTTTCTGATCAAATCGAACCGATAATTTTTGAACGGAAGCGGGGCTTTGTCCTTCCATGGTTGGGGATGCATGATATTCGGCCGAAACATAGTTCGCGCCTTTAGGGTCTGTGGTCTGAAATAGCTCCCAGTCTGAATAAAAACGGAAAGTGGCTTTGAACCAGGAACCATCGGCCATACCGGACTGACCTAATGTATAAGTAATTATTACCTCCTGCCATGAGCCGGCAACCATTTCTTCGGTGTTGCAGGTCACTGAGCCAAGAAAAGGCATGTCCTTGGTTTTTGCGTATAAACCAATGGGTGCAGTATAAGAATCACCTAGCTTTGCTTTTAATTCGGCGTCCGTCATTTTTTTCATGGATAGATCCCTTTATTGTTATAAGTTTTATAAAGTAAGTAATTTATTAAGTGGTTTCTTCAGTTTCTTTTTTGCGGCAGTCAATGATGTTTTTCCAGAAGGTTCGGGCAATCACAAAAAAGGTCAGTATCATCAGTCCCATTGCAACGGGACGCTGGAAAAACATATAGGTATCAAATTCAGAAATAATTACCACTTGTTGTAAGGCACGTTCCCATTCCGGTGCCAGAATAAAACCAATCAGAAAGGCGACGTAGGAGTAATCAAATTTACGCATAAAGTAGCCAATGACAGCAAAGACCAGCATAACCGCCACATCGAACATTGAAGACTTGCCCAGATACGAGCCCATAATGCAGGTGAAAACAACGATAGGATAAAGAATCATCGCCGGGATATTAACCGCTTTGCAAAAATAACGAAGGCCGAAACGGCCAATAATTAACAGGAACAGACTGGCGATGATCAGGCTGCCATAGATGCCATACATGAGCTGTGCATTTTCCTGAAACATCAGCGGGCCCGGTTGCATGCCGTGGATCATAAAAGCACCCATCAACATGGCGACGGCAAGATTGCCGGGTATGCCCAGAACAAATAATGGGATCATACTGGATGCGACAACTGCACTATTGGCAGATTCTGAAGCACCGATACCTTCAAGGTTTCCCTTACCAAATTGTTCTTTATTTTTTGAGCGCTTCATTGCCTGATCGTAAGACATAAACGAAGCGACCGGTGCTCCTAGTCCTGGCATGGCGCCTACACCAATTCCAATTAAGCTGCCGCGTAATAATGTTTTTGTATTTGCAAAAAAAACTTTTAATGGCAGTAGTCGGTCTTCGAGTTTAGAAGAAAATTGATAGGCTGTGTGAGTACCACCGCCTTTAACGGTAAATTTTTCCAGTTGCAGAAGGATTTCCGAAAATGCCAGTAAACCAATTGCCACGGGAATTAACGATAAGCCACTGCCCAGTTGATAGATATCAAAAGTCAGTCGCGGTAATGCGGTGACAGGTTCAGTTCCGATTAGCCCGACTAAGATGCCGAATCCCGCTGCGATTAAACCACGACCAATGGAATTAGTGCCGATGCCTGCAATAACGGTCAGTGCCAATGAAATTAAAGCAAATATTTCGGCGGGACCCATGAACAGCGCGACTACTGCAAGAGGAGAAGCAATCATAATGAGTACGATGGTTGAGATAAAGTCACCGGCAACCGAACTATAAAGTGCCATTCGTAATGCTTTTTCACCTTTTCCCTGTTGTGTGAGAGGGTAGCCGTCCCACGATGTTGCAGCAGCCTCGGGAGTGCCCGGTGTACGCAATAAAACGGCTGACACAGCGCCGCCAAAAAACGCACCTTTGTTGAGTCCGACCAAAAATCCAATCGCAGTTAATGGCGACATATAATAAGTAACGGGTATAAATAGAGCGATAGCCATGGGGCCATTAATGCCGGGAATAGCGCCTATCAAAACGCCGATGGCAACACCGATAAATACAAACATCAGACTCGCTGGTGCCAAAGCGTCGAGTAAACCCGAAATAATTAATTCCATGTTTTAGTATCCTACTTACCCACTTTTACAGTTGGTTTATATAATTTTATAAAAAATATCCAGAAAAAATATCCAGAAAAATAAATTAGAAAAGTTGTGGCCCCGGAACGGGTACGCCGAAGCCATAGCGCATCACGATATAGAGAACAGTGGTTAGCAGCAGCGACACGATTGTTGACTGAAGCCAGTTGCGACTGCCAATGATGTATTGAAAAATCATAAGGAAGGCAAAAGACACAAATACATAGGGAATATATTCAATGCTGATGACGAGTAGTATGCACGGTATCATGGTGCTGGTGAGGTGACTGAGTTTCACCCTGCCAATCTGTGTAAAACCAGCGTCTTCATTCATGTCTTCCGGGAATTCACTTTCGGCAGCAGACATCGATTTTTTAATAGACAATGCTATGCCGTAACGTAGCAGTGAAAGGCAGGCCATAAACAGCATCACGCTGACACATACATTGGGCACCAATGCGGAGGAAGCACCATAGCCCGGATAGGCAGGTGTGTAAGCAGGAATTCCCCAAACTAACATTCCGATGCAAAACCCGCTAATTACTAAAGATGCAACCATATCTCTTTTAATTCTTGTCACTGCTACTTCCTTCTCTCCCAAAAATTTAAGGCGGGAGTGATATTGCTGGGTCTGAAAAAAGACCTGATAAAACGAGATCTCTTCAGACCCAGCAGCCAATTAAAACCTGATAAGGGCAGTTATTTTTTTGCTTGTTCGCCAAAAGTTTTATATAAATTTTTTGCCATCTTATCCGCGTGTGCTTCACCCCATTTAACAGGCCGCATCAGCAGATTATCAGTAATGTATTTTTGAGTTTCATTGCTTTTAGCCAGCTTATCGGCTGCAGCTAGCAGCGTAGCTTTTGCTTGTTTATCGATGCCCTTTGGTGCGACCAGTGCGACGATCATTTCGATTTGTTCATCATAGCCTTGTTCACGTAAGGTAGGCACATCAGGAATAGGTGGTAGTCGATCACCTAATGCAGCAGCGATGAGTTTGATTTTTCCGGCCTCTACGTTCTTATAAAGAATAGCGCCTACATAACCGACGGAAACATGGCCGCCTGTTACGGCTCTGATCACAGACGGGCCGCCTTTAGAGGGGGTTAATGAAAGCTTAACGCCTTCCTTTTTTGCCATGCGTTTAAGAGCATCCCGGTCATCAGCACCATGAAACATAGCAACCATCGCTTTGTTATTTTTTTTATGCCAGACGAAGGCTTCTTTCAAAGTGTTCCAGGGTTTGTCCGGTGTAGAAATAAAGCCGCTGGAGTTAAGTGCGACTAATGTTAAGAAATCAAAATCATCATATTTATATTGTAGTCTGTCATGGTGAGGTGAATAGGTGTAAGCGGTTAATGAGGTAACACCAATGCTATAACCATCAGTCTTAGAACGGCCTAGTTCGGTTGCCATAACTGTACCGTGACCGCCTTTAACATTTTTTACATTAATCGGCTGGCCCATAATTTTACTCATGCGCTGACTAAGACCACGTGCTAAGCGGTCAACTTGTGCACCTGGTTGAACCATGGTCATAAAAGTAATGGGGCGAGTTGGATAGTCTGCTGCATTAACACTGGAAAATATTGCGGTAATGACTACCCCTAGTACAATGTTAAATAAATTTTTCATATTACACTCCGTGTAGAACATTTGTAGTTTTAGAAACTTGGGATGGAACCTGGTTTGAAGTAGAAACTAAATCTTGTAAAAATGTTTTATATAAATTTTATTGAGCGAAGTATGCATTGAATGCAAAGCCAAATATGTCATCTGGGCGACAATTTAATAACTTTAGTGAAAGTGGTTGCTTGCTATTAGTGAATGCAGATGTTTCTGTAACAAAATCATGAAAGACAATAAAGTAAATAATAATATTATTAAAATATGGTGTGCAGAAAATGATTTATAAAGATCGAAGAAGTCAGTGTCTTGTTATTTAGAGAAAAGTGGCTTTTAATATTAAGTGAAAAAGGACGCTAAGCTGGTTTAGCAATAATTTTACATGGTGAACGTTTAATTTTCTGTATTGCAATAATACGGCAGGGATACCTGAAATTAAGAATCAATTAAAGAGTGGCAACTAAAAACTAAGGAGAAAGGATATGTCTACTGTTATGCCCGGTAATGATACTGTATCAAATGATTCATCAAGAGATCCGCTTCGCTTAATGATTGAAATCATTAAAGATGAGCAGATTGATTCAGCAGACAAAACGGCATTAATACAATTCGCTTCATCACGGTTTAAAAACAGACGACGTATGGCTTATGTGTCATTGCTGGCGATAGTGTTTTCATTGGTGTTTATATTTGTCGGAGCAGCTATTGATGGCGGAACAGTCTGCAAGCCGGATCAAAACTGCGTGAGTTTTTTAAATACGATTAAAGAAAATTATGCGCTGATTGCCTGGATAGAGGGCTTTTTAACATCGGTAGTTGCAGCCTATTTTGGTGTCTCTTCATGGAAGCCGGCCAGTTAATGAGTAATAACTTGTTTTATTGAAATTATATGCCGGTTGAACGGGATAACAATTTCGGCTTAGCAGATTATTAAACAAATCAGAAAGGGAGAGCAGGATGGCAGATTTCGATGTGGCCTTTAAAGAAACAATGAAGGCAGAAGGTGGTTATGTCAATGATAAGGATGACCCCGGTGGTGAAACATATATGGGCATTGCGCGTACAAGGAATTCAAAGTGGCCGGGCTGGGTGACAATTGATCTGTTAAAAACTAAAAGTAACTTCCCCAAAAGTCTAGATAATAATGATGATGTTCAGCGTCAGGTCCGGGAACTCTATGAGGCCAATTACTGGGATAAGGTAAGAGGTGATGACATAAACGATCAGGATATTGCAGAATCAATTTTCGACTTTGCAGTTAATGCCGGTCCACGTACCAGTGCCAAGCTGGCACAGTTTGCGGTTAAGGCAGAACCCGACGGTGTTATAGGGCCAAAGACTATTGAGAAAATCAATGAGGATGATCCGCGAGCCTTTCTGGCCGTTTTTGCGCTGGCCAAAATTGGTCGCTATGTAAAAATCTGTGAAAAAAGGACAACCAGTCGCAAGTATTTCTTTGGCTGGGTCAGGCGCACACTGGAGGCAATGTAATCATGGCAAATTTCTTTACAAATTTATTTAGTTCAGGTGCCAGTAATCTGGTCGATGCGGTTGGTGATGCGATAGATAAAAATGTCAGTAATGGCGAAGAGATGAAAGAGTTAGAAAATGAGCTGGCGAAAGCGAGCATGAAATTTGAAATAGATATGGCAACGCTTGGCGTGAAGGCAGAGGAACTGTATCTTGCTGATACCAGTAGTGCACGGGCGCATCAGACGGCTGTGCAAACCAGTGAAAATGCCAGCTGGCTGGCAAAAAATGTTCATCCGATGCTGGCAGTCGGTATTTTAGGTCTGACTTTTGGTATGTATTTTTGGATTCTTCGAGATAACAGCACGATTATGGCAAATGATAATGGCATGAAAGAAATTGTTATCTATATTCTGGGTGCATTGACCACGGTATCAACACAGGTTGCCGCTTATTACTTTGGCTCAAGTCAGGGCAGTAAAGATAAACAAAAAGCCATGCTGGGGATGAATGTATCTAAATAATGACAGGCACCGTTGACAGGCCAGATAACTGGCCATGAGGCATCAGACATTGCTCTGATGTCTCATAAAACATGCATTATTTTGGTTGCAGCTTTGCAGGCATAAAACATCGTTAAGATGTACTACAATAAAAAATACCGCTAACAATTATTATGGAATAGACTGAATATATTATTCTATTCTGTGGGCTCATATTAAGAGACTAAAAAAATTTTTACTGTTGCTTCTCGCTTGGCAATGTAAGTATTAAATGTGGTATCTTGATAACAAATTAAAACCAGAGATCGTCATTAAATAAAAATAGGTGTTATTCACGGGGAAGGTTGGAAGTGTTACGTAAGTTTTTTCCTTTTTTAAGCTGGATACATGAATTAAAAGACCCTGCCGTATTACGCGCCGATTTAATCGCTGGCCTGACGGTCGCTCTGGTGTTGATTCCTCAGTCCATGGCCTACGCAACACTCGCCGGCTTGCCAGAAGTCTATGGTTTGTATATTTCATTTGTTCCTGTGTTTATCGCGGCCTTATGGGGTTCGTCTCGCCAGTTAGGCACCGGCCCCGTGGCCGTCGTCTCAACCATGACAGCGACCACTTTAACCCCTGTTGTTATTTTGATGATGCCGGCCGGTTATACACCAGAGCAATACATGGCAATGTACATTCCTACGGCCATGTTGCTGACCTTACTGGTTGGTGTGTTTCAGTTTTCATTGGGTTTATTTCGCTTAGGCGCAATCGTTAACTTCCTGTCTCACCCGGTTATAGTGGGTTTTACCAATGCAGCAGCGTTGTTTATTGGTCTGACGCAAATATCAAAAGTGTTTGGTGTAACCATGCCAGGCGGACCCAGTGATCATTTCTTAACGGTGCGTATATGGGGGGTGATTCAGAATTTAGATCAGACCCATGTAGCAACGCTGTTAATGGGTATCGCTGCATTTGGCATTATGATCATTCTGAAACGCTATTTCCCAAAATACCCGGGTGTTTTAATTGCCGTGGTTGCAACCACAGTAACCAGTTATGCCATCGATTTTGAAGGCATGGGCGGTAAAGTGGTTGGAAGCATACCGGAAGGTTTGCCGGGTTTTGCAATGCCGGAATTGAGTTATGAAGCTTTTTCTGGATTAATGATCGGTGCCGTTATCATTGCAATGGTTGGCTTTATGGAAGCGATCTCGATAGCCAAGGCAATGGCCGCAAAAACGAAAGACCGTATAGACCCGAATCAGGAATTAATTGGTCAGGGTCTGGGTAATATAGCCGGTAGTTTTTTTCAGTCATATCCATCTTCTGGCTCCTTTTCGCGTTCAGCTGTTAATCTGAATGCCGGCGCAAAAACAGGATTTTCATCGGTAGTCACAGCGATGCTGGTAGTGATTACTTTATTGTTCTTAACTCCTTTGTTATATCACCTGCCAAAGGCGACACTGGCAGCTGTTGTGATTATGGCTGTGTTTGGTTTGATTAATTTTGTCTCGGTCAATCATATCTGGCAAACCAATAAATATGATGGAATGGCGGCTATCATTACTTTTGTTGCAACCATTGGTGCAGCACCTAAGCTTGATCATGGCATAATAATTGGCGCGGTACTGGCCATTGTGTTTTATCTGTATCGTACTATGCGGCCACGGGTTTCGATTTTAGGGCGTTATAAAGACGGTGTTTTGCGTGATGTGAATGCGTACAAAGACTTACCGACAGACGATAAAATAATCGCGATACGTTTTGATGGTTCTTTATATTTTGCCAATGTGGCGTATTTTGAAGATGCCATGTTAAAGGCGGTCGCTGACCATCCGGATGTTACCTATGTGCTTGTTGTCAGTGAAGGTATCAATCAGATTGATGCTTCTGGCGAAGAAGTCTTGCATCATCTGGTGGAAAGCTTTAACGAAAATGGGATAATCGTGGTCTTTAGTGGGCTGAAAAAGCAGATTCTGGATGTCATGCGTGCAAGCCATTTAATTGATATCGTATCAGAAGAAAATATCTTCCCTACCGAAGAACAGGCCATTGATGCTATTTACGAATGTTTAGGTCAGGACACGGATCCTGCGGCCTGCCCGCTTAAAAAGAAACCGATACCATCTTGATTCTTAAATCAGGGTTATTCATTCGACTTTAAAAATCAGATATGCGTAGAATGCCTGTCTGATGGATAAAATAAAGCACTAAGTTTTAGGATTCGAATGAATAAAAATGTCTGGTTGCTGACGGCATGTCAGTCATTAATGATGACCTGTAATGCATTACTGGTGACAGCTTCTGCACTGGTTGGTGCAATACTGGCAGACACTATTTCACTGGCAACACTTCCTCTTGCCTTGCAGTTTCTGGCGACTATGCTGGCCTCTATTCCCGCCTCATTATTAATGGGGAAAGTCGGCCGGCGTGCTGGATTTATGCTCGGTTTGTTGCTTGGGCTGAGTGGTTCAGCACTGGCCAGTTATGCCATTTTTACAGCCGATTTCTGGCTATTTTGTCTGGGTACAATGTTAATCGGTAGCTATAACGGCTTTGGTAATTATTACCGTTTTGCGGCGGTTGATGTGGTTAGCACGGAGCAAAAAAGCCGGGCTATTTCTTATGTCATGGCTGGCGGTGTTCTGGCTGCAATTTTGGGCCCGAATATTGTTAGCTGGACACACGATAGCATCAAAGGCGTGGAATTCGCCGGTAGTTATATTGTGATCGGTCTGCTTTATGTGCTCAGTTTCATCATAATATCGTTTGTGAAAATACCGGCATTCAGGGCCGA
>Ga0316207_10002331_pt1 | contig 19795 bp, 21 predicted proteins | sample 6weekpyrite_MG_FD_204943 | JGI IMG/M metagenome (GOLD analysis project Ga0316207, IMG submission 204943) | Microbial mat bacterial communities from mineral coupon in-situ incubated in ocean water Damariscotta River, Maine, United States -... | ecosystem: Environmental > Aquatic > Marine >...
TCTTGGTTGTGCTACCCCAAACACTGAATGAATGTGATAATTATCGTACGAATACAACCCTAAATCACCATTAAGTACAGCTTGGATCATAGCACGAGTATATTTTAATTTAATTCTGGTTCCTACACCATAAGGACCGCCGGTCCATCCTGTATTCACTAACCAAACATTCACTCCAGTATCCTTCATCTTTGCGATCAACATCTCAGCATACTTAGCTGGATGTAACGGCATAAAAGGAGCTCCAAAACAAGCAGAAAACGAAGGTGTTGGCTCTACCACACCAGCCTCAGTACCTGCCACCTTAGCAGTATATCCAGACATAAAATGATATGCTGCCTGACTCGGAGTCAATTTAGAAATAGGAGGCATTACACCAAAAGCATCTGCTGTTAAAAAGAAAATATTCTTTGGGTTCTTACCAATAGAAGATTCCTGAATATTCTCTATATGATAAATCGGATAACTTACTCTAGTATTCTGAGTAATTGATGTATCAGCATAATCTACCTCACCATCTTCTCCAAAAATGACATTTTCAAGAATTGCTCCTTTTTTAATAGCTCCATATATCTCTGGTTCTTTTTCCGCAGACAGATCAATTACCTTTGCATAGCAACCACCTTCAAAATTGAAAATAGTATTTTCTTTCGTCCAACCATGCTCATCATCTCCTATTAATTTACGATTAGGATCTGTAGATAATGTAGTTTTCCCTGTTCCAGAAAGCCCAAAAAATATTGCTGTATCTCCTTCTTCTCCCACATTAGCTGAGCAATGCATCGGAAGCGTCTCTTTATACACTGGCAATATAAAATTCAATGCAGAAAAAATACCTTTTTTGATTTCACCGGTATACCCAGTTCCACCTATAAGTGCTATTTTTTTTGTGAAATTTAATATTGCAAAATTATGTTGACGCGTACCATCAACTTCTGCATCTCCCATAAAACCAGGAGCATTGATAACAGTCCATTCAGGATCAAAATCTTTTAACTCCTCTTCAGTTGGTCTTAAGAACATATTATAAGCAAACATATTAGACCAAGGATACTCATTGATCACTCGTATGTTTAATTTATAATCAGGATCTGCACAAGCATAACTATCTCGCACAAACACCTCTTTCCCAGAAAGGTATGCAGTAACTTTATCATATAATGCATCAAATGCATCCGACTCAAAAGGAATATTGATATCACCCCACCATACTTTATCAGAGGTTATTTGATCTTTTACAATAAAACGATCCATTGGGGAACGCCCTGTAAACTCACCTGTATTTACCGCAAGTGTTCCTGATTTTGTGATTTTTCCTTGTCCTTTTCGCACCGTTTCGTCCTGAAGATCATCTGGAGTTAACTGGTAACGTATTGTAGCATTTTCAATACCGTAATGCTTTAACGAAATCGTTTTCGTAATTGGATACAGTGGTTCCATAAAAATATGTTGTGTTTGTTATGTCTGACAAAATTATAAATAAAAACTACACCAACCGTCAAAAAAATCACTTAATCTTAACAAGTGAAATTACAAAGAAAATCCATCCTAAAATTAACATAAACCCTCCTAAAGGCGTAACAAAACCAAAGCTTGACAAAGAAATTCCTAATACTTCATCAATCACTAAAAGATAAATTGACCCAGAAAAAAGAGTCATTCCGCCTAGAAAGAAATAAAAAATTCGTTTTTTGACAACATCCTCTATAATAGTCATGTTTCCTAAAATAATGCAAACGATCGCGTGATACATCTGATATCGAACACCAGTCTGGAAAGAATCAATACTCGTTTTCTCTACAAGTTTCTCTAATCCATGAGCTCCAAACGCACCAAATAATACAGCCAATAATGCTGCAATTGCCCCAGTAATCAAAATTGTTTTATTCATTCCTCTTTTAGTAATAATTGATCATTTTTTCAAACAAAAAATGAACTTTAAACATATTTTATTTCAAAATATAACGAATACGTCAAAATTGAGAACCTACTTTTTGATGTATTTACTACATTCGCATCAAAGTTATCAAAATAATTATTAGGTATGCGAAAGATACTGGTCATTGGTGCAGGTAAATCAACAGCGGTTTTAATCAAATATTTTCAGGATAAATCCCAATCTGAAAATTTACACATTACTGTAGGAGACATTTCTATTGAAAATGCGACATCACTTGCCGGTAATCATTCTAATACGAATGCTATTACATTGGATGTTTTTGACAAAAATTCTAGAGAGGAAGCTATCAAAAAAGCGGATATTATCGTATCCATGCTTCCCGCTAGATTTCATATAGAAGTAGCTAAAGATTGCCTTAGGTTCGAAAAATCTATGGTTACAGCATCTTATGTCAGCAAAGAAATGCAGGAACTTCATGAAGATGCTAAAAACAAGGGGCTCATTTTTATGAATGAAATTGGTGTAGATCCTGGGATTGATCACATGAGTGCTATGCAGGTTATTGATCGTATTCGTAATCAAGGAGGAAAAGTCATCTTATTCGAATCCTTTACTGGTGGACTTGTTGCTCCAGAAAGTGACACCAATCTTTGGAATTACAAATTTACTTGGAATCCCAGAAACGTAGTAGTAGCAGGACAAGGAAGTGCTGCAGAGTTCTTACAAGAAGGAGCCTACAAATACATTCCTTATCACAAATTATTTAGAAGAACTGAATTTTTAGAAGTTGATGGATATGGTCGTTTTGAAGCATATGCTAACAGAAACTCTCTGAAATATCAAAGTATCTATGGACTAGAAGATATCTTAACACTCTATCGAGGAACCATAAGAAGAGTAGGGTTTTCTAAGGCCTGGAACATTTTTGTACAATTAGGCATGACTGCTGATGACTATACACTAGCAAATTCGGAACATATGAGTTATCGTGATTTCACGAACTCATTTCTTGCCTATTCCCCTACAGATTCGGTAGAATTAAAACTTCGGCATTATCTAAAAATTGATCAAGATGATATCATATGGGACAAACTATTAGAACTAGACATTTTTAATACTGATAAAAAAATAGGTCTTCCTAATGCCACTCCGGCGCAAGCACTACAGAAGATATTAATGGACAAATGGACACTTGATCAAGGAGATAAGGATATGATCGTTATGTACCATAAGTTTGGCTACGAACTTAATGGAGAGCGAAAACAGATAGATGCAACTATGGTATGTATTGGTAAAGACCAAAAGTACACAGCAATGGCACGAACAGTTGGATTACCTGTTGCCATGGCTACATTGAGAATTCTAAACAAAGAAATCACAACAACTGGGGTGCAAATACCTATTCAAGAAGAAATATACACTCCAATTCTGAAAGAACTGGAAGAATACGGGATTATATTTAACGAAAAAGAACGTGAATATCTAGGCTATAACCCTGACGGTGTAAAAGGATAACCTGCCTAAAAAGTTTCAATTATAAATCTTAACTACTATTTTTGATTATTAATTGTAACTTATCTCCTTATGAAAGGACAATATGGTAGTTTAAAAATAGATGGTATAGACAAGGAAATTCTCCGTAACCTTATGGAGGATGCTCGAAGACCCATCTTAGAAATTGCAAGAAAGATCGGAATTTCTGGTGCTGCTATCCATCAAAGATTAAGAAAACTAGAAGCTTCAGGGTTAATTGCTGGTTCTAAATTCATTATTGACCCAAAAGTATTAGGGTACAAAACCATGGCTTTTGTTGGTGTATATTTAGATAAAGCGGTTAGCAATCCTAAAGCGGTTAAACAATTAAAAGATATACCCGAAGTCATTGAGTGTCATTACACAACGGGAAACTGGTCTATTTTCATCAAAATCCTCTGCAGAGACAACGAACACTTAATGAATGTCCTAAACAAAGAAATTCAAGCTATCGAAGGAGTTTCTAGGACAGAGACTTTTATTTCATTAGATCAACAGATCAATAGACAGATTAAGATATAGACAAATGCTAAACAAACATCGAATCTTTATCCTCAGTCTTATCTGCATCCATGTTTTGTTCTTTATAACAAAAATAATAATTGGTGATTTTTTTATTGTAGATTCACATGAGTACTACCAATTAGCCGAAAACATCTTATATAAATTTCAATTCTATTGTGGAGACCTAAATACTGATATAGATTTTCGAAATTACACTAGACGACCTCCGTTATATGCTATATTTATTATTATTTCTTCTGGTTTTCTTAACTCTACTATAGGAACATTACTATTTCAAAACACCATTTCTATCATATCTCTACTTTTAGTTAAAAAAATTTTTGAGGAAATTTTTTTTAAAATAAACTACTGGTGGTTTTTCATTTTCATTGGAACTTCCATAAATCAATTTGTATATAGTAACATGATAATGAGTGAAATATTCTTTCAATTTTTGATTGTTCTTTTATTTTATAATCTTCATAAAGTAATTAAATCACCCTCTTGGAAGCATTTGATCTTTTTTCAAATAAGTATCATCTTATTATTTCTAACAAAACCAGTATTCTATCTATTTATAATACCAAATATCATACTAACAATACTAATATACAGGAAAACCAAGATTAAGTATGGGTTTTTAAGTTCTATATTACCTATACTGATTTTTCTACTATATAGCAATTGGAACCTTAATAGAACTGGTAGTTATGACTTTTCTAGTATGCAGAATTTCAATTTATTAGAATGGAATCTTAAATATTTTCATCAAAACAAATATGGATATGACAAAGCTCAAAGGATAAATGATCAAATTTTATCAGAAGCAGCTAAAATTAGAGATTACCGTGATAGTCAAAGCTATATAAAAAAACAAATCCTCACATACCTAAGAAAAGATCTTATTGGATATGGAGTTTTTCATTTAAAAGGGTGTCTAAGAATTTTTATAGACCCAGGAAGATTTGATTTGGTAAATTTCTTTAGAATTAAAGATGATAATAACGAGGGGATTTTACATCATATTAACGAACAAGGCGTCACTGGTGTGATCAAATTCCTAAGAACTCAACCAACTATTATACTCTTATTACTTTTTATAATTCTGATATTTAACTTTCTCAAACTAATAGGATTTATCTGGTTTTGGATAAAAAATTACAAAAGCTTAAATTTACTACTACTCGCTTTTTTGTTTGTAACGCTCTACATTGTAGCTTTAACAGGCCCTCTAGGTGCTTCACGCTTTTTTGTTCCTATTTTACCAGCATATCTCATGTTTTCGGTATTAGGTTTTACTGACTTAATACTTAAGGCAAAAACTTTCAATTTTTATAAAAAAAACAAATCCCTACTGAACTAAAACATCCTTAACTTCGCCATCTTCCTGATATTCTGTATCTGTATTAATGCTCCAAAGATCAATATTTGTGTTATTAACAATGTTTTCTGCTGCAAGTATCCCCATTAAGATAGAATGATCCTGATTATTGTATTTAAAAGCACCATACCTACCAATAGGAATTAACTTATCAATACCAGTAAGATAATTCTCTATAACATCAAGATGCTCACGATATCCTATTTCATAAACAGGGTAACATTTTGGCACTCTTACGATTTTATAATTCTCTATAATTTCATTAGAATCAATCAGATTTAATGTTTTAAGCTCTTTAATTGCTAAATCACTAAGATATACATCATCAGCCTCCCAAATCTTATCAGTATCGAATGCCCAAAACTCCATACATAAGATAGTGCTAGTCTTATCTTTATTTAAACTAGAACACCAATTTCTAAAATTAGTTATTCTTCCGTGTTCAACTTCTGGGGAATGAACATAAATCCAATTGTCTTCAAATAAATTCTCTTTATTTATTTCTAAATACACTAAAATCGTATTTCTGAAATACAGTTTTTTACTGGCTTCCAAAACGGTATCAGGAGTAGTACTAATCCCTTTAATCAAAGATGTTAAAGGCATCGACGATATGACATAATCTGCATAATGCTCAACACCATCAGTTGTAATTACGCCTTTGCAGATGTTCTTCTCTGTAATAATTTTTCTTATCGGCTTCTGCATATGAACAATTCCGCCTTTACTTTTGACAAAATCCTGAGCCTTTTCATACAATGTTCCAGTTCCATTTTTAGGATATGCAAACTGATCCAAAAGTGTCTTATGCTTATTTCCCCTATTACCTTTTAAAGCACTAATCACTGCTTCAAACAAGGACAATCCTTTTATTCTTTGTGCCGCCCAATCCGCATCAATTCTAGAGCAGGGGATACCCCAGAGTTTTTCAGTATAATATTTAAAGAAAATAGTATATAATTTTTCTCCAAATCTATTGGTAACCCATTTCTCAAAAGTTTCAGGGTTTTTTATTGGAAACAAACGCTGTTTTCCATAATAAAATAAAATACTAAAAATGGTTCCAATCGAGAGATTACCTAGTACATTTAATAATTTAAGCGGATAATCAAAAAATCTTTTCTTGTAATATATTCGAGTAAGACGATTAACTAATGTATAATCCTCTTTAATTATTTCATCAAAAAAATTATTAATTTTTGGTTCTTTAGAAAAGAATCTATGCGGTCCCAAATCTACTCTTTGTTCCCATAAATCAAAACTTCTAGACATACCTCCCACATAGGGAGATGCTTCAAAAATCTCTACATTTATATCATTCTTGCTAAGTGTATACGCCGCACTTAAACCTGCGGGCCCAGCACCAATAATAATTACCTTCTTTCCCAATTTATTTTGCATCTAAAAATTAGTGCGAAAAGATACAGAAATAAAAATAAGACAAAGCTTAATACTTTATCATATTACACAATAATTTTATTCACCTTACTTCTAAACATTTTATAGCCTAATCTCTTCTTCCTAAAAACATAGAAATAAAGTATAGCAATGTAGCTAAAGAACCCAACGCAGCTACTAAATAAGTTCTTGCAGCCCATTTCAATGCATCTTTTGCTCCATCATACTCATTACTTGTAACCATATTAGCATTTTCTAGCCAAGCCAAAGCTCTATTGCTAGCATCATATTCTACAGGAAGTGTTATGAAAGTAAACAATGTAGTAACAGCAAATAGTATTATTCCAATTAAGAAAACTATATTTCCAAACACACTGCCTGCTACAGATAATCCTAAGCCTACCATTATTACAATATTGGACAATTTGCTAGAAATCCCCACAGCTGGAACAATCTTAGATCTCAGAGTTAGCCAACTATAAGCAGTAGCGTGCTGAACCGCATGCCCCACTTCATGAGCCGCTACAGCAGCTGCAGCTGCATTTCTTTGATTATATACACCTTCACTTAGGTTAACCGTTTTATCTCTCGGATTATAGTGATCTGTTAACATTCCTGGCGTAGAAATTACTTTTACATCTCGTATCCCATTATCATTCAACATTTTTATAGCAATCTCTGCTCCACTCATTCCATTCTGTAAACGCACATTAGAATAATGTTTGAATTTACTTTTTAGTTTGTTACTCACAAATGAACTTACCAAAAAGATAATTCCCGCTATGACATAATATCCCATCATAATTAAAATCTTTTTATTATTTACTCTATTCGAGTTCATTAAATTTACAATAATAAAAGCAAAAACCTCGCCATAAAGACGAGGTTTTCAGTTAAATAAACTTGAGTTAGCCAATAAGTCGAGTTTAACTTAAATAGTTATTTACATCTTCCAAAGGAAGGTTAAATGCTTCTGAAATAGCAGGATACACCACATCTCCGTTGATTACATTCAATCCTTTTTTAAGTGGTTCATTCTCTGCACAAGCTGCTTTCCAACCTTTATTTGCCAATTGCAATGCATATGACAAAGTAACATTAGTAAGTGCCAAAGTTGATGTATAAGGTACCGCTCCTGGCATATTTGCCACAGAATAATGTACTACATCATCAATAATATAAACTGGATCTTGATGTGTAGTAGGTTTCGTTGTCTCAAAACAACCTCCTTGATCTACTGCCACATCCACCAATACAGTTCCAGCACGCATATCCTTAAGCATATCACGAGTGATAAGTTTAGGTGCTTTTGCTCCTGGTATTAACACACCTCCGATAATTAAATCCGAAGTCTTTATATGTTCACGAATTGTATATTCGTTAGAAAATTCTGTATTTACATTGGCAGGCATTACATCATCCAGATAACGTAATCTTTTCATGCTTATATCGAGAATAGTAACATCAGCTCCCATTCCTGCTGCCATTTTTGCAGCCTGAGTACCAACAACACCTCCACCAAGCACTAATACTTTAGCAGGAGCAACTCCCGGAACACCACCAAGAAGAATTCCTCTTCCTTTTAATGGTTTCTCTAAATATTTAGCTCCTTGTTGAATCGACATACGTCCAGCCACTTCACTCATTGGAGTTAATAGTGGTAAACTACGATCAGGATCTTCTACCGTTTCATATGAAATACAAACTGATCCATTCTCGATCATTGCTTTAGTCAATGGCTCACTAGACGCGAAGTGAAAATAAGTGAATAACAATTGATCTTTCTTAATCAATTTGTATTCAGGCTCTATAGGTTCTTTAACCTTAATGATCATTTCTGCTGTCGCATACACTTCTTCTATAGTAGGCAAAATCTTTGCACCAGCACCTATATATTCTTCATCACTAAAACCACTCTGAAGACCAGCATTTTGCTGAATGAAAACAGTGTGACCATTTCTAACGAGTGCCATTGTTCCAGCAGGTGTCACACCTACTCTGTTCTCGTTATTTTTGATTTCCTTAGGAACACCAATTATCATATTCTTATTTTTTGGTCGAAAATAAAAGTTTTCTTGAAATAAACCAATAAAATATACTTAAAAAATATCTTATCCTCAATTTAAAAAAAATCAACAAAACTTGTTAAAAAACAATCAGAATTGATGGTTTTCCTTAGCTTTTATAACGAATTTTAAAATAAAGCAATAAAAAACCAGATACTAAAGTAATCAGATTGCATAAAATTATAGGCAAACTATTTATCAAAAATCCATAACCTAACCAACAAGACACTCCTGTTACAAAAATTAACAGCATGGATAGAGATAAACTTTCTGCAGATTTTGTCTTCCAGGTTTTATAAACTTGTGGTAAAAAAGCAGCTGTAGTTAATGTAGCTGCTATAAATCCAAGAATTTCAATTGGGTTGATCATATGCTTATTGTTAAAATAACAAGTAATAGTATTCTAATATGAAATATCACACTGAAGCACCTTCGACTAGGCTCAGGAAAAGCTATAGTCGAAATGCTTTTAAACTATAAAATATTATTTCTCGACTCCGCTCGAAATGACAGAAAAGGTAAATTGATAAATTTTCATCTTTTCTCTGTTATCTATAAATCTATATTCTTAGCTGTTTATCCAACCACATTTACAATCTTTCCAGGTACTACGATCACCTTTTTAGGAGTACGCCCATCAAGTTGTTGTTGTGTTTTTTCATGCGCCATAACTGCGGCTTCGATATCTTCTTTACTTAAGTCTAAAGACAATTCCATCATAAAACGCATCTTACCATTAAATGAAATCGGATATTGTTTTGTACTTTCTACCAAATGCTTCTCATCAAAAATTGGAAAAGCAGCAGTAGCGATAGATACATCATGTCCTAGTTTTGACCATAACTCTTCTGCAATATGCGGGGCGTACGGAGAAACTAGTACTAATAATGGTTCCAAAATTGCTCTCGCATTACATTTCTGAGCTGTTAGTTCATTCACTGCAATCATAAAAGTACTTACCGAAGTATTAAAAGAAAAGCTCTCAATATCTTCTTCTACCTTTTTGATGGTTTTATGAAGTGTTTTTAGATTATCTTTTGTTGGCTCTGTATCACCTATTACAAACTCCTCTCCATTATGATATAGTTTCCATAATTTCTTTAAGAATCCGTGCACACCTGTAATTCCCGCAGTATTCCAAGGTTTTGCTTGCTCTAATGGCCCTAAGAACATTTCGTAAAGCCTCAAACTATCTGCTCCATACTGCTCACAAATACCATCTGGGTTTACTACATTAAACCATCTTTTCGACATCTTCTCTACTTCTCTACCTACAATGTACTTTCCATCTTCAAGTTCGAATTCTGCATCTTTAAATTGTGGTTGCCAATTTTTTAAATCATCTGGAAGTAATTCATCAGATGCATTTATCATATTTACATCTACACGTAACTCTTCAACATCATATTGATCTTTTAATCCTTTAGAAACATATTTATCGGTACCACTAACTCTGTACACAATAGCACTCGTTCCCAAAATCATCCCTTGATTGATCAACTTCTTCGCAAATTCATCTACAGGTACAATTCCTCTATCAAACAAAAATTTCTGCCAAAAACGAGCGTATAGTAAATGACCGGTTGCGTGCTCGCTTCCTCCTATATATAGATCAACTTCTTTCCAATAATTAATAGCATCCTGAGAAAATACCTCATCCTTATTATTCGGATCCATATACCTATTAAAGTAGTATGAGCTTCCTGCCCAACCTGGCATGGTATTTAACTCTAATGGAAAAACAGTTTTATGATTTATTAGATCATTAGCAACTACTTCATTTTTTTCTACATTCCAAGCCCAAACATCAGCACGACCTAATGGTGGTTCACCCGTTTCGGTTGGTAGATATTTTTCTACTTCAGGCAATTCAATCGGTAAATTCTTAGTGTCTATCATCTGTGGCATTCCATCTACATAATATACAGGAAATGGTTCTCCCCAATATCGCTGACGACTAAATACTGCATCACGTAATCTATAATTGATTTTACCTTCTCCTTGACCTAATTTTTCTAATTCATAAATCGCAGTTTTTACTGCTTTTTTATATTTCAAACCATTCAAAAAATCAGAATTGCCTATGATTGTATTGTCTTTATCTGCAAAAGCTTCTTCAGAAATGTCTACTCCTTCAAAAATATTAGGAATATCAATTCCAAAATGTTTTGCAAAATCATAATCACGTTGATCTCCACAAGGTACCGCCATTACAGCCCCAGTACCATATCCTGCTAACACATAATCTCCAATCCAGATTGGAACTGGCTCTTTTGTAAATGGATGCTCTGCATAAGCTCCAGTAAATACACCACTAATGGTTTTTACGTCTGCCATACGATCACGTTCACTACGTTTTGCAGTTGCTTCTATATAGGTTTCAATCGCTTCTTTTTGTTCAGGAGTTGTAATTTTAGCTACTAGCTCATGTTCTGGAGCTAATGTCATAAAACTCACACCAAAAATAGTATCAGGACGTGTAGTAAACACATCGATCACTTCATCGTGATCTTTTACATTAAACGTCACACTTGCTCCTTCAGAACGACCTATCCAATTGGTTTGAGAATCTTTTAGAGGCTGTGGCCAATCAATCGTATTTAATCCGTCAATTAAACGTTGTGCATATGCAGAAATACGCATACTCCATTGCGTCATTTTTTTGCGAATCACTGGATAACCACCACGTTCAGAAACTCCATTTACAATTTCATCATTGGCTAACACCGTTCCTAATTGAGGACACCAGTTTACTTCAGTTTCTGCTAAATACGTTAATCTATATTTTAATAATACTTCTTGTTTTTCTTTAGATGAGTACCCATTCCAGTCTTCAGCGGTAAAATCTACTACCTCTTCATCACAGATAGCATTTACTTTAATATTTCCTTCTTTAGCAAACAGTTGTTCTAGCTCACTAATGGATTTCGCTTTATCCGCTTCATTATCATACCATGAATTGAAAAGTTCTGTAAATATCCACTGCGTCCATTTATAGAACTTTGGGTCACTAGTTTTTACTTCACGACTCCAGTCAAAAGAGAATCCAATATTATCTAATTGCTGACGATAACGAGCTATATTTTCTTTGGTTGTAATTGCCGGATGCTGACCCGTTTGGATCGCGTACTGCTCTGCTGGTAACCCGAATGAGTCATATCCTTGTGGATGCAACACATTAAAACCTTTATGACGTTTATACCTAGCATAAATATCACTAGCAATATACCCTAATGGATGCCCAACATGTAATCCTGCTCCAGAAGGATAAGGAAACATATCCAGTACATAGTATTTTGGTTTGTCGCTGTTATTTTCAGCTTTAAACGTTCCATTCTCTGCCCAATAGGCTTGCCATCTGGCTTCAATCGTATTAAAATCGTAACTCATCATCTGAAATTAAGATCGCAAATTTACGATTTTATGCGAGTTTAGTGTACTTTTTTATCTTAGTTTTTCAGGGCTCTAGCTTTTGATTCCATCGGTTGTAAACAACTATAAATAAATGCGTTTGCAGGTGTATCTATATTTAGTTTTTCACCTTCTTTTACGATAAAACCATTAAAATTATCAAGTTCAGAAGGCCTTCCCTCCATAATATCTCTTTGTGTAGAGGCTGTTGCACCAAAAGGCTGCTTGCTTATAAAACTCATGATTCCGTCTACAATAGCTGAAGGCATTTCAACTCCTTTGGCTATGGCTATCTTATAAATCTCATCAGCTGTTGCTCTAAGCATCTCGCGAAGCTCCAGATGTTCATACATTTCTCCAATTGTTGCTCTCGTGAGTGCTCCTAATCCGCTTACCGTAGCAATGAACATAAACTTACTCCAGATATCTACCTTAATATCTTTAGCAATTTTATTCTTAAATCCTGCTTTATCAAAGATTTTCTTTACCCTTTGCAAACGATCCGAATTACTTTTATCCAATTCCCCAAAAACAACTTCAGGCGTATGACCGAAATGTGAGATAATTCCGGAAGATTCAATTTTGCTATAAATCTTACACAATCCTCCCAAAACATATTTTGGATCAATAACAAACATTACTTTTTCTGCATTATCGGCTCCATTTTGCAAAGGAATCACAACAGTATCCTTTTTTAGTATTGGTTTTATAAGCTCAGCAGCTTCTTGTACCTGCCAAGATTTAGTACAAATTAAAACTAGATCCGCTTTATCAACTTTACGGATATCATCAGTAGTTAAAAAAGGTTTCGCAACAAAATCGCCCTCTATACTTTTAACTTGTAATCCATTCTCAAGTATTGCTTTGAAATGATTTCCTCTGGCAATCATCGTTACTTTTTGCCCTGAATGAGCAATTTTTCCTCCGAAGTATCCACCAACACCTCCAATACCAACAATTACTGTGTGCATATTATAAGTTTATATTATTTCTTTAAAAAACCAAAACTAATTAACCATTTAATATTTTCATTCTTTAATAAAGAAAACGCTAAATTAAAAAATGGCGATAATATCATTACCGCCATTTGAAAAGTTACTAAAACAATCTTTAGCATAATTGTGTTGCCGTAGTATGACAGATTTGTCTTCGACTTGCGAGACTAATTCCACCTCCCTTAATCTTATTCAAATTAAGCAAAGAGATCTTTGTTTTTTTAAGCTTTAGTGTTTTGATGTCTTTTTTCATAATGGTTTTAAGTTTTAATGAATTCTAAATTTAATATTCTGTCAAAACAATACTTTACCATTGTGGGCTTTGATCAATTTCATGTTGAGGTTCTGTATCAATCTGTGGACTTATGTAATAAATCTACAGCCATTTTAGGCAAACAATCATATAAACTGAAAAATTTTAAGCCTTATTATACGTTACGTTTATAGATAAGGATTAATTAAAGCATCATAATCCCAAGATCCTGTTTTGCAACAGGATTAATTTATTATTTTTACCTGCAAAACAAATTTTTATGAGTTCATCTTTTGAAAAATATCAGAAACGCAGACTTATTTCCTCTTATTTCTCTGTGGTTATTAGTATTTCTCTGGTACTTTTTTTATTAGGTTTGTTAGGCCTTTTGGTATTGAACACAAAAAAAGTAGCTGATCACTTCAAAGAAAAAATCGCACTTACCATATACCTAAAAGACACAGCAAAAGAAGTTGAAATCAAACAAATGGAAAAAAGCTTAGCACTTGCAGAATATACTAAGACTACCACTTATATCTCTAAGGATGAAGCTGCTGAAGAACACAGTAAAGATATTGGAGAGAATTTTATGGACTTCCTTGGATATAATCCTTTACAAAATTCGATAGATGTATATCTTAAAGCTGATTTTGTAGATCAGGTAAAGATTGATGAAATCACCACATCCATTACCAAAAAAGATTTTGTAGATGAAGTAACGTATGATAAGCCTTTAATATCTCTATTAAATGATAATATCAAAAAAATAAGTTTTTGGGTTTTGTTGATTAGTGGAATTTTCACTTTTATAGCTGTTCTCCTTATTAATAGTTCCATCCGATTGTCTGTTTACTCTAAGCGATTTATTATCAAAACCATGCAAATGGTAGGTGCTACAAAAAAATTCATTCGCAAACCTTTTGTTTGGAAAAGTGTTCGACTAGGAATGATTGGTGCTTTTGTAGCTCTTATTGGGGTTGCTGTAGTATTATATTATTTAGATAAAGCATTCCCTGAACTAGCATTGCTAAGTGATGAAATATTATTGATTGGATTGTTTGTAGGTGTTTTTGGGATTGGAATATTAATTACCTGGATTAGTACATTCTTTGCTACCCAACGTTTTCTAAATCTTAGAACTGATGAACTGTATTACTAAACTAAGCTTGTAAAATGCAAAAAACAGGTAAAATATTCTTTTCTATATCTTTTGTATTGTTTGTAATTTTTATGTGGACAATGATTCAAACGTTTAAACCAATACGTAATGTACAACCAGACGAAGTAATAGAAATTACTGGTAAAGTAATCAAAATAAAAGATGGAGGTGGTTTTGACATTGCTATTACCTTAGAAAATGACAACCATTATTACTATATCAATAGAGGACTAGAACAAGGGTTAACTATAGAGAAACTAGAAAAGGAAATACTGAATAAAAAAGTTACTTTGTATCCTATTCATAGATGGACTATATTTACACGTGATAAAATTATGGGACATATCTCTAAATTGATGATCGAAGATCGCGTGATTTTTAACGAACTTAATAACGATATTCATGAGCAAACAATCCAATAACACTGTAACACATAAACCAGATTTCGTTTTTGGGAAAAAGAACTATGTTATGATGGCAATCGGTATTGCCGTAATCGCACTTGGATTTATTCTTATGGCAGGTGGAGGAAGTGATGATCCCAATGTCTTCAATCCAGATATATACAATTTTAGAAGAATTCGATTAGCTCCAACAATTGTTTTAATTGGTTTTGGGATTGAAGTATATGCTATTTTATTAAATCCTAATAAGAAGAAAAACCAGTAAATAATCAATTTATCTTCTGGTAATTATATATTTGCATCGAATTTTAGAAACCTTTCCGTATGGAAATTATTGATGCAATTATTTTAGGTGTTATTCAAGGACTTACAGAATTTCTTCCTGTTTCCTCTAGTGGTCATTTAGAATTAGGAAAAGCTATTCTTGGTAATGAAAGTCTTCCTGAAGAGTCTCTACTTTTTACTGTAGTATTACATTTTGCGACAGCACTAAGTACCATTGTAGTCTTCCGAAAAGATATTCTGCAAATCATAAAAGGACTTCTCCAATTCAAGAAAAATGAAGAAACTATGTTCTCGCTAAGAATTATAGTTTCTATGATTCCTGCAGTAATAATCGGGTTATTTTTCGAGGAACAATTAGAACAGCTTTTTGGAGGAAATATCATGTTTGTTGGCTTTATGCTTATCATTACGGCTATTCTCTTATGGTTAGCTGATAAAGCAAAGGATACAGCAAAAATAGTGACTACTCCCAATGCCTTTATTATAGGGATTGCTCAGGCCATAGCTATGCTACCTGGAATTTCAAGAAGTGGTGCCACTATATCTACATCGGTATTGCTCGGTAATGACAAGACAAAAGCAGCAAGATTTTCATTCTTAATGGTAATTCCATTAATTTTTGGTAAGATTGGTAAAGATGTACTAAGTGGAGATCTTACTATTTCTGCAGAAAATAGTACTCCTTTGATTTTAGGCTTTATAGCCGCATTCATTTCTGGTCTTTTTGCTTGTACTTGGATGATTTCTTTAGTAAAAAAGAGTAAATTATCATATTTTGCCTTATATTGTATTGTTGTTGGCGTTTTAGCCATCATCTTTGGTTTTATTAAATAGTCCCCAATAATGCTAACCGAACAAGATTATAAAGACGGTCAAGTTCTTTTGATCGATAAGCCTTTACAATGGACATCCTTTCAGGTTGTTAATAAACTACGATGGCTAATTCGTAAGAATTTTGGAATAAAAAAAATAAAGGTAGGACACGCAGGAACATTAGACCCTCTTGCTTCTGGATTACTTATTATCTGTACAGGTAAGTTCACAAAGCGCATAGAAGAGTTTATGGGACAGACCAAAGAATATACAGGAACCATTACTTTAGGAGCGACTACTCCTTCATACGACCTAGAAACAGAAGTGGATCAGACTTTTGCTATTGATCATATTTCTGAAGATATTATAAAAGCAACTACTAAACAATTTATTGGTGAAATAGATCAATATCCTCCTGTCTTTTCAGCTTTAAAAAAAGATGGAAAACGCTTGTATGAATATGCTCGCGAAGGTGAAAAAGTAGAAATAGCAGCAAGAAAGATTACTATTAAAGAATTCGAAATTACTAGCGTTGAATTACCAGAAGTGAATTTTAGAGTTGTCTGCGGTAAAGGAACTTATATTAGATCATTGGCACATGATTTTGGCAAAGCATTACAAAGCGGAGGTCATTTAAGTGCTTTAAGAAGAACCAAAATTGGAGAATTCTCAGTAGCCAACGCTATTAGCCCAGAAGTGTTTGAAAATCAGATGCGAACTGAAACTGAAACAGTATAAAATATTATAGAAGAAAAGGAGTTATAGATATCTATGGAATTTATAGAAAAACATAAAGCTTTGATTATCACATCCATGTTGATGGGGATTTTTGTGTTGACACTCTATAATATTAATATGGTTAAAAAGAAAAAGGAGCAGTCTGAAATTCTTATGGAAATTCCAGAAGAGTTAATGGAAGAACTTACCAAAGAGGAAGAACAAGAGATTACACCAGAAGAAGATAGACAATTAATAGCATCCAAAAGAACTCATGATGCCTTTAATGAGGATTTTGAAGATTCAGAAGATTTTGAAGAAAGAATAAAATCTTTAACAGAAACAACGGAAGCAACAGAAGAAACCTCTGATAAAACCCAGTTAACTGAAGGTCAAGAAGCTATCAATGAAGAAATCATTAATGAAGAAGTTGTCGAAGCTAAAAAAAACGAAAAACCTATTAGTGAAGAAACTAATAATAAATATAGCTCATCAAGTTGGAGTCTAAAAGGGCGTGAAATTATTGGCAAAGTCCCTAATCCGGTATACACTTGTAATGGAAGCGGAAAAGTTGTTGTCAAAATTGAGGTAAATCAAAATGGCTATGTCACTGATGCCAAAATAGATAAAAAGAAATCTACCACCAGAAACGAGTGTCTTTTTGATAACGCATTAGATTATGCACAAGATGCATTATTTTCATCTTCAGAAACAAAAGAACAAAAAGGCTTTATTACCTATTACTTTAATTACGGAGGCTAAGTTTATAACCTGAGTTCAACGTAATAAAAGCCTTTTCATTCTGAGCTTGTCGAAGGATCGATACAATTTTGTTCCGTTTCACTATGAAAAATCACCTAATCTGATGGCTTTTTAGAATTAAATTCTTACATCAGATTCACGTTTATAGTAGTTTTGCCAAATCCTCAGCAATATTAATTCCTTTATCTTTATTATACCAAACTTGTAGATCTTCCTTAAATTGAGGATCTAAACTACCGTGTGCTGCTTTATAATCATGTACCATTTTGGTAGCAACTGATGGTCTTGGTCCCCAAGTATCAACCACTTCACTAGTATCTTTATTATATGCTATTAATTTTGGGATTGACTTTCCTCCATTCGTCAGAAAATTATTCATCAACTCATCATTTTCATCTCTAGATATAATTCTCAAATCAATTCCCTCATTCATCTCAGAAAGCTTATTGATAACAGGTAGTGACTGCGCAGCATCACCACACCAGCCCTCTGTTAACACTAGCCATGTAATGTTTGTTTTGGCTTTAGAAAACGTCTCAGCGACAAACCCATTAATTTTCAGCGTTTTATCTAGACGTTTCATTCTTCTATCATTAAGCATACTATAATTAGTAAGTGCTTCTGATTGCTCATTTCCCGTGGATTTACCATCCACTAATAAGTTACTTACGATGTTTCTATATTCTTGATAGGAATATGAATTGTCTATTCCTTCTTCTATTAATTCTTGTATAGTCATTGTAGTTGTCTCCATCATTTTATCTATATATTACCTTATAGGACGATATATATAATTAAAACTTACAAATTAAGATTCCGCCTAATGTAATATCTTTATGCTTTAAAACACAATTTATGGAAAAACATCGATGTGGCTGGTGTATTGGAGACCCTTTGTATGAATCTTATCATGATAATGAATGGGGTGTTCCTCTTCATGATGAGAGACTTTTATTTGAATTTCTCGTTCTAGAAACCTTTCAGGCTGGACTAAGCTGGATTACTATTCTAAAAAAACGAGATAATTTCAGACTTGCTTTTGATAATTTTGATTATAAAATTGTCGCCCAATACAACGAAGGTAAAAAAGAAGAACTACTTCAAAACGCCGGCATAATTCGCAATAAACTTAAGGTTAATTCGGCTATTACTAATGCTCAAAACTTTATAAAAATCCAGCAAGAATTTGGTAGTTTCGATGCTTACATTTGGGAATTCGTCAACGGGAAACCTATTGTAAATACTTGGAAACATCATAAAGAATGTCCTGCGAATACAGAAATTTCTGATCAAATCAGTAAAGATCTAAAAAAACGTGGTTTTAAGTTTGTCGGATCCACCGTTATCTATGCATTTATGCAAGCTATCGGAATGGTAAACGATCACACAGTCGATTGTTTCAGGTATAAAGAAGTATCATAATGGCTGGGGAAACAAACTTAACTACTCTCGTACAAAAAATGACTCCAGAGTTACAGCCAGGAGAGTATGTTTTTGTAACGGTAAAAACAACTGATACAATCTCGAGAAATGATACAATCTGCGAGTTTAGAGAAAAAGAAGGAATTACTCTAATCCTGAAACGCGAAAAAGCCGATAATCTCAACTTGAAATATGAATTTATTGCCTCTTGGATAACCTTAAAAATCCACTCTTCGCTCGACGCAATAGGCTTAACCGCTATTTTTTCGACAGAATTAGCTACACATGGAATTAGTTGTAATGTGATTGCAGGTTATTATCACGATCATATCTTCGTTCATACTAAGGATAGTAAAAAAACACTGGAGGTACTTAAAAATTTATCTGAAAACTATACTGAAAGCTAATTGTTTTACAATTTTGCTCCAAAAGATAAATCTCCTGAATCTCCTAAACCTGGAATTATATATCCTCTATTATTTAATTCTTCATCAATTGCAGCTATCCAAAGATGTGTGTTTTTGGGAAAAACATCTTTAATATATTCAACTCCTTCTCTAGAACCAATAACAGCTATGATATGAATCTGCTTGGGTTCTCCATGGTTTTTCATCGCCTTGATAGTGTTCTCTAAAGTTTTCCCAGTGGCTAGCATTGGATCAGCTAACAACAATGTTTTATTCTCTAAAGATGGTGAGGCCAAGTAATTAACTACAACATCAAAATCATCCGCGCCCTCTAAATGATCTCTATACGCTGATATAAATGCATTTTCTGCAGTGTCAAAATAAT
>Ga0316207_10002332_pt1 | contig 19786 bp, 17 predicted proteins | sample 6weekpyrite_MG_FD_204943 | JGI IMG/M metagenome (GOLD analysis project Ga0316207, IMG submission 204943) | Microbial mat bacterial communities from mineral coupon in-situ incubated in ocean water Damariscotta River, Maine, United States -... | ecosystem: Environmental > Aquatic > Marine >...
GATTCCAGTGCCGATTTCGCCGCCGCAACTCGGGCCTGTGCTTCAGCTCTGCTACGGGGGTCCAGCACCCGTGATTCCAGTGGTGTGATGCTGAGTATGGTCTGGCCTTTTTCGATGCTGTCGCCGACATTCATCTGGATTCGACAGGCCACGCCATCCACCGGGGCGGCGATTACATAACGTTCAATAACACGGGTGCGACCTTCTTCCTCGATGGTTACGGTCAATGGCGCGCGGCTGACGCTAATCGCCTCCACCAATACCGGTTGTGGCCAGAAACCCCATACCAGTAAGCCGGCGATAATAACGCTAATCACTATCACACCTGGATGCTTGCTCAAGGGTAAACCCATGTTATTAACTCCTTACTCTTTACTTTTACTCTTTACTTTTTAGGACCGCCACCATATCGAGGTGCGCCAGGTTACGCCAGATCATAAAGCCGGAGATGCTGGCGGAAATAATCACCACCAGGGCGGCAAAGGCATAGACATTGATGCCCAGTATTAACGGGATGCGGTATAAATCGGTATCAAACTTAAAGGCCATATAAGCACACAGGCCATAGCCCATTAACAAACCCAGTGGGATCGCCGCCAGGGTCAATAATGCCAGTTCACCCAATAATATATACGCCACTTCACCGCGTTCAAAACCGAGCACACGCAAACTGGCCAGTTCACGGTTACGTTCAGAAAGGGCAATGCGCATATTGTTGTAAACTACACCAAATGAAATACTGGCGCCGAGCAGGGCGGTGATAAAGGTAAAGTACAAAATGGTTTGCGCCAGGGTATCGTAGAATGCCCGAATCGAAGACTCATGTTCGATAACGCCTACAATGCGCGGCATATCCCGGAGCTTGCGATACACTTCAGCCTGGAAGCGCTTATCCACACTCAATAAGGCACCGGAGATGGTATCACCTTCCTGCAACAGTTGATTCAATGCCCCAAGTTGCATATAGGCATTGACCCCCATGTACTCCTTGGCGGTGCCGACAACCACTGCCTCTACGCTGGGGCGGCTGCCTTCGAGTACTTCGATACCTAAACGATCGCCGACTTTTATATGTAATAGTTCAGCCAGGTAGTCGGTGAGGATCACCCCCTGTGGTGGCAGCTCGATAATATTCAAATTGGTATCTAACAAACGCATCAGGCTGCTATTCGGCTGGATGCCCCTGACAACCGTGCGATAGAAACGATGTTCAAAACGCAGGTTTGCCGGCACAATACGAAACCCTTCGCTGTGTTCAACCCCCTGTAGGCTTTGTAGAGAATAGAGCGAACGCTGCGCAGCAGGTTCGGTATAGATGGCGATGAGATCTTCACGCTGGCTCATGCCATATTGCACCTGAACCATGTAATCCATGGCATCTTCCTGGAAGCCACTCACCATAATAATCCCGGTGGCCATACTGATGCCGAGTATGGTTAATAAGGATTTTAATGGGCGGCGTTCTATATGGCGCAGGATCATGCGCGTCGGTTGGGAGAACCAGCGTTGCAGGCCAAATCGCTCCACCAGGGTGGCATGGTAAATGGTCGGTGGCTCGGGACGCATCGCCTGGGCGGGAGCTAATTTGGCGGCCTGACGCACCGCGTACAAAGCACCCAGAGTGGCCACCCCCATACTGATCAGTGTTGCGGCAATAATGACCTGGGGTTTGAGTACAAAGATCATAAAGGGAAAACTGTAGAACTCCATATACAGGCTACTCATGCCTTTACCCATCCAGATACCCACAGCAATACCACCGATAACACCGAGTGAAACTATCATCAACACTAGTTTGGTGTAATGCAAACCGATGGCAAACTCACTGTAGCCAAATGCCTTGAGAGTGGCGATTTGTTCACGCTCAAGACTGATTAATCGGCTGATCACCACATTGAGTAAAAATGCCGCCACGCTGAAAAAAATCACCGGGAATATTGTGGCGATGGTTCTTTGCTGTTTGAGCTCTTCCGATAAAAAGCGATTGGAAAGTTGATCTGCCCGGGCAATGGCGCCAATACCGCCATAGGATTTTAAGATGTCGTCCAGTCTATCGAGCACATCCTGCACATTACTGCCTTTACTCAGGGTGAGTGTGACATCATTAAAGGCACCGTCCATATCATAGGCAGTGGCCAGGGGGTTGCGGGCCATCCATAGCACACCGTAACGGGCATAATCAGGAAACATGGCGCCGGGGGCAATCTGGTAAATATATTCCGGTGAAAAGGCAAGGCCGACAATGCTCAGTGTTTTGCGGCGGCCATTAATGGTGGCGTGTAATTTACTACCGGCTTGCAGACCATGGGCGAGGGCGAACTCTTCAGAAACGACGATTTCATTATCTCGCCCCGCTTCAAACAGGCGGCCCTCACGCAGGTAAATCTGGTTTAGCAGGCCGCGGCTGTTATTCGGCAGGGATAACAGGTGAGCACTGATCGGTTCATGATAATCGGCCACCGCAAGATTCACATAAGCCACCACACGGGTTTCAACTTTATCCACACCGGGAATGTCTTCAATGCGTTTAACCAGTGACAAAGGCGCGCGTTTCAGTGAGGCAAATACATGGGCGAAGTGATGGTTTCGATAATAACTTTCGCGGGTTTCATATAAGGAGTCCAGGGTGCTTAAGGACATGATAAAAATTCCCACGCCACTGACAATAACCATCGCAATGGCCAGGGCCTGCATGCGCATATTCCAGAGTTCACGCCAGAGTTTTTTATTAATGGCTTTCATCACCGCTTACCAACTCAGCTCGCGGGGATCGAGTTTGCTTTCGTTATGCTGTTCATCACTGATAATGCCATCAGCCAGTCGTATCACCCGATCCGCCATTCGAGAAATATCGGCGTTATGGGTAATGACGACGGTACTGGTTCCCAGTTCCTGGTTAACCCGTTGCAGAGCTTCCAGTACAACAATGCCGGTTTGGGAGTCGAGTGCACCGGTGGGTTCATCGCATAATAATACGTCGGGCCTTTTCGCAATGGCGCGGGCAATGGCCACACGTTGTTGCTCGCCACCAGAGAGTTGTGCCGGGAAATGATCCATTCGGCTCCCCAGCTCAACAAGTTTCAGCGCTTCATCTGGTTGCATCGGGTTGTGGGCAATTTCGGTGACCACGGAAATATTTTCACGTGCGGTAAGACTGGGAATCAGGTTATAAAACTGGAATACAAAACCCACATGGTAACGGCGATATTCGGTGAGTTGTTTTTCTGTGGCGCGGGTCAGGTCTTTTTCACCATATAACACGTGTCCATCGGTGGGGGTATCCAGCCCTCCAAGGATATTCAGCAGGGTAGATTTGCCGCTACCTGAAGCGCCGAGTAAAACCGTGAATTCACCACGGAAAAGGTCAAGGTCAACCCCACGCAGGGCATGCACCTGTACCTCACCCATCTGATAAATTTTGGTGACACCGTGGACATGAAATACTACCCCTTGGTCCAGGAGGTCGTGGCTTTTATTTTCCGTGGTTGTCATTTTTTTACACCTGATCAACAGTATATATCAGGAGACAGGTCGATGGTTTTGATGTGGAGCAATACTAAATAGCCACTACAAATTGGCTAATTAAGACATATGGATCACTCTAAAACAGAGTTTATAAAAGTGTATATAAATCGAGATTCAGTGACAGCCTGGTGTGTCGGATATTTTCTCATAAGGAGGGTGTTATATTTAACTCTCCAGTTACGCACGCTTTTAAATTCAGTTGTTTTCCACCACAAAAAAACAGCGTACCGGCATTAAAAGGAGAAGACTTTTTGTATTTGATATTAAAGCATGTATTGCCACGAGGGTTCAGGCGAGTCAGGGATTATGGCTTTTTACACTCAAATGCAAACGCATTACTCAAACTCGTGCAATTGATTTTGCACGTAAAACTGAAACCCATAGCAAAAAAAACCGAGCCAAATTTATCTGCCCGCACTGCCAGTCTGAAATGGTGATCAGGCAAATAAAGCCCGCATCAAGATCATGCCCGGATTAAATAAAAAGATGTATAAAACGCCACTCACCCAACAAACAGGAGGCGTACTAACTATGAACCACGTTTAATATTTTTTTGTTCATATCTATAAATAATGTACCCGATATTACGATAAACATTTCATCAGATGACTCATGTGTATGAAAAGGAGCAGTATAATTGTTCATTACTCTTATGCTAACAGGATTACTATTAGGTTAATAAACCCGGACACCCAACATAATATTTGACAAGTACAACCCACAAGCGTAATTTTTCCAATAACAAAAAGGATCAAAATAAAACAGGAAGCCAACCATGCCAAAGTCCCGCTACGCACAAATGTCACTCTCTGCAACACCCTACTACCACTGCATGTCGCGTGTTGTTCGCAGGGCTTTTCTTTGCGGAGTAGACATCAACACCGGCGAAAGCTATGAGCATCGCCGTCAATGGGTAGAAGACAAACTATTAGAACTTGGTGATATCTTTGCACTAGACATTTGTGCCTACGCCATCATGTCTAATCATTACCATGTAGTACTGCACATCAATAAAGCACAAGCGGACAACTGGAGTAATGATGAGGTGATACAAAATTGGCATAAGCTCTATAAAGGCAATGCACTCTCACAACGCTACCGGCAAGGCGCTTCGCTTTCTAAAGCAGAACACAGCGCCTTAAAAGAACAAGTCGAAGTATGGCGACAGCGCCTGATGAGCATTAGCTGGTTTATGAGAATATTAAATGAAGGCATCGCCCGACAGGCCAATAAAGAAGATCAATGCACCGGTCGTTTTTGGGAGGGCAGGTTTAAATCACAGGCCCTGCTAGATGAAACCGCACTGGCCGCCTGCATGGTGTATGTAGACTTAAATCCAATACGCGTAAACATGAATGACACACCTGAAACCTTAGAGCACACTAGCATAAAAGCACGAATACATTCAGCTAATAAAGCCCATCACCCTAATGATAAACGTCAACAACCCCAAAACCTTTTCCCCTTCGTAGGCAACCCCAGAAAAGACATGCCCGAGGGTTTACCCTTCAAACTAAAAGATTACATGGCCCTGGTCGACTGGACAGGCAGGCAAGTCCGACAGGATAAACGTGGCACAATAGATGCAAATTTACCCCCGCTATTAAACCGACTCAACTTTAAAACAGAAAATTGGCTGTATTTATCCACACACTTTGAAAGCAAATTGAAAGGTTTAGTGGGTTCCGTAATAAACCTCAAAGTGGCCTGTGAAAAAATGGGTTATAAACGCACGGTGTTTAAACGCTGTTGTGAACACTATTTTCCTTAATAATTAAATCATAAACAACAAATCAACATCAGCACCTTGCTGACGTTTTACTGTGTGTTAAATTCTGTCAAATCAATAATTAATATCTATTCTTTGCCTGAGTCTGGTCTTACAAAGAAAAAATAATTTTTTTATCAAAACGGTATGAAAATAAATTTTAAAAATTTCTTATTTAATGTTTTTAACTTGGGTGTCCTGTTATTTCTGTTGTTTTTTAATTATTTTCATTTGTCATAAAATTATAGTTTACTGATTTCGCTGATGCGTGGCACTTCAGTTTTTTAGATATTTTGTTTCATGCTGGTGTGTGTTCAATATTGTATAATGAGGATTTATAAATAACTAATTAAAATAGCAGTTTATAGTTAAAGGTCATCTTCAACAACAGATTAAGGTCGTCGATCGCATCGAACTTTAAATCAATCCTTATTCGTTATGCGATTTATTTTTCTTTTCATCGAGCGCTTTAAATTTTACAGTATCATTATAAATAAGCTTTCGAATAAGGTATGAAAATACACCACCTGTAAATAGCACTGCGGTAATTTTAGATCCGTTAACGATGTCTAGTAAATAAATGGAAATAAGCCAGATTATGATAAAAAATATAGATATAGTGAAATAAGAGAAAGTTAGAGTTTTTCCCTTTATTTGTCTGTTGCTTATTGGCTTTGTGAACTTACTAACAACTCGATTATTTGGCTTATATTTACTTAGCTGAACAATAATAAATGCTATTAGCATTAAAGCTACTATAGGTAACAGGATATATAATTCAATATTTGTCATATTTAACAGTATGCCTAACGTTATGATAAACAGCCAAAATCCACAACTTAAAATGTTCATCTTCTAGTACCATTTTTAAGCTTTTATATCACTCATATGGCTTTTTTCCCTCTTCATATGTTGCGAGATCAAGATAGTAATTCAAGTCTTTATAATTGAATATATAATCCAGTCACCCGTCAATCCACGCTCTTGTCTCAGTTGGCTCACCAATGACTTCGGAAAACCAGGTGCCCTGATATTTGGTAATTGTTTCAAAAAAATTAATCATAATATAAGTTTATAACACAGTATCAGCTGCTGCTGTAACGATACCGGATTAAAGATGAATGTGCCAGAAAAGCTGGGTTTACACTCCCCCGGGGCGATTGCGATTGATATTAACCCACTTTGCCTGTATTGTTTTGGTAAGTTGTTTTTAGCTTCTTCTATTGAAGCATAATCGCTATCTTGTTTTGATTCCCGGTTTTTGTTACAACTAAACCTGTAAATGACTCTCGATTTTGAATATTGGTATAAAGCTAACCCATGTATTTCTGTTGCGATTTCGTCACTTTAAGAATATTTTATGACCCCAAATGGCTCACTTGCTGACTATGTCCATTTTAAGACTTTTGCATAGCAGCTTGGACATTTTTATCTCTCTGCAATCACTAGCATTTCATAATCCTCGGTGGTCAACATATCAGACCTGGAGAATTGACCGAGCTTAGCTCCATAAATGTTGACCCTGGTAAAACCAATAGACTTAACAAGCCAGTTAATTTCCGAAGGAACATAGTACCGCTCATTGCACTTCAACGATAACTTATTTCCCGAGTCATCCTCAGTTTCATATACTGAATGATCTCGGAATGTCATTAAATCGAATGTGTTTTCAGAAGCTAGGCCCTTTTCTACTCCTGAGTTGATAAACTCTTTAACAGAGTGGAATAATGGGAATAATCCATTCAGTGCAGTAAAAATAAACTTACCTTTTGGTTTTAGTGCTTTTGATGCATTATCCAGGATTTGAAAATTCATCTGATCTGTTTCCATGAGAGAAAAACCTCCCTCACATATCATAATTACTAGATCAAATTCCGCTTCAAATTTCAAGGTACGGGCATCAGCTACACTAAAATCAATACTCAAGCCTTTTTCTTTTGACTTTTCTATAGCTCGATCAATTTGCGATTGAGACAAGTCTATTCCTTTAACAGAATATCCTCTTTCAGACAGTTCGATGGCATGTCTGCCTGTACCACAACCAATATCTAGTATTTTTACGGACTTATTATAACTTATTTCCAGTTCTATAAAATCACATTCGCCCTCAGTTCCTTGGACGAATGACTCTTCATCATACTTTTTGCTGTAATTCTCGAAAAGCTGTTCATACCATTGCTTCAAAATGATTCTCCCCAGCTTTTCAAAATGTTAAAGTTTGTGTAACAGGCGCGACGAAAGGAGCGACCCTGTTGATGCTCATTGAGCCTTCTCCCAAGTTTAACATGATTAGTTGAACTGAAAGGTGATTAAAACAAATATACACTTAAAATTCTAACGTTGTAAATCACCAGGACATTAAACAAATGTGTCATTGTGTTTAAAGCATCTCTGTTATTGTTTGAATAGAATATGACACTTTCATTGGTATTACTTTACATGAAGGTAATATTAATGATGCAGAAATATCTTTTAAGTATACGTGAAAATTAAAGTCAATATTCGATTTTATAAGCAAGTAGCTTTTGAGCTTATATGAAACATTGTTGCTTTTCTTTCTATATATTTTTATAGACGTATCAGCTAGATGTAACAATTCCTTTTACTCCTAATGCCTATGCAAGTGACGGAGCGTAAGCGGAGTCGAACACACAGCTTTATTGCGTGCGAACTTTATTTAGTTGTTATGTTTAATTGATTAATATATTCAATGTTCAGAAAATATAGCCTACGTATAATAATAGTGTAAATATATAATGTTCTGATCGATCTAATGTAGCACTTCCAATAGTTTTATTTACACTCTTGTTTTTTTCAATAATGTAACCAACATCTAAAGCTGGTTCGATAAAGAAATTTTCATAAAAAGTTGTCTTTATTCTAAATAATCCACCGACTGTTATAGCTTTTACATCATGCTCTTCATTAGCTGCAATATCTCTCGTTATCCAACGATTATAACCAATTCCGAAACTGGAGATAATATTAGCACTTACCTTATTGTTATCCAAAGACCAACCAAATGTATAAGGAAGATAATCAAAATATAATCGATGTTGTTCGAGAATACCTTCAAGATTGCTCCTGTCTCCACTTATGCAGCATACGCGATCCTCGTCCCTTAAGTGTTCATTACTCAATTCGACATTGATAGAAGAAAATCGCCATGCCCAATTTTTTAACAGGTCAGAATTAAACTGCCTGCCGATGAAGAAAGTGTAATTAGATGACCCAATATCTCTATAATTATTTTGTGCTAACTCCGCATGTTCAAAATCGATTTCAAATCTATTTTTTTATCAGAATTAGCACAACAAACAGTAACAGAAAGAAAATTTATGATACAAGCTGAAATAAATTAATTATAACAAATGTGTTGGATATTCATAAATGACTTGCTCCAAATATGGCAAAGTTGTATCGAGAAGTCGAGACTTATTATTAGTTAATTCACTGAAAGTTTCTATCTCCCGCTCTTAAAACATAAAATCTAATTAACAGGTTCTTATTATGTGTCTGAATCAATTTCTTGTATATACTTGAATAGTCCGTATATGACCTTGGCCATTTTTTCATAATCCAAACGATCATAAGTATCATTGAGAGTGTGATAGTTAAAATTACGATAAAATGATGTATCTGTTACCATAACCGCAGGATAATCATTAATCCAGTAATTTCTATGGTCAGAAAAATCAATACCGGGTATAAAAGCTGGGGCATTAATAGAATATGCTGATAAATCTGTATGTCGATTAATAGCTGACTTTATACTTTGAGCTTGGTTTGATAATACCTGATCAACTACTGCTATAAAATTGCCTTTATCAGGATAAATTAGACTTAACAGTTTTGAAGGATACTGTTGAGATCCTTCTTCTTCATTAAAATAGCCAATCATTTCGAGTGAAATCATGATTTTAATTTTTTTATTTTTTAGTCGTGAATTAGTCGCATGTTGTGCACTTCCCATATTCGTAGTTGCAAAATTTGGTGGTTCTTCAAGTGTATATGCAACTAGCTCAATTCTATTCTTTAAATTCAATGTTTTAATTAATTTTCCGAGCTCAAGGAGACCTGCTACACCACTAGCGTTATCGTCTGCACCTGGGAAAATTGAATAAGCATCATAGTGTGCCCCAATAACAATAACCTCTTCACTATCTGGGCCATATGTAGCAATGACATTGGCATAGCTTTTTTCATTAACATCAAAGTATTCTAATGAAACATTTTTAGATGAATTATTTAATATTTTTTCTATATATTTTGCTGTTTTAATCAGGTTATTTGGATTATCACTATCACGTGGACTTAATTTTTCACTGAGAATTTTTGTATGCTCAGTCAATCGAATAGGGCTTACAATATGTTCAGGATTATATGAACCTGTAGTAAAATTAATTGGGCGTGAAACTACAACCCAAATAACTATTATCGATAAAAATAGTAATATTGAAACATTAAGTAAGAATTTGAAAAATGTGTTCATTTTATTTTTACACATAACGCTTTTTTAATAATCAGACCACCATGAGTTACGGCTTAAAAAGCAGGCAGTAACTCATGGAGTCAGGTTTATTTGATTGTTATGCCACACCATGCCTTGAACGACAGTGCATAACAAAAGACCCTGACTATAGCCCAATCTATTGATCTTCGGTAGTGGGACTATGAGTAATGTGTAGCTCATTGCTGTCTACTGTAATGGTTGTTTTTTGACCAATAGTAAACCAGCATCATTAATCCATTTACCTCTGAGAACAATACAAGGCTCAAGATGGATAGGGACATAAGTGAGACCAACGCTTCGAGCCTTCGAAGGTAGCCCATGACGGTCTCTAAAACTTTAAGTTGACGAGTTTGTGGATACTTCTCACGGACTGAGCAGGGCTTTAGCGCATCACTTGATTTAGTTATATTTGGCTCTCACATAGCTTGTTAAGGTATACAGCTTATGGGTATCCTGGATAACTACTTTAGGTTTTATCATGGCTAACGCTCGGATAATGTTCACATATGAACCATCTTATGCTACGTTATGTTCATATGTGAACACTTGATACACCCAATATATACGCCATGACATTAGCAGCTAAATTAGCCAAAAATTTAGGGCCTTACGAGGGGAGCAAACTCAAGGCGTTTTTGCACGTAAATTAGGTATTAGTCGAGCGACATTAAATCGTTTAGAAAGTATTTCCCAAAATACAACTCTTAAAACATTAGATCAAATAACGAAAAGCTTAAGCTGTGGTATTGGTGACTTGTTTAAATAGGTTACTCATTATTGATGACATTAACAACCAAGGTTGGTCTGAATATTTATTCATGCACGATTTCAATGTCTTTTGCTGTAAATTGCAATGAAGATTTGCGCAGCATTATAACCCTTTCTCTATTAGGCGATTTTTGACCATGTTCAAGATTGCAACGAATTTGATAAATAATCATAAATAATTCTTGTAGATTGATCGATGAATTTGATACATAGTTAAAGGCAATAATATTTCATTTTGTGTTCCTTCCATTGCCGCACATATTCTTGACGGGACTTGATATTAAGATTGATACTTGTGGTTCATGAGTATTTAAAATTTTAGAAGCGTTTTCTTCTGAAGTATTTTGTTCAAGATAGCTTTTTATTTTTTCTCTTTCAGATCTGTTTTCATTTAAATAGAACAATTTATTAAATCCACACCAGAAATTTGAAAATACATCAACAGGCTGCTTTTTTGTTTGCCAAGCTCTAGCCATTCAAGTGATTTTATGCTTTATCTTTCAGGCATGATGCCTACATACTTTGCAGTTTTGAGCTAGGGGCTGTTTTTTGGGCCCAAGCTCAAAGCTGTCAATGTTTACGTGATTGTTAAACATTTATTCAGAACAGTTAGAGTAGATATTTGCTGGCCATATTTGTTGTGGCTGTGTATGGAATAAGAAATTGGGTGCTGCCCAATTTCCTTTTGAAGTTTTGTATAAATTAAATATGCCATAAACAGGACCAGTTTCTAAATTCATAATTACATAAACGATTTTATTTCTTGGGCCAAGAATTTTTTCAGATACATATTCGTGACCAACATAATCACCATAGTAAGCACCAATGCTACCAAACTGTGATGCTTGTGCCATTAAGTCTTTACTGCCTTCTAAAGGCCCGCCTTTTGACCACGTTGACCAGGCAGCTTCAGCACCACCTTCTTTAAATGATTTGAATCCATTTTCAATAATCTCATCTTTAGCCAGTGCCTGTGATGAAAACATTATTACCATGAGAAAAACTAAAGGCTTCATATACCACTCCGTATTATTTGTGTTTTATAAAAATTTAACGTTTTAATAACTGGCCGCTGCTATTTACGGTCCATGTGTGCGCGCTTTTCGCACACAAACTTAATTTATTTGTTAGAAATGTTTTTTTGATTTTTAACCTCTTCAATTTCTTTTATTGGTTTATAGTCTTTTACTGTATTTAATTTTACTATAGGTATTTTTTTAACATATGGGTAGCTTGAAAATAATTCAGGATATTTGCTTTTTGCCATTTCGATAGTTTCTTTTTCTCTATCGATATGCTGTGATATAACGCCAATTCCGCCACCATTCGTTGTCCATTCCACAACAAAATCACCAATGTAGTTAATTTTACCGGCTTCAATATTAAAATATGCTCCGTTATGACGCCATGACTCCAAATTACCCATATAAATTCGGCTAAATCTTGCTTCACCTTCGTTTAATTTAATAACTCTAAAATCTGAAGGGGCTTTAATGGGTTCAAATGTGGCGCTTGGAAATGATGAATCTTTATGATGAATAAGTATATTACCATTATCAATATTTGTATGTAAATTTGTGATAATAATACCTTCGTTTGGTTGTAGTAGTGTCTCTCCTGGTTTGATATTTACGGTATTGCAAGCAGTTAAAATAGTTGTTGTAATAATTATTAATAATGTATTGTACATGTTTTTCTCTTTGTATTTTAAAAATTTTAACGTTAGTGTTAACCGGGAAGCACGTTTTCTTGTGCTAGTCTGGTTTAACGATTTGATACTCATTGAGCCTTCTCCCAGTTTAGCAAAATTAGCTAAACTGAAAGGTGACTAAACCAAAAAGGAGAAAACCCAATGAGCTTCTACAATAACATGCATCCATACTATTGTGGCATCGATTTACACGCGAGATTGCTTTATGTTTGTATTTTAGATCAAGATGGTAATACTCTTATCCATAAAGAAATATCAGCAGATCCTACTAAACTTCATGAACTTCTTAAGCCATACATCGGTGACATAGTGGTCGGTGTCGAGTGCACGCACTGCTGGTACTGGGTATCAGATTATTGTGACAAGATAGGTGTAGATTTTATCCTGGGTCATGCTCTGTATATGAAGGCTATCCATGGCGGTAAAGCGAAGAATGACCGAATCGATTCTTTTAAGATAGCCAACTTAATCCGAGGGGGCAATTTCCCTCTCGCATACGTCTACCTAAAGAACATGAGAGCAACACGCGATCTTCTGCGCCGTAGAATGAAGATAGTGCAACATGGTGCCGATTTAAAAGCACATGTGGTAAATATAACAAGTCAATATAACCTGCCACCCAACAAAGTTAATTTAAAAAATGTGTGTGCACGTGAACTGCTTAAATCAGCCTTTCCCGAACCCTCCGTTCAAAGGAATATTAATCTTGATATGGTGATTCTCGATTGTTATGCAGAACAGCTTAGTAAAGTTGAATGGTACATCCAGGCCCAGGCAAAACAACACAAGCCTGTGCATTTTTACCTTTTAAAGAGCATAAGCGGTATTGGTCCTATACTGGCGCTGACCATTATTTATGAAATTGGCAATATTGATCGTTTTAACTCGGTACAGAATTTTGCATCCTATGCCAGGCTGGTGAAATGCAAAGCTGAGTCAGCCGGTAAGAGCTACGGCACTCAAGGCAATAAAATCGGTAATGCGCATTTAAAGTGGGCTTTTTCAGAAGCCGCTGTTCTATACCTGCGTGGTAATGACAATGCAACGAAGTATTTAGCCAAACTTCAAAAACGAATGAGCAAGGCTAAAGCCCTGTCCGCATTGGCGCATAAATTAGGCCGTTGTGTTTACTTTATGCTTAAACATGAGACGGTATTCGATGAGAGTAAGTTTTTAAAGGGTTAGTCATGCAATGGAGTGAGCTGAACGCCTAACTGGACAACAGGGTTGAATGTTAATAAACACAATGACAAATAGGTTAATAGCCTTTAATGCGTTTATACATCACAAAACCAGAGCCAGTTTTTTTGATTAGACACTCCATTGGCGTGCATTAATACACACACAAAGTCGTTTGCACCTTGGTTGAGCCTGTAACTAACTGGTTACTCCTGGTTGAGTAAACCCGCCTTTTTGAATAGTACCTTCTCAAGGTTAACCGATGAATGTCTAGTGGCCCTGTGATACTCCAAGGATTGAGAAAAAACAGGCAGCGGTGAGAGCGTTAAAATATAGTCGCTCGTGTGTGTTTGCTGTAAGCGACTGACTTAACAGCTACCATGACAGATGAAGTATTTGATTTTGTTAATTGATTTATTTTTTAGTTACAAAAGTAACTGAAACAGTTGACTAATGGCTATTGACTCGAGAACGGCTCATATGTGTTAGGCGGTTTTTCATTATCACACTAATTATTTATTTGACATAAACAAAAACCATTTCCAAATGGGTCTGCACAGAACTCAACCGCGCCCCAGTCACCCGATTCAGAGCCTTCAATTACACCTCCATATTCTTTCACTAGGGATGCTATTTTTTTAATTTCAGTAACATTAAAATCTAAGTGGACCGGTGTCCAATGTCGCTCATAGTTTCTTGAAGAAGTTCCATTAATGAGTGGATTTGATCCTGATTCCTTCTTTAATAAAAAAATGCTCACATTTTCTGATTTTAATTTTGTTGTGTCTTCTCCTGCTCGAAGTTCAGTACAACCTAATGCCCTGGTATAAAATAAGACGGCTTTTTTCATGTCAGAGATATCGATACTTATTGAGATTTCGGTCATTATTATTTTCCTATAAAAAATTTCATATGATATTTGAGTACTGCACCTCAATTTTATTGAGTGCTTAACATCGGGTTAAACGGCCAAGCTGGCTGCGGGTTTATGCACGCACGATTTAAGCGATTTGTTATGTTGTTGATTTTATGCAGCATTTGATTTTATATTTTGCATTTGTTCCTTGCTCAGTCAACTGGTTTTTACTGAAAATATACCAAGGCACTATTAACATACCGATGTTTTTTTTCACAGAATAGATGGTGTCATTATTGTTTTTGTCATAGTCATTTATTAGCAGATAGCCAATATATTAATAGGCACATACTAATAAGTGCATTTACAAAAGTAACTAAGCTTAAAATTATCCATGTGCAAATTGTTGTTAGGGAGCTTTGGGTGAAACATATCGCCCTAGGTTGACGCTATAACTTGTCTCCTGCAAAGGACTGCCGCATCGTAGAATGAGTATGCTATCGCCGATAAGACTCTTGTTAATGAAAAACTCAACAATTATATCATCGTTTAATTTATATTTTGACCTCATTCGTAGTGGAGCTTGCACGACTAGCCCTCCTTTGTTCACAACGGTGAGTGACAAACTAAAAATGTCTTTAAGTCTCCCTGTGGCAGATGCACGAAATTTCACCGAATATTCGGAGGAGGGGCCTTTAGCAATATTTTTATCGTATTTGCGCCAAGAGTCGAATTTGTCTATCACCGTGAGCTGATAGTCCAGCTCACGCTCAATTTTTGAATCAGGCTCAACCGTGTATTTTATGTTGCTTGCGGAGACGACCGAGCAACACGAATACATTAAAACGGTAAAAAATATTCTATTTCGCATCAGATTATAACGACTTGTTATATTTTGTGTTTTCATGCCATGCACTTTGTATTTGCCATGACCATAAGCCGCTAATAAAAACATAGCCTAAAGAGAGAACAGTTTCATTGTCAAATAATTCTTGTAAATACTCTTTTGCATAAATAAAAATAGTTATAAGTAAAATGAGTGCGATTATTTTTATAATAAATTTGTAAGTTAAAGGTTTGTTTATATTTTTAGCGTAGTTTTCAGGTCCGACTTTTAACATTATAGTTATATTTAATAAAATAAGAAATGCCACATTATATATTTTGTCATAGGGTATTTTAAATATTGATATATATAGCAAGCCTCCCCACATTATTGAAGTGAAAAAGCAATAGTAGATGAAATTAGAGTCTTTCATTATTTATATAAATATAACGCCCAGTTAAGTGGCCAGCTGGAGTTTGGCCGGTCCAAGTGCGTGACGTTTTTACACGCACGATCTTTAATGCCTTGTTAGGTGTTTGCACTAAAAGCATGTAAACAAGTAATGAGCCCATGCTAGAAACCCACCGTAAACAATTATTAGCCATATACCAATACTACTAATATAGTGGATGACTTTAAGTTTTATGGCTTGTATCTTTATTGCTTTTTTACCAAAAAAATATGCACAAATACTAGCAATTGTTGCTGAAATGAATAAAGCTGACCATGCTACCAATGATTTATTCCCAGATGATTCGCCTGGACAAACTGTCATTGCAGAAGTAGTAGAGGTTAAACTCAATAAACAATTTAAGATAAGGAAACTTAAACTATTTTTTTTAAATGCCATAATTGTTAATTACACCTAACGAGGCTGTAGAAAAACCTTCAGCCTAAAAATTGTTTAAAAATTAACCAATGAAATAGGCCTGTTTTTTAAATTCTAGGTCTACTTTATATTGTAAATAATATTCTATGCAACTGTGAGAGCCATTTTTTGGTTGAAAAAAATGGCTCAGGGGTTTTTCTACAGCCTCAACGTTTTAATAAGTGGTCGGCCGATTTTTGGCTGGTCCAATAACGTAGTTTTTGTTCGTGCGAATTTTATTTATTATGTATGTACTAGGGTTTATGCCTGAATAATATAATTATAACTAAGTTAGATATAAATAAAGCAAGCATTACTGCTAGCGAAGTTTTTAGGAAAGCACTCAGGTTAATTTCCATAAAATGTCCTAGTATAACTAGCAGTACACACAAGCCAAGTAATAAATATATTATTTTAAAGCTTATGCCTACATAAGCTCTGGCTTTAGTATTTATCATTGTATCTTGATTTTTTTATTTTTGCACATAACGTTTGAGTTTTCCGCCAATCATCTAGTTTGTTCGTTTTTCTAACCACTTATATGCCTCTTCAAAGTTTTCGAAATATCCTTCAATTTCTGATTTGATACAAGGTTCCATATAACTTTTGGGTTGCACAAAAGCTACTTTCACACACTTGGATTGAACTTCTGCATTAGCAGTAAAAAAGTCTCGCAAACTTTTCAAGCATTGAATCGACTCGAATTCGTGTTTATTTGTATCTATTAGCATTGCAAACTTCTGACTTAATGGCAAAAATTTCAAATAAAGAGCAAATTTATTTCTCCACTCCTCTATTGTAATTAAGCTCACAAATTCCGGCATTTTAACAACGTAGCCATTAATATTTTTGTCGTATGATACTTGAATATTATTGTTCATTGTCATTCAGCGCATAACACTGAGTTAAACAGCGAGCCGCTTTTTGCTCGTCCGAGTTGTGCGTTTTTTTTGCACAGCGATTTAAACGATTTATATGGTATTGTCAATTTCATTAATTACTGATCGTATTTTATTGAGCCACGTTTTTCTCTCTGGGTTCTTAACCTGCTGTTTTTCAATGTAGTTACGTGCCTGAATGGCATACTCTTTAGGTATAGATTGCACATCAGAGGGTATTAATATAGGGAGCAACTCTACCCATGGCCCATGTATATCCATTTGTTTCCCAATTTCTTTAAACATCATAAGTTCTTGAGCAGATAGTAGAATTTGTGGCTCGGCATCTACACACCAATCAGCTAGAAATTCAATTGCTATTCCATACTCTCCAAACTTTACATAATCTAGAGCATTTTTGGAATAAGAAAGCTTTGGCTCCAACAATTCTATAAGCTCTGATAGCGAGGACTCAATTTGATTAATGGCATTATGTTTCATTTAATCTATTCGAGCTATATAACGTTAAACTCACCCGCCGACGTAGGAGGCTGGGTGGAGTGCCTTTTCAAAGTACCTCATCAACAGATTCTATGAGCGGTATACCAGCGTGTAGGTGGTGCCATTCGGTAAATCTATTGCGGTAAGATTCAAATGGCTCATGTAGTTTTTTTCGTGGGTCATTGCTAAGTGCATATGCCATTCCTTCAATAAACCACGGCTCACCATTCAGGCGCGTCAAACTACCGAAGTTTTCAGCCTGCCAATAATGAATAAGTTCATGTGCTACATAGTGTTCTTTCCATCCTCTCGGAGCTATTGCGATACTAAAGCTACCAAGCGAGAAAGCTGCTTTCTTTCCAAGACCAAATATATTTTTACATTTTTCTGTACTGCAAAAAATTATATTCGGTTTGTCTAAATTTAATCCATACTGCGCTCTAAGGGTTTCTTTTGAATATTTAAGAAGTGCTACTGCGTATTTTCGTTGGCTGGAATCGTCTACGCACACATTCTGTTCGCAACTGACTCCAAATGTCTCCGGAATCAATACACGAATTGGCTTATACAGGGCGAATGCTAACGCAGGCACAACAACAATCAGAGATATAAGTACCAATTTAATGTATTTCATGAGCAGTCCTTTTGAGGCATTTAATGTTAGAAGCCTGCATTTAGGGAGGAATTGTAAATATTAAATACCTCTATCCTTTTATCGTTTAAACAGGTTTGGGTTGACACTGGCTGAGCGCATACTTTCGATCTCTTCCTGTGCAGCACCTGGACCAGGTTGTGGGCGGAGGTTGCGTGCAGTTAACTCACTGTCACAATGTGCACAAACTATCTTGGGTGTTGCCACCTGACCACAATCGGCATGCACAAACTCAACTGGAGCTCGACCTTCTTCGCTCAACCAACGATCACCCCAACGCATCAAGACTAGCAACACAGGCATTAGATCCAGGCCTCTTGTTGTCAGACGGTACTCATAGCGGCATGGGTTTTGTTGGTAAGGCACCTTGCGAAGGATGTTTGCTTCCGTAAGTCGTTTCAGTCTGTGGGTCAGCACCTTGCGGGAGATACCTAATTGCTCGACCAGGGATTCAAAGCGGCGTACGCCATAGAAAATATCCCTCAGGATCAATAGGGTCCACCACTCACCGATGATATCCAGGGTCCTGGCAACAGAGCAGTGTTGGGCTGAAAAAGTCGTACGTTGCATAGATTTAATTATAGAGTTTCTTAAAGAGATGTTCTATAATTAATAACAGTCTCTTTAAGAGACTAAGATAGTATAATTTCTAATAAGGATTCTCCGGATGAGTCGATACCTGCTCAAGGCAACCCGATTTTTCTTCCCTGTTTTCAGTCGCTTAGCTCCAAACCTCGCTATCCTTCTAGCGACCCGTCTGTTTACCACACCCTTCATGAAAAGACCTTTGAGTGACTTGGAAAAAGAAGTCTTGAGTAAAGCTACCCGCCTCAACATCCCCTATAAGAATGGTAGCAAACTCATTGCCTACCGCTGGGGCAAGCCATCCGACCCTATTGTTCTGTTTGTCCACGGTTGGACCGGCACAGCTTCGAGTTTTGTTATGTTTATTGAGCCATTAGTAAGCAGGGGTTTTCAGGTCGTCGCCTACGATGGCCCGGCACATGGAGCATCGCCGGGTAAAACTGCCAACTTGATTGAGTGGGCAGATTCTGTGATGGCGGTGGTACAGGAGTTGAACCAGGTGCATTGCATCATCGGCCACTCCCTTGGGGCAGCGGCGATGCTGGTGGCCTCTTCAGCGGATTTGAATACTGACAAGATCGTGATGATTGCACCGTTCAACGATATTATCAGTATCACTGAAAATTTTGCCGCACATTTGTCGATCCCGCGCGAGACGATTACGGGAATGCGTGATTACATTGCGGTAAAGCATCAGCAACAGCTTGCCAGATATGGCGGTGATTGGAACGATATCTTTCACTCTGTATTTAAGGTGCCAACGTTAATTATGCATGATAAGCATGACAAAGAAGTACCTTGGGAAAATGCCATGGCTATTGCTGAACAATGGCCATGGGCGACGTTCATTACGACACAGGGATTGGGGCATCGACGCATTCTGATCAATGTAGAAGTCATAAACCAAGTTACTGAATTTGTTTCCGCGTGATAAGAGGTGCTAACGTTTGAATTTAGCGGCAAGCGAAGTGCAGCCTCGCAGCTTATACTTGCACGCCAAGTGACGGTCCAGCTTGTTCCGCTGGAATGACTTGATACTCATTGAGCCTTCTCCCAGTTTAGTAAATTTTACTAAACTGATAGGTGACAAAACCAAAAAGGAGAAAACCCAATGAACTTCTACAATAACACGCATCCATACTATTGTGGTATCGAT
>Ga0316207_10002333_pt1 | contig 19777 bp, 15 predicted proteins | sample 6weekpyrite_MG_FD_204943 | JGI IMG/M metagenome (GOLD analysis project Ga0316207, IMG submission 204943) | Microbial mat bacterial communities from mineral coupon in-situ incubated in ocean water Damariscotta River, Maine, United States -... | ecosystem: Environmental > Aquatic > Marine >...
CAAAAATATTCTGACCGTATTCTGAATAAGACTGTAGATAGGCTGTTTGAATTTCCTTGCCAATAAACTCAATGTATTTTTGAGTTAAATAACCTTTAAGGTGAGACAGGTATTTTTCTTCTAACTCCTTAGGGAATTGCTCGCGTTCAATTTGTTGTTCAAGAACATATAATAGGTGCACCGGATTTGCGGCAATTTCACTGTTATCGAAATTAAACACCCGTGAAATAATCTTAAATGCAAAACGTGTGGACAGACCTGTCATGCCTTCATCTACACCCGCATAGTCACGATACTCCTGATATGATTTTGCATGTGGGTCTGTGTCTTTCAGGTTTTCTCCATCGTATACACGCATTTTTGAAAACAGGTTGGAGTTTTCCGGTTCTTTTAAACGGGAAAGCACTGCAAATTGTGACATCATTTCTAATGTGCCTGGAGCACAGGGTGCCTGATTCAGTGAGCTATGTTCCAGTAATTTGTCGTAGATTTTTAATTCTTCAGAAACACGTAAGCAATAAGGTACTTTAACAATGTTGATTCGATCAAGAAAAGCCTCATTGTTTTTGTTGTTTCTAAATGTCTGCCATTCAGATTCGTTAGAGTGAGCTAGAATAATGCCATCAAAGGGAATAGCAGCAAGTCCCTCGGTGCCTTTGTAGTTGCCTTCCTGGGTTGCGGTTAAGAGTGGATGCAGCACCTTAATGGGTGCCTTAAACATCTCTACAAATTCCATTAAGCCCTGGTTCGCTCGACATAAACCACCAGAATAGCTATAAGCATCCGGGTCATCCTGTGAATATTCTTCAAGCATGCGGATATCAACTTTACCAACAAGAGATGAAATGTCCTGGTTGTTTTCATCGCCGGGTTCGGTTTTTGTGATGGCAATTTGTCGAAGTATGGAAGGACGAAGTTTAATGACTTTAAACTGGCTGATATCGCCATTGAATTCATGTAAGCGTTTAGTTGCCCAGGGTGACATAATACTGCTGACATAACGCTTAGGAATGCCGTAATCAGATTCGAGAATATCACCGTCTTCTTCTACATCAAATAGTGAAAGGGGGGATTCAAATACAGGCGAACCCTTAATCGAATAAAAAGGTATTCTTTCCATGAGTGCTTTCAGGCGTTCTGCTAGTGAAGATTTACCGCCACCTACAGGGCCAAGGAGATATAGTACCTGTTTTTTTTCTTCCAGCCCCTGAGCAGCATGACGAAAGAAAGAAACAATTTGTTCGATGACCTCTTCCATTCCATAAAATTCGCGAAAAGCTGGATAAATTTTGATCACTTTATTCTGGAATAGGCGACTTAATTTAGGGTCGTTATGGGTATCAATTAATTCGGGTTCACCTATTGCTTTTAACATGCGTTCTGCTGGGCTAGCGTAGGTGAGAGGTTCGCTTTTACAAAGGTCCAGGTACTCCTGAAGAGTTAATTCTTCTTCCTTTGCATTTTCAAAGCGTTGTGTGTAATGATCAAAAATACTCATAGCCATTGTCCCCGCTGTGCGCCTACAAAAAGTAGTATGAAATATACTGACACAAAAATATCAACTTAGTAAAACTATAGACCAGATTAAATCAAATTATCTCCATATAACAGTGACTTTTTGAACAAATTTTATTAGTTGATAACTGGTGCGTAGTTACAGACCAGTTGTGTTAATAATTTGACTGTTTGTATCTATCTGACCACGTAAATAAAAATAGTGCAATAAACAGGCCATATATTATGCTTATAAGTGGGCTTAAATGTACGCTGATCTCCCAGTTAAGGGCTATTGGTGATAGCTATACTTGAAATTTATACTAAATAAAACATTGTTAGCGCAAACTTTAAGGCACTATAATGATGCTGCAGATAAAAATAATTAATAGGTATTACATTCCTTGTTTAGCAAAAATACAATAGCTGCAATCGATCTGGGCTCAAATAGTTTTCATATGGTCGTGGCTGAAGAGAATCAGGGGCAGGTAGTTATACTCGATCGCATACGTGAAATGGTGCGATTAGCCGAAGGTCTAGATGAGCTGGGTCAACTTGATGCGCAAGTGGAACAAAGGGCGCTAGACTGTTTAAGTCGATTTGGTCAGCGCATACGCTCCCTGGATACACATTGTGTCAGCACGGCGGGAACGAATACGCTGCGACGTATTAAAAATGCTGATGACTTTATTTTTGAGGCTGAACAGGCCTTAGGGTTTCCAATTGAGATTATTTCAGGTGTTGAAGAGGCACGACTTGTCTATCAGGGGGTTGCCCATACGCTCGAGCAGGATCATTCATCAAAACTCATTATCGATATAGGTGGTGGCAGTACAGAGTTAATTATTGGCGAAGGGTTTACACCTCAGTTGCTTAATAGCCTTGAAATGGGTTGCGTTAAGATGACACAGAGGTTTTTTGCAGACGGGAAAATAAAATCTAAACGATTACAGGCTGCGCGTATTTTTGTTTTACAGCGCATGAAAGCTATTCATTATACCTACAGGCGATTGGGATGGGATTCGGTTATCGGTTCTTCTGGTTCGATAAAGTCGATTGCAAGTGTCATTCGTGAAATGAAGTTGCAGGAAAATGATGGTATAAATCGAAAATCATTAGTTAAACTGGTTGCCATTTGTAGTGACTATAAAAAAATAAAAAAACTTGATTTTCCTGGTCTGAGTGAAAAGCGCCAGCCCGTTTTTCTCGGTGGGTTAATTATATTAGCAGGTGTTTTTGAAGCTCTGGGGATTGAGCACATGCATGTGTCAGAGGGGGCGTTACGAGAAGGCTTACTTTATGACATGGTAGGGCGAAGACAGAATAATGATATTCGAAATAAAAGTATTGATTCCTTATCAAACCGGTTTCATGCGGATCTTCAGCATGCGCAGCGTATAGAATTAACGGCATTTGATTTTTTTCAGCAATTAAAAGAAGACTGGTTTGATGATGTGTCCCACTCTGCAAATTTATTGCGTTGGGCCTGTGAGTTACATGAAATTGGACGAAATATTTCCCATTCGTCTTTTCAGAAGCACGGTGCTTATATCATTGAAAGTGCAGATTTAGCCGGCTTTTCACGTCAGGAACAACATCGATTATCGGTGGTTGTTCGTTGCCATAGGGGCAAGATAAGTAAGGATGACTTTAAAGATACGCATAAGGAGGTTCAGGAAAATTTAATTCATCTGGCCATAGTTTTGCGTTTATCAGTAATATTTCACCGTAGTCGAATAGAAAATATATTACCCGCAATAAAAATTGTAATTTCTGAAAAAGAATTAACATTAAAGTTACCAGATAGGTGGCTTAATGAACATCCGTTAACGATTAATGATCTGGAGCAGGAAGCTGAATATTTGTCAGCAGTTGGTTTGAAGCTGGTTACGGAGAGGATGGTTTGAAAAGATAGTCGTAAGTCCTAAGTCTGTTATCCTGAGCGAAGCGAAGGATCTGATACGAATGGCACTTACTTAAGGGCCAATTAAAAACAAAAGGTCTGCCACTAAGACGCAGAGCAATTATGAATTAAGCGTAGGGTGGATCAAGCGAAGCGGATCCACCAGACTCCGCGATAAAGGTGGATCCGCTTCGCTTGATCCACTCTACAAAAGCTTTTGTTTTCTCTGCGTCTCTGTGGCAGAAGTTTGAATACTTATTAGAATTCAGGTCACTGCTGTCCCGTTAACAACTAGAGACATGAGTTGGGAACACCTGCCTAAGACCGTCACCCGCATGGACGCGGGTGTCGAGCCACCATGGAAGGTTTTACGGCGTGTCTTAGGCAGGTGTTCCCAATTCATGTCTCGAACGGGATGATATGAAAGTTAATCTAGTCACAATACGTTTAAACATAAAATTATTTCTTTTAACGGGACAGCAGTGAATTCAGGTATTTAGTGTTTAAGCTTAAGTAAGTGCCATTCGGATCTGATGCCTGGCTCTACTCCGATAATTTACTACACCAAATCCTTCGCTTCGCTCAGCATAGTATGGTTTTTTTTTTGACTTAAGACTTACGACTGTCTTTTAACTACTCTCCGCAAGATCTTCTAAAAACTTTTCCTGAGAAATAAACGCTTCTTTACCATCTTCCGGTGCTGCCTGTGTATACACACCATCGGAGTTCATTATCCATGCCTGGGTGTTATCCAGTAAATAATATTCCAGCTCATTGATAATTCGATCCTGTAGTGCCTTGTTTTCTATGGGGGTGGCAATTTCAACCCGGTGGTATAAATTTCGCTCCATCCAGTCGGCGCTGGAAATAAAGACTTCTGGTTTTTCATCATTTTTGAAATAAACTACCCGGTCATGTTCCAGGAAGCGGCCAACAATAGAGATGACTTTAATGTTTTCTGATACACCAGGAATGCCCGGTCGCAGGCTACACATGCCACGAATAATTAAATCTATTTTTACCCCGTCAGATGATGCCTGATAAAGAGCGCTAATCATTTCCGCATCCACCAGGGAATTGAGTTTAATGATAATGCGACCTTCTTTTCCCTGTGCCGCGTGTTGCCTTTCCCTTTCTATTTTTGCTTCCAGTGTATCTTTAAGCGTGAAAGGTGATTGCAGTAATTTGTTTAAATTTTTGGTTTGCCCCATGCTGGTTAACTGATGAAATACACGGTTAGCATCTTCACATATTTTTTTATTAGAGGTGAAAAGGCCGTAATCGGTATAAAGTCGTGCGGTTCGTGAGTGATAATTACCTGTGCCTAAATGCGCATACTGTCTCAGGTGCTGTGCTTCACGGCGAATGATCAGTAACATTTTTGCATGGGTTTTATACCCCACCACACCATAAACAACATGGGCACCGGCTTCCTGTAATTTTGTGGCCAGTGAAATATTGGCTTCTTCATCAAAACGGGCACGAAGTTCAACAATAACCGTTACTTCTTTACCTAAGCGAGCTGCTTTTACCAGCGCGTTCACCACAGCGGAGCTTGGGCCTGTTCTATACAGGGTCTGTTTTATTGCAAGTACATTTGGATCGTTTGAGGCCTGGCGAATAAAATCAACCACCGGCGCAAAAGATTCATATGGGTGATGCAGTAATACATCCTGTTTACGAATAGACTCAAAAATATCTGACTTGAGTGTGATTTTAGATGGAATGGAGGGTACAAAAGGTTTGTATTTTAGTTCTGGGCGATTAATTAAATCATAAACTTCATTTAAACGATTTACATTAACCGGACCTTCTACCTTGTATAAATCCTGTTCAGCCAGCTCAAATTTATCCAGTAAATAATTACAGATATCTTCCGGGCAATCGTGTGCCGCTTCAAGACGAACCGCATCACCATAACGGCGTGATCCTAACTCGCCTTCTACTGCACGTAACAGGTCATCAATTTCTTCTTCGTCTACATACAAGTCACTATTACGGGTAACGCGAAATTGATAACAGCCCTTAACGCTCATGCCAGGAAACAGCGAGCCCACATAGGAGTGAACCACAGAAGATAAAAATACAAAATCATCGGGGCCGCAGTCGCATTCTTCATGGGGGAGTTGAATAATACGGGGTAGTGCACGTGGAATTTGTACAATGGCTAAACCGCTATTACGCCCGAATGCATCCTTTCCTTTTAGTGACACAATAAAGTGCAAACTCTTGTTGAGTATGCGGGGAAATGGGTGGGCCGGATCGAGTGCCAGTGGGCTAATAATGGGCAGCAGTTCATTTTCAAAATAATCTTTAAGCCAGCTATCCATGCAACTGTTCCATTCTGTACGGCGTACAAAACGAATGCTTTCATTTGCAAGATGTTCATCAAGAATTAAATTAAGTAATTGATATTGTTCATCCACCAGGTCGTGTGCCCGTTGGCTGATTAAATTTAGAACCTGTTTGGGTGATGTGTTGTCAGGTTCGTTATGCAGCGCACCTAATTCAACTTTTTGCTGTAGCCCAGCAACGCGAATTTCAAAAAATTCATCCATGTTGGTACTGAAAATACACAGAAAACGCAGGCGCTCAAGCAGAGGGATGTTTTCATTTCTGGCCTGTTGTAAAACACGCCAGTTGAATTCGAGTAGACTCAGCTGTCGGTTGAGATAAAATTCCGGCTTTTTGAAGTCAATGGCGACTGATTTATCATCGTCTTTATTTTTTTGGGGCTCTTTGTTGGTTTCTGCAGTTGTCATTATTCTGATGTTTTCTAGGTGATGTTTTCCAGGGTTTTATCATATTCCTTTATGAATACTAGACCAGTATTGGGAGTTTGGCCATAATAAATTACTAAGATGTTTAATAGTATCATATATTTAGCAGCAATTCTTTACGCTTTTGTTAAGATGGAGCGAAGATATTTTCTATAGTGTATCCTCATAGATATGATAAAAATAAAGAATTTTTACAATGGAGTTGTGGTATGAAGTTTGATTACTGGCTTAATTTAATTGAAGGCCAGCCCAATTTGTCCCTGCTAGTCCTGTTAAGTGTGTTAATGATAGTGATGTATATTGCCAGGCAACCGGCTCATCAGGTGATATTAATGTTGGTGCGTAGCCTGCGCAATGCATTGCGGCTGATGTCCCGCTCGGTAATGCTGGCTGAAAAGCACCTGAGAATACGCAACCGTGAAGTGCTGCTTGCCCAGGGGCAGGAGCATGCGGAGCGCTTTATTGAGCGCCAGTTTCAGCGAATAGAAATCCTGGTTAACCGGGATTTAAGTGGCTACCCGTCATTACAGCGTGATTTAAAAGAGCAAATCACCCGTATTGATGAAGATTATATGCAGTCCAGTGAAGTCCCCCCAAAACCACCGGAATGGCTTAAAGCTGTCGAGGCGGTGGCGGGTATCCCGGACAACGGCTCCCCGGTAGTTGCTAAAATTTTAAATGATATACACAACACCCTGAATAAAGCCCTTGAAACCAACTTGCAGGAATATCGTCGGGCAAACCGGGACCGACATAGCTTACTGAAAAAAATGATGCCCTATTGGCGCTCACTCACCAGTAGCTTAAATTCTGTTGAACGAAAAATCACCGGCCTGGAGCAGCGCTCGATAATCATCGATGGTCAGATGAAGACCTATGAAGAAATTAGAAACAAAACAGATTATGGAGAACGCATGTTGTTAGAGTCCTCCATGACTCATTTTTTTATATCGGGAATAACATTGTGTCTAGCGGTTATCGGTTTGTATGTAAACTTTCAGCTAGTTGCCCTGCCAATGGAAGAAATGGTGGGCGCGGCCAGTTATTTAGGCACAAGCTCAATTCAGGCATCGGATGTTCTCGCCCTGTTTGTTATCAGTTTTGAGGTTGTTCTGGGATTATTTTTAATGGATTCAGTTGGCATAACTCGTCTGTTTCCCATTATTCATTTGCTGGAAGATCATAAGCGTAAACTAATCTTCTGGATCATGTTTATTATTCTGCTTATCTTTGCAGGTATTGAAGCATCCCTTGCCTATATGCGTGATATGTTAGTTGCTGATCGAGATGCCACCGCATTATTATTTAAAGGTGTAGAAGTTGAGGAGCCACCCCTGCGCTGGATTCCTTCAATTGGGCAGATGTTTATGGGTTTTATTTTGCCCTTTGTGCTGGCGTTTGTAGCCATTCCGCTAGAATCGTTTATTCATTCATTCAGAACGGTTACCGGTTTGTTTATTGTCTGGTTACTGCATATGCTGGTGGTGACTATTCGTTTTATTTCAAATCTAATTTTTGGCATAGGACGTTTGTTAATCAGTATTTATGACCTGGTTATTTTTATACCATTAAAAATTGAATCAGGCATTTATAAAAAAACAGATAAACAGGCAGAAGACACTATTAGCGGTGTGCTAACTCATCAACAAAAGGATGAGGACTTCCATTGAATGCGCTTATGGCAAAAAGTGGTTTTATTGCACTGGGCATTTTATTAGGTATTAGCATAATTGCTCAGCACGCCTGCTCAAAACCCAGTGAGAAAAAAGCGGTTTATGTGCTGGCAGATACCTCAGGTATTTATAGTAAGCAATTTGATAAAGTGCAAAGTGTTATGCTCCATCTGTTGGGGGCTTTACAGGCCGGTGAGTCTCTGGCATTTGCACGTATCGATGATGAAAGTTTTAATGAAACAGATATTATTGCCCGCATGAACTTTGATTTACGCCCCTCCATCGCAAATGCACAGAAGCGCGCTTTTCTTGAATCGGTTAATCAGTTTGGTAAGCACATCATCCCCGGTAAATACACTGATATCACCGGAGGTATTTTGCAGGCGATAGAATATTTAAATGAAACCCAGGCTAAACAGCGATACATTTTGATATTGTCTGATTTAAAAGAAGAAACAAAAAAAGACCAGGTACGTAATTTTCCAATCAGTTTTAATGGCATTCATGTGGTTGTGATTAATGTTGCGGAACTTGAAAACGATAATGCCGAATCAGGGGAATACCAGAAGCGGGTTGAGGCGTGGGTTGATCGGATTGAGCAGGGTGGCGGTGACTGGAAACTTATTAATGATATGGCGCGTTTGGGTGAGGTTGTTGAGTAGTTTTGGGTGAATATGAGTTTAGGAGTTTATTATCAATGCATTGGGGCGTTTTTGGAAAATTTCTAAGTCAGGTTTATAAAAAGTAGAAGATTTACCGCAAATGAACGCAAATGTCCGCAAATAAAAGTAAAAAAACTAAAATATAAAAAATAGCCTGACATATGGATACGGTGTGCTTAACTTAAAAATGCCTCGCCTTAACGAGGTGTAGAATCGATTCTTGTTCTGATAACGCATGTTGTTTGGGGTGGGTTGTCCGACTAGTAAGTGCAATAAATAAAAATAGGATACTGAACTCAATAAAACACAAATGAAAATTATCAGTAAATTCATAACCAATGGTTACATACCATTAATTCCAATTCTTGTATGGAATTTTATCTTTATTTCAAAGTTGCCTTTAGCGTATAAGCCACAGTTATTCAATCATGATATACCTATGTTCATAATCGTTGGTGAAAACCTGTTCCGTTCAATTATTTTTATTTTACCTTTATTCTTCAAGCTCAGTATTGGGAAAACAATACAAAGAAAAGGGCTGGTGGTTTTTATCGTAGGGGTCGCATTATACTTTTTATCATGGTTAATGCTTATCTATATGCCCGAATCTAAGTGGAGTAATAGTGTTATTGGTTTTTCTGCACCAGCGTTTACGCCAGTTATATGGTTGGTCGGCCTTAGTCTGATGGTAGAAAAATATTATTTTTTTAGATATTCAAAGTGGCATTACATTCTACCTGCAATATTTTTTTCAATTTTTCATATTTATCATTCTATTTATGTGTTCAATAGAGTCTATTTGTAATATTTAAATTTCACATAAGCAGACGCTATTTTCGACTGCAAAAGGTTGCGGCAATAAGCTGCCCGGACTAACCTACCCGGGCACCCATCTTAACGAGCTGATTAAAAACTTTAATAAATAGCTCAGGGTTTGGCTTGTGTTAAAATAGTGTATTGTTCAGGCAGGGATCAGGCTATTCCTGAGTTAACAGTTATGTACCTTAGTAGTGTAAGTAAATGGGGTAGGGTAATGAGGTTTGTCCTTAAGTTTGTCTGTATTTGTTTAATTTCAACATCTTGCTTTGGAGCGGATGTTGAACAAATTACAAGTAAAAGCATATTAAATCCAGACAACAACCCTAATTTTAATGTCGTGTTTGGGATATCACCCTTTCTCGGTGTACTGGGAGCTGAGTATCAGCAGAAAAAGCATGCATTCGGAATAGGTTACCCGAAACGGCTGTCATATCGGTATTATGTTAGCCCTTATCAAGACACGAAATTTTGGGGGATGTATTTAGGTAAAATGAGCTACGATGATTTTGATGATACGGTAGATGGTATTCTATATCAAAATCTTGACACAGAATATATTGGTGTTGGTATAGGGTACAGGTGGCAGTGGTTATCAGGCTGGAATTCAAGTGTAAGTTTAGCGCTTCATTACTTCGATTATGAATATAGCAATCCAGGTTCACCTCAGCGAGAAACTGAAAAAGGTTTTTTTGCTTTTCCGGGTATAAATGTGGGTTATAAATTTTAGGTCAAGTGCTGTTTTTAATATCACTGACTTGCAGCTTGTTTATTTATTAAATATAAAGCCACGTCCCCAGGGTTGGGAGTGGTTTTAAGTTACTGTCATAAGTAAAGCTTGTTGCACCCGGATGCTTTTTAGTTAACGGGTCAGCAGTTGCTCAAGGATGCTGAGCTATATCCGCGAATATTACCTAACAGCAAAAGCTTTATACAGAATGCAGTGCGCCGCAGGCGCACAAACAAAACATTTGCTTTCTTTGCGTTAATTTGCGGACAAAATGCTTTATCTTTTTGATTTTTAACCATGTTTTGTGGGGATATCTCAGGGACAGAGGTTATTGTCCGATTGCGAGGGGGAATCCATGGTGTTCCAATCTGTTGTGATGTTAGTTAACTCTAGTTGCATTTGTTAATAATAATCTTGCGTAGATAAAGTCGGTTGTTTGGTGTGGGTGTCCGGCTAGTACGTTGCTAGTACGTCTAGTATGTATGAGTCCTATGATCTTTCTTTTTGTTCATTTTGATACTATGTTCACTAATAATGAACATTTAAAAAAAGTGAACGTACGTGCCTGATATACACCTTAAACCGGATATTCACCGAAAAATGCTCCTTATTGAAAGGGTTATAGCTATATTTCGTAAGGCCACAGGCCAGAGAATCGAAATAGCCGAATACTTTGATGATGAAGTTGATGCCATGGCATATCTGTGTGCAGGTGGTATGGAGATCAAGTTAGGCATTGAAGTAAAAGCACAACCAACTAAGGCTTATCTGGGGTATTTGTATCAGAAATTTACTCGTCATTTACCGGCAGACAGGGGCTTGTTAGTAGCTGAGCATATTAACCCGGTTATGGCGGAGAGGTTGAAAGAACAGGATATCTGGTTTTTAGATGCGGTCGGCAATACCTACATTAATCAGCCGCCAGTCTATATCTATGTGAAAGGAAATAAACCTGTAGAACAGCCAGGCAAGGGGCCTAGGCCTCGTGCCTTTCAGGCAAAGGGCCTGAAAGTTGTTTTTGCATTACTGTGTCATCCAGAGTTGGTTAATGTGCCCTATCGTGAGATTGCCCAGGTAGCAGATGTAGCATTGGGTACAGTGGGATGGATTATCGCTGACCTAAAGGAAATGGGGTATATAGTCGAATTAGAAAAACGAAAACGTCGACTGAAAGGAATTAAGAAACTTTTTGACCGATGGATAGAGGCCTATCCAGAACAACTAAGGCCCAAACTGTTCATTGGGAAATTCACCGTAATGGAGCAAGCCTGGTGGAAAAATACAAAACTCCAAAAGCCAGGCGTTTACATGGGAGGGGAGATTGCAGCGGAATATCTTACTCATTACCTGACACCAGAAATAAAAACGGTATATGTGCGAGATAAGCCGCAGGATTTGCAGCTGGCTTTCAGGATGCGCAAAGATCCAAAGGGTGAAACAGAATTAATCAAAGCTTTCTGGAATGTAAAGTGTGACTATTTAACTAAACCAGGTAAAACCAAGGGCGAAGAAATGAAAATTGTGCACCCCATATTGATATATGCAGATTTACTTGCAACAGGCGATCCAAGAAATATAGAAACAGCAGAAATCATATATGAGCAGAACATTGCTGGACATTTCAGGGAAAATTGATGTTTTTACAGTCGCAATCTATGAACAGATTGTCTCTGTCGCAGAATCGCAAAATATTAAATTCTTTATTGTTGGGGCAACTGCACGAGACCTTGTGTTGCATCACGGCTTTGGAATTGAGGCGCGACGTGCCACGAAAGATATTGATCTAGCTGTTCAAGTTGCGAGTTGGGATGAGTTTCAGGCGTTGAAGTAAAGCTTAATAAAAACAGGAGAGTTTGCTGAAACCCGGATGACGCAGAGATTGCAATACCAGGAAATCATGCCCATTGATATTGTAACCTTTGGCGTGATAACAGAAGTAGATGGCTCAATAAGCTGGCCACCTGATTTTGTAATTCGTATGAATACACTCGGTTTTGAAGAAGCATATATAGATGCAATGCCAGTGAAGCTAAGGGCAGAACCAGAATTAAATGTTTTAGTTGCATCACCGTCCTCATTAGCGGCACTGAAGTTATTGTCCTGGAAGGACAGAGCACCAGAAAATACCAAAGATGCAATTGACCTGATTTTTATAATCAAAAGTTATCTTGATATTGGAAATCATGAAAGGTTGCAAAATGAACACATGGATTTAGTTGATGAAAATTTTGATTATGTTCGCGTCGGTGCCAGATTGCTGGGGCGAGATATAGCCAGTGTATTAGGTGAAAAAGCTATAGCAGTAATTCGGCAGGTAATTGAAGAGCAAACAGTTGAAGGAGATAGATATCCATTGCTAGAAGATATGTCGAGAGGGGGGGCAGTAGAGATGATTCAAGAGAACCTGTTGCTTCTTAAAAATTTTAAACAAGGTGTGCTGGATGTTACTGATAAATTAAATACGAAATAAAGATACTGCTGCAATTGTTAGCAACTAACCGGGATACTCATATCAATGGATTTATTTGAATTGCTAAAAAATGTATAACAAGCACTGGTTTGATCGTAAACTAGTCTGTGCTCCCTTTGCGTCACACTGTTTTATCGTTAACATCAGCCCATTTCAATACTTAACTAAATGCCTAACCCTATGGAGAGGTACGAATGGATATTAAGAAAGTGTGTATAGTAGGCGCTTCCGGAAAACTAGGGAAGTATATGGTGCAACATGCTCTGAATAGGGGCTATGAAGTGGTTGGTGTTTGTCGCGGTAGTAGTGCCGGAAAACTGGATGAATTTAAAGGGCGCATTACCGTTATTCCCGGGGCAACAAATGATCGTCAAGTCATTGGAAAAGCTGTTGAGGGGTGTGATGGTGTGCTAACCGTGCTGGTTCCCTGGGGAGTAAATCATTATTCTACTGGAACTGCCCAGGCAGTACTCGACTTTGCGCCAGCAAATTCACGCTTAGTGTTCTCCTGCGGTTGGCATATTACAAAGGATGGTAAGGATATTTATACAAAAAAATTTAAACTACTTGTGAAAATCTTTGCCTGGTTGGCACGAGTGGCACGTTTCGCAGATGTTAAGGATCAAGTAGATGCTTGTGATCGAATTTTTTCGAGTGATAAAAAATGGACAGTGGTTCGAGGAAGTGACCTTGAAGAAGGAGACAGTCAGGGCTTACCTGTTTGGAGTGAACATGTCGGAGATCCAGTGCTGCAAAGCAATCTTACGCGCCGAATCGACTTTGCACTATTTATGGTTGAAGCACTGGTGAATGAAGCACTAATACAGAAAGCGCCGGCGATTGTAGGTTGCCAGACATCGTCTGCGCTATCTGTAAAACATGAAATAGCTGGAGGATAACCGGTATTTTTATCTTTGAAACAGTAGGTAAAAAATAATAAATCAATAGCATAGAACCGGGCTCGTATTGAAAGCTGCCTGAAGTTTAGTCTGGATGTTCATATGCTATAGAATAGTATTACCTATATAGGTATTATCTACCTGGTTAACAATTATGTTTTCAGGGTAACCACGAAAAATAAGAATGAGGGTTGGGGCGTTAGTCTAAATACAACATGACATTATCAAACGAAATGCAGCAAGATTTTCTAAATATTCTACCAGCGGTATTATATGAATATGTGCTTTATGAAGATCACAGTAGTGAATTTTTATATATGAGTCCGACTTCGAAAGAAATCTTAGGGTATTCACCTGAATATTTTATCAAAGACACGAAAAAATTTTGGGCGATGGTGCATCCAGATGATATCGATAAATTATACAATGATGATGTAACAGCAAATAAAGAAAATGATTTTTTTGTTTCAGAAGTGAGAATAAAACTACCTTCCGAAGAGAAAAGATGGGTTCAGCTTTCATCAAAGCCCACGTCTAAAAAGAAAAGTAACGCTGTGATCTGGAGTGGCTATATCATTGATATCACCACTCGAAAACAGGCAGAAGAAGAAAGGAATAATTTAATTAAATCACTTCAAGATGCCTTAGATGAAATTAAAATATTAAAAGGTATTATTCCAATATGCTCTTATTGCCACCAAATACGTGACGATGAAGGGTCATGGGAAAGAATAGATGCCTATATATCTAAGCATTCCGACGCGGAATTCAGTCATGGCATATGCCCAAAATGCTTATTAAAAGCTCGTTCAGAAGCCGGCATTGAAGAAGTATGATACTTACCAGGACAAGTATCATAACGAGTTGACAATAGGGCTAACTAATAAATCTTTGGCTTAAAATTAATATTGTATTGATAAAGCATGTTGTTTGGAGGTTGTGTGTCCTGCTAGTGGTTTTAGCTCTCAGGCAGAGAATAAAAATTAAATTATAGAGGATCTATGAGTAATCGTATCAAGAAAGAAATAAATGGTGTTCATCGTAATATAAGTAATGGTTTAAGGTTATTGTTATTTAGACGAATCGAGTTAGCCGAATTTTACGTATCTCATGACCAGTCAGTTATTCTTGCGGTTTTACTTTCTGGTGTGGTCTTTATTAGTAGTCTTATTCTAAGTCTGCCCGATCCGGAGTTTAGCGTTTATGGTGTGGCAACAGTAGTTACTCAATTATTCTTCCTTGCATTGAGTGTCTATTTCTTTACGATGTTATCCGATAAAAAAGAACATGCGCTACCTTTATATATCGTCCTGTTAAGTATATGGCCATTAATTCATATAATATGGTTCGCTATAGGTGGAAGTCCTTCTTTGCACTACTGGGATTTTAATGGAGATAACAAATACACCTATATAATTTTTAATATATGGATTGCTGCGGTTGTTGTTAGTGCAGTGGCGCGAACTATAAATGTAGGAGATAAGAGCCTATTTACAATTCTAACAATTTACGTGATCGTACTAGCTGTTCCAATAAATTATCTGGTATTCGGTGATTTTTGGTATCAGTCGTATGATTCTGAGGAAGAATATAATAAGTACGATTCCGTAAATGAGGAAAGTACTTATTACAGGCAGTTTCAGTTAATTGAAAATGCAACAACCGGTTTGCTTCCACAAAGAATAGGCGTGTCAGATATTTACTTCATAGGCTTTGGAAGCTACGCAGACCAGGATGTTTTTATGAAGGAAGTACAGTATGCGAAAAAAATTCTTGATGATAAGTACGATACAAAAGGAAGATCGATTACATTAATTAACAACATAAAAACGTTGCAAGATACACCGCTTGCATCAAGAAGTAATTTGAATTTTGTTCTTGATTATATAGGTAATTTACTAGACCCAGATGAAGATATTCTCTTTCTTTATTTGACTAGTCATGGTTCTAAAAAACACCAGTTGTCTGTAAATCAGATGCCATTGTCATTGAACTCAATAGGGCCTTATGATTTAAAGGGTGCATTAGATGAATCAGCGATTAAATATAAGGTTATACTTGTATCTGCATGCTATTCAGGTGGTTTCGTGGAGCCATTAATAGATGATTACACACTAATTTTTACAGCATCTGCAAAAAATAAAAAGTCATTTGGTTGCAGTAATAAAAGTGATTTCACGTATTTCGGTAGGTCCATATTTAAGGATAATATTGGAAACAATTATAATCTCATTGAGGTGTTCAGAAAAGCTATAGAGTCGATTCATATTAGAGAGAATACAGAAGAGTTAGACCACTCTGAACCTCAATTATATATTGGAAACAAAATAAGGCAGAAGATCTCAATAATTCAAGACGAATTAAAGGGATATAATAATAAAAATATTTGAGAAAAGTAGATTAAAATAACGAATATGTATTAATTGTATTAGCCAGAGGGTAGCAGGGGATCAGGCCTGAATGGTTCTTACTTAAGCAGATTTTTAAAGAAACATACAGATCAAAAATGAAGATAATAAATATCGTCATCCCCGTATGCTTCTAGAAGTAGCAGAAGGTCAGGCCTAAGTAGCAGAGGTTTATAAGTAGCAGAGGGTTAGGCCTTACATTTTACATGTGTTTCATTGTGTAGGTGTGAAATGTAAGGCTTGACTCCGCAAATACGCTTTCTGTTAACAACAACGACAGACTTCTGGTCTGCCTATCGGAGCAACGCCGCGTCAACCGTGTCGATGGCTTCGATAATTTCGAGCAAGGTCTCGGCCACCGGTTTAAGCTGATCCTTGGCCACTGTATCGGGTGTGTCCATCGGCGTGAACATGATCGCCGGACCAGTGATCAAATGCACGATTGGGATACCGCCGTGCTCGAAATACCACCTAGAAAGTCCCGGTGGTTCAGCACCCAGGGGCCCACTCGCCGGTAGGCCGATAGTGCGTACGAGATCCTGATTCATGGTTGCATTTTTGGTTATGGCGGTTAGCACCGGGTTTGCCTCGAAAGGCGCTGGTCCACTCAGAAAGAAAACCCGTGGTGCCACCTGGCCAGTTTCATGAAACTGGCCGTCCACTTGCACGAATTCTTTGGAAATATGCTCGACGCCGATCTGCACCACGACTGAATCCATTAATTCGGGGTTTTGAGCGATGAACTGCTTGGTCGGCTCGTCACCCGCGAAATGACCGCCTGCCCAAAGAAAGACAAGTGTCCGCTGCAACGGGGAGTGCGCAAAGTACTCAGCGAGCCCGAGCATGACCGCGGTTCCCGAGGCGTCATTGGAGGCCCAACCATCGTAGTGACTTGTTATTAATATCACTTCTTCGCTTTGCCCGGGCAGCGTCGCAACAACGTTGTGGGTCGTCGCTGGTCGATTGCTCGCTTCAACTTCGATGTTCGCGATGACCGGCCCGGAGGCAATCATGTCTTTGAGCTCACTGCCGTGGCTTTTGCTGATATATATACCGGGCATCGTGCGAACGACATGATCGTAGGGCGTGAAGTAGTCGTGGGAGTCTGCGAGATCAAAGTCGATGATTGCGATGATGCCGATGGCACCGTTGGCCACGGCATGGCCGTAGGGGGCAAACGTCGGTCGTCTGAAATTCAGCACGGGCCAGTTCTGCGTTACCTTGTTGCCGACAAGGGTATTTTCTGGGTCATAAGTATACACATCAAATGGCGCAAAAAACTGATCGTAACCCAGTCCCGGTGCCCATAGATCGACGACCACGATTTTCCCCGCTGCATCGGCAAATGCATTCGCATCGAGTCCACGACCAACATAGAGCAGCTCGCCGACTACACCTTCAGACGTTGTACCTTTGGTAAAGCCCATGTAGGAGGCGGGAACAATGGGGGAGTCTCTTTTGTCGCCCAGTTTCAGACGCACACCCTCAGAGGTGCTGAGAATGACCTCAACCGGGTCGAGCCGTACATCTTCGATGCCAAACTCGGATATCTCATCAAGCAGAAACGCGGCAGCCTCCAGGTCTGCCTCCGAGCCCGCCTGCCTGAATCCTGCGTCCGAAGACACACCCATGTCGTCGAGTTCCAGGATCCATTCGAACATTCTTTCGTTGGATAGAACATTATTGTCGTCGTTGACGTCAGCTACCGCTACTTTGATCAACGCCAAATTCATGCTCGCCGTCACGGCGAGAAAAACACCAATGAAACGAAACATAGTAACCTCCAATGTTTGAGAAACCCTTTTAGAGTGTTGGCAGGGTAAAAGCCATATTACCAAGAGTCCAGCCACGCAATATTTGATAAAACAGGGGGCGGAGGCACATGCATATCAACCTCATTACTACCCACTTCTGATCGTGAATAATTCGGGTCAAAAAGAAAACATTATTGAAAATTAAAAAGAGTTTGGGTGCAGACCGGTTTTTGTCATATATACGTCAGCTTCATAGAAATTATACTCAATTATTACAAATGTTCAAACAGCCCTTTGTGACAATTATCCGACATAAAAAACATGCAAAAACATGGGGGCAAGACTTGTCTTTTGCTTACACAATTCAAGACATTCTTAAAGAGAACACAGGATCAGGCCTTACACTTTACACCTACATGATGAAACACATGTAAAATGTAAGGATTGACTCCAGAAATGGGAAATGCGATTGCTGGTTATGAGTTGTACTCGCTGTTAAAATCGACCTATGAATAAATCAGAACAACAAATTAGAGAAAGCATTATTAAAACGGCGACCCTGCTCCACCATAAAAATATGTTGGCGGCATGTGATGGGAACATTAGTTATCGCTATGATGATAATACCATTCTAATCACACCTTCAGGAAAGCCCAAGTTTCTTTTAGTAGAGGACGATATTGCGGTTATCGATATGAAGGGCAAGGTGATTAAGGGCAAGCCCAGTAGTGAAATGTTGATGCACCTTGAGGTTTACAAAATGCGGGCGGATGCTAAAGCCGTGATTCATGCCCATCCGCCAACGGCCGTTGCATACAGTATTGCGCATCCTGCTGCTGAAGAAATACCCGGTAAAAGTTTTTCTGAATTGATCCTGGCGGTTGGTAAACTGCCCATTGTTCCTTTCCAGATGCCGGGTAGCCTGGAGATGGGAACAGCGCTACATCCATTTATTAAAAATTATAAAGTCATGGTGCTTGCTCGTCATGGTGCTTTAAGTTTTGGCGAAGACCTTATTGAAGCTTATAACGGAATGGAGAGACTGGAGCATTCCTGTGAAATTTTACTTAAGGCGAAGCAATTTGGCGCAGTGACAGAGCTTGATGAACAAACCATCGATAAACTTTATGCAATGAGAAAAAAGATTGGAGATAAAACCCTATGAGAGATTTGCACTCCCTGGCTATCCGTTTTAAAGACGGGGAACTTTATATACTCGACCAGCAGCTTTTGCCCCACAATGAAGATTTGATTCTAGTTAAAGATGTGGATCACATGGTGCAAATAATCCAGATGCTAAAGGTAAGAGGCGCACCGGCTATCGGTATCTCAGCTGGGCTTGCCTTAGCTAAATTTTCAGAAGGCATTGATGACCGAGATAAAGTTCGGGACATGGCGTTAACACTGCGTGAGTCACGCCCTACTGCCGTTAATCTAATGGTGGTTATAGATCGAATGCTTGTGCATTTGGATAAAGAAAACTTTCACACGCTTTTTGAAGAGGAAGCGGTCAAGGTCTTCGAAGAAGATGTAGCGCTTTGTGACAAGATGGCTGAATACGGTGCTGAGTTAATTCAGGACGGTGATGGTATTCTTACGCACTGTAATACGGGCAGGCTGGTTACAGCAGGTGTAGGCACGGCACTTGGTGTTATTTTTAAAGCCCATGAACAGGGTAAAAAAATGCATGTTTATGTCGATGAAACCAGACCGCTATTACAGGGTGCGCGCCTCACTGCCTGGGAACTGGAACAGGCGGGCATTCCCTATTCAATTATCACAGATAATATGGCTGCCCATATGATGAAAACGGGAAAGATTCAAAAGATCTTTATTGGTTCAGATCGGGTGGCACTCAATGGCGACTTCGCCAATAAGATTGGCACCTATTCACTCTCAGTGCTTGCTAAATACCACAATATTCCTTTTTACCCGGTAGCTCCTTACACCACAATCGATTTTGAATGTGAAACTGGTGATGGTATTCCCATTGAAGAACGCGAAGCCTATGAAGTGCGGGGTGTTCAAGGAAATTTTGGCGAAGTTTGTTGGGCACCCGCGAACGCCCCTGTATGCAATCCGGCATTTGATGTTTCTCCGGTTGACAATGTAACTGCTTTTGTTTGTGATAAGGGTATTTTTAGCCAGGAAGAGTTGAAAAAAGGTGCACTTAAAAATTTATAATTTC
>Ga0316207_10002334_pt1 | contig 19772 bp, 15 predicted proteins | sample 6weekpyrite_MG_FD_204943 | JGI IMG/M metagenome (GOLD analysis project Ga0316207, IMG submission 204943) | Microbial mat bacterial communities from mineral coupon in-situ incubated in ocean water Damariscotta River, Maine, United States -... | ecosystem: Environmental > Aquatic > Marine >...
TAGCCACTAGCCACTAGCCACTAGCCACTAGCCACTAGCCACTAGCCACGCCACTCTAATGTTGGGCCTCATTTCATTCAGCCCAACCTACAGGTTTTTCCTCGTCCCTTATTTTAAGAATGTTCCCCCCAGTGCATCTTGGCGCGCAGGATTTCGAAGTGGTTGTGCTGGCGCGGGTGAATCAGGCGGACATATTTGTCTTTTTTCCGGATCAGGATTTTGTCGCCGGAGACCAGCCCCAGGTTGATCTGGCCATCGCAGGTGACCTGGGCGTGGGAGTGCATGTTTTCCTTGACCAGGATTTCGATTTCGCTGTCGCCGCTGACCACGATGGGGCGGTAGCTCATGCTGTGAGGGCAGATAGGCACAATAAGAATGGCGTCTACGCCCGGCTCGATGATCGGCCCGCCGCCGGAAAGGGCGTAGGCAGTGGAGCCGGTGGGGGTGGAGACAATCAGGCCATCGGAACGCATGCTGTTGAGGAAGCGGCCATTTACCCGGGTTTCGGTTTCTATCATGCGCGCCACTTCCCATTTGTGCACTACGACATCGTTGAAGGCGTCGCTTTCGCTGGGCGGCGTATCCTTGTGCTGGACTTCGGTATTGAGCAGGATGCGATGTTCTTCCTCGAAGTCGCCGTCGAGGATTTCATTGATGCGTTCGCCCATGTCGTCGGGGGATATGTCCACCAGAAAACCCAGGCGGCCCAGATTCACGCCGAGAATGGGTATGTCATATTCGACCAGGGTGCGGGCAGCCGCCAGCAGGGTGCCATCGCCACCGACAATAATGACCAGATCACAGTTACGGCCGATTTCGTCCAGACTGGCGCAGGGGAGCTCCATGCTTGCGAGAAGCTGGCCGGTAGCGTGCTCGAGTAGAATCTCGCAGCCGCGTTTTTGCAGCAGCGTACTGAGGTCGTGGACGGTTTCCGCCACATGGGGGTTGCCGTATTTGCCAATCAGGCCGATTTTATTGAAACTGTTGTTCATCGTGATTTGGACATTCCCCTGTTTGCGCTTACCATATAATATAGAGTGTCTGTTGAAAAATGAATTGCTTTTATTTTTATTGCTGATGAGTTTCCGTGTCTGTACATCCTGAGTTGAACGATCGTTCCCTGGCCCTGCTAAAAACGCTGGTTGAGCGTTACATCAGTGACGGCCAGCCGGTGGGCTCCAGGACGCTGGCGCGGGAAAGTGGCGTCAAACTCAGCCCGGCCAGCATTCGCAATATCATGGCCGATCTCGAGGAGCGGGGCATGGTGGTATCACCGCATACCTCGGCAGGCAGGGTCCCCACGGTGCAGGGCTACCGCTTGTTTGTGGATAACCTGCTTACGGTTAAACCGCTGCGACATACGCTTATCGACAAGTTTAAGCTGGAACTTGATAAAGGTGTGAATCCACAGGAGCTGATTGATTCTGCTTCCTCGTTGCTTTCTCATACTACCGGTATGGCCGGGGTGGTGATGTTGCCGCGTCCGGGGTCGGTGGTGTTGCGGCAGATTGAATTCATTCCGCTATCGGCTAATCGTATCCTGGTGGTGCTGGTCATTAATGATATGGAAGTGCAAAACCGTATCATCCACACCGAGCGAACCTACACACAGAATGAACTGCAGCGGGTCGCCAGTTATCTGAACAGCGAATTCAGTGGCTGCGAACTATCGGCTATTCGTAAGGGTGTGCATGCCAGTATGCAGACTGTACGTGACGACATGCATCAGATTATGCAGGTCGCCATGAATATGGCGGACAAGGTGCTGACCGAGTCTGATGAGGATGATCTGGTAATTGCCGGCGAAACCAACCTGATGCAATATTCAGAAATGGCGGATATGGATAAACTGCGCCAGCTTTTCGAGGCATTTAATGCCAAGCAGGATATTTTGCATATTCTGGACCATTCCATTCATGCCGAAGGTATGCAGATTTTCATCGGTGAGGAGTCCGGCTATTCGGCCTTTGGCGAGTGTTCGGTGGTGACTGCGCCTTATCGGGTTGAAGATCAGGTCGTGGGGGTACTGGGTGTGATCGGCCCGACTCGGATGGCCTATGATCGGGTGATCCCGGTGGTGGATGTAACGGCAAAAATTCTCGGTTCCCTCTTGAGTTCCGAGTAATCGTCCCCAGATAATGCAGAATTTAGGCTGAGAGTGGCCAGTCGCCGGTGGAAATCAGCACTGGCTACCAGCCACTAGCAACAATTTTTAAGCGTGGAGCAATTATGAGCGACAACGACGTGAAAGCGGATGAAATAGAAACTTCAGACAAGGTGGAGCAGGAAGAGCAGGAAATAACCGTCGATGATATCGACATGGTGGAAAGCCTGCAGCAGGCAGAAGCCAATCTGGAAGAAGCTCAGGAGCAGATATTGCGGCTCAAGGCCGAGATGGAAAATCTGCGCCGGCGTTCAGCCCGTGAAGTGGAAAATGCGCATAAATACGCGCTTGAGCGTTTTGTGCAGGAATTGTTGCCGGTCATCGATAGCCTGGAAATGGGCCGCGATGCAGTCATGGCCGAAGGCGCCACCCTGGAGAAGCTGCAGGAAGGCACCGATCTGACGCTGAAAATGCTGCTTTCGACCATCGATAAATTCGGCATTAAGGCGGTGCATCCGGAAGGTGAACCCTTCGATCCGGAACTGCATCAGGCCATGTCCATGCAGGAATCCGCTAAACATGCGCCGAATACCGTGATGAACGTGATGCAAAAAGGCTACCTGCTCAATGATCGCCTGGTGCGCCCGGCCATGGTAGTGGTCTCCAAAACCAGCGCGGATGAGGAAAAGAACAGGGCAAATGTTGACGAGCAGGCTTGAACTCCGAGTGAATGCCCCTATTTATACTTTAACAAAGAATTCAGACAGATAACCCCTAATTTGGAGAACGACGAAAATGGGAAAAATTATCGGAATTGACCTGGGCACCACCAACTCCTGTGTAGCCGTGATGGAGAGTGGTGTACCCAAGGTCATCGAAAACAGCGAAGGTGATCGCACCACGCCATCTATTGTCGCCTTTACCGGTGATAACGAAGTGGTCGTGGGCCAGCCGGCCAAACGTCAGGCCGTTACCAATCCCCACAATACCCTGTATGCGATCAAGCGCCTGATTGGCCGCAGCTTTCAGGATGATGAAGTGCAGAAAGATATTGGCATGGTGCCTTACAAAATTGTCAAGGCCGACAATAGCGACGATGCCTGGGTTGAAGTCAATGGCAAGAAGATGGCGCCGCCGGAAATTGCTGCACGGATACTGCAGAAAATGAAAAAGACTGCCGAGGATTATCTCGGTGAAGAAGTCACCGAAGCGGTGATCACTGTGCCGGCTTACTTCAATGATTCCCAGCGTCAGGCAACCAAGGATGCCGGCCGGATTGCCGGACTGGAAGTTAAGCGCATCATCAACGAGCCGACTGCGGCGGCGTTGGCCTTCGGTATGGATAAAAAAGAAGGCGATCGCAAGGTAGCCGTGTATGACCTTGGTGGTGGCACCTTCGATATTTCCATTATCGAAATTGCCGATATCGATGGCGAACACCAGATCGAGGTATTGTCCACTAACGGTGATACTTTCCTTGGTGGTGAAGATTTCGATATGCGCCTGATCGACTATCTGGTTGAACAGTTCAAGAGTGAACAGGGCATCGATCTGCGCAACGATCCGCTGGCTCTGCAGCGCCTGAAAGAAGCGGCGGAAAAAGCCAAGATTGAGCTGTCTTCCACCCAGCAGACCGATGTTAATCTGCCTTATATCACCGCCGATGCTTCCGGTCCCAAACACCTGAACATCAAGGTGACGCGCGCCAAGCTGGAATCGCTGGTGGAAGATCTTATCGCGCGCTCAATCGATCCCTGCAAACAGGCGCTGAAAGACGCTGGCCTGTCGGCTTCGGAAATCGATGATGTGATTCTGGTCGGTGGTCAGATTCGTATGCCCAGGGTACAGGAAGTGGTCAAGGACTTCTTTGGCAAGGAACCGCGTAAGGATGTTAATCCGGATGAAGCCGTGGCCATGGGTGCTGCCATTCAGGCCGGCGTGCTTGGTGGTGATGTTAAGGACGTACTGCTGCTTGACGTAACGCCGCTGTCACTGGGTATTGAAACACTCGGTGGCGTAATGACCAAGTTGATTGAGAAAAACACCACCATCCCGACCAGGGCGACCCAGGTGTTCTCGACGGCCGATGACAACCAGAGTGCGGTAACCGTGCATGTGTTGCAGGGTGAACGTGAACGTGCAGATGCCAACAAGTCGCTGGGACGGTTTGACCTGACTGACATCCCGCCTGCGCCGCGCGGTGTGCCGCAGATTGAAGTGGCACTGGACATTGACGCCAACGGTATTCTCAACGTTAGCGCAAAGGACAAGGCAACCGGCAAGGAACAGTCGATCGTGATCAAGGCTTCCAGCGGTCTGTCCGATGATGAAGTCGAGAAAATGGTTCGCGATGCCGAAGCCCATGCGGACGAGGACAAGAAGTTTCAGGAAGAAGTGAATACGCGTAACCAGGCGGATGCCCTCGTTCATGCCACACGCAAGTCGGTGGAAGAAATGGGCGACAAGCTTGAGGCTGATGAAAAGAGCAAGATCGAAGCGGCCATCAAGGATCTGGAAGAAGCGCTCAAGGGCAGTGATATCGCTGATATCGAAGCGAAGAGCAAGGCCTTGAGCGAAGCGTCTGCGAAAATGGCGGAACGCATGTATGCCGAACAGGGTGCTGCGGGTGGGGCTGCAGGTGCGGCCGGTGCCGCCGCCGGTGCTGAAGCGGCGGGTTCGGCTGAAGCAGGCGCGTCGGATGATGTTGTTGATGCCGAATTCGAAGAAGTCAACGACGAGAAAAAGTAACGAGTGACGAGTAACAAAGTTACGAGTTACTAAAATGTCAGGGGGGAATGGCCGCGTGTTTCCACGCGGCCATTTGCGTGTTTAATTTGGGCAAAAAGGATCTGGGGATCTGGGGATTCATTATATGGCAAGTGTTTTTCCCCTCGTCACTCGTTCCTCGTCACTGGTAACTGAACTTAACTGAATTATGTCAAAACGAGATTATTACGAAATCCTTGAAATATCACGTAATGCTACCGAGGTTGAAATCAAGAAAGCCTTTAAGCGTAAGGCAATGAAATATCATCCTGACAGGAACCAGGACAGCGATGACAAGACTCAAGTGGAGGAGAAATTCAAGGAAGCCAAGGAAGCGTATGATGTACTGACCAATGCCCAGAAACGCGCCGCTTATGATCAGTTTGGCCATGCCGGCGTCGATCCTTCTGCCGGCATGGGCGCGGGTGCAGGCGGCGCCAGTTTCAGTGATGTCTTCGGCGATGTCTTCGGAGATATTTTTGGTGGTGGTGGCAGCCGTGGCGGACAGCGGGTCTATCGCGGCGCTGATCTACGCTACAACCTTGAGCTGTCGCTGGAAGATGCGGTCAAGGGCGCGTCGGTCAATATTCGTGTTCCTACCCAGGTAGCCTGCGATGAATGCGGTGGCAGCGGCGCCCGTAAAGGCACCAGCGCCACGACCTGTACGACCTGTGGCGGACATGGCCAGGTGCGCATGCAGCAGGGTTTCTTTTCCCTGCAGCAGACCTGCCCCCATTGTCACGGCACCGGCAAGAGAATTGAAACGCCCTGCAACCACTGTCATGGCCATGGCCGGGTCGAGAAACAGAAAACCCTGTCGGTAAAAGTGCCGGCCGGTGTTGATACCGGCGATCGTATTCGCCTCAGCGGTGAAGGTGAGGCAGGGGAGAATGGCGGGCCGGCAGGCGATCTTTTCGTCCATATCAATGTTAAGCCACACCCTATTTTCACCCGCGATGAAAATGATCTTTACTGTGAAGTCCCCGTTAGCGTGACCAAAGCCGCGCTGGGTGGCGAGCTGGAAGTGCCGACGCTGAACGGCCGGGTAAACCTGAAAGTCCCGCCCGAATGCCAGAGCGGCAAACTCTTTCGCCTGCGCGGTAAAGGCGTCAAGGCGGTGCGTGGCGGCGGCGTTGGTGATCTACTCTGTCGTATAGCTGTGGAAACGCCGGTCAACCTGACAAAAAAACAGAAAGACCTGCTCAAAGAATTTGAGAATTCCATGAAGGATGATAGTGTCAATCATAGTCCGAGAGCATCAAACTGGCTGGACGGGGTGAAGAAGTTCTTCGAAGATATGAAACCTTGAAGTCAGGGACGAGGAACGAGTGACGAGTGGCAAGGAAAACAGGCAGGTTGGGCTAAACGCAGTGAAGCCCAACACTGAAAACCTTATTCTTCCCTGTGACAAAACATAAAGGTTTATTCATGATAAGTGTAGGAATCACCGGCGCATCCGGCCGTATGGGTCGGGCGCTGATTGAAGCAGTGCAGGCTGCGGACGGCATGAGTCTGGCGGCGGCGATTGTACGTCCCGACAGTTCTGTGATCGGCGCCGATGCCGGTGAAGTGGCCGGCGTGGGCAGGCTCAATGTTTCAATTGTCGATAGCCTGGAAAAAGTTATCAACGACATCGATGTACTGATTGATTTTACCCGCCCTGAAGTTACGCTGGCCAATCTGGCAGGTTGCCGGGCTGCGGGCAAGCGCATCATCATTGGCACCACGGGTTTCACCGAAGAGGAGAAACAGGTGATTGCCGATACGGCAAAGGACATTGCCGTGGTTTTTGCACCGAACATGAGTGTTGGTGTGAACCTGTGTTTCAGGCTGCTGGACATCGCTGCGCGTATCATGGGCGATAATGTGGATATAGAAGTCATTGAAGCGCATCACAGGCACAAGCTGGATGCGCCATCCGGCACCGCGTTGCGCATGGGCGAGGTGGTGGCTGATGCGCTGGGGCGGAATCTGAAAGAATGCGCTGTGTACGGACGTGAAGGTCGCAGTAGCGAAGAACGGGATCGCAGGACCATCGGTTTTGAGACTATTCGCGCCGGCGATATCGTCGGTGAGCATACGGTGATGTTTGCCGATATCGGCGAGCGGGTCGAAATTACACACAAGGCCTCCAGTCGCATGACCTTCGCTAATGGGGCGGTGCGTGCAGCAAGCTGGCTGATGCAGCACGAGCGGGGACTGTTTGATATGCAGGATGTGCTGGGCTTGCGTCCTGGCTGAATAGTTTAGAGGCCGGGGTTGAATGCGGCTTACCTGGTATTCAGTTGATGGGTTTCGCTCCGCTCTACCCATCCTACAGGGTGCATAAAGAGCAGGATGGGTAGAGCGGAGCGAAACCCATCATTTACTCTGGCTACGCGTGCGCATTTCCAGTAAAATCCCCCCGGTCTGAGATATTTCCGACCACCCTGTTTTGAGCAGGAGACCTCCAGCCGGGCGTCTCCCGCTTTCTGTGCGCCTGGATTATGGAGGTTTACTTGAGAAAACCGGCTCTGCTTGTACTCGAAGATGGCACTGTTTTTCATGGTGAATCCATTGGTATTGACGGCCAGACAGCAGGCGAGGTGGTATTCAATACCGCCATGACAGGCTATCAGGAAATTCTCACTGACCCGTCCTATGCACAGCAAATCATTACCCTGACCTACCCCCACATCGGCAATACGGGTGCTAATGTCGAAGATGAAGAATCCTCGGCTACCCATGCCAGTGGTCTGGTGATACGTGATCTGCCATTGCTGGCGAGCAACTGGCGCAAGCAGGAAAGCCTGAACGATTACCTGCTGCGTAATAAGGTCGTCGCCATCGCCGATATTGATACCCGCAAACTGACCCGTCTGCTGCGAGAGAAGGGCGCGCAGAAGGGCTGCATTCTGGCCGGGCATGATCTGGATGAACAGGTGGCGCTGGCGGCAGCTATTGCCTTTCCCGGTCTCAAAGGTATGGACCTGGCGAAAGAAGTCACTACCCACATGCCTTACGAATGGGCGCAGGGTAGCTGGACGCTTGATGGCGGTCTGCCTGAGGCGCCGCATCCGGTCGAAGAAAAACTGCCCCTGCATGTGGTGGCGTATGATTTTGGCGTCAAGCGCAATATCCTGCGCATGCTGGTGGACCGGGGTTGCCGCCTGACCGTGGTGCCGGCGCAAACGCCGGCGGCCGAGGTGCTGGCTATGAAGCCGGATGGCGTGTTTCTTTCCAATGGCCCCGGTGATCCCGAACCCTGCAACTATGCGATTACGGCCATCCAGAAACTGGCAAAAAAGGCTGTACCCATGTTTGGCATTTGCCTCGGCCACCAGCTATTGTCACTGGCCAGTGGCGCAAAAACTGAAAAAATGAAATTCGGACACCATGGTGCCAACCACCCGGTGCAGGATTTACAGGGCAAACAGGTCATGATCACCAGCCAGAACCACGGCTTTGCTGTAGCCGAAGACAGCCTGCCCGATAATCTGCAGGCCACCCATCGCTCCCTGTTTGACGGTTCCCTGCAGGGCGTGCAGCGCACCGATGTCCCCGCTTTCAGTTTCCAGGGACACCCCGAAGCCAGCCCCGGACCGCACGATGTGGCGCCTTTGTTTGATCAATTCGTTGAATCGATCAAACAGGGACGAGTGACGAGGAATCGTTTTTTCTAGCCACCAGCCACCAGCAACCAGCTACTAAAAAATATATGCCAAAAAGAACCGACATAAACAGCATCCTCATCATCGGCGCCGGTCCGATCGTCATCGGCCAGGCCTGTGAGTTTGACTACTCCGGTGCACAGGCCTGTAAGGCGCTGAAGGAAGAGGGCTACCGGGTGATTCTGGTGAACTCCAATCCGGCCACTATCATGACTGACCCGGAGATGGCCGATGCAACCTATATCGAACCCATTAACTGGAAAACGCTTGGCGTCATTATTGAGCGTGAACGCCCGGACGCCATCCTGCCGACTATGGGCGGGCAGACGGCGCTGAACTGTGCGCTGGATCTGGCGCGTGAAGGGGTGCTGGAAAAATACAATGTCGAAATGATCGGCGCCTGCCGCGATGCCATCGACAAGGCTGAAGACAGGGATCGCTTCCGCACGGCGATGCAGAAAATAGGTCTGGATATGCCCCGCGCTGCGGTGGCGCACAGTCTGGAAGAAGCCTTTCAGGTGCAGGCGCAGGTGGGTTTTCCCACGGTCATTCGTCCCTCCTTTACCATGGGCGGCAGCGGTGGCGGCATTGCCTACAACAAGGAAGAGTTTGTCGAAATCTGTGAACGCGGGCTGGATCTCTCGCCTACCAATGAGCTTCTGATCGAGGAATCTATTCTCGGCTGGAAAGAATATGAAATGGAAGTGGTGCGTGATCACAAGGACAACTGCATCATCATCTGTTCGATCGAAAATCTGGATCCCATGGGCGTGCATACCGGTGATTCCATTACGGTTGCGCCGGCGCAGACGCTGACCGACAAGGAATATCAGATCATGCGTAACGCCTCGTTGGCGGTGTTGCGTGAAATTGGTGTGGATACCGGTGGCTCTAACGTGCAGTTTGCGATTAATCCTGATAACGGCCGTATGATCATCATTGAGATGAATCCGCGTGTGTCGCGTTCCTCTGCGCTGGCTTCCAAGGCAACGGGCTTTCCGATTGCCAAGGTCGCCGCCAAGCTGGCGGTTGGTTATACGCTGGATGAGCTGGCCAATGATATCACCGGTGGTGCGACACCCGCTTCGTTTGAACCTAGCATCGACTATGTTGTCACCAAGATACCGCGTTTTACCTTTGAAAAATTTCCCAAAGCCGATTCGCGCCTGACCACGCAAATGAAATCCGTGGGTGAGGTGATGGCGATTGGTCGCTCTCAGCAGGAGTCATTGCAAAAAGCCCTGCGTGGACTGGAAACCGGCGTCGATGGTTTTGATGAGATTCTGGATCGTGAAGCCGATGATGCAATGGATGTGCTGAAACAGGAACTGAAATCTCCCGGCCCGCATCGTCTCTGGTATGTGGCGGATGCTTTCCGTATGGGCCTGAGTGTAGAAGATCTGTTCGAGCTGACCTTTATTGATCGCTGGTTCCTGGTGCAGATCGAAGAAATCGTCAGGCTGGAAAATGAAGTCCGTGAGCAGGGTCTGGCGGCGCTGGATAAGGTACGTATACGCAAGCTTAAACGCAAGGGCTTTTCCGATCGCAGGCTGGCGAAATTGCTGGACATTCGCGAACAGGAACTGCGGACTTTGCGCCATGAGCATGATGTGCGACCGGTATACAAGCGAGTGGATACCTGTGCAGCGGAATTTGCCACCAACACAGCCTACATGTATTCCACTTATGAAGAGGAATGCGAAGCTGCGCCGACGGATAAAGATAAAATTATGGTGCTGGGCGGCGGTCCGAATCGTATCGGTCAGGGGATTGAGTTCGATTACTGCTGTGTGCATGCCGCCATGGCCTGCCGGGAAGACGGCTTTGAAACCATCATGGTTAACTGTAACCCGGAAACCGTTTCCACTGATTACGATACCTCGGATCGTCTTTATTTTGAGCCACTGACGCTGGAAGACGTGCTGGAGCTGATCGATCTGGAAAAACCCAGGGGCGTGATTGTTCAGTACGGCGGACAGACGCCGTTGAAACTGGCGCGGGATCTGGAAGCGGCAGGTGCGCCGATCATCGGCACCAGTCCGGACTCGATCGATCTGGCCGAAGATCGCGAACGCTTCCAGCAACTGATTCAGGAACTGGGCTTAAAACAGCCGCCGAATCGCACTGCGCGCGCACCGGAACAGGCGGTAAAGCTGGCCGAGGAAATCGGTTATCCGCTGGTGGTGCGTCCTTCCTATGTGCTCGGTGGCCGGGCGATGGAAATTGTTTATAACGAGAAAGAACTGCGGCGTTACATGACTGAGGCGGTGCAGGTTTCCAATGACTCACCGGTGCTGCTGGATCGTTTTCTTGATGATGCGGTGGAAGTGGACGTGGATGTGATTTGTGATGGCGAAGGTGTTCTGATCGGCGGCATCATGGAGCATATCGAACAGGCCGGAGTACATTCCGGCGATTCCGCCTGCTCTTTGCCACCCTATAGTATTTCTGCTGAGTTGCAGGATGAAATGCGCAAACAGGTTAGCCAGATGGCGCGAGCGCTGAAAGTTATCGGTTTGATGAACACTCAGTTTGCGATTCAGAAAGACGTGGTTTATGTGCTGGAAGTCAATCCGCGTGCCTCACGCACCGTGCCCTATGTCTCCAAGGCAACGGGTATTGCGTTGGCGAAAGTGGCTGCGCGTTGCATGGCGGGTCGCAGCCTGATGGAACAGAAAGTTACAAAAGAGATTGTGCCGGACTATTTTTCTGTTAAGGAGGCTGTTTTCCCCTTTAACAAGTTCCCCGGCATCGATCCCCTGCTGGGGCCGGAAATGAAATCCACCGGTGAAGTCATGGGTGTCGGCCGCAGTTTCGGTGAAGCTTATGCCAAGTCACAGATTGCCGCCGGCGTTATTTTACCGAGCAAAGGCCGGGCTTTTCTAAGCGTACGCAATACCGACAAGCCAGGTATTGTCGAAGTGGGCCGTCAATTGTTAGCGCAGGGCTTTGATCTGGTCGCCACTCACGGCACAGGCAAAGTGTTGAGCGAAGCCGGACTCGAGGTGCAGAGCGTCAACAAGGTTAGCCAGGGTCGACCGCACATTGTAGATATGATTAAGAATGATGAGATCAGCCTGATTGTTAATACCACCGAAGGTAGCCAGGCGATTGCCCATTCCGCTACTATTCGTAGTAATGCGCTGCAGCACAAGGTGACCTATACCACCACGCTGGCCGGTGGGCTGGCGCTGTGCCGGGCGCTGAGACAGTCTGATTTAAGCACCGTAAACCGTTTACAGGATCTGCATCAGGAGATATCCGCATGAGCCGAGCACCGATGACAAGCCAGGGCGCCGAGAAATTGCGCGGGGAATTGAAAGATCTGAAAAGCGTGCAACGGCCAAAGGTTATTCAGGCCATTGCTGAAGCGCGTGAACATGGCGATCTGAAAGAAAACGCCGAATACCATGCCGCCCGGGAACAGCAGAGTTTTATCGAAGGCCGGATTCTGGAAATCGAAGCCGCGCTGTCTAATTCGCAGATCATTGATGTAGCAACGGTGGGCGCCAATGCCGGAGACAAAGTGGTCTTCGGCGCAACACTCGAATTGCTGGATGTTGAAAATGACACCGAAGTCACCTACCAGATCGTCGGTGAAATGGAAGCCGACATCAAGCAGAACCTGATCTCGATTACCTCACCCATTGCCCGCGCCCTGATTGGCAAGTCCGTGGATGATGTCGCCGAAGTTCAGGCCCCCGGCGGCGTGCGTGAATATGAAATTATCTCGGTGACTTACGAGTAAAAACAATTCTCCAGTGTCAGGGAAAAGACTTTAACCGCAGAGGTCGCAGAGTTACGCAGAGGGGTTGATTCAAGTCTTGTTCTTCCCCTGCGTAACTCTGCGACCTCTGCGGTTAAAAAATAAGATATTATTGAAGAGTATGTATGTTGCAGGGTATTTCGCGACTGATCACGGGTTCCTGCTATTATCTATGTTTAAAGCATTTGAACGAATTTTATTAACCCTCTGGATCGGCAGCATGTGGGCGATCGGCTATCTCGCTGTGCCAATTCTGTTTCGTGCTCAGGATGATAGTGTTCTGGCCGGCATGCTTGCCGGGCAGATGTTTACTGTTCTGAATTTTCTTGGCCTGCTCTGTGGCGTTTTATTACTTTCGGGATTATTGTTTCAGCAAGGTCGGGCGGCGCTGTCCGCCTGGCGGAGCTGGCTGTTATTCGGCATGTTGTTGCTAATCTGTGTGACTGAATTTGTTTTACATCCACAGATGGCCGAGTTAAAACAGCTGGGGCTGGAGGGTGAGCATTTGCAACAGTTTCACTGGCTGCATGGACTTTCATCTATCCTGTTTCTTGTCAACAGCCTGGCTGGCCTGTTGCTGGTTATTCGTGGATTACAGAAATAAATTGCCTTTCCCTTAAGCTGAATCCCCTGTTTTGTTGACCGCCTGATAGTCCCTGAAATATCAATCGGCTGAAAATCTGCTACATTTCATAAAGATCTAATGTAATACGGGGAAGCAGAACTTGCCGGATTTAATCAAAAACCAGCTGAAAAAACGTTGGGGCCGGATTTTTGAAAATTCATTTGATGAACTTTATATCTTTCGTGAAGATAATCTGAAGTTTGTTCTTGTCTCAAAGGGCGCACTGAATAATCTGGGTTATACGGCTGAGGAACTGGTTCGCATGACGCCGATTGATATCAAGCCGGAGCTGGATGAGCAACAGTTTGAAGCGCTGATTGTACCGTTGCGCAAGGGTAAACAGGATCTGCTGGTGTTTGAAACGGTGCATCAGCGCAAGGATGGCAGTCTCTATGATGTTGAAATACGTCTGCAACTTGCGGCAGAAGAATCCCCCCCGGTATTTATTGCGATTATTCTGGATATTACGGCGCGCAAGCAGGCCGAGACGGCATTAAGGGAAAGTGAACAGCGCTATCATGCCCTGGCCAGGGCTGCGCCGGTAGGTATTTTTCGCACCGATCTGGAAGGCCACTGTATCTATGTCAATGAGTGCTGGCAGGAGCTGGCGGGGATGAAGCAGGACGAGGCTATGGGCGATGGCTGGGCTGCAGCGCTGCATGAAGATGATCGGCAGCGGGTGTTTGCCGAATGGTATGCGGCGGCGCAGGCACAGCGCAGCTTTCGCAGCGAGTGCCGTTTCCGCAAACCGGATGGACAGGTTACCTGGGTGCTGACGCAGGCCGAGGCGGAGAGGGATGCAAAGGGACAGATCACCGGCTATGTCGGTACGGTAACCGATATTAGCGTGCGTAAGCAGGTCGAGGTAAAAATAGCCGACCAGCGGGATATGCTGGAGGAGCTGGTGGCGGAGCGTACGGCGGAGCTTTCTTATAGCAATCAGGAGCTGGAGTCTTTTAGCTATTCGGTTTCCCATGATCTGCGTTCCCCACTGCGTGCTATTGATGGGTTCAGTCAGGCGCTGCTGGAAGACTATGGCGATCGCTTCGATGAAACCGGGCAGGATTATCTGCATCGGGTGCGCGCGGCCAGTCAGCGTATGGGGGGTCTGATTGATGCTCTGCTGATGCTATCAAGGGTCAGCCGTTATACCGTGGAGCGGAACCCCGTTGCACTCTCGCAACTGGCCAGGGAAGTTGTGGCAGAGTTACAGTCAAATAATCCCGATCGGCAGGTCGAGATTCTGATTGCCGACAATTTGCGGGTAGAAGGCGATATCAATTTGTTGCGCATCCTGCTGGAAAACCTGTTCTCCAATGCCTGGAAATATACTGCAACAGTCGAACATGCGCGGATTGAATTCAATGCCTGTGAGGAAAATGGCGAGACTATTTACTTTCTCAGAGACAACGGCGTGGGCTTCAATATGCGCTATGTGAACAAACTCTTTGGCGCTTTTCAGCGTTTGCATGGGAATGAATTTGAAGGCACCGGGATCGGTCTGGCGACGGTACAGCGCATTGTTCGGCACCATGGAGGCCGGGTCTGGGCCGAGGGTGATACGGGCAAGGGCGCGACTTTTTATTTTACCCTGTAGGGTCGGATTCATCCGACCACGGTGCCGGAAAAAAAGTTCGCCGGCGGGTTAAAACCCGCCCTACCCTGGCGGACTAGCAATAACTAAACGAAGCCCAACATTGTACGCTGGCGGATTGGGCTTTTACGGCAGCACGATACGCGGCTTTTCCGCGCGGCGGTAGAGGGCGCAGATGTGACCAATGGCCTGAACCGGTTCGGCTGAGGTTTGCTCAATAATACGGCCGATCATTTCCTGACGGGCGGTTTTGTCAGCCGCATTGAGACGCACCTTGATCAGTTCATGATGATCCAGCGCGACGTTGATTTCAGCAATAACGTTTTCCGTGAGGCCGGCCTGGCCGATAATTACAACAGGCTTGAGTGGATGGGCGAGTTTGCGCAAATGGCTGCGCTGGACTTTGCTAAGGGACATGAAAGAAAGATACAATAGTTCAGATACAAGGTACAGATAAAAGATATGGGTTACCTCGGTATCTCAGGGCAAGAGCATACTTTTTTGGTAAGGCCATCAAATAAAGAATAGCGTCATTCCGGCATGATTTTAGCCGGAATGACGGTAGTGTAGGAAATGCCTCTATAACAACGAGTATTTGATCAAATTGTGATCAGATATGATCCTGCCCTGCTCGGTATCTTTATTTAGTAGCGTAGAGAGAGGCGCGGGTTTTGTGCGCCACAGGCACTTCCTTCGGTCGCCCACGCGGAGAATTTTTAGTACTCAATTTCACTTTCTAATACGTAAAAACAATTAACGCGTGGGCACAAAACCCGTGCCCACCTAAGTTTATTATTTTACCTGTATCTTTTCCCTTTCATCCTGTATCTGCCTTTATTCTATGAGCAAAAAAAACCGAAGCAAATCCAGCGGTAAATGGTTGCGGGAACATTTTGATGATGTGTATGTCAAACGGGCGCAGCAGCAAGGTTATCGTTCGCGGGCGGTCTACAAGCTGCTGGAGATTGACGAGAAAGACAAGCTGCTTCGGCCCGGTATGACCGTGGTCGATCTGGGTGCGGCGCCCGGTAGCTGGTCGGAAGTGGCGGTGAAAAAAGTCGGGCACAGGGGGCGCGTGGTAGCGCTGGATATCCTGCCTATGGACAGTATTGCCGGGGTGGAGTTTATTGAGGGAGATTTCCGTGAACAGGAAATCTATGATCAACTGCTGGAAGTGCTGGGCGATGAGCCGGTAGACCTTGTAATTTCAGATATGGCGCCCAATATTAGTGGTTTGAAGGCCGTCGATCAGCCGCGAGCCATGTATCTGGCCGAACTGGCGCTGGAAATGGCGAAAAAAGTCCTCAAGCAAGGCGGGGATTTGCTCGTTAAAGTATTTACCGGTGAAGGGCTGGATGAGTACAAAAAGGTGATGCGGCCGGCATTTGATAAAATCATTGTGCGCAAGCCCGGCGCATCCCGTCCTCGTTCCCGTGAGATCTACTTATTGGCCCGAGGTTATAGAAGTAGATCATAATGTGTAGTAACGTAACTATTACGAAGATTGCCCGGAAAAGCCGGGAAATAGAGGAATTAAATTGAACGACCTGACCAAGAATATCCTGCTGTGGGTGATTGTTGCGATCATCCTCATGTCCGTGTTTAATAATCTGACTCCGACCGGCTCCGATAGTAAAATCGGCTATTCAGATTTTCTGCAGAATGTGAAGCAGAACCAGGTGCGTGAAGTACTGATCATGGGTCGTAACATCACCGGAGTGATGCAAAACGGCACCCGCTTCAGCACCTACAGCCCGGAAACCAGCAATTCCGCCCTGATTGGCGATTTAATGAACAATGGCGTAAAGATCAACGCAAAGCCCATGGAACAGTCTATCTGGACCCAGATTTTCATTTCCTGGTTCCCCTTCCTGCTGATTATTGGACTCTGGATTTTCTTCATGCGCCAGATGCAGGGTGGCGGTGGTGGTCGCGGCGCTCTGTCTTTCGGTAAAAGCAAGGCGCGCCTGCTGGGTGAAGATCAGATCAAGATTACCTTTAATGATGTAGCCGGAGTGGACGAGGCCAAGGAAGAGGTCTCCGAACTGGTGGAATTTCTGCGCGATCCGGGTAAATTCCAGAAACTGGGCGGCAAAATTCCGCGTGGCGTATTGATGGTAGGTGCGCCCGGCACGGGTAAAACCCTGTTGGCCAAGGCGATTGCCGGCGAGGCCAAGGTGCCGTTTTTCACCATTTCCGGTTCTGATTTTGTGGAAATGTTTGTCGGCGTGGGCGCCTCAAGGGTGCGTGACATGTTTGATCAGGCCAAGAAGCATGCGCCCTGCATTATCTTCATCGATGAAATCGATGCCGTGGGCCGCCATCGTGGCGCAGGTCTGGGCGGTGGTCATGATGAGCGTGAACAGACACTTAACCAGTTGCTGGTGGAAATGGATGGGTTTGAAGGCAATGAAGGCGTTATCGTCATCGCTGCCACCAACCGGCCCGATGTGCTGGATCCGGCTTTGCTGCGTCCCGGTCGTTTCGACCGCCAGGTCGTGGTGCCATTGCCTGATATGCGCGGCCGTGAGCAGATCCTGAAAGTTCACATGCGCAAGGTGCCGGTATCAGACAACGTTAATGCCAAGAATATCGCCCGCGGCACCCCTGGTTTTTCCGGTGCGGATCTGGCCAATCTGGTCAACGAAGCCGCCCTGTTTGCTGCGCGCGCCAACAAGCGTCTGGTGGAAATGGACGAGTTTGAGAAAGCCAAGGACAAGATCATGATGGGCGCCGAACGCAAGTCTATGGTTATGGGTGAGGACGAGAAAAAACTCACGGCCTACCATGAGGCGGGGCACGCGATTGTTGGCCTGAGCGTGCCATCTCATGATCCTGTATACAAGGTGAGCATTATCCCCCGTGGCCGCGCTCTGGGCGTGACCATGTTTCTGCCCCTGGAAGACCGTTACAGCTACAGCAAGGAACGGCTGGAAAGTCAGATTGCCAGCCTGTTCGGCGGGCGCATTGCCGAAGAGCTGGTTTTCGGTTCGGATAACGTCACTACCGGCGCTTCTAACGATATTCAGCGCACCACCGAGCTGGCGCGCAACATGGTGACCAAGTGGGGGCTGTCAGAGAAACTGGGGCCGCTTACCTACAGCGAGGAAGAAGGTGAAGTATTCCTCGGCCATTCGGTAACCCAGCATAAGAATGTTTCCGATGAAACCGCGCATATCATCGATGAGGAGATCAAGAATATTGTCGAACGCAACTACAAACGCGCGCGGCAGATCCTGGAAGAGAATATCGACATATTGCACGCTATGGCCGATGCACTGATCAAGTTTGAGACTATTGACAAGGATCAGATTGATGACATCATGGATGGCCGGACACCGCGCAATCCGGATGGCTGGGACGACAATGAACCACCTTCGGATGTGCGGAGTCGCTCGGCGGATAATAAGGACAGCAAGGACAAGAAGGGCACCATTGGCGGCCCTGCCGGAGAGCATTAAAAAAAGGGGTCAGAGTAAAATTTTTTGCTTTTACTTTCCTTGAATAAATGACATCCAGAAAATTTTACTCTGACCCCATTTTTAGGCGCCCCGATTCCGGGGTGTTTTTCGTTGGTATAGAGTAAAAAATAAAAAAGGACGTTAGCTATGGTGCAGGCACCTGAAAAGCAACAGCAGATCCTCATCGCACATGCCGGTCTGATCCACCGGGTGGTGATGGCCTGTGGCAATCGAGCTCACGCGCCGGATCTCGACCAGCTACTGTTTCAGGCGGAGCAGAACGACTGGCGCGCGTTGGTCAGGGCGATTCGCAGGATACTCCGGGGGGAACGCAATCTTGCGGCTTTCCAGGAAATAGATGACGAAGATCGGGTTATCCTCGAATCTATCCTGCGCGGGATTCAGAATCCGGAAACTTTGCCCAGCCTGAATGGCGATTATGATCCAAAAGTTGCTGCACCGGGGATTGCCTCAATGGTGCATACGGTGCGCCGGGGCAATGTTGAGGCTTTGCAGGTGGTATCCAGCATGGCGGTGCAGATGCATCAGGCTGGGGGAGATATGGCGCGCCTGGCAGCGATTATGCGCCCACTGATAGAAGGCGAGCGGGATCCGGACAGGCTCTGCGAAGGGTTCACTGAATCCGGCCAGAAACTGGTGCTGGACATACTCGCCGAACTGACCCGGCTCGAGGAGGCGGGTTAATAAATACTGACAATTAACGCAGGGGCGCACAGGTTAAGCCGTAAAAAAAACATGTAACGATTTTCCTTTGCGTTTTCTGCGAGTTCGCGTTTAATTCCCCGCTGCTTGCGGCGAAACGGTAGGTTGGGCTGAATAAAATGAAGCACCACAGGCACTTCCTTCGGGCTTGATTATGGATTTCCTGAACCTGCTTCGCAGGATTCTGGTCTCATTCAGCCCAACCTACCATTAATACCCCGCCCGCTTGTGGCGGGACACAATAACCGTCTGGGTGAAAACTGGCTACATGAATGCACTGGCGAGCTGTCACGGCCGAAGTCTGAATTTCTCCTGTCCCCTGATCATGGGGATACTTAATGTGACTCCCGATTCCTTTTCTGATGGCGGCCGTTTTTTCAAACTGGATGACGCCCTGCATCAGGTGGAAAAAATGCTTGCCGAAGGCGCCGATATCATCGATATCGGTGGCGAGTCCACTCGGCCAGGCGCCGAGGCCGTCTCAGTCGAGGAAGAATTGTCACGGGTAATTCCCCTGATCGAAGGCGTACGGGCGCAGACTGATGTTTTTATTTCCGTGGATACCAGCAAGGCGGTGGTGATGCGGGAAGCCGTAGCCGCCGGTGCGGACATGATCAACGATGTGCGCGCCCTGCGTGAACCCGGCGCACTGGAGACAGCGGCGGCCCTGCAGACGCCGGTCTGTCTCATGCACATGCAGGGTGAGCCGCGCAGCATGCAGCATCGTCCGCACTATCAGGATGTACTGGCTGAGGTCAAAGCTTTCCTCGAGGCGCGGGTTGACGCCTGTGAACAGGCCGGAATCGATCGCAGACAGATTGTGATTGATCCGGGCTTTGGTTTTGGCAAAACGCTGGAGCAAAATCTGACGTTGTTTCGTCATTTGCAGAATTTTCAGTCACTTGAATTGCCGATCCTGGTCGGGGTTTCGCGTAAATCCATGATCAGCGCCGTGCTGGATATTCCGGTACAGGAGCGCATGCCCGCAAGCATAGCCCTGGCCGGCCTGGCCGTATGGCTGGGTGCGTCGATCATTCGCACACATGACGTGCGTGAAACCGCCGATGCGGTTAAAATGTGCCA
>Ga0316207_10002335_pt1 | contig 19772 bp, 18 predicted proteins | sample 6weekpyrite_MG_FD_204943 | JGI IMG/M metagenome (GOLD analysis project Ga0316207, IMG submission 204943) | Microbial mat bacterial communities from mineral coupon in-situ incubated in ocean water Damariscotta River, Maine, United States -... | ecosystem: Environmental > Aquatic > Marine >...
CAACGGGTATCGTTTATCATGGGGTTAAACTGAAGAGAAAAGAACAATACGGATATGGTTATTATGAAGATAGTTGATAAGTATGTTGAATCAAATTACTGATAAATTTTTCTTTCAAAAAGACAGTTTACCTTCGAATATTGATCTTCATTCACATTTGATCCCTGAAATTGATGATGGGTGCGATAGTATTGAAGAGTCTATCAAAATTATCCTACAGATGAAAAAACTTGGTTACAAAAAACTTATAATTACACCTCATGTTATGTTAAAAAGATATCCAAACACTATTCAAATTATTAAACAAGGTTTATTTGAATTACGCTCAATTCTTAAAGTAAAAAATATAAATATTGAAATAGAAGCCGCTGCAGAATATTATTGTGACAACCACTTTTTAAGCTTAATCAAGAAAAATGATTTATTAAGTTTTGGGAAGAATTATATTCTGTTTGAATTTCCATATACTAAACTTCCAAACTGTTTTGAAGAAGTTGTATATAAACTTTTAGAGTTTGGTTATAAACCAGTACTTGCACATCCAGAACGTTATACCTTTATGACAGAGGTCAGAGAGTATAGACGGATAAAAAGTTTGGGAGTTTTATTCCAAGTAAATGTTAATTCTTTAGGTGGTTATTATGGAAAAGAAGTACAGAGAAAGTCATTAATGTTAGCTCAAAAAGCTATGGTCGATTTTATAGGAAGTGACATTCACCATCAAAAACATATGACTGATTATAAACAGAATATTTCTAGTAACCATCTTGAAATGCTTTTTAATAATAATACAATCTTAAATGACACTATTTAATAGAGAATGTTATATTAACTATAGTTTAATAAAAAACATAATATAATATAAATTATTAATAAAATATATAAAACCTAGGGATATTAAGATATAAATGAGTAAATTTGAAGATTTAATACAAGAGTTTCAATCTACACAAAAAGTATGGTTAGTTACAGGAATTGCTGGGTTTATAGGTTCTAACTTAGCTGAGTTTTTATTGCAACATAATCAGAAAGTCGTTGGTCTTGATAACTTCTCAACAGGCTATCACAAAAACTTAGAGATGATAAAAAAAGGTGTTGGAGAAGATAAATATAATAACTTGTATTTCATAGAGGGGGATATCAGCGATTACAGTATATGTGAAAAAGCATGTAGGAACGTAGATATTGTATTACACCAAGCCGCACTTGGTTCAGTTCCCCGTTCTATTGCTGATCCTGTTACCTCTAATCTTTCAAATATAACAGGTTTTTTAAATATGCTTACAGCAGCGAAAAATGAAGGAATTAAGCGTTTTGTATATGCTTCATCTAGTTCTGTTTATGGTGACTCAGCAGAGCTTCCCAAGGTAGAAGAACGTACAGGAAACCTCCTATCACCATATGCTGTTATGAAATATACGAATGAGCTGTATGCAGGCGTTTTTACACGCACATATGATATGGAATGTATAGGACTACGTTATTTTAATGTGTTTGGAAGACGCCAGGATCCAGATGGCGCCTATGCCGCTGTGATACCAAAATGGGTTGGTTCCCTTTTATCAAAAGAAGATGTATATATTAACGGAGATGGTGAAACAAGTCGAGATTTTTGTTATATAGATAATGTTATTCAAATGAACCTTTTGGCTGGTACAACAGACAATGAAAAGGCATTTGGTGAAGCTTTTAATGTAGCAGTTGGTGGGCAAACAACACTTAATGAGCTATATGATTTAATTAATCAAGAGTTAAAGGAAAAGAATTCTTCTTTTCTGACAAAAAAAGCTGTGTATAGAGATTTTAGAGAAGGCGACATCCGTCACTCAAATGCTAATATTTCCAAAGCACAGGAATTAGTTGGGTATGATCCGACACATACTATTGATGAAGGTATGAAGTTAGCAATTGATTGGTATGTTGAGAATATTAAATGAATAAATTACATTGTCAAGTGATATTAGAATCTAATGCGGAACATTGTCATCAAATTTATACTGGTTTGGCTGATTTAGCATATGATGGTTTTTTAGAACTTGATGTGAAGGTTAGTGAGAAATTTACATCAAACAACTTTGGTAAACCAATTGTATTTTGTACATTAAATCGATCTCAAAATATTGTATTTGATTTGTCTGATAGTCGAAAGTTAATTGATGAAGAAGCATTAAAAGCTGTCGACTTTTATTTTAAGCGTAGTTATGATGAAGATTATACTGATAGAATGAAGAATGGCCAAAAAATACGGGCACTGGGATTGAATTACTTGGCATATAGTAAGCATGGTTTTTGGAAAGAGCGTATTAGTGCGAGTAAAAACATTAAAGAAAAGTTAAAAACATTTTTACGTTACAACAAATTTTTTTCTAAAAGGTTTAATATACAAGATTCGCTTTATGCTTGTGAGACTTCAAACTTTGAATCTTATCCGAAAGTTAGTGATTCTCCTAAGGTTCTTTTTTTAGTGCGTGCTTGGAAGCCTGAAAATGTTTCTACTGAGGAAAAAAAGCTTGAACGTTATAGAATGAATGATCAAAGAGCAAATATCATAAGGACTTTAAAAAAAGAATTAGGTAATAAGTTCGTTGGTGGTTTTTTAAAAGAACCGTATGCTGAAACAATGTATCCAGATTGTGTGGTTTCTAAAAATATGACAAGTAAAAAAAACTATTTGGAACTTATGAAAGATAGTGATATATGTATTGCTACAACAGGACTAGAAGAGAGTATAGGTTGGAAGTTTGCTGAGTATGTAGCCGCATCTAATGCAATTGTAAGTGAAAAATTGATGTTTACCTTACCTGGGGACTTTAAAGAAGGCCAAAATTATCTTTGTTTTTCTTCAAGTGAAGAATGTGTTGCGCAAGTTAATAAGCTTATAGAAGATAAAGCAATGCGGCTTGAGATGATGCATAATAATTATAAATATTATTGTTCTAATGTTGAACCTAAAAAATTGGTGCTGAATGCTCTGTTAAGTACATTGAAAAATTAAGTTAAAAAGGAAAATAATGAGTACAATTAAAATTGCAGTAATAGGGCTAGGTTATGTAGGCCTTCCTCTTGCTGTTGAATTTAGCAAGAAATATGAAACAGTAGGTTTTGACATCGCTCAATGGCGTATAGATGAACTTAGTGTAGGACATGATAGAACTCTTGAGCTAAACGAAGAGCAATTAAAAGACGCTCGGATGATGTCATATACGAATCAACTGGATGATCTTAAATCATGTAACTATTTTATTGTGACAGTACCAACACCTATTGATAAAAATAAACGTCCTGATCTCACACCACTTTTTAAAGCAAGTGAGAGTATTGGTAAAGTACTTAATAAGGGTGACATTGTTATCTATGAATCGACTGTATATCCTGGGGCGACAGAAGAGGATTGTGTTCCTGTATTAGAAAAGTTTTCTGGTCTTAAATTTAATGAAGATTTCTTTTGTGGATACTCTCCTGAACGTATTAATCCAGGCGATAAAGAGCATACGGTATCTAAAATTTTAAAAGTAACAGCAGGTTCTACACCTGAAGTGGCTAAAAAAGTTGATGCTTTATATAAAAGTGTTATTACTGCAGGTACACATTTAGCATCAAGTATAAAGGTCGCAGAAGCTGCTAAGGTTATTGAAAACTCACAAAGAGATATCAACATTGCATTTGTAAATGAATTGGCAATAATTTTTAATAAATTAGGTATTGATACGAATGCAGTGTTAGAGGCGGCAGGTACAAAATGGAACTTTTTAAAGTTTAAACCAGGTTTAGTCGGTGGGCACTGTATTGGGGTGGATCCATATTACCTTACGCATAAGGCTCAAGAGATTGGATATAACCCTGAGATTATTTTAGCAGGACGTCGTTTAAATGATAATATGGGTATTTATGTCGCGAATCAGGTTATTAAGCTCATGATTAAAAAAGGGCATAAGATTGAGAAATCAAATGTTCTAGTACTGGGAATCACGTTTAAAGAAAACTGTCCTGATATTAGAAATTCTCGTGTTATTGATGTCATTAACGAACTTAAAGATTTTGAATGTAATGTAAGTGTTTATGATGCATGGGCAGATGGTGATGAGGTTCAACGTGAATATGGTTTTGGTCTTATTGATGAAGAGACTTTAAAAACGAATAAGTATGATGCAGTTGTTTTAGCTGTATCTCATGATAGATTCAAAACTATTGATATAGAGAGTCTTAAGGTTGATAAGAATGCTATCGTTTATGATATTAAGTCAGCTCTTGATAAGAGTGACGGTAAATTATAAATAAAATGTATTTATCCAATATAAAGAGACTGTATGTCTAAAGCTAAACGCTCTGCATACTATTTACTCCTAGGAGGCATGTTTTCAAAAGCAATCTCTTTCATTGGATCCATTTTATTAGCTAGAATCCTATTTCCAGAGGACTATGGTTATATTTTAATTGCTATGATATTTACTGGCTTTGTTGATATGTTGGGAAATATGGGCTTTGAGAATTATTATTTACAACAAAAAATAGAAAATGAAGACGAGGAAGAAAGAATTTTGTTCATGACTTTTTTTTTACGTTTGGGTCTAAATTTCCTTCTTTTTTCAGTCCAGTTTTTTGGTTCTTTTGTATATGAATTTTATTTCGATGAAAAAATTGTTGCTGAATTAATACGTTATTTCTCGTTTGGATTATTAATTACTGCGTTCACTCAGGTTAATTTATTTATTTTACGAAAAAAATTAACATACAAGCCAGAGGTATATGGGAATACAGGACGTGATGTTATTGGAACAGGCGTAAAAGTACTTTTTGCGTCTCTTGGATTTGGTGCCTTGTCATTTGCATATGGTTCTTTATTCGGAAATTTTGTTCGGATGTTGATTATATTTCAGTACAACAGATATTTTCCAAAGAGGCTATCTTGGGATAGTGCTTTATTTAAAAAAATCTATTTTTTTGGGAAGCATTCTGTATTTACGGGGATAGGGATGTATGCGACTCGGCAAGTTGATAAAATAATTTTAACAAGTTTTTTTCCACATGCTATCTCTGGAATATATTATTTTGCCGATGCGCAATCAAAAACGATTCTTTCTTATTTAATCCATCCTCAAGCATCATTAATCATGTCTTACAGTGCAAAGTATAAACATAATACGGAACATTTGTATCAAAAACTATCGCAGCTTGGATATATGATTACTGCAGTACTTGCCCCAATTATTATTTTCTTAATATTTTTTGCCAACCCTATCTTTGATTTTGTTTTTGGAAACAAATGGAACGAGAGTGTTGTGTTATTTCAAATATTCACTTTTTATTACTTTATTACAGAAATCACGTTTCCTTTTTCAGGGATTTTAATTGCTTTTGGCTTACCTCAGATTGCCTCAAAGCTTGTTCTATATCGTTTTGCGATTTTATCAGTAAGTTTATTGTGTACAACATATTTCACAAGGGATATTATTCATTATTTAATTGTTTTTACGGGAATTAGTTTTATATTCACTTGGATAAAAGCCTTTATAAGCCTTAAATTATTGCACAAATCAATTATTGATTATTTACAGCATATTTATAAAGGATTTGTATTATTTATCATTTATGTATTAATACTCATTTTTGTATCTTTTATATATGAAAAGACCTTAGATCAAATGATTTTAAGTACAAGTCTATTTATTTTAATATCGGCGCTTATGCACTTTATAGTCTACAACCATGAATTGTTAAATGTATGTAAACTTATTTTAAATAACAATAATAAGTTTATAAAATACATGGAAAAGAGACAAAGATGAGAGTTGGAACAAATCCGGTTAAAAACTCTTTGACAAAACTGATACATAAACCACATAGAATTATCATACCAATATATGTGCCAAACGTTGAAGAAGAGTATTATAAAAATTCAATAGTAGTTCTGAAAAAATGTTTGGATTCTTTAATTGCAACATCTAGTCAAGAATGTACAAATATTACATTAATTAATAATGGATCTTGTGGTGAGGTTGACATCATTTTACTAGATTATTTAAAAAAGGAAAAAATAGACAGATATATAAAACAAGAAAACAGAGGTAAAGTTGAAGCTGTTCTTAAAGAGGCTAAATCCAGTTATGAAGAATATATTACAATATCAGATGCGGATGTTCTTTTTAGGTCTGGTTGGTTAGAAGAGACTTTAAAAATATTTAATGAATTTAAAAAAGCTGGTGTTGTTTCTCCTTTGCCTGTTCCAAATATATATGGGTATTGTAATAACATAGCCTTGATAGAAAATTTTTTAAGTAATCAAATTAGGTATGGTTATATTGCTGGTGAAAATGACCTGAGAGAATTTGAAAACAGCATTGGAACCAAAGGCTTGTACCAAAATTTTTACAACAAACAGTTTTATATTAAGAAGAATAGTGAAGCCTTGTTAGGGGCAGCACATTTTGTTGCGACATACAAAAAGTCTCTTTTTGAAAAGGAGTTTAAAAAAGTTTCTTATGTTTTTGAAAATGGGTTAGAACGAGATTATTTAGATGTTTTAGCTCAAAAGTCGGGATTATGGAGATTATCAACAGTAAAATCATATGTCTATCATATGGGTGATAGTCTATGCAATGAAAAACTTACAAATCAAGAGTGCAAGGTCCAATTGAAAGACTATCCGGTTTACAATAATAAAAGATATGTGGAACTTTGGAATTTAAAATTTGTTAATATGATGGCCAGAATGATAATAATAATTTTGAAAAAAAAGATACACAATAATGCCTAGAACTATACGAAAAATCATGAATAAATTGGGCGTTTACAAAAGATGGAAACAAATGGTAATGGTTGCAAATAAGACCATAAGTAATCATGAAAACGTTAATGTGAATGGTGATGTTACAGGCTTGGAAAATGTGCACTTTGAAGGTGGAAATGGAATCAGCGAAAGGTGCGAATTCAGCGGAGAAATTTCAATTGGATATGCTACTACCCTTGGAAAAAATAATATTTTTCATGGGAATATTCAAATAGGGCGGTATTGTCAAGTAGGGGCAGATGTAGGAATTCATGCTACAAATCATCCTATTGAATATATGTCAACTTATATAAATCAGAAACTTTTTAAGGGTGAATTAAAAAGACTAAAACAAGAACATCGTGTTGAAATTGGTAATGATGTGTGGATTGGCCATAATGCAATGATCATAGGGAATGTAAAAGTTGGAAATGGCGTTATTATTGCCGCTGGTGCAGTTGTTACAAAAGATGTCCCGTCGTACTCTATTGTTGGCGGTGTACCGGCCAATATTATAAAAAAACGTTTTTGTGATAATGTCATTAAAGAACTTGAAACATTACAATGGTGGAACAAAAATGAATATGAGTTGGAAAAAATAAAGCCACTGTTTTTAAAAAACTTGACTCAATTAAAGTCAATATATGAAGAAGGGAAATAGATGTTTATAATTGCAGAAATAGCACAGGCACATGATGGAAGTCTTGGAATTTTACATTCTTATGTAGATGCCTTGGCAAAGGCTGGTGTAGATGCTGTAAAGTTTCAAACACATATTGCTGAAGCAGAAAGTTCAGAATATGAACCCTTTAGAGTAAATTTTTCGTATGAAGACAAAACACGTTATGACTATTGGGAACGAATGGGATTTACATTAGAACAGTGGAAAGATGTGAAGATCCATTGTGATAAAGTTGGAGTAGAATTTATCTCTTCCCCTTTTTCGCAAGCAGCTGTTGATTTACTTGAAGAAGTAGGGGTTAGACGTTATAAAATAGGTAGTGGGGAAGTGAATAACCTTTTAATGCTTGATAAGATTTCTAAGACGGGTAAACCAATTATTCTTTCTTCGGGAATGAGCTCTTTTACTGAGATACATGAGAGTGTTGAGTTTTTAAAGCAGCGTAAGATAGAGACCTCAATTTTACAATGTACGACTGCTTATCCAACACAGCCGGAAGAATGGGGGCTTGAAATAATGGACGAGTTAAAAAAAGAATTTGGATTAGAAACTGGATTTTCTGACCATTCAGGAAATGTGTATGCCTGTTTAGCTGCTGCAGCACGTGGAGCTGAAATATTAGAATTTCATGCTGTGTTTGATAAACGTATGTTTGGACCTGATGCATCGGCTTCAATGGATATTGATGAGATCACTTTTTTAGTCAAGGGTGTACGCCAAATTGAACGTTCATTAGCACATAAAATTGATAAAAATGATAATGCTAAATTTAACACCCTAAAAGGTATTTTTGAAAAATCATTAGCAGTTAATAAAGAACTTAAAGAGGGTCACGTGATTACATTTGATGACTTGGAAGCTAAAAAACCAAAGGGCTATGGCGTAGACGCTTCAAAATATGAGAGTATTATTGGTAAAAAACTTAATAAAAATCTAAATAAATGGGATTTTCTTAATCAAGGTGATATAGATGGATAAGCGAAAAATATGTGTAGTTGTGACAGCACGTCCAAGTTATGCTCGAGTTAAAACAGCATTAAAAGCGATTAATGAACATAAAGGTTTAGAATTACAACTTGTAATTGCCGGCTCGGCTTTACTTGACAGGTATGGAAATGCAATCAGTGTTATAGAGGAGGATGGGTTTAAGGTAGCTGAGAAGGTTTATAATGTCCTGGAAGGTGAAACGCCAACTGCTATGGCAAAAACAACGGGATTAGCGCTAATGGAACTCGCTAATGTTTTTTATAACCTTAAGCCTGATGTAGTTATTAGTATCGCAGATAGATTTGAAACAATTGCTACATCTATAGCCGCTTCTTATCAGAATATTCCTCTTGCACATATTCAAGGAGGTGAGGTAACTGGAAATATTGATGAAAAAGTTCGCCATGCTAATACGAAATTGGCAGATATTCATTTAGTTGCTTCACAAGATGCTTTACAAAGGGTTGTTAAAATGGGAGAAGATCCTGCTTATGTAATTAATACAGGTTGCCCTTCTATGGATTTAGCAAAAGAAGTATTAGAAAATCCAGCCTTAGATTATGATCCGATTGAGAAATATGGAGGGGTTGGTGAAATTGGTGATTGGAAAAAAGATGGATATCTTGTGGTGATGCAACATCCTGTAACCACTGAATATGCAGACTCAAGAGAACATGTAGAAGCCACTTTAAAGGCGGTTGATAAATTAAATATCCCTACTTTTTGGTTCTGGCCAAATGTGGACGCTGGAGCAGATGGTACCTCAAATGGTATTCGTTCGTATAGAGAATATCAAAAACCTTCAAATATTAGATTTTTTAAGAATATGGAACCTCATGATTTTTTACGTTTAATCAAAAATGCAAAAGTCTTAATTGGAAACTCTAGTGTCGGGATACGAGAAAGTTCATTTTTAGGAGTACCTGTAATTAATATTGGATCACGTCAAAATGCTCGAGAACGGGGCAAAAGTGTAATTGACTGTGAATATATCCAAGATGATATTGAAAGAGCTATTAAACAACATATAGAACATGGTTCTTATGAGTCAGAACATATTTATGGTGATGGCCAAGCTGGGACAAAAATTGCTAAGATATTAGCAACAATTCCTCTACGTTTTCATAAAACGATTACCTATTAGAAATGAGTAAGAAGATGAAGATATTAGGTCTAATACCTGCTCGTGGAGGTTCAAAAGGAGTTCCAGGTAAGAATATTAAGTTATTACTTGGTAAGCCACTTATTGCTTACACAGTTGAACAAGTTAAGATCTCATCTAAAATTGACAGGTTAATATTGTCAACAGATGATAATGCAATTGCAGATGTTGCAAAATCTATAGGATTAGAAGTTCCTTTTATGCGTCCTGACGAGCTAGCAAATGATACAGCAGGTTCCTTATCTGTGGTTCAGCATGCCTTAGATTTTGTTGAATCACAAGGGGAAAAGTACGATGCAGTCTGTCTTTTACAAGTAACAAGCCCATATCGCCCGGATGGATGTATTGACGAAGCTATCACATTATTTGAAAAAACAAGACCAGATTCTTTAGTATCTGTAAGGAAGGTTCCTGATGAGTTCAATCCTCACTGGACATTTGAAATTGGAAATGATAATAGACTCAATATTGCGACAGGAGAAGATAAGATTATTCCTCGGCGTCAGGAACTTCCATCTGCCTACCACAGAGATGGAGCAATATATATTACTTCGGTAGATTCGATTAGAAATAAGGGTTCGCTTTTAGGTGATGATATAGTAGCTTTTCCAATTGATAGCCCACAATTGATTAACATTGACACCATGGTTGACTGGAATGAAGCTGAAGCATTTTATTCAAAAATATTAGAGAAAAATAATGAAGTTTAAACGAGCTCTAATAAATCTTAAATATCTTCTTTTTCCTGAAGACTATTTAGAGAAATTAACTGCAAGAGGTTTAAAATTAGGAAAAAACCTTAATATTCAAAAAGGGGTCATAATAGATGATTCACATTGTTGGCATATTTCTATAGGGAATAATGTTACTCTTGCACCTTATGTGCATATATTAGCGCATGATGCAAGTACAAAAGAATTTACTGGGTATACAAAAGTTGGTAAAGTAGATATAGGTAACAGCGTTTTTATTGGTGCTTCATCTATTGTGTTGCCTGGTACGATCATCGGCGATAATGTCATTATAGGCGCTGGAAGTGTAGTGAGTATAGATATACCATCAAATTCAGTCGCAGTCGGGAATCCTGCTAAAGTTATAGGAACAGTCACAGAGTTTATTGAGAGAAAAAAGAAAGAGATGGAAAAATTCCCCTTATTTGATGAAAGTTATACAGTGGGTCAATATGTGAGTCAAGAAAAACGTATTTTTATGAATGAAACGATGAAAGATCGTTTTGGTTACATTAGATGAATGAAAAGGTGAGTTGATGAAAAAAGTATTTATATTACTGCCTGATGGAGTAGGATTAAGAAATTTTATTTATACAGATTTTCTAAAGCATAAAAGTGATAGTAAAACGGTTATATGGACAAACTTAAATGGTTTAGATTTAATAAATATAGATATTGTAAAACTTCCATGGTATAAAAATAGTGTTATTGCAGAAGCTAAAAGACGAGCATTGACTAAGGCTGAATTAACTTATAGTGCAAAGAATTTTTCTAATAAATCTTTTTTAGATTATATTAAACCTGAAAAGATCACTACAATAAAAGGCAAAATAAAAAGTATCCTTAGAGATTACTATTTTAAGGATGCTGCACTTTCGATTAATAATGTTAAGCGCCTTAGGAAGAGTTTTATTCAATCAGTAAGAAAAAGTGAGTATTTTTCAAAATGTGTAAAGACTCTGGAACTTGAGCAACCAGATATGGTTTTTTGTGTTAATCAAAGAAATATTGAAGCAGTTGCACCTATACTGGCGGCGCAAGAAATCGGTATACCAACAGCGACATTTATTTTTTCTTGGGATAACCTACCTAAAGGAATCCTAGCGGTAGAAGCAGACTTTTACTTTGTGTGGAGTGAATATATGTCTTTAGAGTTGAAAAGATACTACCCGTGGATTATAGATGAGCAAATTAAAATTGTGGGTACGCCACAATTTATACCTTATAATGATGTTTCATTATTGGAGAGTAAAGAAAACTTTTTTGATCGATACGGACTAAATATTAATGCAAAAACAGTATGTTTTTCTGGTGATGATAAAACAACATCTCCTAATGATCAAGAATATTTACGTGATCTTGCCGAGACGGTTAGTGAACTAAATAATGAGGGTGGACAGCAGTATCAAATCGTTTTTAGGAGGTGTCCTGTTGACATTAGCGATAGGTACAAGGTTGTTCTCCAAGAGTACAAAGACTGTATACATGTTTTAGATCCTATGTGGAGTTCCCCAGAGGATGAAACTGCGTGGAAACAAATTGTTCCATTAAAAGAAGATTCAGCTCTGTTAAGCAACACCGTTAAACATAGCGACGTAGTCATTAATGTTGGCTCAACAATGGCATTAGATTTTGCTATGAATGAAAGGACAGCCTGCTACATAAACTATAATGTCAAAAGTAATAAAGTATGGGATATTTATAAAATTTATAAATACATTCATTTTAAAACAATGGATGGTCTAGATCCAGTGTATTGGATCGATTCAAAAGAAGAGATGAAAAAAGTGCTATTGGAGGCTATTAGTGATAAAGGGAACAAAATAAAAGATGCTCAATGTTGGGCAAAAAAAATTGCCTTGCACCCGACGGCTGATGCAAACAAAAGAATTTGGAATAATATTAATATGATAATGGATAAATAATGCATATTGGTTTTTTGACATCTGAATATCCAAGCCTATCAACGTCATGTGGTGGGATTGCTACTAGTGTAAAAAACTTAGCAACTGTATTGATTCAAGGTGGTCATCAAGTTAGCGTATTCTTGTACGGACAAGATAAAGATGATATGATAGAAATTGATAAGATAAAGATATTTAGGATTCAAAATAAAAACTTCAAAGGAATATCTTGGCTCTTAACAAGAAATAAAATTAGAAAAATTATTAATCATGAAGTGGATAAGAATAATTTACAATTAATTGAGGCTGCTGACTGGACAGGTATTACGGCATTTATGAAGCTAAACTGTCCAATCTTACTCAAACTCCATGGCTCAGATGGTTATTTTTGCCATATTGAAGGCAGAAAACAGAAATATAAAAATTTTTTATTAGAAAAAATTGCTCTTAAGTCTGCAGATGCAATAGTGTCTGTAAGTAATTATACGGCAGAGCTAACAAAAAAAATATTTGGTGTAAAATGTTTTATTAAAGTAATTCACAATGGGATAGATCCAAACGTTTTTAAGACAACAAATCATACTGATAGTATAAAAGGAAGACTTTTGTACTTTGGTACTTTAATACGAAAAAAAGGTGTATTGGAATTACCTCATATATTTAATCGGGTGATTGAAAACTATCCGGAAGCAACACTTTTTTTAATAGGTGGTGATTCCTTTGATATCAAAACTGGGAGTTCATCAACGTGGGAATTAATGAAGCCTTTATTTAGTGAGAAGGCATTGAAGCATACTCACTATATTGGGAAAGTTCCTTATAACGAAATGCAGACACACATTAAACAAGCTGAAATTTGTGTTTTTCCTTCCTTCGCTGAAGCTTTTCCAATATCGTGGTTAGAAGGCATGGCTATGGCTAAGCCTATTGTAGGTTCAGATGAAGGCTGGGCAAGGGAGGCGATAGAAAATGGCACTAGTGGATTATTATGTAATCCAGTCAAACATCAAGAGTATGCTAAAGGTATTGAACGTATTTTAAATGATAGATCTTATGGTCATAGACTTGGAGTAAATGCACGAATACGGATAGAAAAACTCTTTGATGCAAATACTATTGCAAATAAAAATGTTCAATTTTATCAAAGTGTTATTGAAGGAAAGAAATGAAGTTTTCATTAGTATTATGTACTTATATGCGGCCTGAGTCAATTTGTAGGTGCTTGGACTCGATTGTAAAGCAAAGTAAAATTCCAGATGAAGTTTTAATTATAGATGGATCGTTAAATGAGTGTTCAGGCCAGGCAATAAGTAAAAAAAATTATCAATTACCAATTAGATATTTTTATGTTGATCCAGAACATAGAGGTTTAACTCGTCAAAGGAATTTTGGTGTTTCCATGGTTTCTGAAGATATTGATGTTGTTGTCTTTATGGATGATGATGTTGTCGTCAGTGAAAACTATTTTACAGAGATAGAAAAAACGTATTTAGAAAATGAAAATACAATTGGGGTTGGCGGTATTACTACAAATGAAATCAAGTGGAAAAAAGTTGAGCCTAATGAACCGGAAGAACTTGGTTATTTTACTTATGACGGCTGGAAGCGAAGAGAAGATATAAGGTATCGCTTAAGAAAGCTTCTTGGGCTTGTTAGTTCTCAGCCTCCTGGACAAAGTAGTGGATCTGGCCAAGATCGACCTATTGGCGCTTTGCCACCTAGCGGTAAAATATATAAGGTAGATAACCTTATTGGATTGAATATGTCTTATAAAAAAAGCGTATTTAAGGATATATCTTTTTCTACATTTTTTGAAGGGTATGGACTTTATGAAGATAAAGACTTTAGTCTGCAAGCTTCAAAATTTGGAAATATTTTTATTAATACAAAGGCTAATGTTGAGCATCATCATGATCCTTTAGGTCGTCCAAACTACATAAAATATGGAAAAATGGTTGTTTGGAATGGTTGGCGAGTATGGCGAGTAGCTACACCAAATCCGAGTTTTAAAAATAAATTTATATGGTGGACAACTACTATATTCCTTACTTATATTCGTTTTGGAAATTTTGTAGTTGGACCGGAACGAAAGACTGCTATAGAAGATTTTATTGGCCGAAATATTTCAATAATTAGTTTGATTTTTACTAAACCAGATATGAGTGATGTATGAAATTTTTAATTATTTCACATGTTTTACACACAAGAGATAATAGTAAAGTTTATGGATATGGACCTTATATAAAAGAGATGAACTTATGGTTGAAATATGTTGATGAAGTAAGTGTGATTGCTCCTATGTTGGAAACGAAACCCGATGCAATTGATTTGGCATATGAACATGAAAATCTAATCTTTTATGAGGTTCCTTCTTTTAATCTTTTGACATATTTGTCAAAAATTAAAACTCTATTGGTAATTCCTGTGATTTTTACAAAAATTGTTTTTGCCATGTCCAAAGCTGACCATATCCATTTGCGTTGTCCAGGAAACATGGGACTCTTAGGCGCTGTTGCACAGATACTGTTTCCATGGAAACTTAAAACAGTTAAGTATGCAGGAAATTGGGATCCAAACAGTTCTCAGCCCCGTTCGTATCGCATACAAAAAGCGATTGTCTCAAACACGTGGCTTTCAAAAAATATTCAGGTATTAGTATATGGAAAGTGGCCAAATCAGACTGCTAATATTGTAGAATTTTTCACTGCAACATACAGCGAACAAGAAATAGAAGATGTCTTGATTCGATCTTTGTCTAAAGAAATTAAATTAGTTTTTGTAGGTGCTTTAAGCCCTGGAAAACAACCCATGGTTGCCGTAGAAGCTGTTCATGAACTGGTGAAAAAAGGTATTGATATACGTCTTGACTTAATGGGTGAAGGTGTTGAACGTAATGCGTTAGAAATTTATATACAAGATAATTCATTAGAAAGATCGATTGTTTTACATGGAAATCAAAATTCAGATTTTGTAAAACAAAAATTAAAAGAAGCAAACTTTCTGATATTAATGTCGAAATCTGAGGGATGGCCAAAAGTTGTGGCCGAAGCTATGTTTTGGGGGGCTATTCCTATTACATCAAATGTTTCATGTGTGAATTATATGATAGGAGAAGGAAGACGTGGTTCTTTGGTGGATGCAAATAGTATTGCAGTTATTAAAGCTATTTTATCATATAGAGAAAATCCGGAAAAATATGAGCAAGCGAGCATTGATGCTATGCAATGGTCACGAAAATTCACTTTAGAAAGTTTTGAAAAGGCGATAAAGGGTTTATTAGATGGCTGAAAAACTACGTATTATGCAAATGATAGACTCTTTATCTATTGGTGGAGCTGAGCGAGTTAGTGTGAATTATGCAAATGCTATTAGCAAGCATAAGGATTGCTTGAGTTTCCATTGTGCAACGCGTGAAGAAGGTTTATTGAAGACATTTATTTCTGATAAAGTGGAGACTTTTTTTATGGGTAAAAAGAGTTCTTTGGATATAAAAGCACATAGTAAACTTATTAAGTATATCAAGCAAAATAAAATTTCTATTATTCATGCACATTCATCATCATTTTTTACAGCAGTTTTTGTAAAGATGTTTACAGGCGTGAAAATTGTATGGCATGATCATTATGGACACAGTGAATCAGTGGATAAAAGACCGGTTAGTATTTTGAAATATGCATCAATCTTTTTTTCTTATGTAATTTCGGTTAATACAATATTAAAAGAATGGGCAGAGAAAACACTTTATATAAAAGCAGAAAAGATAGAGTATATTCCTAACTATGCTGACTTGACTTTTAATGACTCAATTCCCGATATTCCAGGTGAAACGGGGAAGCGGATTGTGGTCTTAGCAAACTTACGTCCACAAAAAGATCATATAAACATGCTAAAAGCTTTTTTGAAAGCCCAAAAAACAATTGATGGTTGGCATCTTTTATTTGTGGGTAGAGATTGGGAAGATAGTTACAGTAATAGCCTTAAAGCGTATATCAGGTTCAACAAAATGGATGAAAAAGTTTCAGTTTTAGGAGCTAGAAGTGATACTGCACAGATACTAAAAAATTGTGATGTAGGGGTGCTTTCATCCGAATCAGAAGGCCTTCCTCTCGCTTTATTGGAGTACGCATTGGCATCATTGCCAGTAATTGCTACAGATGTTGGTGAGTGTTCAAGTGTTCTCAACAATGGTAAGGCAGGAGAATTGATTAATAAAAAAGATGAAGTTGCATTAGCTGACGCTTTAGTGAAACTAATGAGTGACCAAGAAGCTAGGATTAATAATGCTAATAGTTTTCATAAATATATAATGGAAAATTATTCTAAAGATGCAATAGTGACGCATCTTATCGAAGTGTACCATTCATTATGATTTTTAAACCCTCTGAAAAGCAATTCCATTTTTTATTTTTTATGCTAGTCTGCATAGTTGGTATTGCTACTTCTTCAATATCAAAAGTTGCATATTTTTGGGGTTTCTCTTTTTTTTTAGTAGCAGTATTCTTAATTATTAAAACAAAGAACAGCACCGGCATAGCACATTATTCAGCGGCATACCTGATGAGTGCAGAAGTGTTTTTTAGAATGTCTTGGTGTGGACTGCCTTGGGAATTTGGTAAATATGCTGTTATATTTTTATTGTCTTTAGGAATGACTTTAGATTCGACCCAACGTAAGTCATCCTATATTTTTGTGATATACATTCTTTTACTGTTTCCAGCAGTTTATCTGAGTTTTGACTATTATTCGGATCCAGACCAACTTAAAAGTAGACTTTTTTTTAATATGTTAGGACCAATTGTATTGACAATATCGTCAATATATTTTTATCGTTATATGATGAGTATGGCCGAGTTTACAAAATTGTCTAGATGGATAGTGCTTGGAGTTCTGACTATGGGTGCTTATGTTTTATTAAAGGTCGGTGATTACTCTGCTATCCAGTATACGTATAGTTCGAATGGAGCCTCAAGTGGTGGTTTTTCTGGTAATCAAGTCTCAATTGGATTTGGGTTGGGCGCGATGATCTTGATCATAAATATGGTTTTAAAAAATAAAGTATTTTATTATTTTTGGCTTGATTTATTACTTTTATTTATGTTTATTTTCCAAGGATTGATGACATTTTCACGAGGGGGAATAAGCAGTGGTGTTCTTGCAGCTATTTTAGGTATGTTAGTATTTTATTTTTCTAACATAAGTCAAATAGTTGATTTTTTAAGAAAAAATATGTTTAAGATGTTTTTGGGGATTGCCTTTGCTGCAGGAACATTCTCATATGTTAATGAGGTTACGGGAGGATTCTTGTATGCACGTTATTTTAATGTAAACGATAAAGGACAAAAGATTAAAAAAGACATTACGACAGGTCGGGGTGAGATTACGGAAGGTGATATGATGTTATTTCAAAGTACAGATTACCTTGGAACAGGAGTTGGCGTGTCAATTGCAGAGCGACCTGTCATGCGAAACTATGCTGCACATGTTGAATATACGAGAATGATATCAGAGCATGGGATGTTAGGAATATTAGCATTGATGTTAATGTTTATTGTTCCACTTAAGCAATTTTTTTATATTTGGGGAAGACCTGATATACAAATTATATTTATATCTTCAATGTTTTTAGCGCTTCTTACAATGACACATGCAGCAATGCGTTTGGGGATGGTTGGTTTCTTTTACGGGTTGGCATTTATTTTAATTGTAAAGAAAGTTCAAAATGACAAATAAACCTTTCAGACTGCTCTATATAGGTAATAAGCTAAAAGATCATGGGAAAACACCAACAAGTGTAGATACATTAAGTATTCAATTAGAAGAGATTTTTAACGTAAGATCTGTTTCAAGTAAACTTAATGTTTTTTTACGTATGTCAGATATCATGATTTCAATTATCAAATATAAAAAAGATACAGATGCTATACTTATAGATACTTATAGCAGTTTAAACTTTTATATAGCAGTGATTTCGGCCTTTTTGGCAAATTTGTTTAAAATTGATTATTATCTGTATCTTCATGGGGGGAATTTACCTTTTCGTTTGAAAAAAAATCCAAAGTTATCTGCTTATCTTTTTAATAATGCAAAAAAAAATATAGCACCATCGGGTTATTTACAAGAGGCCTTTCATAAAGAAGGATATGAGACAGAGTTTATACCTAATAATATTGATCTTTCTATTTATAAGCCAATTTATCGTAAGGTAGCCTCTCCAAATATATTATATGTGAGAGCATTCAGTAAGGTATATAACCCACAACTAGCAATTCGATCATTTCATGAAATCTTTCAGAAATATCCTCAAGCTAAAATGTGTATGGTCGGGCCAGATAAAGATGGAACTTTACAAGTATGTAAAGACTTATGCAAGCAATTGAAAATTGATCAAGCCGTTGAATTTACAGGTAAACTAACAAAAAATGAGTGGATCAATCGTTCAAAGGAATTTGATATCTTTATTAACCCAACTAATTTTGATAATCAACCTGTATCGATTATAGAAGCGATGGCTTTAGGTCTAATTATTGTTTCAACGAATGCTGGAGGACTTTCATTTTTAATTGAAGATAAGATAAATGGCCTATTATGTGATGTTGACAATGCAAAAGAGATGGCGGCTTGCATCGAAAAAATATTACTAAACAATGAACTTGCTACAAGCTTGTCAAGCAATGCAATAAAGGAAGCAGATAAGTATAGTTGGAACAACGTCAAAATGAGTTGGAAAAGATTATTTATAGACAATGAAGGACTAAAATGAGCTATAAGCTGATATTTAAAATGGGAGAGTTTTATAGAAATAATAAAATTCGAAAACATTTTAATGAATTGATGAAAACTGACTTTGCTGATATTATAGTGTTGGAGCAGATGCAACTTACAAGATTAAAAAAACTTTTAAAACATGCAAGGGAAAACTCTAAGTTTTATAAAGATGCTTTAAAAGATATAGATATTGAAAATTTTGAGTTGGATCAAATATCTTCCCTTCCAATTATGAGTAAGGAAGGTTTAAAACAAAATCAAGATAGTATCCAAAATGATATGTCAGAAAAAATGTTTCTTTCTGGTACATCAGGATCAACAGGGAATGCCCTAGTATTTGAAAGAAATAGTGATTGGGATGCATCACATAGAGCAGCTCAATTAAGAGGGTATAGATGGTTTGGGATTGAACCTTGGATGAAAAATCTATATTTTTGGGGCTTTAATCCAAGTTTTGTAAAAAAATTAAAAATGCGTTTGACTGATATATTAATGAATCGATATAGAGTTTTTGATTATGAGAAAAGGACTGTAGATAAGGCAAAACGGTCTTTAGAGAATGCACAATATATAGAGGGGTATTCATCAGCTGTTTTTGCTTTAGCGCAAAAATTGGACAAAGAGAATGTTAAATTTGATAATATACTTCTGGTAAAAGGTACATCGGAAAAAATATTTGATTTTTATCAAAACAGTGTAAAATCAGTTTTTGGCAAGAAAATGGTAAGTGAATATGGGGCTGCTGAATCGGGAATAATTGCTTTTGAATGTCCTT
>Ga0316207_10002336_pt1 | contig 19761 bp, 20 predicted proteins | sample 6weekpyrite_MG_FD_204943 | JGI IMG/M metagenome (GOLD analysis project Ga0316207, IMG submission 204943) | Microbial mat bacterial communities from mineral coupon in-situ incubated in ocean water Damariscotta River, Maine, United States -... | ecosystem: Environmental > Aquatic > Marine >...
CGATAAAACATTGTTATAGTCTACAGTCGTTTCTTTTAAATTAGATGGTCGATGATTCGCTTCGCTGGTATTTTCTGCAAAAACTTTATCAACATCATTCGAACCAGTCTCGCCATCTACCGACGTAACCAGCAAAGTCGATTCAGTAGAATGAATTTGTGCAAGTGAATGCTGTATAACATGGTTTACAAAATCATGGATTAAGCGTGCCTGCCTAAAACGTACTTCATGCTTTGTTGGGTGTACATTAACATCGACTTGCTGTGGATCAACCTGCAAATTTAAAACGTAAGCCGGGAAACGTCCTGGTGGTAACACGGCCTGATATACCTGACGCAATGCATGATTAATTACTTTGTCTTTAACGATACGACCATTAACATAAAAATACTGCATATCGGTCTGACCACGTGAATATGCTTTATTACTTAACCAGCCTGTCATCACAAGTTGAGATGCCGAATAGGACACCTGTACTGCATGTTGAATAAATTTTTTATCCAGTAATTTTTCAATACGTTTAACTTTTAATTCATCCGTCATAGCCGGGTTTACACGCTGAATAACCCGTTGGTTATGTTTTAAAACAATTTCCAAATCAAAACGATTTAGAGCAATTCGCTTAACAACATCTTCAATATACCGAAACTCGGTTCTTTCACTTTTCAGGAATTTTCGCCTTGCCTGGGTATTATAAAAAATATTTCTAACGACTATCATGGTGCCCACAGGGTGGGATGCCGGTATAACATCATTTGAACTTGCGTCTGTATTCGTCCAGCACCAGGCAACATCTTCGCTCGCCACGCGAGAAGTAATCGCAAAATTACTGATAGATACTATGCTGGCGAGAGCTTCACCGCGAAAGCCCATACTCTCAATCGCAGACAGATCGTCAAAGTTTAAAATTTTACTGGTGCAATGAGCCTGAACCGCCAGAGGAATTTCCTGTTTAGGAATACCATGGCCGTTATCACGAATATGAATACTCTCTAAACCACCCTTAACAATCTCCAGCTCAATTCGATTTGCGCCAGCATCAAGGCTATTTTCGATTAGTTCTTTAACGATTGAAGCAGGACGCTCGACTACCTCACCCGCAGCAATCTGGTTTGCTAATTGAGTGGATAATTGCCGTATAGGCAGGCGTATGAATTTAGCAGGCTGCATTCCTGAAGTTTAACATACTCCAAAAACGTTTGACTAAACGCATGACACGCAGATTAACTGCTATAGGGGATAACCAGAACTGCACCGACCTTGATCCGATCATTGGCAAGTTTGTTAATACTTCGAATAGAAGCAATACTCACCCGGTATTGATTCGCAATCGCCGAAAGCGTTTCACCACGAGCAACCTTGTGGCGAGTATCTTTCAGAGCCAGTAAGGTTCCAGGTGGAGGATTAGCATGAAAATAATTACGCAGCCCTTTTAATATCGCCACGGCAATACGTTGTTGATGTTTGTGGTTACGTAGCTTACGTTCCTCAGCCGGATTAGAGATAAAAGCTGTTTCAATTAGTATAGAAGGGATATCCGGTGCTTTAAGCACCCGGAAACCGGCTTGCTCTACATTTTTCTTATGTAAATGCGAAACCCTTTTTAAATTCCCAAGTACATGACTGGCAACCTGATGACTTGTTTCCATCGTAGAATTTTTCACCATATCGACCAGCACCAGTTTTAATAAGTCATCATCTATACCGTCAATAACACCGCCAATCATATCTGACTCGTTTTCTTTAGCCGCCAGAAAACGCGCGGCCTCGCTACTTGCACCTCGATCAGAAACAACAAAAACCGACGTTCCTTTTGCACGAGAGTTTCTAAACGCATCCGCATGGATCGATATAAAAATATCAGCCTGTTCACGACGGGCTAACTTCACCCGGTTTTTAAGACCTACATAATAATCACCTTTTCGGATCATAACCGGGCGCATACCGCGCTCGCGTTTAATCAGTTTTTCAAGTCGTTTGGCAATCGCCATCACAACATCTTTTTCGCGTGTCCCACGCCGACCGATAGCACCTGGATCTTCACCACCATGTCCTGGATCAATCGCAACGATAATATCCCGTTGACGATTTTTATATTTTAATTTTTGTTGGGGACGGGTTCTAGTACGCTTCTGCTTGGCGACTAAATCAATCACCAGACGATGACCATACTCTCTATTGGGTTTAAGCATAAAGCTCTTAGGACGAACATTTGCATTTAAATCCAGAACAACCCGTAAATCATTCTGGTTACGTGAGGCATAGCGTATATTTCTGACAAAACTTTTAGAAAAATCCAGTTGATCAGGCTTGTGACGCATGCGAGCCCGGGATAAATCAATAACCACCCGATTTGGAGAACTTAATGTGAACAATGAATGTTTGATCGGTGCACTTAAGTCAAACACCAACCGGGTGCTATCCGGTGCAGGCCACATGCGAATGCTTTTTACTTCAGACGAAGCGGCTTCGGTGAGAGGCAGGACAAGGCCTAACATCAACAAGAAAGTAGCGAATATTTTTAGTCGTACATGCTTATACATCACCAACACCTAATGCAATATTTAACCCTTATCCTGAACTTTGGCAAAAATTGGCTTAAAATACAAGTGAAAATACTATATTTTTTAGTAAGATAGCGAGTTTATTTAAATTTTTTTCTAGCTTAAGTCAAATTAGCCGCAATATACCAAAATTACCCCTGTTTTCAGCTAAATTCACCAAGAAACTGCAGATTGACTAAAATAGCCAAAATACCTCCTTTTAAGCCCGTTTTTTCCGGCCTGACTAATTAAAGAGCAGGAACAAATGGAGCCAGAGCCATCATCACCTCTCTGGCTCGATAATCACTTGGTCACACAATAGAGAAATTTAATAGACATCAACACACTGACACATTAATCTAAAACTCCGCCTGTACTGCGGATATTAATAATAAAAGCCTGCCGGGTTCGCCTCTGGTAAAGAGAATTATCGAATGGCTGTATAATATAAGGATAATAAAATGCAAAATAATCCTACGGGGGTTGTTCCCGATTCAGTCAACAACACGATTACCAATAAACACTTTAAATTTACAGGTAAGGGGCTCGAATACTTTTCAATCTGGATAGTGAACGTTGTGCTGACCATTTTAACGCTGGGAATTTATTCTGCCTGGGCTAAGGTAAGAACTAACCAGTATTTTTACGGCAATACATTTCTGGACGGTTCAAGCTTTCGCTATACCGCAAAACCACTACAAATACTGAAAGGCCGAATCATCGCAACCATTTTATTCGCTATTTATTATTTTACGACGATTGCAAACCCGATCGTTGCCGGTATTATTTTAATTATCATTATGCTATTCGTACCGGCATTTGTTGTGATGGCCATGTCATTTCGTTTACGCAATTCGCAGTATCGTAATGTTCACTTCAACTTCGACAAAAATTTTAGCCAGGCGTATAAGGTCTTTTTTATTCCATTGATATTTGTCGGCTGCTACTTATTTCTTATCGGTCAGGCAGAGCACCTGCAGCCGGGAGATCGGGAACAATCAGGTAATGCGATCTTTGGTCTGCTAATACTTGGCGTCATGCTAGGTATTTTCGTCATGGTTCCCTGGTGGGAGTTTATCGTTACACGTTTTAAAGCAACCCACGCAAAATATGGTCAGGCAGATTTTTCTTTTTCCGCCACGCTTAAAAATTACTATGGTATGTATTTAAAAGCCCTGTTACTCTCAATTATTATCTTTGGCCTGTTAGGCGCAGGTATTTTCACCCTGCAAAAAACCCAGCCGGATGAACAAAGCCAACTGTTATTCGCCAGTATGATGAGTATATTCGTATTCCCTGCCTATCTATGGCTGTTCGCTTATTTCCAGACAAAACGGACTAATCTGCTGTTTGGTAATTTATCAATTAACGGCCACCATGTCCGTTCAGAAATGACTACCGGCCGCTTACTCATGTTGTATATCACTAATACGCTGGCAATTATGCTAACTTTCGGACTATTAATGCCCTGGGCTAAAGTTCGTACAGCAAACTACAAAGCCTCGATTACATCCTTAGATGTTGCCGGCGAGTTAAACCAGTTTGTTACCAGCCAGGAGCAACAGCAATCGGCAATGGGTGAAGAAATTGGTGAAATGTTTGATCTTGATTTAGGCTTTTAACGCTTATAAGCACATAATATTTTTTGTATATGATAAAAGGTTGCTTCTTTGACGGTAAGACATCTGAAAAAAAAGATGTGTTACTCTATTGTAATGACAATGGCATGCTGGGTTTTGCCGAAACCCGGCATGGAGAAAGGCTGTCTGGAGAGACTCCATTTGATCAGGTAGCAATATCCTCACGGATTGGTAACACACCACGATATATTGACTTTCCAGATGGTTCTCAGTTTCAAACCAACGATAATGATGCTATCGACACGTTAATTAATGATTTCAGAGACGATTTTTTTCACGGCCTGTTACATAAACTGGAAAGCGCAAAAACCATCGTCTTAATTACCACTATCAGTTTAATCGGCTTTGGCTGGTTATTTATACAATATGGTATCCCTTATGGCAGCAAAGTTATTGCCGATCGACTGCCAATTAAAGCCTCTCAATATCTGGGACAAGGAGTACTGGAGGTAATGGATAAACAGTGGTTTAAAAAATCCAGGCTATCTATTGAAAGACAACAGGCATTACTCCATGAATTTTCACGATTAAAGCAAACCATACCCGACAGCGATTATTTTAACCTGGTATTTAGAAGAGGCAGCTTTATAGGTGCGAATGCTTTTGCGTTACCGGATGGCACGATCGTTTTTACAGATGAACTTATTCACTTAACTGATAACAATAACGAGCTTGTATCCATTATGTTGCATGAAATTGGCCATCTAAAACAACGCCATAGTTTACGAGCAGCGATACAACAGTCCAGCCTGGCTGTTTTTATTGTCGCTATTACCGGCGACATCTCAACCAGCAGCTCACTCATTACCGCACTTCCGTTTGTACTAGTCGAATCTGGTTTTTCACAAGGCATGGAAACCGAAGCCGATACTTTTGCATTAGAGTACATGCAGCAACACGACCTTTCTCCACTGCTCTTTGCAACAATGATGGAAAAACTGGTTGTCAGTTTTTCAGATACTTATGCTGAATGTCTGGAAACTGAAAAAACAAATAATGCAAAACAATGTATTCAACTTGCATTGCAAAGTAATAAGCAACCTGAAAATAAAAAATCCAAAGGGGTGATGGATTACTTCTCAACCCACCCTGGTTCTAATGAGCGCATATTACGTTTTCGCCAAAGTGAGTAACTTTAAACCCACTGACACAATATCAGAACAGAACAATAAAAAGTTTGTCTAAAGCCGTCAGGTTATTTTTGTAAACTCTGCAGTATCTTCTCGCCTTTAACTGAACTCGCTTTAACGCAAACATGCCGGCCTTGTTTAAGGTGCGTTATTTCAATCCATAAATCCATTGTTGGTAACCAGCCTTCACCCTGCTCTGGCCATTCAATCAGATTAATACAGTTTTCAGAAAACATTTCATGTGCCCCAATAAGCTCTAACTCATCGGGGTCAGACATGCGATATAAATCAAAGTGGTTTACCGTCAAACTATCTATTTGATAGGGCTCTAAAATCGTATAGGTCGGACTTTTAACATTCCCTTTATAACCTAACGCCTGTAAGAAGCCTCGGGCAAACGTTGTTTTGCCCGCACCTAAATCCCCTTGTAGAGCTATATAGCAAGGAGCTGTAACAAGCTGAGCAATTGTTGCAGCAAAGACTTCCATTTCTTCAAAAGATTTTAGTATCGTTTCATATCGAGTCATTTTGTAAACCAGCAGGTGCCCACAAAGCTAGCATTAATTTTTAGGGTTAACCAATCGGCGTATGGCACTCATCAGATCGGATGCAAGCATACCGCGCTCACCAATAACTTTAGCAACCTCGTCCCCTGCCAGACTATGGATCACGACACCCAGCTCTGCTGCTTGCTGGTTTGTTAATCCTTGCGCAATCAAGCCGGTAATAATCCCCGTTAAAACATCTCCCATACCACCAGTTGCCATACCCGGGTTACCATAAGGACAAACTCGGGGTAAACTATTTTTAGCCTTGACCAGTGTGCCCAAGCCTTTTAATACGGCAATACCACCAAACTGACTGGCGATATCTGTTGCGCTTTTAAACCGGTCAGATTGTACCTCGGATGTCGATTGCCCCAATAATCGACCAGCCTCACCGGGGTGCGGCGTTAATATCCAGTTTTCATAACTTTGATTAGACTCCGCTAATAAATTTAATGCATCGGCATCAACGACCATAGGCAAGCCTGATTCAATTGCCAGCACCAGTAAATCCTGAGCCCACTTGGACTGCCCCAGACCCGGGCCAATGCCAATGACGCTGGCCAGTGCCAATAAAGGCTGAATTTTCTCAACGTTATCGACACCGTAGCAGATTAGCTCAGGACGGGTAGCATTTAGGTTGGTGGCATGATCCGGGTGGGTCACAATAGTCACTCGCCCTGCCCCGGTTCTAGCCGCGGCTTCACCTGCCAGACGAATGGCACCAGGCATGCCCGGCGCACCGCCAATAAGGACGACATGGCCAAAGTCGCCCTTGTGTGCATTTCGAGTACGTTTGCCAAGTAACCCGGATAGCGAAAGATAATCCAGCCTGTAACCTGCCGGACTTCGCATATCGTAGAGCGCCTTGGGCAAGTTTAAATCGTTAAATACAACCTCACCACTGTATTCAGGCCCTTCTCCGGTTATTAAACCCTGCTTAACACCCACATAAGTAATCGTCAGACCAGCTTTTATTGCACAAGGCTGTGGCATACCAGTATCTGCATTAAGACCAGAAGGGATATCGACCGAAAACACCGGGGTCTTTTCGGCATTCACCCTCTGAATCGCCTCTGCATAATGACCTTCCACCTCACCGTGTACTCCCGTGCCCAACATGGCATCAACAATGACATCGCAGTCGGTTAAATCTGTATCACTCTTTTGTTCAAATGCTAAGGGCTCTACCCCTCCACCCTGCAAGCGTTGTTGTGCTGCCAGCGCATCGCCCTGTAATTTATATTCATCCCCGACTTGCAGTACGGTCACAGCTAATTCCTGTTCGACGGCCAGTCTCGCTATGACAAAGCCATCCCCAGCATTATTACCTGTACCACATAAAACGGTGAGCCGACGACAATCCGGCCATTTTTTCAGGATTAACTTAAACGCGGCCTCACCCGCCCGCTCTATCAGAACATTACCTGAGATACTAAAGGCTTCCATGGCATAACGATCCAGCTCTTTAACTTGCGCCGCAGAGTAGATATTTTGAGATAATGGTTCCATAAGCGTTATCATAGCCTTACTACACCTGAAAAATAAACCATCCACTGATGAACATGCCAAATACATCAAATGATCTTAGCGCTTCGCAACTAGCGGCATTAGCGATAGATATTAAGCACTGGGGAAAAGAGCTGGGGTTTCAGCAAATTGGCATTAGCGATATCGACTTAACGACGGCAGAAGACCGCTTACTTAGCTGGTTAAGAAATAACTACCATGGTGATATGGAATGGATGGCAAGACATGGTAGTAAACGCAGTCACCCCGAAGAATTACTACCCGGGACGATACGAGTCATTAGTGCCCGGCTGGATTACCTCCCCGAAACAATGGACAACTGTCGAGACTTACTAACCCAAACAGATAAAGCCTATATTTCGCGCTACGCATTAGGGCGAGACTACCATAAATTAATACGCAAACGCTTGCAGCAGTTAGCCTGTAAAATACAGGCATCCTATAGTCAGCTAACATTTCGAGTCTTTGTCGATAGCGCACCAGTTCTGGAAAAAGCCATTGCCGAAAAGGCCGGCCTTGGCTGGATAGGCAAACACACCAACTTGCTACAAAAACAGATTGGCTCCTGGTTTTTTCTTGGCGAGTTATATATTAATTTACCGTTACCTGTTGACCCGCCCGCCGAGAATCATTGTGGCAGTTGCACAAGTTGTCTGGACATTTGTCCAACTAATGCGTTTGTCGGCCCCTATCAACTTGATGCACGCAAATGTATTTCATACCTAACAATAGAAAATAAAGCTGCTATCCCTGAAACGCTTCGTTCGCAAATGGGTAACCGCATCTATGGTTGCGATGATTGTCAGTTATTTTGTCCTTGGAATCGCTTTGCCCAGCTTGGCAATGAAAGTGACTTTAGCCCCCGACATAATTTAAATCATATCGAATTGCTTGAATTATTTAACTGGAGTGAAGAGGATTTTTTAAATAACCTGCAAGGTAGTCCAATTCGCCGTATCGGTTATCAATCATGGCTTAGAAATATTGCCGTTGCCCTGGGTAATGCCTTAAACGAGCAACCAGAAAATAAAAACATTCGGACAGCGCTGATGTCAAAACGCTCTCAATGTTCTGAACTGGTACAGGAACATATTAACTGGGCGTTACAACAAGGCAAAACTAAACCGTCACATTAATACCTCCGGTGCCCTCTTTATCCGCTTTTTCCATATCGGGAACCACTTCGATATTTCGTCCTTTATCTGCCCCAACCGATTCCAGAACTTCATTGGCCGCTTTGGAGGCACTGTTCACGCCATTCTGTAATTGTAAAAAAGCCTTATCAAATGATGTATTAATTTCCATTGTTCCTGAACCTGCTTTAAAATTAATTTATAAAGTTAGCTTATTTGCTCGAAGCGGTTTCAAGCAACTTGACTTATCTATATTAAAAGCAACAATTATGCCTGTTAAGACTGGACACTATCAATTTGAGTAAAAACATACGCTTAGAAAAGATCACCCCGCCTTCTAAAGACAACATAACGGGGTTAATTCTTGCCGGTGGCCAGGGCAGCCGCTTTCATAACCAGGATAAAGGCTTAATTAAGTTTAAGGGAATAACGCTGGTTGAGTTTGTGGCTAACAGGTTAAAGACTCAAACTTCCACAATTGCTATCAGCGCAAACCGCAACCTGGACTTTTATCAACAACACCATTTTCACACCATTACAGATATTATTCATGGTTATTCTGGTCCCCTGGCTGGAATCCATGCCGCACTTAAAAACCTTTCCAGTGAATGGCTTGTCAGTATTGCCTGCGACACCCCCTGCTTTCCTGAAAATTACGTTCAGCAATTAACACAGGCCATAGCGAATACACAAAAAAGACTGGCGGTCGTAAAAAGTAATAACCGTTTACAAAACGTTTCAATGCTTGTCCACAAATCATTATTCAACTCTCTCGATGTATTCCTGGATGCCGGTGAACGAAAAGCCCAACTCTGGCTACAACAACAATCGCCCTGTATTGTCGAGATTAATCAGCCACAGCAGGCATTCTTTAATATCAATACGCCTGAAGATCTTCTGACACTTGAAAAATTGGACTGTAATGACTAAACATCCAGCCATGCTCGGGTTTGTCGCCTATAGTGGCACCGGCAAAACAACCTTACTTGAACAGTTAATCCCGAAGTTAACTAGTTATAATATTCGAATCGGTTTAATTAAACATGCCCACCATAATTTTGATATTGATATACCGGGTAAAGATAGTTACCGCTTACGAAAAGCGGGTGCGCAACAGGTGTTAGTTGCATCAAATACCCGCCAAGCACGGATTATTGAGAATCCAACGCCGGATAAGGAGCCCAGCCTAAAAGAAAGTTTAGCCGGCTTACAAACCAGCACACTTGATTTAATTCTGGTGGAAGGCTTTAAACACGAAGACTACCCTAAAATTGAAATAAACCGTAGCGACCACCCACAACCCTTAATTTATCCAAACGATAAAAATATTATTGCATTCGTTAGTGATGTCGAACAGGACTTGCCGGAAGAAATAACATCTCTGCCACTTGATAACCTTGATAAAATCACTGATTTTGTACGGCAATATATTAAAAATAACGTAGCAGGCTAACGACTAACACAACCCTGCTATACGCGAATGAGATTAAATATGCGATAATAGACGCTGTTCTTTATAAAACAGAATGTTCTCTGCATCTATCCATTAACCATATTTTACAGAAACCACTATGAAAGAAATTCCCGTTAATATTACTCAAAACCCGATTAAAACAAATACAACCAAAAGCGGACAAGCAGGTTGTGATGAACCGTCTCTACTTGCAGGCCTATTAACGTTAGAGCAGGCTCGCACAAAAATGCTTGAGAGCATCCAACCCGTAACGGATTCTATTGAAGTCGCAACTATGGATTCGTTTGGTTATATTCTGGCAAAAGATATTCATTCTCCGGTTGATGTGCCTAATTACACAAACTCTGCAATGGATGGTTATGCTATTAAAGCTACCGACCTGCCAGAGTCTGGAAATAAAACATTCCAACTTGCAGGAACATCATGGGCTGGCAAACCGTATGATGGCGAAGTGGATAACAATGAATGTATCCGAATTATGACCGGGGCAAAATTACCGGCTGGTACCGATACTGTCATTATGCAAGAACATATCACACGTGAAGATAATAATATTATTATTGCAGCAGGGCATAAAGCCGAACAGAATGTGCGATGCGCTGGCGAGGATATTAAAAAAGGTTCGCTGGTCTTAAGCAAAGGAAAATTAATTAAAGCGGCTGAAATGGGGCTGATTGCATCACTTGGTTTTCCAAAAGTAGAAGTATTGCGACGGTTAAAGATAAGTTTTTTTTCAACGGGTGATGAACTTAAAGGCGTAGGCGAGGCTCTTCAGGACGGCCAGATCTATGACAGCAATCGCTATACTATTTTCGGTATGTTGCAAAAATTAAATGCTGAAATTAATGATATGGGGGTTATCCCGGATGTCATAGAAAAAATCGAAGCTGCTTTTTTATCAGCCGCCGAGCAATCGGATGTGGTTATTACCTCAGGAGGTGTTTCAGTGGGTGATGCCGACTATGTAAAAGACGCGCTTGAAAAACTCGGACAAATTAACTTCTGGAAACTGGCTATCAAACCGGGGAAACCACTGGCTTTCGGTAAAATAAATAACGCGATGTTTCTGGGACTGCCCGGTAATCCGGTTTCCGTTATGGCAACCTTCTTACAATTAGGCTTACCTGCCATTCACCATTTAAGTGGCAACCAACACTACACTCAGGTAATTGCTAAAGCTCGCGTAACCGAACCTTTTTATAAACGTCCCGGACGGCTGGATTTCCAGCGCGGCATATTTAGCTACGATGAGAATGGTGAACTCATTGTAAAAGGGGTTGGCATGCAAGCCTCACATATATTAAGCGGTATGAGCCTTGCCAATTGTTTCGTTATCATACCTGCTGAAAGTGGCACGATAAACCCCGGTGAGATTATTGATATTCAACCATTTGAAGGTTTAATTTAAAGATTAAGCATTTTTAATAATTTCAATTGCCTGTCTTAGTCTATAATAAGCAACTATCTAACCACTATCTTTACGAGAACAACAATACTGAATATTGCATTTTTAACTTAACAGGTTTGTAGTCTATGGATTTTGAATGGATTGCAATTGCACTCAGTGATGTAAGCTGGATAACACTCGCCTTTGCTCTTGGGTTTATTGCAAAACTTTTTAACTTACCGCCACTGGTTGGCTTCCTGGTAACAGGCTTTGCACTTAATTATTTTGGTATTACCAGTAGTGAAACACTACAAAAACTTGCTGACCTCGGTATTACCTTATTATTGTTTACAGTTGGATTAAAGCTTAACCCTAAAGTTCTTTTCAGGCCACAGGTTTGGTCTGTCACCGTTATACATATTCTAATCACCGCATTTATCTTTAGTGGTTTGATCTATGCCATGACCTTTGTCAGTTTCCCGATATTTTCTGCACTGGATTATAAGCTATCATTAGTACTCGCTTTTGCATTGAGCCTGTCCAGTACTGTCTTTGTTGTTAAATCATTAGAAGACAAAGGCGAAATGCGTTCGCTACATGGCCGTATCGCCATTGGTATCCTGGTAATGCAGGATCTGGCTGCGGTGATATTCCTCGCCGCTTCTGTGGGAAAGCTTCCATCTATCTGGGCATTATTACTATTTCTTCTTATTCCTTTAAGGCCGTTACTGCATTCCTTGTTTAGCAAAACAGGACATGGAGAATTACTTATATTATATGGTTTAGTACTTGCCATTGGAGGAGCTGAAATATTTGAACTGGCTGGTGTAAAGGATGATCTCGGTGCACTGGTTATAGGGATATTAATTTCAACCCATCCAAAATCTAATGAAATGGCCAGAGCCATGCTTGGTTTTAAAGATGTGTTTTTAGTAGGTTTCTTTTTAACGATTGGTTTATCCGGAACATTATCACTCGATGCCTTATTGGTTGGCTTGTCGCTAGTTCCATTAATCTTTCTAAAATCATCATTACTGTTTTTGCTGATGACTTCTTTCAACTTACGAGCCAGAACGGCTTTACTTGCCAGCCTTAACCTGAATAATTATAGCGAGTTTGGATTAATAGTCGCCGCTATCGGTGTATCCAGTGGCTGGTTAGATCCTAAATGGCTGGTAGTTATTGCAATTGCTTTATCGGTATCGTTTGTCGTTGCAGCACCTTTAATCAACAGTGACGACTCGCTTTATAGTCGGTTCAAACATTTTCTAATGCGCTTCCAGTCAGAAAACCGACTTCACGATGACACCTTGCTCGATACTTTAGGATCTACAATCGCAATATTTGGAATGGGGCGAGTCGGTAGTGGCGCTTATGACAAAATGAGAGAGAACCACGGTGAAACTGTCGTGGGGATAGACTTTGACTCTTACTGCGTGAAGGAGCACCAGGCTAAAGGACGTAAAGTACTGCATGGTGATCCAAGCGATGCTGATTTTTGGGAAAAGATTGAAAAGGATCATAGTATCGAACTGGTTATGCTGGCGCTACCCAACCTCAGGGCCAACCTCGATGCACTCGATCAACTTAAAAAAATAAATTTTCCAGGCCGGATAGCCGCAACGGCAAGATTTTCTGACGAAGTAGAAAAACTAAAACAGTCGGGAGCGACTGCCGTATTTAATGTTTATACTGAAGCAGGGGTCGGCTTTGCCGACCACGTAGAAGAAAACACCTAAGCGTTCTTTTGCTCTTCAGCCATCTGTTTGTGAACTTCAGCCATATCCAGACCACTGGCCTTTTCTATCAGTTCTTCGAGTTGCGGCTTTTGCAATGCACCAGCTTCAGAATAAAGAATAACCTGTTCACGAAACATCATTAATGTTGGAATAGAACGAATTTGAAATCCTGCTGCTAATTCCTGTTCATCCTCTGTATTTACTTTTGCAAAAACAATATCCGGATACTTTTCTGACAACTCTTCATAAACGGGTAAAAAGCCCTGACACGGACCACACCATGGCGCCCAGAAATCAACAATCACGAAATCCTTATTTTCAATTGTCTCTTTAAAATTTTCTTTGTTTAGTTCAATAGTCGCCACAAGTAGCCCCGGTTTTTAGTTAATGTGATACTCATTTATAGTGATGAAAAATAATTATTCAAGGATACTTTAATATTAATATTTTGCTAAAAATTCAATATGTTAGTCGAATTCCAGTGATTTTAGTGTATAAACATAAAGGTGATTCTGTGAATTAAGCTTGTAGTGCGGCACTTGCAGGTTATTAACCGCTGAAAAATAGCTTCGCCCGGCTTTATCAAATAACTGTTCATTGGTCGTTCCGGAAAAGCCACCAAACCAGTTTCCTTCCTTATTGTAAGCTGTTTGAAAAGAATCCAGCCGATAACGTATTAATGAACCTGTAACTGGAATAACCGCATAGGCAATAAAGAACTCAGGTTTAAGTGAACGATAATAATTTCTGGCATAACCCGGCTGTTGACTATGGTTAGAATCAGGATCTGACAATTGACTCCGCAGCTCTATCAATTGATTCAAATCCTGCTTGGTTCGACGCATCACCACAACGGGTAATCCATTTTTATGCAGGAACCTTACCTCACCGGGTTCAAGGCTGGATAAATTAAATTTAATCAAATAGTTTGATTTTTTTACCTCGGATGAATCTGAATACGATGAAAACACCTGCCATACAAAAACAAGACCTAAAACTATTAGCAATAGAAAAATATTGATTATAATTCTTCGGGATAGTGGCATAAAAAAATAAACACTAAGTATTAAGCAATTTTACCTGGGCGGTTTTTTTATAGGTTAAATAGTCCTGAAGTACCTGTGCATGATCAAAGGCCAGTGTGTCAGGTAATTGGTCTAAAGTGAAAACGTTAACCGTTTTAGCATCATCTGCAGCGACGGGATGGTCTGTTGCATTGGCTACATAAATTGCAGTCGCAGTATGTCCACGAGAATCTCTGGCTGGGTCAGAGTAAATGCCAAGCAAACAGGTTAATGTTATGTCCAGACTCACCTCCTCTTTAGCTTCTCGAATAGCAGCCTGTTCAACAGATTCACCCACATCCACAAAGCCGCCTGGAATTGCCCAACCATACGGTGGATTCTTTCTCTCAATTAAGACAATGCCTGTTTGAGTATTATTATTATAAATTTCGATAATAGCGTCAGCAGCCAGCAAAGGTGTGGTTGGTCTGAAATTATTAGTTGTCATTAAAACCTCAATCACTAAGTATAAAATTTATTTTTAAAGCGAATAATTTTGCCACGTTCGCGTTTATCTGGTCGCCTGGCTGGCGCTGGCTGGGTTTGATTTTTATATTGTAGAGCCGTCATCTCACGAGCTTTTTGACTTTGTTCTGTTTCACTATATAACTGTTTTGCAATCGGTGCCGATCCACGCTTATCCGAAACCGCCTGTACTTCAACCGTAAATTTATAAATACCTTTAGTAATGATTACCTCATCTCCAATATTTACGGCTCGGGCTGGCTTTACTCTTATTCCATTGATATGGACATGCCCCCCACTGACAGCCTCACTCGCTAATTTGCGCGTTTTAAAAAAACGCGCCGCCCAAAGCCATTTATCTACGCGTACGGTCATTATCGTTTGCAATTACTTATTTATATCGTTGGTTAGTAATTTAATATGTTTCTCTATAATAACACTATAAATCATAGAGTATTTTTTCATTGATCATTACGTTATGATCGATGCTACTAAGTTCGAGCAAAGATTAGTTACGATTTTATATGCAAAAACAGCCCTTCATTCAGAAATTGTATCAAATTCTCCCCGAATCCAGCGTACTAGCCGACAAGGAAGAACTACGTCCTTATGAATGTGATGGTCTCTCGGCCTATCGTCAATTACCCTGGCTGGTTGTACTACCGGAAAGTATTTTACAGATACAGCAAATCATAAAGCTTTGCTTTAGTAATAACATTGCAGTTATTGCTCGCGGAGCCGGTACTGGCCTGTCTGGTGGCAGTTTACCACAGGAAAATTGCTTAATTCTTTCACTTGCAAAGCTAAACAAAATTTTAAATGTTGATCCCGTCAGCCGTAGCGCTCAGGTTCAGCCGGGCGTTAGAAATCTGGCAATCAGTGACGCTGCGAAAGCTTATGGACTCTACTATGCGCCCGATCCATCGTCTCAAATTGCCTGTAGTATTGGCGGCAATGTAGCTGAAAATGCCGGCGGTGTTCACTGCCTGAAATACGGTTTAACCGTTAACAATATTCTGGAAGTGAAAATCATCACCGTTGAAGGAGAGCTGGTAACCTTAGGTGGCCAGTCTCTGGACTCTGCCGGCTACGATCTGCTTGCCCTGATAACAGGCTCAGAAGGTTTATTGGGTATTATTGTCGAAATAACCGTTAAACTACTTCCGGTTCCTGAAAAAGCGCAAGTACTCCTTGCTGCATTTGATAATGTTCTGGATGCAGGTAAAACTGTCGGTGACATTATTGCTAACGGTATCATTCCCGCAGGCCTCGAGATGATGGATAACCTTGCCATTAAAGCAGCAGAAGATTTTGCTCATGCGGGTTATCCAAAAGATGCTGCTGCCATTTTGTTATGTGAACTTGATGGAACGACAATCGGTGTCGAACAGAGCATTCAAAAAGTTAAAAATATAGTTAAGCAAAATAATGCCAGCAGCCTACGCATATCCGGGAATGAACAGGAACGCGCCTTGATCTGGCAAGGACGTAAGTCGGCCTTCCCTGCTGTTGGCAGACTGGCTCCCGATTATTATTGCATGGATGGAACCATTCCCAAAAAATGCCTGCCCGACATTCTGGATAAAATAAACCAGCTATCAAACGAATATAACTTACCGGTCGCCAATGTATTTCATGCAGGAGATGGTAACCTGCATCCGTTAATTTTATACGATGCAAATATTGATGACGAACTTGAGCGCACAGAAGAATTTGGCGGAAAAATTTTACAGCTATGTGTTGAGATGGGCGGCTCGATTACTGGCGAACACGGTGTAGGTATAGAGAAAATTGATCAAATGTGTGTTCAGTTTAATTCACTCGAACTACAACAGTTTCATAAAATAAAAGCTGCCTTTGATCAGAAATCATTACTCAATCCTGGCAAAGCCGTACCGACCTTACACCGGTGCGCTGAACTGGGGGGTATGCATGTACATGATGGCAAACTACCTCATCCTGAGCTGGAGCGATTTTAATGCAACATGATATCGCACAACTTATTCAGGAGCAGGTTATCGAAGCACATCGCTCACAAAATCCTGTGGAAATAATATCCAATGGCAGTAAACATTTTTATGGTAATAGTATTCAGGCAACGCCGTTAATTGTAAGCCAACACCAGGGAGTTATAAATTACGAACCCACCGAACTGGTAATAACAGCAAGAGCAGGCACCCCATTAGACGAGATTGAAAAAGTATTAAGTGATAATGGTCAACAGCTTGCATTTGAACCCCCTCACTTCAGAGTTTTTGATACCACCCGTAATCGAAGTGCAACCCTGGGCGGCACCATAGCCTGTGGTTTCTCAGGCCCGGCACGTGCTAATGCAGGTTCGGTTCGGGATTTTCTACTTGGCTGTGAAATTATTAACGGGCTAGGTGAACAACTCAAGTTTGGTGGCCAGGTAATGAAAAACGTCGCTGGTTACGATGTGTCGAGGTTAATGTCCGGCAGCATGGGTACTCTGGGTATAATTTTAAATGCATCGCTAAAGACCCTCCCTAAACATGAACATGAAATTAGCCTGTCCTTTTCGTTATCCAGAGATCAGGCTTTTGAAAAATTAACTCAATGGAACTTAAAACCTTACCAACTCACCGCCAGCACATACCACAATGATACCTTAACAGTAAGACTCTCGGGTAATGCAGAAGCAGTTAACGCCACCCATAAGTTATTAGGCGGTGAACGTTTAGAAAACAGTCCGGAATACTGGCAATATATTAAAGAACAGCTTCATCCATTTTTTAAAACAGATAAACCACTATGGCGTATATCCAGCAAACCTCAGCTTGACATTCCATTGACCAGGTTCGATGAAAAAATTGATATGGGAACGGATAGTTTATCCGAATGGCATGGCACTTTACACTGGATAAAGACAACGGTTGCAGCCGATAATATTCGAAAAATTGCCGAAAAACTTGGTGGCCATGCCACATTATATCGTCAGGGCGTTAGCAAACAAAATACAAGCATTTTTCATCCGCTAACGACTCCCTTGTTTACGATACATAAGAATTTAAAGATGGCCTTTGACCCCAAAGATATTTTAAACAGAAATAAAATGTATGCTTTTAATTTGCATCACAAAAGTTAGTCAATTTCCACATGCAAACAAATATTATTAAAAATATTCTTAACCCTGAGTTAACGCTGGAAGCTGACAAGATTCTGCGTAGTTGTGTACACTGCGGTTTTTGCACTGCCACCTGCCCCACTTATCAACTTTTTTCAGATGAACTAGACGGACCACGAGGCAGGATATACCTTATTAAACAAATGCTCGAAGGTCAGGAAATTTCAGATAAAACAGTTACCCACCTGGATCGTTGTTTAACATGCCGTAGCTGTGAAACTACCTGCCCTTCCGGGGTACAATATTCCCGACTACTGGATATAGGTAGAACAGTAGCCGAACAAAAATTCAAACGCCCACTGTTTAACAGAATACTACGTAAAAGTCTGCTTTCATTTATGCTTAGCACTGGCTTCTTTAAGTTCAGCATACAATTACTACAGCCATTCAGTTTTATTTTCCCAAAGAAACTTAAGGCTAAAATCAAGATTCAATCAACTGACCTTAACTGGCCAGGTACTCAACACAACCGAAAAGTCATTTTATTGACTGGCTGCGCACAGGACACCTTTGCCCCTGTTATTGATAAACAGCTAGCTCACCTGTTAGACAGGTGTGGGTTCCAGGTTGAAGTCTTTAATGGTTGTTGTGGGGCATTACCACAGCATATGGCTGCAGAAGATAAAGCTACGTCAATAATGACTAACAATATCGACAGATGGAAAGCATTGTTAGATACAGAGTCTAATATTGAAGCCATTATAATGTCTTCTTCCGGCTGTGGAGTCACATTAAAAGAATACAATAAATACTTACAGTATGATAAAAACTATGCATCAGAAGCTAACAGAATTTCTGCACTGGTCAAAGATCCGGTTGAGTTACTGGAAGCCAATATTGACAAGTTGACACAATCACTAAGCAGAACATTATCCTTTCATGCGCCATGCACCTTACAACATGGACTACGGGTACACACTAAAGTTGAATCACTGTTAACCCAACTTGGCTATCAATTAAACATAATTAAAGATTCGCATTTATGCTGTGGCTCTGCGGGCAGTTACTCAATTTTTCAGCCCGACATTGCCGGTCAGTTACTAAAAAATAAAATTACATGTCTTGAGGAGAATCAACCGGATATCATAGCCAGCTCGAACATTGGATGTTTAATGCATTTAAACACAGCATCTAAACAGCCTGTTAAACACTGGATTAGCGTGGTTTTTGAAAACTTAAAAAAGAATTAATTATTTGCTGCCGCCCAGACAAGGAGGTGACAACGGAGCATTTCCATAAACATTTTGCCATTCAGTTTGTGTGTAGGTGTGCAAAGCTAACGCATGTATCTTTCCCTGTAATTCATCCTGCAGAATATTGTTGATCATTCTATGTCGGGCTAGCAAGGCTTTACCGTCGAACTCGTCAGAAACAATAATAACTTTAAAATGAGATTCCGAACCTGCCGGAACATTGTGGTTATGGCTTTCATTTTCCACATCAAGATGTAAGGCATTAATTCCATCTGCTAACTTGGATTCTATAACTGCTTGCACACTCATTAACTTAACTCTCTACTGTTTAACATTTAATTATCCTGATAAAACCGCATACCCATCATATAACCATTTCTATTATGGTAGCGGTACACGATTTCCCCGATAGCCTGTATAACATTCACTTTACCCCGACTGCCGATATTCATTGTAACTGTTAAGATCTCACCGACAGTCCCTGGCTGGTTTGAAGAAAAACATATGCCATCAAGGGAAAAATCAAAAGCATAGACAGCCTCTTTCTCACCGGAAAAGTTTTTTATACTTACAGGGCGTTCAAAAGGAATTCGACGATGCTTACGCTTTTCAGTAATCATGTTTTAACCTCCAGAATTTTATACTTTTTATAAAAACTGCCAGACTGTAATTATTAAAATATTATACTAGAAAGTCAGGAAATAAAAAGTGGCTCTATGTTGATGATAGTAAAGAAAAATATTTTAGTTTTCTTTATTAAAGTCCTGAATTAA
>Ga0316207_10002337_pt1 | contig 19753 bp, 20 predicted proteins | sample 6weekpyrite_MG_FD_204943 | JGI IMG/M metagenome (GOLD analysis project Ga0316207, IMG submission 204943) | Microbial mat bacterial communities from mineral coupon in-situ incubated in ocean water Damariscotta River, Maine, United States -... | ecosystem: Environmental > Aquatic > Marine >...
CGATGATCCGCATTGATATTTAATAAGGTAAGTGGCACGCCGATTTCATTATTCTGATTTCCTTCGGTAGAGCAGGTTGGTGCCAGCGTTGATAAAATTGAAGTCAGCATATTTTTGGTCGTCGTCTTGCCACTGCTACCCGTCATGCCAATCACTACACCGTCAAACATATCCCGGTTAACGGAAGCGATCACCCCCAGCGCTTTCTGGGTATTGTTTACGACCAAAACAGGCCGACCGATGCTCACTTCTTGCTCAACTGTACTTTCTTCCACTGCGCCTCTTTCTACAACGACAGCACAACATCCGTTCTCTACCGCTTGGGTAACAAAATTGTGGCCATCAAAATCATCGCCTCGAATCGCCACAAACAAATCACCTTTACAGAGGGTTCGCGAATCAATGGACACGGAACTAAACAGTACGCTCTCACCATAAAGCGTGGCTTCCAATGCGTTATCCGAGGCTCCTAGCGTGCCTGCCGCGAAATCGCCAAGTGACACCGCATTAATCACAGGCAACGCCTCGCTCTTCCAGATTACGCAAGCGCCATTCTTCCATGCCAAGATTCCTGCACACTTCCTCAAAGTCGCTAAAATAAGACCGTTGACCCCGCACTTCTTGCCAGGTTTCATGCCCCTTACCAACAACAACAATCAAGTCATTTTCACTTGCATCTTTCAGTGCGCGCGCGATGGCTTGCTTCCGATCGTGTATCACGTTGACTTTCGCTAAAGTCGTAAAACCTTTTAAAATATCATTGGTAATTTGCTCTGGGTCTTCAAAGCGGGCATTGTCATCTGTGATCAGCACATCATCTGCTATACTTTCAGCGATGACAGCCATTTCCGGACGTTTGCCAGAGTCACGATCTCCGCCACAACCAAACACCACACACATGCGTCCCAGGCAATGCGGCTTGAGCGCTTCTAATACGTTTTTCAAGGCATCAGGCGTATGGGCATAATCAATCACAACGGTAGGCTGCCCCGGCGCACGCAGCATTTCCATGCGCCCTTCAACGGGGAGTAATTGATTCACCAGCTTAAGGCTGGGTAATGATCGTCGCTTTGCAACGGCAACAGCGACTACCGCAAGCAAATTACTTAGATTGAATTGCCCCATCAGCCGAGAGTCTATGTTTAGTTTACCAAGAGGCGTGTTAACCTGAGCAGATATACCCGACGACAGCTCGATATCTGTTGCCATTACATCCGCGCGGGAATCGATACCATACGTCACCAGCTTGACACCATCGGATAACACCGATTTCATCTCATCAGCATACGGGTCATCATTGTTGATCACGGCAAATCGTAAGTCCGAGCGTTTGAACAACTTGCTCTTGGCTTGAAAATAACCTTGCATTGAACCATGATAATCCAGATGCTCCCGACTCAAATTTGTGTACACGGCACCTTCAAACCGAACAGCATTCACTCGACCCTGTTCAAGGCCGTGGGAGGAAACCTCCATCGCCACACACTGAACATTTTTATCACGTAAAGTTGCCAAATAACGGTGCACATCGACCACATTGGGCGTGGTGTGATCCGTGGGCCGAATCGCACGTTTGCCCAGCGCTGGAATGCCGTAGCCAAGCGTACCGATAATGCCGGTCGTCACGCCGTCACTCGTCAGGAAATCCGCAAGATAATTCGCGACGGAAGTCTTGCCGTTGGTTCCGGTGATACCGATAACACTCAGACTCTGGCTGGGTGAGTGGAAAAATCGGTCCGCAATAATACCGACCCATTGCTTTAGGTCATCTACAAATAGCTCGACGGCATCGCCGTCCTCAAAAACACTGCCATGAAAGAGCTCGCCCTCTGCAACGACCGCATTTGCCCCTCGGCGAATTGCCTCTACGATGTGTTCGGTAGAGCTTGAACGACTTCCAGACAGCGCCAGAAAAAGGTCGCCCTTTCTAACTTTCCGGCTATCCATCTGCAAACCGTGTATCCGGGTGTTCAGCGCCGCTGGAACATGGCAAATACCCACCATCAGATCGACTAAATTGGTAACATAGGGTCGATAGTCAAACATAATTATCCCTTGCTCGGCCCCTGGTTTTGATGAGAGCTGCCTTGACGAAACCAGCCGGGAGCATGAAATTCTTTTTTAGCAATATCCGTCAATACATGTGAACGCTCTTTATTCGGCTTGATATTCAACAATCGCATAGCCCCACCGGCAACCCTTGAAAAAATAGGCGCGGCTACTTCACCGCCGTAATATTCCTGTCCTGCAGGTGAATCGATCACGACTACCATGGCGATTTCAGGTCGGCCTATGGGTGCCACACCTGAAAAAATCGCTTTGTATTCATTTTGCTGATACCCCGACTTGCCTACGCGATGAACCGTGCCTGTTTTGCCTCCTACATCGTACATGGGAACCACGGCTCGCATTCCGGTTCCACCTTTTGATACAACTGCTTTCATTGCCTGGCGAAGCGAATTGGAAACCGATTTGGAGATCACATTTTCGCCGCCTTGCTCGGCGCCTCGATTGATCAGACTCAATGGGTATTTTTTACCGCCGTTACCAAAAATCATATAGGCTTGAGCCAACTGAAGTGCCGTTGCATTCAAACCATATCCGTAGGACATGGTGGCCACTTCAATCGGCTGCCAATGCAAGGGGTCAGGTAAGTGCCCGATACTTTCTCCCGGGAAACCAATACCGGTTCCCTGACCAAACCCAAGCCGGTAAAACATATCCCAAACAACATCACCCGTCAGATCCAGAGCAATTCGGCTGGTGCCAACATTGCTGGATTTGGCAATAATGCCGAGAACATCAAGTTCTCCATAATTTCGATGATCCCGAATTGATTTTCGACCCAGTCGTAAAAAACCCGGCGAGGTATCAATTCGAGTAGACAAACTGTACTTGCCTGATTCCAGTGCTGCGGACACCGTTGCCAGTTTCATAGTCGAGCCGGGCTCAAACACATCGGTAATAGCCCTATTTCTCAGATGGGCAACGTTGATATTTTGACGATTATTGGGGTTGTACGAGGGTTGATTCACCATCGCCAACACCTCACCACTATTTATATCTAAAACCACGATCGACCCTGAACGAGCATGATGCGTTTCCACGGCTGCCTTCAGTTCTCGATATGCCAGATATTGAATACGCATATCCAGAGACAGGCGAATATCCATCCCGGATGCAGCGACTTTCACCAACCCCAGATCCTTGATCACACGCTCTTTTCGATCCTTTAATACACGCTTTTTCCCTACTTCTCCGCTCAACCAATCGTCATAAGAGAGTTCAATACCCTCCTGCCCTCGCTCATCAATATCCGTAAAGCCGACGACATGAGAGGCAACCTCTCCGGCGGGATAGTAACGTTTGTATTCACGCCGGCTGTATATTCCATCCAAATTAAGCGCCAATACTTTTTGAACTTCGTGAGGTGCCATTTTTCGCTTTAGATAAATGAACCCCTTACCGCGATTTCTCTCTATCTTTCGCTTCAACCATCCGGGCTCCAGATTGAGCTTACTGGCCAGCGATATCAATTGAGCTGATGATAGATCCACCTGCCTCGGATTGGCATATACCGTCTCAACCGGCGCACTAACCGCCAAAGGTTCTCCATGGCGATCAGTGATGACGCCACGATGCGCATCCAGTAACTCGAAGCGGATGGTACGGGCATCTCCCTGATCCGCCAAAAACGCTTGTTCAAAAACGTGCAGATCAACCGCCCGATAAATCAAAGCTAACGCGGATAACAACAAAAAAACCAGCAAAAACCAGAATCGCCAGACCATATTTGTCATATTATTGTTTTCACTGTTTTTTTCAGGCATGCGCATTCAGGGTTATCTCAGTATATCAACTCAATTTGTTGCGTTTCAGGCATTACCATCCCCAACTGTTCACTCGCAACCGATTCAATTCTGTTTGATGAACTCCACGCACTCTGCTCCAGCAACAGCTGCGCCCACTCCAGTTGCAATTGATCATTTCTTTCAATCAAAACGGCTTGCTCTGAAAATAACTGACGGCTCAAATGTGACGAATAAACAACACCTATCGCAGATAGAAGCACTAACACCAACATCATTCCCGTGATCACAATCCCTTTTAACGACACGTGGCCTGCAATCAACTCAAGAAAACCTGAAACTTTGTTCATTAACACTAACGGAGGGCGCCGTGACAAGCTCATGCCTGCCCCTCTTCTACTCTCACGAATCAACCTAAGCATGGGATTAGTCATCAGAAATTCTCTCCAACACTCTCATTACTGCACTGCGGGACCGAACATTTCGCTCAATTTCTTCCTTACTTGGCTTCACTTTCTTACTAAATACCCTGAAATTCCGGATAATATCTTTATCAAGGACAGGCACTCCGGCTGGCGGAACGTTCCCTTTGGCCTTTTCACGCATAAAACGCTTCACGATACGATCCTCCAAGGAGTGAAAACTAATTACGACCAGTCGCCCACCGACAGCTAAACTCGCTGTGGCAGCATCCAAAAATCGCTGCAAGTCCTCCAGTTCATCGTTTATCTTTATCCGAATTGCCTGAAACGCTCGTGTTGCAGGATGTTTATTTTTTTCCCAGGCCGGGTTTGCCTCGGAAACAACTTTCGCTAGCTGTAACGTTCCAGTAATGGGCCGTTCGAGTCGCTCCATCACGATGGCTCTGGCAATACGCTTTGCAAACTTCTCTTCACCGTACTCTTTTAGCACCAAGGCAATCTCAGATTCAGATGCTGACGCCAACCAACTCTCGGCACTCATACCCGCTTGAGTATTCATCCTCATATCTAGCGGTCCATCACTTAAAAAACTAAAACCCCTACTTGGGCTATCCAGCTGTGGTGACGAAACACCCAAATCAGCTAACACGCCATTCACACGCTGAAACCCGCTCTTTCCTAAATACGCACGAATATTCGAAAAAGAACCATGGTAGATCGCAAATCGCTCGTCACCCTGAAAAAGTTTTTCGGCAGCTGCAACGGCAATTGGATCTTTATCAATTGCCAGCAAACTTGCTTTACCGCCCAAAACTTTCATTATTTCCTGGCTATGACCCCCTCTGCCAAACGTTGCATCGATATAACAGCCTGAGGTATTCGTAATCAGCGCCTCAACTGCCTCACACAGCAACACCGTTTCATGAGAATTGAAGTCGCCAGAACCCATTACAAAGAGAGGCTTTTCATTTCTTCAGGTACATCCTCATCCAAATCTGCGTCATCTAACCAATCAAACCAGCTCTGCTCACTCCAGAGCTCAAATTTTTTCCCTTGCCCAACTAGCATTAGTTTTTTCTCAAGCCCCGCATACCCTCTTAATGTTGGTGGAACCAATATCCGCCCATTGCTATCCATTTCCAATGGCGTGGCATACCCGATAAGCAAGCGCTGCGCTCGGCGAGCAGTTTTGTTAAAGCTGGGTAAATTTTCTATTTTGGGGAGTATTTCAAGCCATTGACTCTCGGGGTATACCGACAGACACCTTTCCTCAGTATGTGCTGTCACAACAATACGATCATTGGAAAACGCCGCCAGCGATTCCCGAATTTTTGTCGGAATCGCCATGCGCCCTTTCGCATCCATATTGATTGCATGACTACCAAGAAACATTTTCGAGTCAAATCCTCGCTAAAAACATAAGAAAAAACCAATTTTTCCCACTTACCACTACTTTTCCCCACTATAGAAATTAGCAGACCACAAATCAAGCAAATTGCCGCATCAATATCGAAGCAAAGCGAGGCAAACACGCTGACTAACGGACTAAAAGAAGGATTTTTAGGAGGTTTTTCTTTGCAAGAAGAGAAGTTACGGCGAAGTCTTAATAAAACACTTTAAGAGTAAGATTTTTTTATTATTAGAAATATATACTTGAAACAAAAGTATCGGTGAGAATTTGGCGAGCTTGCCGATAAGCCGGGTTCTGTCTTGGGCAATCATTCATCTAGGTCACGCGTCACCGCGCAACTCAAGCGACCTACCCGAATCTAACGCGAGCCACGCTAGTAGATTCCTATTTGGTCTTGCTCCGAGCGGGGTTTACCATCGCCATGATCTGTTACCAGTCATGCGGTGCGCTCTTACCGCACCTTTTCACCCTTACCGTCCGATCACTTCTCAGTGACTGGCTTAGGCGGTTCACTTTCTGCTGCACTTTCCGTAGGCTCTCGCCCCCCAGGTGTTACCTGGCGCTATGCTCTGTGGAGCCCGGACTTTCCTCTCCACGCAATATACAAAATTACGCGCAGCGATTGCCTGGCAAGCTCAGAGGCTACAATAGTATGGAAAAAAATTATTATCAAGGGGAAACCAACAACGCTCGTCATAACTCGCGACAAATCAACATCAAAACAGCTAGTCTCGAATAGCCGAAATACTAACATTACTAAAACTACGCAAATCGGAAATATAACCACTGCCTATTGAAGACTCATCATTGAAAGGATTTGCATTGATGGTAGCTGCACGCTCTACGTATCGCGCGACCTCATAAGTTACACTATCAACACGCTGCTCTATTATATTCACAGTCTGCTCAATACGCCCCAGCTGATAAACAGTCGCGTCATCTTCATCTTCTTCTGGAGCAAAAACAACTTCTTCAATGACTTCCTGAGGAACTATAGTTTGCGGAACGACGAAGCCGGGATCATCAAACGTTGAAGGGGGCAATACATCCACATACCCAATTTCGATGTTGGCATCATCCTCTTCTCGCTGACGCAAGTTTTCAACCCAAGAATCCACCTCTATTGTTAGTGAAAATTCCAAATCGTTTGTAAGCTCGTCAGTTTGAGCTCCGACTAGACTTTCCTCAACCTCAAACGGTAACGCCTCATACCCGTCATCCGTCAAGCCCGCCGCTGATGAACCAGCAACACTCACAAGCTCTTCTGCAGAATTAGCAGACACTGCAGACACCGAACCCATCGCGCCCTCAGACAGCAATTCAAACGCTAAAACACCGCTACCCTGCGCTGACAATAAAAAAACAGCGAGTAATCGAAATACTGCTCTTTGAAATAACATATCCATAGCCATTCCGTAAACTTTTGTTAATTATCGTCTACATTCTGCACCAACGCCCATCAAACCGCAACCATATTCCGCAGATTAATGCAAGCCTCCGTTCATTACCCATAAACAATTCAAATACATCAATACCATTCCACTTAAACACCCTACCTAACGCTTCAGCTCAAGCGCAAGCTGATAGATCTCTTTTTTGGTCCCTCCAAGTATATCGACAACGATTGCACTTGCCTTTTTGGGCGGCAAATCCGGCAGTAATTTCATTAGCAATCTCCGCTTCTGCTCAAGTGAGAACTCACTTTCCGAAGCAACACTTCCATGCAAAACCAGCACAAACTCGCCCCGCTGCTGATCAGGGTCTGCACGCATCCAATCAAGCAAACCCAAAATCACATCGCGACGCACTGTCTCAAATCGCTTGGTCAACTCTCTAGCAAGAGCCAGCTGGCGCTCACCATAAACGTCTAGCATCATTTCCAAGGTATTCAAAATACGATGAGGAGATTCATAAAACACAACTGCTTTTTTTTCGTTCAAATATGACTGCAGCACTTCGCGCTTTGCTTTTTGCTTGGCCGGAAGAAAGCCCTCAAAAATAAAACGACCACAGGGAATTCCGCAAACACTCAGACCCGCAATTAGCGCCGATGGCCCAGGAACTGGCACAACCCTCACACCTTGAGTTCGCGCAAGATCAACTAACACATGACCCGGATCCGAAATTAGAGGCGTACCCGCATCCGAAACCAGCGCAAGCGACCCGCCGTCAATTATTTTTTGCAACAAATCAGCAGCTTTTGCAGACTCATTATGCTCATGCAACGAAATCATACGCGTTGTCACGCCACAGTGATCCAATAACTTTCGCGTATGTCGAGTATCTTCCGCCGCAATAAAATCGACCCCCTTTAAAACATCTATCGCTCTAGACGAAATATCAGCTAAATTTCCAATTGGCGTCGCCACTACATAAATCGCACTTTCCAAGGGGTATAACCTCACTATAAAATGACCAGACTCACTAGCCCGAAAATCCATAACTTAAGAACATTATGAATCTTCGAGCATAATAGACATGAAAACACACAGGTATCGATGAACGCTTTCCCTCTCGCAATGCTTCTCGTTGTTTTGACTCTGACCCAGGGCTGCAGCACCTCGGCCATCTATCATAAGGATATGGCAGGCGCAGCGAATACGGCATTTGATCACGCAGATACGCCTGAGCAGCTCATCGCCAGGGCTAACGCTACCAATGATCGCTACACCAAGGCGACATTATATCTAGATGCCGCAACACTTTACTGGCATAACAATCTTTTTGCACAAACAAGCGCCGCACTTCAATCCGTAGAAGCTGAATTCCTGACCCATGAAACTCTGCAACTTTACCTGCTACTGAATCTAAGGCTCGGCCTAGCTGAGGAAAATACCACAAGACTTGAAAGCACGCTTCCACTTTTGGTGAGCAACCCGCTCTATCAAGCGCGTATTGAGGATCAAGTCAAATTTGTTGAACTGATTGCAAATGCTTACCGGATGACCGGGCGCCACATTAGCACGGCCATTATTTTAGCGGAGAATACCGGGCTATTCTCCGCTGAACGACAACGCGATGCGTATGAAGCTATTTGGATTGAGCTCCAAAATGCCGACATTAACGAACTCGCACAGGCCCATTACAATTACTCTGGCGATAACTATGACGCGCAAGGATGGCTCGCTCTTGCCCTGACCATCAGGCAGAATCAAATCAGCCTGGAAAAGCAATACGCTGCATTAAAATCATGGAATGACGCTTGGCCCGCTCACCCCGCCACCAGTCAACCGCCCCGCGAGTTAGAGATCTTATCGCGACTACCGACTTCTCGCCCAAACAGAATCACATTGGCTTTACCTCTAAGCGGCCCTCTGTCAGAAGTCGGGACTGCGATTCGTGACGGTTTCATGGCGAGCTACTATAACGCCAACCTTGACGCCAACTTAACGCCAAATGCCACCAGACTGAAACCTCTTCCGTTTTCAGAAGACGACCTGACAATCCATTTCTTCAACACCCATGAAAATAACATCGAGCGGCTCTACGATGATTTTCAATCACAAAACGCTTTGATTATTGGACCGCTAGACAAACAGTCTCTAAAAAAATTAGCGACATACGATGAACTAAACACCCAGACCTTAGCGCTCAATTACCTGGAGGAACCTGGCCGACAGATCAACAACCTATTTCAATTCGGCCTTGCGCCTGAAGCTGAAACCAGACAAATAGTGAAGCGAATCGTTCAAAAAAAACTGAGCAAAATTGCGGTTATTGCACCTGAAAGTAACTGGGGATTTAGGATTCATGACGCATTCTACTCAGCACTTTCAGCTGAACAGGGAACACTCATTGAAAGCGCCTTTTATAGTGACCAGGCATCGCTGTCGAACACAGTTGCAAAATTGCTGGCAACCAACGACAGCAAAAAGCGCGCTCGCAAGGTTCGATCAATTTCAGGCCTAAAACTTGAATTCCTGCCACGAAGAAGACAGGACGTTGACGCCATTTTCATGATTGCACAGGCAGAAACAGCTCGGCAACTCAACCCGCTTTTTGCTTTTCACTACGCAAAAAACATTCCCGTTTTCGCAACATCACAAATACACTCTCCTCGTTCCGGCGTAAGGGAGCACGATCTTAGCCTAATTGAATTTGTTGAAATGCCTTGGATGCTAAGCCTGGCAAACAATATCAAGAATAAACTACATGAACTCATTCCCGAATCATCACAAAAATACAACCGGTTTTATGCGCTTGGCGCCGATGCTTTTAAGCTCGCTCCAAGACTACAGTTACTCAAAGAGATAAAAGGCAGCCAAATGGAAGGTCAAACCGGAGTGCTATCGATAAACGAAGATGGAACGATAAATAGGGATATGCAGTGGGCAAGATTCAAAAACGGAAACGCCATCGCCATTCAGGATTGAAAACAGATGCTAAGCAAGGGACTCGCTTACGAAAAAATTGCACGAAAATATTTAGAACAAGCCGGGCTCACACCGATAGAGGATAACTTTCGATCGCGTTTTGGCGAGATTGATCTTATTATGTTTGACCGAAATACCTTGGTGTTTGTTGAAGTCAAGTACAGAAAATGCGCTTCGCATGGATCAGCATCGGAAAGCGTCACACGTTCAAAACAGAAAAAAATAATTAAATGTGCTGAAATTTACTTAGGTCGAAAAAATTTATGGCACCTGGACTCCCGATTCGATGTGGTCGCCATTACCTCGCCATCCGGTTTTCTCAGCAAGCATCAAATTCAATGGCACAAAGCCGCTTTTTATTGAACAAATAGAGAACAAAATGCCTAAGCTATCCCCTATTTCAAACTATCTATGCGACGCCGTTGATTGCGCTGCTGCGCACATAGGGCAAATCGCACCTGCCGTTAGCTCAGCCTGCGACCTTATTACTAAAACATTATTGAGCGACCGAAAACTTATTATTTGCGGAAATGGTTATTCTGCGCCTATGGCCAGTTTATTGACAACATGCCTTATGCACCAGCAAGAATTCGAGCGACCCAGTCTGCCTGCAATTAACATTTCAATTGACTCAACGACCATCTCGGCAATTGCCAAAGATGGCAATTATCACAATGTTTATTCAAAACAGATTAGAGCCATGGCCATTAAGGGAGACGTCTTGGTCGCGCTATCCATTGACGGAAATTGCAGTAATATCGTTCAGGCGATCCAGACTGCTCACGAAAAAGGCGTGCAAGTGGTAACGATCGTCGGCTATGAAGATGGTAAGCTATCCGCTGTAATGCAAGGCGGCGATATTGAAGTTCAGCTTTTTTCTGGGTCAGTGGCGCGAGCAATGGAAGCTCAGCTACTCACCGTCAATGCATTGTGTCATCAAATTGAAAGTCAGCTGTTTAGCGCCCCGCATTAATCACGATAGCGTTATTTATAACCGCTCAATACCTTGCAAGGTCTATTTAACAATTTTTAGAGACGGCTTATGCATTAAATGTGGCGCATTATTCTTTTTACAGTCATTTGGATCATCAGGCGTTGGTGGCTCAGGTGCACCAGGCTCAGCACCAAACACCATGCCCTGCCCGTTCTCCTTAGCGTAAATCGCCATCACCGCTATAACAGGCACATAGACTTGCATTGGCACACCGCCAAAGCGTGCTCTGAATTCAATGGCGTCGCTTTCTACCAGTAAATCATTTACTGCACCCGGGCTCACATTCAGAATAATCTGGCCATTGGTAACATAGTCTTCAGGAACTCTCACCCCGACTACCCCGGCATCAACAACAATATAAGGGGTCATGTCATTATCGAGTATCCAATCATTTAGCGCTCGAACAAGATAAGGTCTGCTTGGCGTCATGCCAACCCCCCAAATAATAAACCTGCGTTGAAATTGCCAAGCACAGCCTAGCTCCTCATTTCAGACTCGACTTCAGACAAGCTCGCCTTAAACGACTCTCGCGCAAACATTCGCTCCATATACTTCAAAATAGGCTTTGCCTGGGCTTCATTCAGCTCAATACCCAGTACCGGAAGACGCCAAAGCAAGGCAGAAACACAGCAGTCAACGATAGTAAACTCATCGCTCATAAAATAAGGCTTTTCTGCAAAAACCGGGCTGGTCGAAATCAGGCTTTCTTTCAACTCTTTTCGATAAGCATCCACCTGCTCAGAGTCAGTCCCTTCAAGAATAGCATCAGCAAGTCGACTCCAGTCTTTTTTAATACGGTACATCATCAGCCTGCTCTGAGCTCTTGCAACGGGGTACACCGGCAATAACGGAGGATGTGGGAAACGCTCATCAAGATATTCCATCATAATATCTGATTCATATAGTACAAGATCTCTATCAACCAGCGTCGGAAGGTCATTATAAGGATTATGATCTGAGAGCTCGGCTGGCCGGTTATCCGAATCAACATCGATAATATCAACGGCAACGCCCTTTTCAGCCAACACAATTCTGACTCGATGACTATAATGACTTTGCCCATCAGAAAAGAACGTCATTGACGACCGTTTGGTCACAACACCCATATACTTACCTCATCTAAGAATAGATTACCCTAGTGGCTGGAATGCTTATCGCCCCATCCTGAATTCAGCCGGGGATTATACACGATTTAACGCATGGTAAAGCAAAAACCAGACCTCAAAAGGGTCTAATTTATGCGCGCTCGCTACATACTTATACCCAGAGAACAAAAAAGGCTATTGATTTCACCTATCAACAGCCTTTCTCGCGCATTCAAAAAATGCCTAATGAATTCCGCGCCAATATTCTTTGTTTAGAAAATACACGAAAACAAACAGGAATGCCAAAAAGATCAATACCATGCGACCCAAATCCAGACTTTCTGCTCGTGAAGGTTCACCGATATATTCCAGGAAGTTGACCAGATCGTAAATAGCTTCATCATACTCACGGGGAGAAAGCGTCCCTTCAATACTATATTCTGCACAAGCACTCGCGCCCGCATTACCAGCTTGTGGCGCCTCTGCTTTCTCGACGCCAAAAACAGGTGGTTTCGCACACACACCTTGCAAACCCGCTAACACATGCGGCATACCGACATCTTTGAAAATGACATTATTGACGCCGTACGGCTTTTTCGCATCTGCATAAAAGCCTCGTAAATAATTATACAGCCAGTCAGGGCCTCGCAAACGCGCTGACAACGTTAAATCTGGTGGCGGATTTCCAAACCAAACTTTTGCTTGATCACTAGGCATAGAGATATTCATCAACTGGCCAATTTTAGCATCGCCGAAAACCAGCTCTTCCATAAAAACGTCATGCGGAATACCCAAGTCATCAGCGGTACGCTCATATCGCGCATATTTCAAAGAGTGACAGCCAAAACAGTAGTCAGAATAGAGCGCAAGACCTCTTTGCAATGACGCTTTGTCGTTGATATCTGGTTCTATGTGATCCATTGCCGGAGCATTGCCGACAGATGCAGCCACAGCAAAGGAAAGCAAAGAAAAGAAAACAGCTACAAATAGTTTTTTCATTATCCTGTCACCCTCTCTGGAACCGGCTTGGTCTTATCGAATCGACTATACCAAGGCATCAAAATAAAAAATCCAAAATAGACAAAGGTGAGAATTTGCGCCCACATTGTCCGCTCAGCTGTCGTCGGTACCGCACCGAGATAGCCCAACACTACAAAGGAAATAGCGAGCAACGCCAAGGCCAATTTGCTAATCCAGCCTTTATAACGAATGGATTTGACCGGACTTCTGTCCAGCCAGGGCAGCACAAACAAAATAGCGATCGCCGCTCCCATGACCATCACTCCCCAGAACTTGGCTGGTAGCCCAAACATGCTAATCGTCACCGCTCGCAACATCGCATAAAATGGCGTGAAGTACCAAACCGGCGCGATATGATCGGGCGTTTTAAGCGGATTAGCCGGTTCGAAATTGGGTTTTTCCAAAAAGTACCCCCCCATTTCTGGAAAGAAGAACACCACCCCACAAAATACGAACAAGAATATAACGACTGCGACCAAATCATGGACTGTGTAATAAGGGTGAAACGGGATGCCATCTTTCGGGATGCCATTTTTGTCTTTGTTTTTCTTGATTTCGATTCCATCAGGATTATTAGAGCCCACGTGATGCAAGGCCAGTATATGCATCACCACCAAGGCGATAATCACAATGGGCAGAGCCACTACATGCAAGGCAAAAAACCGGTTCAGCGTAATACCTGAGATCAGGTAATCACCCCGAATCCAAAGTGATAAATCATCCCCAATGACTGGAATCGCGCCAAACAAATTGACAATAACCTGCGCTCCCCAGTAAGACATCTGCCCCCAAGGCAGCAAATACCCCATAAATGCCTCTGCCATCAAACACAAGTAGATGGTCATACCAAAAATCCAAAGCAACTCTCTTGGCTTTCGATACGAGCCATACATCAGGCCACGAAACATGTGAAGATAGACCACAACAAAGAAGGCCGATGCACCTGTTGAATGCAAATAACGAAGTAACCAGCCATATTCAACATCACGCATAATGTACTCAACGGAGGCAAAAGCACCTTCCGCTGTTGGGGTATAGCTCATAGTAAGCCAGATACCCGTCAGTAGCTGATTCGCTAATACCAAAAAAGACAAGGACCCAAAAAAATACCATATGTTCAGATTTTTGGGAGCGTAGTACTTACTCATATGGTTTTCGAACGCATCAATAATTGGTAAGCGCTCGTCTATCCAGTTGATTAGTTTTTGCATTACGCAGTCTCCTGGTCTACACCGACGATAATGGTATTATCATCCAGGTATTTATAGGGGGGAACTTCAAGGTTAGTCGGCGCCGGGACGTTTTTATATACACGACCGGACAAGTCAAACTTGGAACCATGACAAGGGCAGAAAAAACCACCTACCCAATTTTCATCGAATTCCTGGGGCTTAATCTCTGGAATAAACTGAGGAGAACAGCCCAAATGCGTACAGATACCAACCACCACCACAAACTCGGGCCGTATCGCACGAAATACGCCGGTCACGTATTCGGGCTGCTGGGGCTCAACAGATTCCGGATCCGCTAGTCGATCCGCAATTTTTTCCAGGTTATCCATCATTTCCTGAGTTCTGCGCAACACCCACACGGGCTTACCTCGCCACTCTACAGTCATGCGCTGCCCCGGCCGGAGCTTACCGATATTTGCCTTAACCGGCGCACCTGCGGCTTTTGCTTTTGCGCTTGGATTCCATGATGCGACAAACGGCACAGCCGCCCCAATCGCACCCACTCCTCCGACAACCGAAGTAGCACCGACCAAAAATCGACGTCGGCCTACATTTACGTCGCCATCACTCATACGAGCCCCCATATTGAATTAACAGCAGAATCCGCTGTTAGTTATATAATTCATGTCGCAGTCAAAGTCGCTCAATCTACTTCAAATGTAATAAAGCCTGGTTATTTTCCGTCATTATTATTGAAATCCGAGGCGGACATTCGGCCTTGTTTGAAGGCCACAGATAGTAGTTAAAATACCCAAACGCTTCAACCGTTTTTAATGACTTCTGCCTGAAACGAAAACAGAACAACATCGATATAAAAAAAAACGCCTGACAGCTTTTGCCGACAGGCGTCTTATATCTACAAAAAACTATCGCTTGGAGAACTGAGGCTTCTTACGTGCTTTACGTAGCCCGACCTTCTTACGCTCAACTTCACGCGCATCCCGAGTTACCCAACCGGCTTTTCTCAGAGAACCACGAAGTGTTTCATCATATTCCATCAATGCGCGCGTAATGCCATGACGAATTGCACCCGCCTGGCCGGTTGTGCCACCACCTTTGACCGTCACCTTGACATCGAACTTATCGATCATTTCAACCAGCTCAAGTGGCTGCCGAACGACCATTTGAGCCGTCTTACGGCCAAAAAACTCATCCAAAGGTTTGCCATTAACGACAATCTGACCACTGCCTGACTTTAGAAATACTCTTGCCGCAGAAGTTTTACGACGACCTGTACCATAATTGTATGTAATTGACATAATCGCCTTCCGTTATAATTCCAAAACTTGCGGTTGCTGAGCTGTATGAGGATGAGCATCACCCGCATACACTTTCAACTTTTTAAACATTTCCCTGCCCAGCGGCCCTCTGGGAAGCATTCCTTTCACTGCACCCTGAATAACTCGCTCGGGGGCCTTGTCAATCAGCTTCTCAAATGAAATTGACTTCAGTCCACCGATGTAACCAGTATGCTTGTGATATATTTTGTTACTTGCTTTCTTTCCTGTAACCGCCACTTTCTCAGCGTTTACGACTACGATGTAATCACCGGTATCAACATGAGGAGTGTATTCTGGCTTATGCTTACCCCTCAATCTGCTCGCGATCTCAGTCGACAAGCGACCCAGTGTTTTGCCTGTCGCGTCGACGACATACCAGTCACGCCTAACGGTTTCTGGTTTTGCACTTAACGTTTTCATCTAACCCGCCTATTAAAGCTCTATAAGAGCACACGTAACCCAAAAATAACCGGCAAACCTGCTGGATACCATTGAGCGTTTCAAGATTCATCATTAAGGTCTGGCTCACGAGACGGGGCTGTACTCAAAAGACACACCAATAATTCAAGGGCGCGAAGTATAATATAAAGCCAAGCCAATTATCTAGCCCAGCATTGATAATTTTCCTAAAAATTTTGAGATCACTGGCTTACAAACCCTGGTCACAGAATAAACGCTGTGAATTCTCCCACAAGGTGGCGGCCAAGTGGTCTGGCGTTTCGGTTCGTATTTCACAAAGCGAGTCAAACACACGTAACACATTGAGTGGCGTAGCACCTCCTTTTGCCTGCCCACACACAGGCATATCTGGCGAATCTGTTTCCAATACCAGCGATGCCAACGGCAATTGACTGATCGCATTACGCGTCTTCGATGCACGAGGCCAGGTAATAACGCTTCCTACGCCGATCACCAGCCCGACAGATATCAAGGATTCGGCCTCCTCAAGACTTCCGGAAAAAGCATGCACCACGCCTCCCGGCAATCGATAAGACTTGAGTGCCCTTACAATCTGGCTATGCTTTTTTCGGGAATGAATAATAACCGGGCGCTGAAACTGCTGAGCAATCCCAAGCTGCTGCTCGAAGAAAAAAATCTGCCTGTCGATATCACCTATCGTTGCATCCAGGCCAATCTCACCGACAGCACAGACCTCTGACCCCAAACGGGCCAGCGAAGATGCCAAATCATCAAGATGTGACGCTTCATGATCAGAAACAAAATAAGGATGCAAGCCCAGCGCCGGCCGCACCGTGCCAAACTCCCTCGCAAGCTCCAAAATTGCGCCCCAGCCACTTCTTTTGACGCCGGGCACGACAATCAACTCAATTGACGAAGCCTGGCATTCGCTCAACAGACGAGACCTCAATTGATCAAATTGCGAAAAATCCAAATGACAATGCGTATCGGCAAGTTGCATCTAATTCCTCACGCCCGGTATCTATCTTCTTGTCTGATAAACCTTAGTGCTCTCGTGTTTTATGGAACAACACCTCAGGATAACGCTCCTGAGACAACTGCAAATTCACCATCGTTGGCGCGATATAGGTTAGATTGTCGCCACCGTCTAGCGCTAGATTGTCAAAACACTTCTTGCGAAATGTTTCTAGCTTAATCGGATCTTCCGATGTCACCCATCGCGCGGTAGCAACACTGATGGGCTCATAAACCGCCTCAACTTTATATTCCGCTTTAAGCCGGTGAACCACAACATCGAACTGCAGCACACCAACCGCACCCACAATCAAGTCATTCGACTTTAATGGCCGAAACACCTGCACAGCACCTTCCTCAGATAGCTGTATCAGGCCCTTATTCAACTGCTTGGCTTTTAAAGGGTCCTTAAGCCGTATCCTTCGAAATAACTCCGGTGCAAAATTCGGAATCCCGGAGAAATGAATCATCTCGCCCTCGGTAAAGGTATCACCGATCTGAATCGTGCCATGATTGTGCAAGCCGACAATATCGCCTGCAAACGCTTTATCCGCCTGAGCTCGATCGCCAGCCATAAAAGTAACCGCATCCGAGATACGAACATCTTTTGACAAGCGAACATGCTTAAGCTTCATGCCCTTTTGATACTCACCAGAGCAAATCCGCATAAACGCAATCCGGTCGCGATGCAAAGGGTCCATATTGGCCTGTATTTTAAAGATAAAGCCCGTAAATTTACTTTCTTGTGCCTTCACTTCTCGAGCACTACTTATACGAGGCTGAGGTGGCGGCGCCCATTCTGTTAGCCCATCAAGCATGTGATCAACACCAAAATTACCCAGCGCTGTACCAAAAAAGACTGGCGTCAGCTCTCCTGCCAAAAACAGATCCAGATCAAATTCATGAGAAGCACCTCTAACAAGTTCAACTTCGTCCCTTAAATCTTGAGCATACGAACCGAGGATAGCATCCAGATCTGAACTATCTATGCCTTTGATGACTCTTGAGTCTTGGATGGCGTGACCCTGACCAGACTGGTACAAAATAACTTCATCACGATACAGGTGATAAACACCTTTAAACTCCTTCCCCATACCGATTGGCCAGGTAATTGGCGCACAGGCGATTTTTAATACTGCTTCAACCTCATCCATCAATTCAACGGGGTCGCGTGTATCCCGGTCAAGCTTATTCATAAATGTGACAATAGGCGTATCACGAAGGCGCGTCACTTCCATCAATTTAATGGTTCGATTTTCGACACCTTTTGCCGAGTCAATCACCATCAAGCACGAGTCAACGGCGGTCAGCGTGCGATAGGTATCCTCAGAAAAATCTTCGTGCCCAGGCGTATCAAGCAAGTTGACCAATTTATCATTGTAAGGAAATTGCATGACCGAGGTCGTCACTGAAATTCCACGTTCCTTTTCCATCTCCATCCAGTCAGATTTTGCATGCTGCCCACTTTTCTTACCCTTAACGGTTCCTGCCCGCTGAATCGCGGCTCCAAACAATAATACCTTTTCCGTGATGGTCGTTTTACCTGCGTCGGGGTGAGAGATGATAGCAAACGTGCGTCGCTTGTTGATTTCATTGACAAAATTGCTATCTACCATACCCTTAAAACCTTTATTTACACCTAAATTTACACCCATTTAAAAAGCCACTTTTTATGCGTTAAAAAGTGAACCTCGGTATCTATTAATCAGATACCTATTTCAAGCTCCGACGAATTCTAATAAGGCACTAATATCGTGCCTGTCGGCTGCTCTAAGCGCTGCAATATACTGATTGCGTCGCTCATTCATGGCTTCCAGCCTGTAACCACCAGCCCAATCAATGGCTGGCTCGTTCAATAGTTTAGTTAGTACAGCATCCGCCATGATCCGTGCATGTCTTCCGTTACCATTTGGAAACGGGTGGATAAATACCAGCTTATGATGGAACCTAGCCGCCAGCTCTTTTGGCGAGTAAGTATCATACTCAACCCAATATTTAGCATCATCCAATAGTTGTCGCAATTGAATGGCAACCTGTATCGGATCAACTCCGATATTCTTTTCAGTACGGCGGAATGTACCTGCCCATTTCCAGACACTGCCAAATAAACGCTTATGCAGTTCTAAAACAAAAGCCTCTGACAACACATCAGGACTCTTCTGTTTGTTCAGCCATTTCAGGCCTTCGGTAATGCAAGCTTGCTCAAGCTGGTCTAACTCCCCTCTGGTAGTAACATGCTTGAATTTCAGACCATCCAGCTCATCAGGATCAAGCGGTGTCGCACCATCTGGGTAATCGACTAAATTTGAGTAATCATCCGTCATTCATCATTCCAAAAATCTGATGGCATCTTATCCATTATCTGCGTAGCAATGCGTTCAATTTCAAATTCTAACTGCTCTTTACTCAATGACTGCGCCTCTAGTGCCATGTGAGTGGATGCAGTCTTCACCTGAGCACGCGCCTTTTCCATGGCACGCTCTTTAATCACATCTTCAACGTTTTGCTTTGGTACAATCGCGTACACAAACTTGCAATCCATCGCCTCCGCCATGGTTTGCATGGTTTTCATAGTGACACTGCCATGTGGCTCATCCTGCTCGGCCTTAGATACTCTGGCCTTGGTAACTCCAAGTTTTTTTGCCAGTTGCGTACCAGTCATACCAAACGCTGTTCTTACAGTACGGAGCCAT
>Ga0316207_10002338_pt1 | contig 19739 bp, 17 predicted proteins | sample 6weekpyrite_MG_FD_204943 | JGI IMG/M metagenome (GOLD analysis project Ga0316207, IMG submission 204943) | Microbial mat bacterial communities from mineral coupon in-situ incubated in ocean water Damariscotta River, Maine, United States -... | ecosystem: Environmental > Aquatic > Marine >...
ACCCCGACAAACGTAAAAACTGGATCGAAACAAAAAACATGCAAGTGCTTTCACTTCAATCACCGCAGTATCCTGAAACAACTATTGATATTTTTGTTTCAGAACCTTTCGATTTTGACAAAGAATATAAAGAAGCAACAGTAGCTGACCTATCACCCGAAATCAGCTTCATGCTTGTTAATATACCAGCACTAATTAAAATGAAAAAAAATACGGGAAGAGCAAAAGATCTGGATGATATTGAACACCTTAAAATAATACTGGAAGATAACAGTGACCAGTAAAATTGAACAAAACTGGGAAAATGCAACCTGGGCTGGAAGCCGCCGGGCAATGATCAGGCAGTCACTAAAATTAACAGTACGTGAACGCCTGCAGGCACTAGAAGAACTTAATAGAACAAGCCAGAAACTGGCTTCAATAAAAACGAGGACGAATCAACAAAAACCCGACAGCTGAATTAAGCTTATGACTTATGACTTATGACTTATGACTTATGACTTATGACTTATGACTTATGACTTCTTCATTCGATTCCTGTCCATAAATACCAGCCATAAAAACAGCCAAGTAAAAAGCAAAGAAATTCACCGAACGAGAACGATAAAGAAGAGGCTCAGACAAACCAAAAGCCATATACGCAACAATTAATACCAGGCCTGCGAGTGCTAAACGATGAACGTCTGTAGATTCACTCTGCTTAATATACTTAATAAATAATCTAGCTGGAACCAGAAATAACAGCATTAAAACCAGAAAACCCAACAAACCACCACTGACAAGTGCTGAAAAATATTCACTATGGGGGTGACTCAATGAAGCTGCTGACCTATTTCGCAAACCCTGATTCACCTGCAACTGAGCCTGTGCCCGATAATGCTCCCAGCCCACTCCCATTAGAGGATGATCAAGAAATATCTTCCAGGATGCCTGCCACATCTCCAGACGCACACCAACAGAAGTGCCTCGTTTGGCTGATGTAATATCACTATCCACATATTCTTGTAAATTGGTAATTGTTCTATCTATATGGAAGCTGACTTTTGTTTGTGGAATTGCGTAAATCCCCCCCATAAAAATAATAATTACCGCAGCAATTACCGCTTTTTTTCTAAAAGAAAAACGAGATTGCAGATACCAGAAAAAAACAAGGGCAATAAAAGGCACGGCCACCCAGCCGCCCCTTGCGACTGAAAGCACACTTGCAACGATTCCACATAACAACGCTATTAGTGGGAAAATCACCTGCCAGTTTGCCCGACGCTTAAACCAGCCAAAACCTGCCATTGACATACAACCCATGACCAAAGACAGATCTCCAAAAATTATTGGATGGGTAAGGCTCCGTGCCCGGGGTAAATTTAAAATAGACACTTCATAAAATGCAACCATTGCAGCTACGATAGAACCCAAAACCAGCCCAAACCATACGTAAAATAATTTAATTCCAGAATGACGAAAATAAATATAAACGGGGATTATCAGAACTACATGCAGGTACTTTCCAACCACTTTATAGACAAAGCCACCAGAAACCGTAATTAAAAGTGCTGCCAGAAAAAAAGAACTAAAAGAGAGATAAAACTGTACTTCGTCTCGACTAATTTCAAAAGATTCATTACGATATAAAAATAAATAAACAAGCCCTGCTAAAACAAATAAGCTAAATATCAGGCCATTAACCGCGGGAATGGACAGAACAGTTGCAGGGTAAACTATAAGAGAAATACTTATAAAAATAACTGAAAAATTTAGTTGTTTAGTCTTAATAAATAAGAAATCACCAAATGCTTGCATAAAAATAATTCAACTAGAATTAGAAAATGTGAGAAATTTTCGCACTAAAAGCTAACAGTTGCAATGCTCTTAAAGAAACCTTTAAAGCTATGACTTATTTTAATAGGCATTCTTATGAATGAAGCCTTTAAAAATTGTCAAAAACATGATTTTCAAATCAAACCACAATGACCAGTTTTCAATATAATACAAATCATATTCTACTCTTTTCTTCATTTTCTCAAGTGCGTCAGTTTCACCACGTAAACCATTTACCTGCGCCCAGCCAGTGATACCAGGCTTAACCATATGTCGAAGCATGTATTGATTAACCTGATCTTTATATAACTCATTGTGCTCAACAGCATGAGGTCTGGGACCTACAATAGACATACGCCCCTGTAAAACATTATAAAACTGAGGCAATTCATCCAAACTGGTACGTCTCAAAAAAGCACCCAATGGTGTAATGCGATTATCCCCTTTACTAGCCTGTGTTAGACTATTGCGCTCTTCAGCATGAACATTCATTGTGCGGAATTTATACACATTAATTATTCGACCGTCCCAGCCATGTCTCTTCTGTTTAAATAAAACAGGGCCAGAAGAAGACAATTTTATACTTATGGCTATTAGTAAAAGAACCGGAATAATCGAAATAAAAATAATAAGTGACAAAAGCCGATCTTCAAATGCTTTAACTAATAGGTTCCCTCCTCCCATAGGGGTATCAGACAAATTTACCGCTGGAACACCTACGACTTCAGTCATAGAATGATTCAGTAAAGAAAACCCAAAAATATCTGGAATTAATTTAACATTCACAGTCTGGTGACGAAGAGCAAATAATAACTCCTTTACTCTCTTCTCTGCCCTTAATGGTAATGCTATCCATACTTCATCAATCTGGTTACTAGCAACATATGGCTCAACTTTATCCAAGCACCCCAATACTGGATACCCACAAACTGATGAATGCATAAAATTATCATCATCAAAAAGAGCCAAAATTTTGAAGCCTGCCCAAGGAGAGATCTCTGACTGTGTGATTAACCTTTTACCCAAGTCACCTGCACCGATAATAATTACACGCCTAAAATTCTTACCTCGCTTCCTCTGAAACTGCAAAAAAGCATATACACACATACGAAAAGCTATCAAGAAACCCAAGCCAAATATCATCCACCAGGCAAGCCATAGTCGTGAGAAATCAGAAGATAGCTTCAACCCGAAGAGTATTACTATCATCAATAATACAACACTTGCCCACGCCAATATTATAACCCTGGCCTGCTTGAGTAAACTTTGCCCCCTCCATGAGGAATAAAGATTAAATTGAGGAAATATCAGTACAACAGAAAAGACAGCCAAAATGACTAAAGAACGATATTCAAGGGGTAAGCTCGAAGAATCAGAGGAAAATCTAATATGATACGCAATAGCAGCAGCCAGGATGACCACCAAAGGATCTGTAACCCTAGAAAAAAGATTAATAAAGCCTGAGTAACTTTTAAAAATAGCCTTTCCGGTCATAATTAAATATATAAGGTTTCACACGTGAGATATTCCATTATAAAGAAAAATAATATCTTAAACAGCTGTCTTTTTATCAATTCAGTTATTTTTATCGAAATTTCTACCTAATAATTGACATGTATAATAATAAATAAATCGTGGGTTATGCTTTAAATATCGCCTCCATAAACGACATGGCTCACTTACCAACCTAAATAACCATTCAAAACCTGCTCTTTGCATCCATTTAGGTGCATGCTTCTTTTGCCCGGCAATAAAATCAAATGCTGCTCCAACACCGAGCATTACACAACTAAGCGCCTCCTTATGCTCAGACATCCAATATTCTTGTTTTGGACAGCCTATTCCAACAAACATAATTTGAGCACCAGACTCATTAATTTGTTTAATATATGCTGAGTCTTCCTCTGCGCTTAAAGCGTGAAAAGGCGGTGCTATGAGACAGCAGATATCTAACGTCTTGAAACTACTTGATAACTCATTATTTAATAATTTAAGAGTTTCGGTTGTTCCACCATAAAACCCAACCTTAATACCATTATCAGCCGCTAATTCACATGTTTTAATTACAAGATCCATTCCTCGAACCTGAAGCGCCTGTTTTTCACCTAACAACTTCTGAGCCCATACTAACGGCAGTCCATCTGGTACTATCACATTCGCATTATTGACGACCTGATTGAAATCATCGCAGTCATAGCATTCCATACACATATGGACATTAGATACACAAACATAACTACCATGAGTATTCTTACATTGATTTTCTATCCAATACATCATGGCCGACAATGAAACGACATTTACACGCATACTTAATAATTTTATTGCTTTAAACATAACATTTCACATTAAATTTTAAGAACACGTTGTAGCAATTTAATAATTTTGAACATATTAGTATTATACCAAAGAGATTGTTTAAGTATATCAGGCTGAATTTCGATATTTACTGGGAAATTAAAATTCGTTTTATCTTTAACATCTAGCACATCCTTGTACTCTTTTTGTTTAACCGTATGAGTTCCATTTTTATTGAAACCAATATTTACTACTTTTGAGGACATAGGGCATAGTGTAAGTTTTTGTTGAAGAAATTGATTATAACACCACCTAATCGCCCATGAGTCCAATTTTCCACTCTTTTGCTTTCTTAACATCCTCGTCAAATCTTGCCCACCTTTATTAAAGAGTTTTTGACTTTTACTGTTATTATTGAATTGTGAAAAATCCTTTATTTTCCAATCTATGACACTCCACCTGTCACTCCAAGTAGCCCAACCCCAAGAGTATGATCTATATGAGAAATAAGAGTCAAACTCATAGTCACGTATACCGTCAATTGGAGGCGTATATCCACTAATCGAATAAACGACACCACTATTCTTATAGAAATTTAATGACATATTCATGTAAGTAAGAAAATTTTGTGACGTTATTAGGTCGTCTTCAAGCACTATCACTTTACCGTGATTTGATATCACACTTGTAACACCTTCTATTACAGATTTCGCTAGTCCATAATTACTCTCACGATGTATAACAGTAACTGACTTGAAACCATCTAAATTATTAACATACTCCCTGACTTTAATAACCTTATCTTTAGAAGCATGCCTCTTAGGGGCATCAGAGAAAACATACAAATGAGAATATTTAGATAGATAATTGCTTTTTAGCGCACTTATCGTCCTTTTTGTTTCCTCTAAACGATCATAAACAAACAATATTACTGGAGCTAAATCATCTTTCATTTAAGATCAGCTAAATTTAAATATTTTTTCATGAATGACAAAAATATCCTACCAAAGTCAAATATGAAATATATAGGATGATTGTCTGCGTGTTTTTTTGAAAACAAGAATCTGACTTTAAGATTTGTAGATGAGCGTATACTAAACAATGAAAGTATGAATTTACGCATAGTAGGTCGCTCGTATTTAAAATTTATTCCAGTCTGACTTACATCACTAAAAACTACTGATTTTGTAGACACTAATAAGGAATATCCTTTTTTACATGCTCTCAAAGAAAAATCTTCATCGGCCACATACTGTGGAAAACTCATAGCGTCGTATAGGCCTATTTCGGAAATCAACATCAAAGGGTATAATGTCCCTCTACCTGGCAAAAGGTCAGACTCTAAAACACTTACCTCACCGACTAGATCACTGTAATCAGCATTGACATTTTTGACAGGTTTATATTTTGCAGTTCGACAATTCCAAACAATTCCAGCAAAATCCATCTCCATAGTTGCTTGATCTTTTATAGATACTGAGCCAATAAGACTTTTAGGGTGATTTTGATACGTTAATAATAATGACTCCAAATAATCATGACCAACCACCAAATCATTATTTAATGATAAGACGAGATCATCATCATTACCTACATCTAAGACATAATTTAGACCTTGATTCATAGATTCTGACCACCACCAGTCACCTTTTCCCTTTATAATAAATACATCAGGGTATTTATGTGAAATAACATCGGCGGTTTTATCAGTAGACCCATCATCAACCAATACAATTTTATAATCTGTGTATGACTGCTTGCTGAGACTATGAATGCATTTTATTGTGTGCTCAATTCTATTAAATACTGGAATAATTATATAGATCATCTGCTTGAAATTCTTGTGTTTTCGCTTATTTTAATAAATGAAAAAATCAAAATGAGTTGAAAAATAATACGTTCGTCATTGAGCACGCGATTATACAAAAAAGCTAACGTAAACAACAATATTGAAAAATATGCGTTTTTTCTATTGTAAAAAGCAACATGAAAATATCGAATATAAATCAAGTATACAATTATAGCCCCCATCACGCCATACTCAGATAACAAAGTAGTAAATGTTGAAATCGTAACTTGATGATTCACAATATCATCATACTTCCAACCAGTCATATTATAAATATCTGAATATGAGCCTAAGCCTGCCCCAAGCATCCCACCTAGCTTGAACGCATATAACGTCATTGTAGACCTATCTACAACATTGTCGAAATCCAGAGTGTCTGAATCCATATACATGAAAAATTTATGAACCCTACTTATAAATATTTCATCGAAAAAAAGCCTTAAATCTTCAAAACCAAGCAGCAAGACAGCTACAGCAACCACAGAATAAAGAGCGTATTTTGGATTCAAATAAAACACTAAAAAAGCTAATAGAATAAAAAACCCAACATTCTCAGCATAGTAATTTATTACTGTCGAAATTATAACTACCGATATAAAATAGAATAGTTTTGGCCTACCAAGCATGTATAGAGCCATAATATACATCAAACAAAAATACCCTATTGCATGACTTGCACCAGTACCAAATGAGCCTGAAACATCATCAATCAACCTACCAGATTGAACTTGATACATAACGATTGCAAACTGTATAAAAAATAATATTGTTAAATATATATAAATACGTTTTGAGAATATAAGCAATCTATCGACTGAAAGCATGTTTATAACTTGCACTAGATAGCCAAATATAAACAAATGCTTAAAGTTATCCCAAACACTTAAAATTGATATTACATGTGCCCCATTGAGTAAAATCGAGAAACCCACAAAAGTAGAAAAGACAATAAACGCAATTAGCGTGGTAGGCTTATATCTATATTTTATTACTCGGAGAACACACCAAACCGCTAAAAAGTCATAAACCAACCATAAGAAATGATAATCATGTGAAAACAGCAACAGCAAGAAAACCATAAAAAACAGATACTCTGTCTTTATTTTATAATTAAGCTGTAGTGAGTAAGAGGTCGAATTAATCGGCATTTAAGCGCACACTCAAACGCCTTTTTAATAAACTCAAGACTTTGATAAATATTTTTTTATCAAGTATTTTTTTAAGGAGCTCAATATAACTAATTCCATAATTTCTATTATCAATATAGAAATCACTTACTTTTTCTAACCCATATTTATTTTTCGAAAAAAGAATAAGAAGCAACCAAATTTTCGTATTTAATCGCTTGATGTACTTCGAATTATTCAGATAGCTTTCTACAAAATAAGCTTTAGCAAGCATATAATGCAATGTTAACTTACCATCATGCTGTGATTGCACTGAAATTGAGTTCTCATGCGCCCTAAATGACGAAAGCGATTTGTTAACATATGCAAATTTCTTATACTCATGTGCTGTTAATAGAAACATAAGCAGATCATTACCAATAGCGTGCATACTAAAATCACTATTTACTTTATTTGGTATATTTAATAATAGATTTTTGCGTAAATCTCTCGTTCTGAACACAGCACAACCTGGTGAGACAGGATACGTTTCAACAAATAAAACATCATCAATATATTGTTTTGTGGCATATATCCCTTCTGGTCCTATATCATATGTTTCCTCTGACCAACCTGAGTCATCGAATCTTTTTGTTTTAGTGAACACAAACCCAACATCTTCATTTCTTTCCAGGTAAGGTATAGTTCTAGATAAAAATTCCTTATCAATAAGATCATCTGACCATAAAATCTTAGCATAATCACCTTTCGCTTCATCTAAACACGCAATCCAGTTTCGTACCGGCCCTACGTTGCTTTTATTCCTAAACAGCCTGACTCGATCATCATCAGCTTGAATTTTCTTACATATATCCCACGTACTATCTTCACTTAGATTATCAACAACTATAACCTCTATTCTTTTATATGTTTGATTCAATACTGAATATATACACTCAGCAATATACTGCTCTCTATTATATACCGGTATTAGGATACTAACCTTTACATCAGTCATTTCAACTATCAACAACCTCTTTTATGACATCTTCTAAACAAGATTTAAATTCATCTATAGTATGATTAGTTCTAACAAAGTCATAATTCAAATCAGACAATAAACAAAGGCGCTCATCACTTTCTTTAGATACTTCTCTAATAAGCTTATCTATACATTCAACAGTTGCTTCTTCGATAATAAACCCTATTTCTTTTAGATTAACGCTTGATTCTATTGTGGCAATAGGGATTAAGCCGGCGCCCATAGTTGTTAACAAAGCACCACCCCCGCCTTCTGAACATGATGGAAATATTGTAAACATACACTTCTGTATGACATCATTAAATTCCTTTGAAGCAACATCTAGATACCCGTGATATACAACATTAGACATCTCAAACTCGTTTTTATACAAATCAAAAAACTCATCATCTTTTGGAGCGCAAATATGCAATACTAAATCAGCATTATTAGAAAAAGCCTCAATAGTTAGATCTAAACCTTTATGCACCAATCCATTACTTCCAAACCATAAAAACTCTCTTTTAGCTTTAGCAATACTTCTATTATTATTATTCACATTTGCATAACAAAATACTGATATTGGAATGCTTTTGACTTGCACCGAACTGTTTTTTCGATATGTATTAGCAGTAAAGTCATTACCTAAAGTTACAATTAGATTGGACATAGCTGTGGATGCAGACCAACAGCACCTCACTAACCTTCTAGGTTTCAGCATAACCCCTTTTCGTTCAAATAAATATTGGCATCTATCTAACTCAGCTTTGTTCTGAAATGTAACATGTGCTCCTGTTGCATAATAAATCCGTTTTAAATCATCTTTAACACTAGCATAAAAACTTTCATCATATGTTTGCCCAAATCCAAATAGCACATCATAATCATCAAAACAAAGGTTAACGTTTTTATCCCAATCAACAACATCTACTTGAAACCCTATTTCGTGAAAGATATCTGCAACTCTTAGCACTTCATTAGTATTACTATGATACCTACTCACTCCTTTATAAAAGGGATATGTTATATATGATATTAGTGCTTTTTTCGTATATTTTGACTTGAATTGATTTCTAATAATGCCTCTACGCTTAGCAATCAAATATATTAGCCTACGAAATGCATTTCGAAACATATCATTATCCCCTGACAAATCCATATATCTCTTTATAAGTCGTATATTTGAATAAATTTTTTACAGCTCTGTGCTTCACATCTACAATTATACGTGTTTTTGAAAAGAGCCTATAAAAAAAATAATGCGACAACATATACGAACCCAGTGTGGCGTAAACAGCACCCTGTGACTGGTAAATTGGAATCAAAATATAATTAAGCACTACATTTAAAAGAGCCCCTGCCACCGTACTCCACATTAAGTATTTCTGAAGTGACTCAATAACTATTAAATTAGAGACACCTGCCTCAAATGCTATTACTACAAAAATCCAAAAATATAGCGACACAAGTATCGCGCTTTCAGAATAATCATCACCATATAAAATGGAAACTATATAACCAGACAAAAACGACATGCTTATTGCTATTGCCAATGCAGTAACCAGTAGTAAATTTATTGATAATTGCAACCCAGCCCTATAATTTTTTTCTGAGATATTTTTCTTTTCTATCAGCGCTGGTAAAAATGATGATGATATTGCTATAGGAATAAAATAAAACACAGTAGTCAAACTTACGGCAACTGAATAAACTCCAACTTGGTACGGTGTAGACAACCAGAACAACATCAATTGATCTGACTTCATAAAAATTGCTGTCGCAATACTCGCCATATATATAGGAAAAGAGCTCCTCAACAAATCAAGCATTTCTCTTTTCTCAAAAGAACAAAACATTTCTTTTATCGATAAACTCTCACTCTTTTTTAAGTAATAAAAAATTAGAACTGACCCAATAATGAAAAAATTAAGAGAGTATATAACTGAAAAATACAACACACCAAAACCAAACAAAATCAGCAAAACTCGCATAGACGCAACCATCATTGTTGAGATAATATTGGCGTAGACAGTGTACTTAGCTGTTAATTTTGATTGAAAGTAAAAAGAAACAACCTCAATTGACTGAAATACTATCGCCAGCGAAACAATTACGTACATAACAAAGTACTTACTATCATACATATACAGTAAGAACACTGTCAAAATATACACCAAAACACTGGCTAAAATTTTTAAAACAAATGCAGATGACAGTATGATACTTACATCAGACTTTCTCTTTGTTAACTCCCTTACTACAATATTATTTAAACCAAGCCGTGTAAAAGATGTAAGTATAACAACAGCGCTTATCACATATGATAAAAGCCCAAAATCTTCTGGGCCAAGATACCTGATAACCCATGCACCTATAAAAACTGTAGTTATTATCGATACAAACTTATCTACAAATTGAAAAAGTGTATTTCTCAGAACCTTACAATTCAATGACTGCTTTTCATTATCTTCCATTCATCACTCTGAAATTATTCGAACATCAAAAGACACATTGCACCACAACTGTCTTAAATTTTATTCTTGAATTACAGAACTTGATTACAATTTTATAATTCATGAACTGATTTTCTTCACTTTTAATTACTATCCCTGACCCACTCAATCATTTTACGCACACCTACTTCTTTATCAATTTTTGGTTGCCAGCCAATCAGCTTTCGAGCTTTACCTATATCAGCAACAAAAACTCTTTGATCGCTTTCTCTTGCTGGCAATTGCTTATAGGGCATTTTTATTTGAAGTTCATTTTCTAGAAACTTAAACAGCTCTAGCAATGATAGGCTATTATCAATCCCCCCTCCAATATTAAAAGCTTGCCCACGTAGCTTCTCAATATTGTTAGCTGCTTTCAAATATAAATCGACCATATCACTAGCATACAACAGATCACGAACTTGCTTCCCATTGCCCGAAATTGTAAATATTTCATCTTGCACACCATTCTTTATTTCAATTCCTTGCTTGATAAACCAACCAATCCAACCTTGATCCGAAGTAGCGAACTGCCTCCCCCCATACATTGACGAGTGTCTAAATACAGCGGTTCTGAGACCGTAAATCCTTGCATAATCAAGCATATATTGATCTGCCGAACCTTTTGAAACCCCATAAGGTGAATGAAATTCTAATGTAATTATTTCTGGAAACCCATTTGGGTATTCAGTACAAGTATATCGACTTTCAGTCTCAACATAGGAAAACTGCTCTAAATCACCATAAACTTTATTAGTAGAAGAATATAAAATAGCTGACTCTGACGAGTGCTTTCTTACGGCTTCTAATAAATTGAAACTACCAATTACATTCACTTCAAAATCTAATCTCGGATTAGCTATTGAAGTTGTCATTGCCACTTGCCCAGCCAAATGATATATAACATCAGGCTGGACTTCTATTATTACTCTTTCAACATCATTCTGATTACGAATATCTCCATGAACAAATTCGAACTCCCCCTTACCATTAAGCCATTCCAAATTTGACTCACTACCTATTCGACTTAAATTATCAAATATAACTAGCTTGTGATTCTCCTTTAATATCTGTTCAGCTATATTTGAACCCAGAAATCCACAACCACCTGTAATTAAATATTTCACCAATACTCCTTCACTATTTTCACTAAGCCATCTTCCAAACTCATACATGGTTCCCAGCCCAAGTTTGCAAGCTCAATATTATTTATTACCGGCTCCATAACCTCTCTATCTCGATATGGAACTGCACCAAAATTAAGGCGACCACCCACATCTATAGCCTTCTCGCATTCAACAATTTCCTGCAGCCGTAGCACAAACTCTTTCATCGTTATCAAGGCATTTGATCCCACATCAAATTCGCTCCAGCAACCATATAATGAAGCTTTTTTTATCACGAGCATATAGGCCGCTACAACATCATCAATATATATAAAATCTCGTTTCTGCTCACCACTTGTAAGGTCAATCATACCACTTGAGTTAATCATCTCTTCTATCAACCAAAAAACAAACTTAGTTTTATCATCTTTCGGGCCGTAGATATGCTCCAACCTTAAATTCATGCACTGTATTCTACCTGCTGACTTTTTCAACCACTCTTTAAAATGGTGTTTTGAAAGACTATATGTATTTATATTGTCTGGTAATAATGTATCTGTATTGATAAAAGTCTTAACATTATGATCAATTGACGCCTCTAGAACCTTTAAGGCAAACATCAAATTAACTTCAACAACATCACTAATTGAACTTTCCCCACGCCCATATTCACATGCTGTATGTACTACAACATCTATATTCTGTTGTTCAAAGGCTAATTGAATTGGTTGATTATCGATGTCTATAGCAACTACACTGTTTAATAAATGATCTATTCGCCATGTATTCGAACTAGAACGCTTTAAAATTACAACCTTAAAGCCCTCATCAACAAACGTCTCTAATAAATAACTTCCAAGAAATCCAGTCGCACCTGTAAGAAGGATGCTCTTCATCTTAGAAATTCACACCAAAAAGCTCTTCTAACTTTTCTGCAATATAATCAAGCTGACCTTCGCCCAAGCCTGGATATATACCAAGCCAGAGTGTTTGATTCATAGTCACATCCGTATTGCTCAATTCACCAGAAATACGGTATTCAATATTTTCAAAATATGGCTGACGAGCCAGATTTCCAGCAAATAACAATCTAGTACCAATCTTATGCTGATCCAGGTATTTAGTTAAATCAACTCTGTCAATTCCAGATAACTCTTTAATTGTAATCGGAAAACCAAACCATGAAGGATTAGAGTTATCAGTTGACTCGGTTAACTCAATAAAATCAGTTACTGACTGTAGACGCTCCTTTAAATACTCGAAGTTTTTATTTCTCTTTTCAACAAACTCCGGTAAACGCTTTATTTGCGCTAAACCACATGCAGCTTGCATATCACTAATTTTTAGATTGTAACCTAGATGTGAATAAGTGTATTTATGGTCGTAGCCTTGAGGTAAGTCGCCAAGTTTCTGGTCGAAACGCTTACCACAGGTATTGTCACACCCAGGTGGACAATAACAATCTCTACCCCAATCTCTAAATGATTCTGCAATAGTCATCAATTGTGGATTATTCGAAAAGACGGCACCACCTTCACCCATAGTAATGTGATGTGCTGGATAAAAACTACACGTCGCTATATCACCAAAGGTACCTACATGTTGGCCATTATATTTAGCACCTAATGCATCACAACAATCTTCTACTAGCCATAGGTTATGCTTTTCGCAAACTGCTTTAACCTTGGCCAAGTCAAATGGGTTGCCTAATGTATGAGCTAACATAATTGCTTTGGTTTTCGGTGTAATTGCTGCCTCAATCAAATCTGCATTTACATTATGTGTTTTCAGGTCAACATCGACAAACACAGGTATGGCGCCATACTGAACTATTGGGTTTACTGTTGTTGGAAAACCTGCAGCAACACCAATAACTTCATCACCTTTTTTAATTGCTCTATCACCCAGCTTTGGAGAGGTAAGCGTGCTAAATGCCACAAGGTTTGCAGATGAGCCTGAATTCACAGTTATCAGTTTTTCTACGCCGATAAATTCTGCCAACTCTTTTTCAAACTGATCATTAAATCGACCTGTGGTTAGCCAGCCGTCTAAGGATGCTTCTACCATATACTGAAGCTCAGTTTCACCAATCACTTTACCTGAAGGTGGAACAACCGTTTCGCCAGGAACAAAAGTTTTTTCTTCATATTGCAGCTCAGCATACTGCTTCACAAGTTTTGCTATTTCCTTTCTTATCGAATCAGTAGTTTGCATTTTTCATATCTCTCATATACTCGTCAATTTCTTTTAAGCAAACTGTTTGTGTATTTTCTTTATTCAACCATGCCTGCTGCCAGGATATTATCTTTTCTAATGTTTGATCTAAGCTCCACACAGGGTGCCAGTTTAATTTCGATTTTGCTTTAGATATATCCAACTTTAAATAGCCGGCTTCATGAGGGTGAGAACTCTTATCTAATTCCCAGCTTGCACCTTGCCACTTAGTCACCATCTTTTCCAAAATCCAGTCGACCGGTTTTACATCTGCATCATTCGGCCCAAAGTTCCAAGCTGAGGAGAAAGCTTGTGGCTCTTCATACAGCTTTTGAGCCAGAACTAAGTAACCTGAAAGAGGTTCTAAAACATGCTGCCATGGTCTTGTGGCTTTAAGGTTTCGAATAATGACGGGCTCTCTCTTCTCAAATGCTCGTAAAATATCAGGCATTAATCGATCGTCCGCCCAATCACCACCACCAATTACATTACCCGCACGTGCCGTTGCTATGCCTATGTTTTTTTCTTGCAAAAACGATCTGCGATATGCAGATGTAACTAATTCTGCGCAGCCTTTACTACTGCTATAGGGGTCATACCCCCCCATAGGTTCATTCTCACGATAGCCCCATTCCCATTCTTTATTTTCATAACACTTATCAGTTGTTACGCTAACTATTGATTTCAAATTTGTACATGACCTTGCTACCTCAAAAACCTTTGCAGTTCCCATAACATTTATATCATATGTTTCTAAGGGTTCAGCATATGAAAGTCTGACAAGCGGCTGGGCAGCCATATGAATCAATATATCAGGATTAAAATCGACCATGCTTTTTTGCAACGAGTCTAAATCTCTGATATCACCTATTTCAGACTCAATTTTTTCTGCAACTCCCGCCTCATCAAATAAACTCGGAGAGGTAGGTGGGCTTAAAGCATAGCCTTTAACTTGAGCGCCTAATGAATGCAACCACAATGCAAGCCAGCTACCTTTGAAGCCAGTGTGACCAGTAAGATAGACTCGTTTATTTTTCCAGAATTTCTCATCTATCATCAGTTTTTAATCCCATGATTTCCAGGGAGCATTACCTGACTGCCACAAATCTTCCAAGTGGTGCTTGTCCCTTAATGTATCCATAGGCTGCCAAAACCCGTGATGCTCATAGGCCATTAACTCACCATCTTCAGCTAATTTCTTAAGCGGGTATTGCTCCCAGGTAGTTGAGTCATCTTCAATATATCTAAGCACTTCAGGAGATAATACAAAAAAGCCACCATTAATTAATGCACCATCTCCTTTAGGTTTTTCTGTAAACTGTTTGATTTGGCCATCTAGTATATCTAATGCACCGAACCGACCTGGCGGATATGTAGCAGTTAAAGTAGCTAGCTTATTATGTGACCGGTGGAACTTTAGAGTTTCATTAATATCAACATCGCTTACACCATCACCATAGGTAAAGAAAAACTCTTCTTCATTCTCAATATACTTTTCGACTCTTTTTAGACGTCCGCCTGTTAATGATGCATCACCAGTATCAACTAAAGTGACTTTCCACGGCTCTGCTCTTTTATGGTGCACTTCCATACTGTTATGACTCATATCAAAGGTCACGTCAGATTGATGCAAGAAATAATTAGCGAAATATTCTTTTATTACATAACCTTTGTAACCACAGCAAATAATAAACTCATGCACACCATGTTCAGAATACATTTTCATAATATGCCAAAGAATTGGCTTACCACCAATTTCTACCATTGGTTTAGGTTTTAAATCTGTTTCTTCACTTAACCGTGTACCTAATCCACCGGCCAATATTACTGCTTTCATCTATACACCCTATTTATTAATTAATCAGATGTAACAAATGCATCTGAATGAAATTTATCTGGAATTAAACCTTTAGAAATAAAATCATTTCGCGCGGCGTCTATCATCATTGGGGAACCACAAGCATATACTTCGTAGTTAGATATATCTTTTATATCCTCAAGCACAGCTTCATGAACTAAACCCTTCCTTCCATCATATTCAACACCAGAACATACTGGCAAATACGTGATGTTCTCAAATTGATTTTGCCATTCATTTGCAACGTCGCTATAAAAATCACTCGCAGTGCTTGCACCCCAATAAATACAAATTTTTCGTTTTGTCTTTTGTTTTATTAACTCTTCAACCATAGATTTAACAGGAGCAAAGCCTGTACCACCTGCTAGAAAAATTATTGGCGAATCACCTTCACGCACAAAAAAAGAGCCTACTGGCCCTTCCAGTCTTAATAATTGATCTACTTTTAAATTATTAAAAATATATTCGCTAAATAATCCATTCGCCACTTTTCTAATATGAAGCTCAACTCCAGAATAAGTATCTGAAATATTGGCAATTGAATAACTGCGGCGCTCACCTTTAATAATTAACCGTACATATTGACCAGCCAGAAACTGGAACTTAGCTGTTGGGGGCAATTTTAATTTTAATATAGCTACATCTGCAGAAGGAAAGTTTAACTCTTCAACTTTACAAGGTTGTATCGTTTTTTTGATTAATGCCAGTTCAGGATAGTAATTAGCAACTAATTCAATATCAGTTACCACCTGAGAACAACATGTTAAAATGTAACCCTCATTAATTTCATCCTCAGTTAAGCTTGTAAAATCTCCCTGCTGCTTCACTTCTCCATGTAACAACTTTACCTTACAGGTGCCACAACTACCATTCATGCAGCTATGCTCTAAATAAACATTTGAACTGATAGCTGATTCTAGAATTGTCTTATTTTCTAAACCTGGAAATTCAATACCTGATGGCTGAATCTTTATACTGTTTTTCACTTATTTTTCTCTGTTTTTGCTGAACACTTCTAAACATTTAATTTATAAGCCAATAGAAGCATCCACCCTTCAACTAACCTTTTCTTTTTTATCCACCATACTATTTCTAATCGTAACAATTAAAAAAACCACAATAGTAGCCGCCGTCAATAACACTATATAAATTAACAACTGCCTCTTTGCCAACCCTTTTCGCCCACCTGAAACATTAATTTTTTCACTAACAGAAATATAAAGATGATTCACACTACCCCTATTTTGAACACCTATTTGTTTTTGTAATTTGCCAGCTATTTGTACAATCGACCTAAGTTGGGCAAGCAAAGAAGGAATGCCCTTTTTTATTTCGTCGTAAAAATAACTTCTTACTTCCTGCTGCATATTACCAGATGACATATCTTCAGATAAAGATTTGATATTTCTATTGGTCTCCTGAATAACACTACTTATTTCAATAGCCTGTTCTTCATATTTTTGTTGCTGTTGAGAAAGACTTTGTCTATAGGTAATATCAGATGCTTTATCAGATAACTCCATCACACGATCAAGAAACGTACTACCTAGTTGTGTTGATACATTAGTTGGCAATGCCGTAATGTCTTGCCTTACAGGTTTAGCCACTAGCTGGTTCTGCTGCTGTCCCATATAATTTTGATAGGTTCGCCTGGTTAGTTTTGCTTTTTCAAGTAATTCATTTTGCTTTAGCTGTAAACGTATCAACTTATTATGATAATGATGTAATGTAATATTTTTATTCTTAGAAAGCCCTAACTCATGTGTCGGGCTTAGCAATAAACGTAGCTGATAGTTTTTCACATCATTAAGCCTGAGTTGCAGTTCAGGTAGTGTCAAATTACTTTCAGGGTCTCTTGCCGTTAAACCATTGGGTTGTTGCTTTAATGTAATAATATTTTTTTCTATTAGCTCAATTTTTTCATTGAGATAATCAAAAGAGATCATGTAATCTAATCGATCTAGTATTTCCTGCTGAAAAATAGACTCACCTATTAAATCTAAATCCAGCTTTAATACACCCCGTTCGTTAATTGATTTCCTGGCCCAGGTTGCAGGTATATCGGCCAGAATATTTGAAATAATATTATCCGGTATCTGAACGCCCTCGGGTGTAAAGGTAATGCGCGCACCGCGTAATGATGTTTGCTCCATTTCCTCTTTTTGCCGTTTACGTATTTCATCAATCTCTTGTGCTGTGATTTTTTTATTAGCCAGGAGTAGTTGGTATTTTTGCTGCACCAATGCCTGGTCAAGTGCATAGGGGGTAGTGCGAACCATTGGATAAAAACCATCGAGCGATAACTTATACTGACTTAAATTGTTACGGTCATATACCGTTTTTATTATGCTGGGTGTTATCAAGTCTGATCGAAGAAAAGGACTACCATTAGGGTAATTACCTTGTTCAATACCAGGAAAAGTGAATGTAATGGGTAAAGAGTAACTCAATGGCGCCGGATTAAACAGGTATTTTGCAGTCCATATTCCCCAGAACAGAAGTGATACTACAACCATTGTTACAAACCAGATTGTACGGGCTTTCCATATTGAACGAGCCAAATCAGCCAGGTTTATTTCATCCTCCTGCTCATGTCGAGGGTAAAGAATTTGTGGATTCGTTGTTTGTTGTGGTATTTGATTCTTTATATTCATTATTATGCTTACTTTATTGTGGCACCGATTCCAGTGAGTATTGTGTACAGATTAAACTATAGGTGCTATATGCATACTTTGCTATGACAATACTCTATAAGGGTACTTATTATCTAAATTAAACAGGTTCGTTTAGTGTCAATTTTGGATGCATTTAATGTGTAGCTATGTGGCATTATTAAAATCACTTTACATAAATGGCAGTATATTTCAAAAACCTCAGATATATTTCAGGCACGCTACCGCCATTTGCAGTGCAACTTGCTACTACATTGGGCTAATAAACGGTTTTTTCGCGGCAACATTTAATTCTGACGACCATTATCTGCCGACAATATTTACCCATATTTATTTAAATTTTGCGACTTTAGCAGATTGTAGGCAGAGTAAATAGATGTTATTGATTTAATTATGAAAAAACTCGATTATGTCGGCCTTTTATCTGCTCAAAAAAGACATGAATTAGTTTTGATCCAGTTGACAATTAAACAACTTTCTTAAATGCTGTATTTTTGAGTGCTAATTTCACCATTTTCTCTAGTAAAGTAACTAGCACAACCGAACGCTTGTCGCCATCTGGGCAATCATATATAGCAGAAATATGCTTATAAGGGCCTTCGAGTACTTCTACTTCTTCGCCTTTTTGGGGCAAATTTGACCTTGTCTCCTCACCCACGTCACACCGATACCTGAGATGCTGAACCAGTTCATCGCTAACAATACCGTACTGATCACCAAAGCGAATAAAGTCCCCCACTCCCCGTGTATATCTAATTTTACTTAAATTATCTTTCTGCAGATCCAGCTGTACAAATATATACCTGAAAAACAAAGGTTCTACTTTTACAACTTTTTTACCCCGGCTTATTTTATGACAATCGATTAAAGGCAAAAAGGTAGTGTAGCCCTGGTTTTTCAGGTTTTCTTCTGCTCGCCACTCTTGCTGTGGCTTGGTCATTAGTACATACCAGGGCATTTTACTTACCGTTTGTTTGTACATGTGTTTTCACAGTATCAGATACATTAACTATCTGCCTTGATCTAGTTTCATAAAATACGTTTAAATATGCCCTTATCTGTTTTGCAAACGTCTATTTTTATAGGCGTTTTTAAATTACAGCTGCCAGAAAACTACCATTACCTAGACGGTGGATCCACTTTGCTTGATCCACCCTACATCAGGTGACTTTCTTTTATTATTTTTTTATGTGATTTTTATGTGTACAACAGTCTGATTATCAACAGCGTGAAAAGCCTTTGATCATGACATTTAATTGCCCGTGTACAGACAATTAAATAAAATTTGGTGGAGCTAGGCGGGATCGA
>Ga0316207_10002339_pt1 | contig 19739 bp, 17 predicted proteins | sample 6weekpyrite_MG_FD_204943 | JGI IMG/M metagenome (GOLD analysis project Ga0316207, IMG submission 204943) | Microbial mat bacterial communities from mineral coupon in-situ incubated in ocean water Damariscotta River, Maine, United States -... | ecosystem: Environmental > Aquatic > Marine >...
ATAGATGTAATTGTTCGTCAGTCTGTGCCATGTGAATTCCTCGTCGGTTGGTGACTCAGAGCAGTATGACATGCTGGTTCAAATCTGGAATGACGCGAAAAATTAAGCGCTTACGGTTATTCTAAATGGATAGAGCTGTCAGATAAAGCGAGTGAAACGACTAAATTAGATGCCTTCGTGAACCAAAGTGGGGGAAAAGTGGGGGTAATGAGCGTATGTTAAAGCCAGATAATAAAAAACCCTAACTGAATCAATCAGTTAGGGTTCTTAATATGGTGGAGACGGCGGGAATTGAACCCGCGTCCGCCAATCCTCTGCCATCGGCTCTACATGTTTAGGGTCCCTCGATTAGTTTGACCTTGAACGGCCCGAGGGTCAGGGCGTAAAAGGCGATCTCCTGAAGGTTTCGCAGTACTCGTTGGAGCAACCAGTAAGGCTAGCTTGTTCTCGATGACACTCCGGGCTGCGGTACAAGCACCTTAGCTGGAGTGCTAGCAGGGTTTAAGCTGCTAGAGCGTAACTTTCGTCGTTTGCGACTATAGTTTTATAGCGATTGGAGTACGAGTGCCACTATACACTCGACATGCACCTTTGGTTTCGTTATCGGCGTCGAAGCCATGTCGTCCCCTCGGTGATATAAGTATATAGGGCTAAAAGAAGAGATTACAAGCTAATGATCGCTTTACTTTACGTGTTCTCGTACGACGCGTTGTTTTTGGCGATTCCAGTCGCGTTCTTTTTCAGTGGCTCGCTTGTCGTATTCTTTCTTGCCCTTTACGAGTGCAATTTCGCATTTGACGCGGTTGCCTTTCCAGTAAAGTGCAAGCGCGACGCAGCTTTGTCCTGCCTGATTGATCTTGCCGTTGATTTTCGCTATTTCTCTTTTATTTAGAAGGAGTTTTCGTGTGCGAATGGGGTCTGCAACTACATGTGTACAGGCAGAGATGAGGGGGGGGATGTGGGCGCCCAGCAGCCATGCTTCACCGTCCTTCATTAAAACGTAAGAATCGGTGAGTTGCGCTTTGCCAGCCCGCAGACTTTTGACTTCCCAGCCCGTTAGAACCAGCCCGGCTTCGAACTTTTCTTCAATATGGTAGTCGTGATGTGCCCTTTTGTTGCGAGCAATGGTGTTGCTGTTGTCTTGTTTTTTCTTGGCCATATTGGTTCTGTTTTGTTGATACTTAACGGGAACGGCCATTCTACACGATGTAGATATTTCTGTGTGCGCTTGTTCTGCTTTTTTCAGGCTATGAGAAATTTTCAGGGCGGAGTACAATGTCGCGCTTTGTCGTGGCGGATTCGTTTCTCAATGTCATTAAGTATTAATCGAAGCGCATTGGTAATGCACTCAAGTGACCAAATGTATGCGCTGGTCAACGATATTTCATCTTATCCGCAGTTTTTGCCCTGGTGTTCGAATGCGGCCATTCTTGAGCATGGAGATGGCTATATGTTGGCGAAATTAGAGGTGAATAAAGGACGGGTCCGGCAGTCATTTACCACACACAATGATCTGTCTGTTGATGGTCGTATCAAGATGGACTTGGTAGATGGTCCATTTAATTATCTTAATGGTGTCTGGGAATTTAGACAGTTGAAAGAGGATGCCTGCAAGGTGATACTAAGTCTGGATTTTGAGATGAAACGCAATATCGCCAAAATGGCTTTTGGGCCGATTTTTAATCAGGCGGCATCGTCGATGGTGGATGCCTTTTGTGCTAGAGCAAAGCGGGTTTATGGATAAGAAAATTCAGATTGAAGTTGCATTTGCGACACCCGAGCAACAAAAAATACTGTCGCTCAAGGTTGGCTCAAAAACGACGGTGTTTGATGGGGCGAAACAGTCGGGTATTGATCAGATATTTCCTGAAATCGATTTTGATGCAGTGGATATGGGCATTTTCGGAAAGGTAGTAAAAAAACCTAAAGAGGTATTGTTGCAGGATGGAGATCGCATTGAAATTTATCGGCCTCTGCTCATTGACCCGAAACAGGCGCGTTTAAATCGCGCAGCAAAAAAATCCTGAGACGCCTGGATAAATAAATAGCTTGCCGGTTTAGTAAGCGGGATTGTCTTCCAGTAAGCGCCCCTCATATCGTTGGTAGATATTGTTTTCATAATAAACAATGATCGTTTGCTGTTCTGTTTTTCCGCCAGCTTTTTGATAGGTATAGATATAGTTTTCCTGTGCGGGGTTGAACGTGCTATCCAGTACGGCGGTGCCCAGTACGAAGTGAACTTGTTTCTTCGTCATGCCTGGTTCGAGTGTGTCGAGCATTTTCTGGGTGATGATATTGCCTTGTTGAACATTGATTTTGAATACCCCTGGAAACGAACAGGCTTGTAGCAATAGGCTGCCAAAGAGGAGTAGTATCAGGGTAAATACGAGATTAATAAGCTTATTTTGCATCTATTTGTGAATTCCACTATCTTGGTAGGAAAATTTGATACCAGCAAGGCATGATACCTGAATCATGCCTAAGCTGTTAATAGGGTTACCAATAAGTTATGTCTGATAATGTTGAGTTAAAAAAAGCTGGTCTTAAAGTCACGCTTCCGCGTCTCAAGGTCTTGAGTCTGTTAGAGCAGTCTGGGGGGGCGCACCTGAGCGCAGAAGACGTGTATAAGGCCTTACTGGAATCTGGAGATGATGTGGGGCTGGCGACGGTGTATCGCGTGTTGACTCAATTTGAAACGGCGGGCTTGGTCTGGCGGCATAATTTTGAGGGGAGTCATGCGGTGTTTGAGTTGGCTAGAGATGATCATCATGATCACATGGTCGATATGTCCACCGGCAAAGTTATTGAGTTTTTGGACCCTGTGATTGAGGCGCGCCAGAAGGAAATCGCCGAAGAAAATGGTTTTGAATTACTGGAGCATAGCCTCACGCTATATGTCCGGCCTAAAAACAGTTAAGCATTTCTTTAGCATGCGCGAGGGTTTGCTCGGTAATGGTGATTCCGCCGAGCATTCGAGCGATTTCCCGAGTGCGGGCGGCTTCATCCAGTAGGTTAATATAAGAGCGAATCTTGCCATCTTCCAATTTCTTACTGATGAAGAAATGATGTTCGCCTTGAGATGCAACCTGTGGCAGATGGGTCACACAAATCACCTGGCCGCAGTTCCCCAGTGACTTTAATAGCCGTCCGACTGTTTGAGCGGTGCCGCCGCCAATCCCGACATCGACTTCATCGAATACCAGTGTTGGAATGGTTGAGTTTCGGGCAATAACCACCTGGATTGCTAAACTGATTCGTGACAATTCGCCCCCAGAGGCAATCTTGTTCAGTGATTTAGCTGGTTGACCGGGATTCGTGCTAATCAGGAATTCAATTGTGTCGAGGCCATTTTGGCTAAGCTTGTTGTTATCCAGCGGCTGAATATTGACCTTGAATTGCAGCGTTTTCATTTCCAATATAGCCAGTTGATCCGCAACATTGACTTCAAGTCTGTACGCCTGTTCTGCTCTCAAGGTTCTTTGTTTTTCAGCGGCTGCCAGGTAGCTGCTTTTAAGTGCATTGACATCGTGTTGCAGCTGTTCAATGTTATGATCTCCATCGAGATACTGCTTCATTTCGCGGCTCAGTTTAAAGTGTGTTTCAGGAAGCTCTTCCGGGTTGCACCGGTGTTTTCGAGCCAGCTGATAGATCGCGCTTAGCCTGTCTTCGGTTCGTTGTAGTTTTTCGGGGTCAAGTTCGAAGGATTCAACGAATTCCCTTAGGCTGTTGCTTGCCTCGTCGATCAGAATCTGCGCGTCGTTGAGCAGGGTAAGAGCTTCTGATAGTTTGTTGTTTTCAGCGGGTAGATTTTGTAAAGCATGCGTGGCTGAGCTGATCATTCCGGCCGCGTTAACGTCGCCCTCATAGCAGAATCCAAAGGCTTCATGTGCTTTGTTGAGAAGAAGTTCGGCATGAGAAAGCTCTGACTGTTCATGCTCAAGTCTGATGACCTCATCTTCTAGCAGGGCGAGTTTGTCAAATTCGTCTACCTGAAATTTAAGCAGTTGCAGACGTGCTTCCAATTCATCTTGACTGCTTTCAATCTGAGCAAGTTGCTGAGCCTTTTCTGACCACGCCCTATAACGATGAGATACCTCGGTAGAAAGTTCATCCAATTGACCAAATTCATCCAAAATATCTCGATGTTTATCTTTTTTCAGTAGTGATTGGTGTTCGTGTTGGCTATGAATGTCGATCAATAATTCGCCAATGGCTTTCAGGTTTTGCAGCGGGCAAGGTCGCCCGTTTATATAGCTGCGTGAGCGGCCTTCGGAAGTGATGATTCGTCGCAATATGCATTGAGAGCCTTCTTCCATATCATGCCCGGATAGCCATTTTGCGGCTTCGTGTTGATTCTCTAATTCGAAGACGGCAGAAATTTCCGCTTTTTCCTCTCCATGTCGAACCATCGACGTGTCGGCGCGATCCCCCAGTGCCAGGCCAAGCGCATCGAGAATGATTGATTTTCCGGCACCGGTCTCGCCGCTTAAAACGGTCATCCCGGCCTCAAACAGAATTTCGATGTGGTCTGCAATCGCGAAGTTGGTAACTTTGAGCTGGGTCAGCATGGTGTGTTCGTCGACTTAATTAGGAAAACAAGTTGTTGCAGTTTACTTCGCAATTGGTCTGCTTGTCATGTTGTTAACACTGATATTAAAAAGGGTCTTGAAACTTTTTTTGTCAACCCCATATAAGCTGCAACTTGAAATTTGACATCAACTTATTAGAGGGGGCGCATGTGAGTGCGGAAGACGAAAAATTAGTAAGTGTTCGGCAGGACGAGGTGATGGAAGAGGATGCTGTGCAAGCTCAGGCAGATGAAACTGAGAATGCGGAAGCTGATCTGGGCGGATCAGATCAGAAGGACTGGCAAGCCGAGGCTGTGGCCTTGGCAGAGCAAATTGAAGCCTACAAAGATCAGGCAGTTCGAGCACAGGCAGAAGCTCAGAATGTTCGGCGTCGGGCTGAACAAGATGTTGAAAAAGCGCATAAGTTTGCCCTTGAAAAGTTTTCCAAGGAATTGCTCCCGATCATTGATAGCTTGGAGAAAGCTCTTGAGGCCGAACAGGCGACCGATAATGAGGTCACGCCGCTTCAAGAAGGTGTCGAGATGACGCTGTCGATGTTTTTAAGTGGCATTAAGAAATTCAGCTTGGAGCAGATTGACCCGATTGGGCATCCTTTTGATCCGACGCATCATGAGGCGATGACAATGGTTGAAGCGCCTGATGCGGAGCCCAATACGGTCATTGCAGCGATGCAGAAAGGTTACACCTTGAGTGGCAGGTTAATCAGGCCGGCGATGGTGGTAGTTTCCAAAGGGGCAACAAAAGTTGACGAAAAAGCTTGAAATTAGATAAACCGGCCAAACATAGGCTGTAACAGAAAATTAAGTGGTGCCAAACATTAGCAGGCACACAAGTAAGATTAAAATGACAGGAGCGAATCAATGGGCAGAATTATTGGTATTGACTTAGGAACAACAAACTCATGTGTCGCCTTGCTGGATGGCGACAAAACAAAAGTAATTGAGAACGCAGAAGGTGATCGTACTACGCCTTCAATCGTTGCTTTTACAGACGACAACGAAGTGTTGGTCGGTCAGCCTGCTAAGCGCCAGGCGGTAACCAATCCAAATAATACACTGTTTGCTATCAAGCGCCTGATTGGTCGCCGTTTTGAAGATGACGTCGTACAGAAAGACATCACCATGGTGCCCTATAAAATTGCTAAAGCCGACAATGGTGACGCATGGGTCGATATCAAAGGCGACAAAAAAGCACCGCCACAGATTTCTGCTGAAATATTGAAAAAGATGAAGAAAACGGCTGAAGACTTTCTTGGTGAAAGCGTGTCGGAAGCGGTGATCACGGTGCCCGCTTACTTTAATGATTCACAGCGACAAGCCACTAAAGATGCGGGCAAGATCGCAGGCTTGGAAGTGAAGCGTATTATTAACGAGCCGACGGCGGCAGCTCTGGCCTTTGGTCTGGATAAGAGTAAAGGTGACTCAACCATCGCGGTTTATGATCTTGGTGGTGGTACCTTCGATATTTCGATTATTGAGATTGCGGATGTTGATGGCGAAAAGCAGTTTGAAGTTCTGGCGACCAACGGGGATACTTTCCTGGGTGGTGAAGACTTCGATATGACTTTGATCGATTACCTTGCCGAAGAATTTAAGAAAGACAGTGGTATTGATCTGAAGGGTGATCCACTGGCGATGCAACGTTTGAAAGAGGCTGCTGAGAAGGCCAAGGTTGAGCTGTCTAGCGCGCAGCAAACGGACGTGAATCTGCCGTATATTACGGCAGATCAAACGGGTCCCAAGCATTTGAATATCAAGATGACTCGCGCAAAGCTTGAGTCATTGGTTGAGAGTTTGGTCGAAAGAAGTCTGGCACCATGTAAGATTGCTTTGAATGACGCAGGTCTGAGTGCTTCTGAGATTGATGATGTGATCTTGGTCGGAGGTCAATCGCGTATGCCTTTGGTTCAAGCCAAAGTGCAAGAATTTTTCGGCAAAGAGCCGCGCAAAGATGTCAACCCGGATGAAGCCGTTGCGATGGGCGCAGCGATTCAGGCGGCAGTATTATCTGGTGACGTGAAAGATGTACTGTTGCTTGACGTAACACCATTGACCCTGGGTATTGAAACCATGGGTGGTGTTGCAACACCTTTGATTGAGAAAAATACCACGATTCCAAGTAAGAAATCGCAGGTGTTCTCAACAGCAGAAGACAACCAATCTGCGGTGACCATTCACGTGGTACAGGGTGAACGTAAGCAAGCGTCACAAAACAAGTCGCTGGGACGTTTCGATCTTTCGGATATTCCTCCAGGTCCTCGTGGCATGCCGCAAATCGATGTGACTTTTGATATAGATGCTAACGGTATTCTGAATGTTTCGGCAAAAGACAAGGCAACGGGTAAAGAGCAGTCTATCGTGATCAAGGCATGTTCAGGTTTGTCTGACGAAGAAGTCGAAAACATGGTTAACGATGCCGAGGCCAATGCTGAGGCAGATCGTAAGTTTGAAGAGCTGGTCACAGCGAGAAATCAGGGTGATGCGATCGTACACGCGACCAAGAAGACTTTGGAAGAAGCTGGCGATAAGGCGACTGAAGAGGAAAAAACCGCCATTGAAGGTGCTATTTCTGAATTGGAAGACGCGCTTAAGACAGATGATAAGGATGCCATTGAAGCTAAAACCAAAGCGTTAACAGAAGTATCTTCTTCGCTAGCACAGAAAATGTATGAAGAGCAGGCAGCTGCTGGACAAGCGGGGCCTGAAGCGGCAGCTGGAGCCGGTGGCGGAGCCGGAGCGGAAGAAGCTTCTCAGAATGCAGGTGCTGATGACGTTGTCGATGCTGAGTTTGAAGAGGTGCAAGACGATAAGAAATAGGTTTACCTGTTTTTTGCAAGTCAACTTCTTGTAAGTTAACTACGCGGAAGCTTTGTCTTCCGCGTTTGTGTATCCGAACGGATCAAAAATATAGAATTTACGGTGTAAATGGGTGCTATGGCAAAACGAGATTATTACGACGTACTAGGTGTCGATCGCGGTTCGGACGAGAAAGAGATCAAGAAGGCGTATCGCCGTTTGGCGATGAAGCATCATCCTGATCGAAACCCAGATGATCCCGGCGCAGAGGAAAAATTTAAAGAAGCGACCGAGGCTTACGAAATCCTTTCCGATTCGCAGAAGCGGGCAGCCTATGATCAGTATGGTCATGCGGGTGTTGACCAGAATGCATCCGGTGGCGGTGGTTTCAGCGGTGGCGGTAATTTCAGCGATATTTTTGGTGATGTGTTTGGCGATATTTTTGGTGGCGGAGGCGGTGGTGGTGCGCGTTCCAGATCGACTCGTGGTGCAGACCTGAGATACACGCTTGAATTAGATCTTGAAGATGCGGTTAAAGGCACCAAGGTAAAAATTCGGGTGCCATCACATGTTAACTGTAAGCCTTGTAATGGAACTGGCGCGGCCAAAGGTTCAAAGCCAGAAACTTGCGGTACCTGCCATGGAGCCGGCCAGGTCCGAATGCAACAGGGCTTTTTCTCGGTTCAGCAAACCTGTCCGCACTGTCGTGGTCAGGGAACCACCATCAAGAATCCTTGTAATTCCTGTCATGGTGCGGGTGTGGTTGAAGAGCAAAAAACGCTTTCAGTCAAAGTACCTGCCGGGGTTGATACTGGCGACCGAATTCGTCTGGCAGGTGAGGGTGAAGCGGGGACTCAAGGCGGCCCTGCAGGTGATCTGTATGTTCAGGTCGCGGTTAAGGAGCACGCGATATTTGTGCGAGACGGGAAAAACCTTTACTGCGATGTTCCGATTACCATCGTAGATGCTGCTCTGGGTGGCGAGCTAGAGGTGCCGACGCTGGATGGTCGCGTTAAGCTTAAGATTCCTCAGGAAACTCAAACCGGTAAATTGTTTCGCTTGCGTGGCAAAGGCGTGACGCCCGTCAGAGGGGGTTCAGCAGGTGATCTGATGTGTCGTGTCATAATTGAAACACCGGTGAATTTAACGAAAAAACAGAAAGATCTTTTACGGGAATTCCAATCAACCCTGGATAAAAATGGCGACAAGAAACATGCGCCAAAGAAGCACACCTGGTTTGAAGGCGTGAAGAATTTTTTTGATGACATGAAGCTGTAAAGGGTAGAAGCACAGAGGGCAAAATTTTGACACGAATAGCCGTGACCGGCGCTGCTGGTCGAATGGGGAAAATGCTGATTGAGGCGCTGTCGCTAGCATCAGATGCAGATTTGACAGCCGCGATAGAGCGTCCAGAGAGTTCGTTAATCGGAGCCGATTCGGGAGAAATCGCAGGTCTTGGCGCGAACGGCGTACAGATAGCAGGTCACCTGGAAGACCTTATCAGCGAATTTGATGTTTTGATTGACTTCACGGCGCCCGTCGCGACCTTGGCGAATGCGGCTTTATGTGCGGCGCACGGCAAGGGGCTTGTTGTCGGTACGACCGGTTTTACCGCTGATCAAGAACAAGTCTTGCTGGGTCATCAGCGCAAGATCGCCATGTGCAAAGCGGCTAATTTTAGCACTGGCGTGAACGTCTGCCTGAATTTGCTGTATAAAGCGGCGCAGGCACTGGGTGATGATTATGATGTCGAAATCTATGAGGCACATCATCGCCACAAGGTAGATGCGCCATCTGGTACCGCTTTGGCCATGGGGCAGTCGGTAGCCGATGCGTTGAACCGAGATTTACCATCAGTTGCGGTTTACGGTCGTGAAGGTCAAACAGGCGTGCGCGACAAGCAAACAATTGGGTTCGCTACCGCGAGAGGCGGTGATGTGGTTGGCGACCATACCGTGATGTTTTTGGGCGAAGGTGAGCGAGTCGAAATTACCCATAAAGCATCAAGCCGAATGTCTTTTGCACGCGGCGCAGTCAGAGCGGCTGCCTGGTTGGCATCTAGATCTGAGGGCTTATACGATATGCGGGATGTGTTAAATCTCAGGTGATTATTCGGTTCGTTTCTATCATTTTGGGTGTGAAAGTGAATAGACATAAAAGCCCCAAATGTGTACAATGCCGCCGTTTGAGGAATAGCTGTTGCGGCTGGTATAATAGAAGCTGTGCTACAGAGATAGATTTGGTAAAGAAAAAGTAGCACGAGCCAGCGCAGCAGAATGATAAAAGCGAGGTGGAGAAACTCTCTATCTCGCTTTTTTGCAAAGAACCTCCTGGAAATTCCTACCTCAAACCCGCCCAAAGACGGTTTCTTACGATTATTTTTAGCCCTGGTGGCTTACAAAGAGGAACTGGTGTTGACCAAACCTGCAATTTTAGCTCTGGAAGATGGCTCCATTTTCAGAGGGATTTCGATTGGCTCCGACGGAGAAACAGTCGGTGAAGTGGTGTTTAATACGGCGATGACTGGCTATCAGGAAATTCTGACAGACCCTTCTTATGCCAAGCAAATAGTTACCTTGACCTACCCTCATATTGGCAATACCGGTGTCAATTCAGAAGACGTAGAATCTGAGAAAATCCGGTCTGCCGGCCTGGTGATCCGAGATCTGCCGTTGTTGGTCAGTAGTTGGCGAAATGAGCAAAGCCTTGATCAGTATCTAAAAGAGAATAATATTGTCGCGATCGCCGATATCGATACCCGTCGCCTGACTCGAATTTTGCGCGAAAAGGGCGCACAGAATGGCTGTATTCTGGCTGGAGACACTATTTCAGCAGAGCAGGCTATTGGCGCTGCAAGTTCGTTTCCGGGTTTGAAAGGAATGGACCTGGCAAAAGAGGTGACGTGCATTGAATCATCGCAGTGGCGCGAAAGTACCTGGTCATTGACGGAAGGGTATCGGCAATCAGTTACGACAGAATTTCATGTGGTGGCGTATGACTTCGGCGTGAAGCACAATATTCTTAGAATGCTGGCCGCGCGGGGGTGCAAATTAACCATTGTGCCCGCACAAACACCTGCCGAAGCGGTATTGGCTTTGGCACCAGATGGCATCTTTCTTTCCAATGGGCCGGGTGACCCGGAACCATGTGACTATGCAATATCGGCGATTCGATCCCTATTGAAATCAGGCAAACCGATCTTTGGAATTTGTCTTGGTCACCAGTTATTGGCGTTGGCTAGCGGTGCCAAAACCGAAAAAATGAAATTTGGCCACCATGGTGCCAATCATCCGGTTCAAAGTCTGGCAGATGGAACGGTGATGATTACCAGTCAGAACCACGGCTTTGCAGTTGACGAAAGTTCTTTGCCAGACTGCCTCGAAGCAACACACAAATCTTTGTTTGATCAGTCGTTACAAGGTATTAGGCGAACCGATGTGCCTGCATTCAGTTTTCAGGGTCACCCTGAGGCGAGTCCAGGGCCGCATGATGTCGCACCCCTTTTTGATCAGTTTATTGATTTGATGAGAAGCACCAGTGAGAAAGTCTGATCAGGGTGCATAACTAACCTTATTTTGCCCTGCTATTGAAAACCAATGCAGGGCTTGGATTTATAGCCAGCGGATATAGCTAAATGCCAAAGCGTAGCGACATACAGAGTGTTCTAATATTAGGAGCAGGCCCGATTATTATTGGCCAGGCCTGTGAATTTGACTATTCCGGTGCGCAGGCCTGTAAAGCGCTTAAAGAAGAGGGTTATCGGGTTATTCTGGTGAATTCCAACCCCGCGACGATTATGACCGACCCGGCGATGGCAGATGCGACCTATATTGAGCCGGTCACCTGGCAGACAGTCGAAAAAATTATTGAAGTTGAACAACCCGACGTTTTGTTGCCTACCATGGGCGGCCAGACTGCACTTAACTGTGCTCTGGATTTGGAGCGTGAAGGTGTTTTGCAAAAGCATAATGTCGAGATGGTTGGTGCAAATGCTGACACGATTGACAAAGCGGAAGATCGAGAACGTTTCGATAAGGCGATGAAGGCCATTGGTCTTGAAACACCTCGCTCAGCGATTGCGCACAGCATGGAAGAAGCATTGCAAGTGCTCGACGGCCTGGGGTTCCCCTGCATTATTCGCCCTTCATTTACGATGGGGGGAAGCGGGGGCGGCATTGCCTATAATCGCGAAGAATTTGTCGAAATATGTGAGCGTGGTCTGGATTTATCGCCGACCAGTGAGTTGCTGATTGATGAATCGCTGATCGGTTGGAAAGAGTATGAGATGGAGGTGGTGCGTGATAAAAACGATAACTGTATCATCATCTGTTCGATTGAAAACTTCGATGCAATGGGCGTGCACACCGGTGATTCAATTACGGTTGCCCCGGCTCAGACGCTGACAGACAAAGAATATCAGTTGATGCGAAATGCGTCTCTGGCGGTGTTGCGAGAGATTGGTGTTGAAACAGGTGGCTCCAACGTTCAGTTCGGCATGAACCCGAAAGACGGACGCATGGTGGTTATCGAAATGAATCCTCGGGTATCGCGTTCTTCGGCTCTGGCGTCAAAAGCAACTGGTTTTCCGATAGCCAAAGTGGCCGCCAAACTTGCGATTGGATATACCCTGGATGAGCTGCAAAATGATATTACCGGTGGCGTTACGCCGGCTTCGTTTGAGCCTTCTATTGACTATGTTGTGACGAAAATTCCTCGCTTTACCTTTGAGAAATTTCCCCAGGCTGACGCGCGCCTGACGACGCAAATGAAATCAGTGGGTGAGGTGATGTCAATTGGTCGTACCTTTCAGGAATCACTTCAAAAGGCGTTGCGCGGTCTGGAAGTGGGCTCGTCAGGGTTTGAATCCCAACGCGATTTGAATGCAGAAGATGCGACTTCAACGCTGACTCGCGAGCTGCGTAACCCCGGTGCAGAGCGTATTTGGCATGTCGGCGATGCCTTTCGTGCAGGAATGACGATTGAAGAAATTTACCAGTACAGTGGCATTGATCCCTGGTTTCTCGCCCAGATTGAAGATTTGATCGAGGAAGAGTGTGTGGTGTCGAATATGACCCGTACCGATATGACAGAAGAGGCGATGAGACGCCTTAAGCGTAAAGGCTTCGCAGATAGACGGATCGCCGTATTATTGGGCATTTCAGAGAAAGAGCTGCGAGGCATGCGCCACGCGTACAATATTCGTCCTGTGTACAAGCGAGTGGATACCTGTGCCGCTGAATTTGCGTCATCGACTGCCTACATGTATTCGACTTATGAGCAAGAGTGCGAAGCCAACGTTAGCGATCGTGAGAAAATTGTCGTGATCGGCGGCGGCCCAAATCGAATTGGCCAGGGCATCGAGTTTGATTATTGCTGTGTGCATGCGGCATTAGCAATGCGGGAAGATGGTTATGAAACCATTATGATCAACTGCAACCCGGAAACGGTTTCAACGGATTATGACACCTCTGATCGTTTGTACTTTGAGTCAATTACGCTGGAGGATGTGTTGGAGATTATTCATCTGGAGCAGCCTAAGGGTGTGATTGTTCACTATGGTGGTCAGACGCCGCTTAAACTGGCACGAGGTTTGGAAGAAGCCGGTGTACCAATTATTGGTACGAGTCCAGATGCGATCGACCGGGCTGAGGATCGGGAACGGTTTCAGCAGATGATTGAGCGGCTTGGCCTGCTGCAGCCCTCGAATTCCACTGTGAGAAGCCTGGAAGAGGGTTTGTTGGCCGCAACTGAAATTGGTTATCCCTTGGTTGTTCGGCCCTCCTATGTGCTGGGAGGGCGCGCAATGGAGATCGTTTATAACGAAGGTGAGCTGACCAAGTATATGAACGAGGCCGTGAGCGTGTCCAATGATAGTCCTGTCCTGCTGGATCATTTCTTGAATGCTGCGATCGAAGTCGATATTGATGCGATTTGTGATGGCAAACAAGTCGTGATTGGCTCGATCATGCAGCATATTGAGCAGGCGGGAGTGCACTCGGGAGATTCTGCCTGTTCGCTGCCGCCTTATACGCTTTCTGAGACGGTTCAGAATGAAATGCGCGAGACGGTTAAGGCTATGGCGCTGGAGCTTGGCGTCGTTGGGTTAATGAATGTACAGCTGGCGTATCAGGACGAACGCGTTTACGTCATTGAAGTCAATCCTCGTGCTTCAAGAACAGTGCCTTTTGTCTCGAAGGCAATTGGCGTATCTTTAGCCAAAGTCGCGGCACGCTGCATGGCGGGCCGCACGCTGGAAGAACTGAATTTTACCGAAGAAGTTATCCCCAAACACTATAGCGTTAAAGAATCTGTGTTTCCATTTAATAAGTTTCCGGCCGTCGATCCCATTCTTGGCCCTGAAATGAAATCAACAGGCGAAGTGATGGGTGTCGGGGAAGGTTTTGGCGAGGCTTTTGCCAAAGCGTCAATCGCTGCTGGTAGCGTGCTGCCGACATCGGGAACAGCTTTTTTGAGCGTACGAGAATGTGACAAACCGGGCGTTATTGGTTTGGCAAAAGCGCTAACCGAGGTGGGTTTTTCGATAGTCGCCACCCGAGGAACGGCGCGTGCAATTGAGGAAACGGGTATTGACGTTAAGTACATCAATAAGGTGATGGAAGGTCAGCCGCATATTGTCGACGGGATTAAAAATGGCGACATTGATCTGATAGTGAATACCACAGAGGGTCGGCGGGCGATTGCTGATTCAGCCCAAATTCGTCAGTCTGCACTGCAAAAGAAAATTGCTTACAGTACCACGTTGACAGGCGGTGAGGCGATTGCTCGTGCGATTCGTTATGGCACCGAGATTAAAGTGCGTCGCTTGCAAGACTTGCATTGATTACTGGGCCTGCCTTATGCACCGGGCGGGTCTATCTGAGACATACTGTTAAGGAAAGAATATGAACCGAATACCAATGACTGTTCAAGGTGAGAAAGCCTTGCGAGAAGAGCTGCAGCGTTTGAAAACAGTTGATCGTCCCCGGATTATTCAGGCGATTGCAGAAGCTAGAGAGCATGGTGATTTAAAGGAAAATGCAGAGTACCACGCAGCGCGGGAGCAGCAGAGCTTCACCGAAGGGCGTATTCAGGAAATCGAAGGTAAACTTTCAAATTCGCAGGTGATTGATGTGTTATCGATCAAACCGTCGGGGAAAGTTATCTTTGGCACGACCGTCTGTTTGATCAATGTTGATACCGATGAAGAGGTTAAGTATCAGATTGTGGGCGAAGATGAGGCGAATATTAAAGCGGGTAAAATTTCAGTTTCATCTCCCATTGCGCGAGCGATAGTCGGTAAAGAGGAAGGTGATGTGATCAGTATTCAGATACCGAGCGGTGTGGTTGAGTATGAAATTGATGAGGTATTACACTGCTAGAACACGCCTGGTTTCTATCGACGGTTTTTACTCAGCGAAGGGTGAAGTGCCTCGGAGTTCTCGGTGGTAAAGGGTCATTAGAAAGCGATTAAAATAAGGCTGAAAATGCCCTCTTATCGCTTAGCCACGGATAAGATTGGATAGTTTCGGGTTTGGCTTTGCGTTTTTCTTCAGCAGTACCGCGACTTTCCCGATTGCCTGAATCAGTTCCGCGCCAGTATTACTAGTCATTTGATCAATAAGCTGGCGTCGCTCATCACGGTCACCAATGGCGACTTTTACTTTTATCAGTTCATGATCGTTGAGCGCGCGCTCGAGTTCTTCAAGAAGACTTTCGCTCAAACCTTTGTCGCCAACGATAATGACGGGATTAAGTTTATGGGCTATTGCCCGATATTGTTTCTTGTCTGCTGCGCTTAAAGTCATGTTGCGGAAGGCTCTGGAGAAGGACGGTGCGGCATTCTACCAATAGATTTGAAAGATTCATAGATTTCTAAAACAGAGGAAGTCTCGATATGGCGCGATCCAAGTCAAGCTCTCGTTGGCTTAAAGAACATTTTGACGATCCTTACGTCAAAAAATCTCAAGAAGATGGCTATCGCTCGCGAGCCAGTTATAAATTGCTCGAATTGCATAAAAAGGATCGTTTGTTTAAGTCCGGAATGCGGGTTATCGATCTGGGCGCTGCGCCGGGAGGCTGGTCGCAGGTCGCGATGGATCTGGTGGGGGAGCAAGGTCGCATTATTGCAAGCGATATCTTGCCAATGGATGCGATTCCGGGAGTGCGTTTTATTCAGGGGGATTTCACCGAGCCGCAGGTATTTGATAGCCTGATGAACGAAATTGATGGCAAGGTTGACCTTGTAATATCTGATATGGCCCCCAATATGAGTGGCAACGCTTCTGTCGATATTCCAAATGCGATGTATCTGGTTGAGTTGGCACTGGATATGGCCAGGCAAACGTTAATGCCTGATGGATCATTTGTCGCAAAGATATTTCAGGGTGAAGGCTTTGACACTGTTTTGTCTGAAATGCGTCAAATGTTTGCAAAGGTGTACAGCCGCAAACCCGATGCTTCGAGGGCAAGATCCCGGGAAGTTTATCTGGTGGGTATTGGCTACAAAGCGTGAATAGTATATTTGGGTTTCTGCGTGTATATTGAATTCTGCTGACCCGAATGGGAAATTGTTAATCTGCAAATAGAAAGGGGTTCCCCTTGAACGATATGGTAAAAAACCTGGTTTTATGGCTGGTCATCGCTGCGGTACTGCTGACGGTGTTCAATAATTTTAATGCACAACAGCAAGCACAGCCTATGGATTATTCGCAGTTCATTGAGTTAGTGCAAAGCGGGCAAGTGAAGCAGGTCGCCATTGATGGATTTCGTTTTGATATAGAAACCGTTGATGGTCGTCATTATGAAACCATTCGGCCGATGGTGGAAGATTTCAAATTAATGGATGAGCTGATTAACAACAAAGTCAGAGTGATTGGTAAGGAGCCCGAGAAGCAAAGCATCTGGGCGCAGTTGCTGGTTGCCGCCTTTCCGATTCTGGTGATTATCGCAGTCTTTATGTTTTTTATGCGCCAGATGCAGGGCGGGGGCGGCGGCAAGGGGCCCATGTCTTTCGGTAAAAGCAAAGCGCGCTTAATGAGCGAGGATCAGATTAAAACCACATTTGCCGACGTGGCAGGTGTTGATGAAGCAAAAGAAGATGTCAAAGAGTTGGTCGAGTTTTTGCGAGACCCCAGCAAGTTTCAACGACTTGGTGGAAAAATTCCAAGAGGCGTGTTGATGGTTGGCCAACCGGGTACCGGTAAAACGTTATTGGCCAAGGCAATTGCAGGTGAAGCCAAGGTGCCGTTCTTTTCGATTTCAGGCTCCGACTTTGTCGAAATGTTTGTTGGTGTGGGGGCTTCGCGTGTTCGTGACATGTTCGAGCAGGCCAAGAAGCAATCCCCTTGTATTATTTTTATTGATGAGATAGATGCCGTTGGTCGTCACCGTGGTGCCGGACTCGGCGGTGGCCATGATGAGCGTGAGCAAACCTTGAATCAATTGCTGGTTGAAATGGATGGCTTTGAGGGTAATGAAGGCGTGATTGTGATTGCGGCGACCAACCGACCTGATGTATTGGATCCTGCTTTGCTACGCCCTGGGCGTTTTGACCGCCAGGTCGTGGTTGGTTTGCCCGACATTCTGGGGCGCGAGCAAATTCTCAAAGTACATATGAAGAAAGTGCCGTTGGGCGATGATGTCGAGCCGAGTTTTATTGCCCGGGGAACGCCTGGATTTTCAGGAGCTGATTTGGCAAATCTGGTCAATGAAGCTTCTTTATTTGCGGCCAGAGCGAATAAACGCACCGTTGCAATGACCGACTTCGAACAGGCAAAAGATAAAATCATGATGGGTGCAGAGCGAAAGTCCATGGTGATGTCGGAAAAAGAAAAACGTAACACCGCCTACCATGAAGCGGGCCACGCCATCGTTGGGCGTTTGATGCCAGAGCATGATCCGGTCTATAAAGTCAGCATTATTCCCCGTGGTCGAGCGTTGGGTGTGACCATGTTTCTACCGGAGGAAGACCGGTATAGCTTGAGCCGTCGTCATATCATTAGTCAGATTTGTTCCTTGTATGGCGGACGAATTGCCGAAGAAATGACCTTGGGCGCCGATGGTGTGACAACGGGTGCTTCTAATGATATTCAGAGAGCAACGGACATCGCACGTAATATGGTCACCAAGTGGGGGCTGTCTGAAAAGCTTGGGCCGTTAATGTATGACGAAGGCCAGGACGAAGTTTTTCTGGGTAAGTCGGCTGCGGGTCCGGGTTCGCACGTGTCTGGAACGACACGTAATGACATAGACGCAGAAATGCGCAGTATTATTGATGACTGTTACGCGACGGCAACCAAAATTCTGAAAGAAAACAGGAACAAGCTCGATGCAATGGCAGAAGCGTTGATTAAGTATGAGACCATCGATTCGTCTCAAATCGACGATATCATGAATGATAAACCTCCACGGCCTCCAAAAGGCTGGTCAGGAAACGGTTCGGGAGCCGTCGGCTCCAGTTTCGGTTCTACAGGAGGCGATCAACAGGAAGATGACCCTGGCGCGCCAGAGGAGAAAACATCTGGTGACACGATCGGTGGTCCAGCGAAAGGGCACTAATGGCGCTTTCGAGAGGGTCTTTGAATAAAGCAAAAAAGGTGTGGCAATGCTACACCTTTTTTGTTCATGTCATTATCTGCGCGCTACCTCAATTCAATGAGTTCAAAGAATACAATGGCTAAGCCTTTCTTTTTTGCGGATAAATCGCTCGACCTATCTCAGACTCAAGTGATGGGTGTGCTAAACGTAACGCCCGATTCTTTTTCCGACGGTGGAAAATTCACCTCGCTTGATGCCGCAACTCGCCAAGCTGAATTGATGATTAGTCAGGGCGCGAGCATCATTGACGTGGGAGGCGAATCAACCCGGCCAGGCGCCGCTGCTATTTCACAACAGCAAGAACTGGATCGCGTGTGCCAAGTGGTGGAGCGCATCTGTACCCGATTCGACACGATTGTGTCGGTTGATACTAGTACGCCTGAAGTGATGTCTGAAGCCATACGGCTGGGGGCGGGAATGATCAATGATGTACGTGCTTTTTCTCGACCAGGCGCAATGGATGCAGTGTGTAATAGCTCAGTTGCGTTATGTGTAATGCATATGCGGGGTAGTCCGGAATCAATGCAGAATCATCCGGTTTATCATTCAGTCATTGATGAAGTTTCGGCATTTTTGCTGAATCGGGTCGAGCTGTTGCTATCGCGTGGTGTCGATAAGCAAAGAGTGGTTATTGACCCCGGTTTTGGATTCGGCAAGACGCTAGCGCATAATATGCAGCTGCTGAATCATATTGACCGACTATGTGGTCTGGGCTATCCGGTATTGGTCGGTGTGTCACGCAAGTCGATGTTTGGCGAGATTTTGGGTAAGCCTGTTAATGACAGGTTATACGGGAGTCTGGCGGCTGCAGCCCTTGCAGCCAGGCAAGGGGCAAAAATTATACGGGCACATGATGTCTTGGAAACCAAAGATGCAATGCGAGTGGTTGACGCGATCAGTCGTTTTTGTGCATGAGTGAGATGTTTACGTAACAAGCAGGGGAACACAATGACAGTGAAGAGGTATTTTGGAACCGATGGCATTCGCGGGCGCTTAGGCCAAGGTGTGATTACCCCGGAATTTATGTTGAAGCTTGGCTGGGCATGCGGGCAAGTGTTCAAAAAAGAGGGCTCGCGCAACCGGGTTATCATTGGCAAGGATACACGGATTTCAGGCTATTTGTTTGAATCGGCCTTGGAGGCAGGCCTTTCTTCCGCTGGGGTTGATGTTCGTTTGTTGGGGCCGATGCCGACGCCTGCAGTTGCCTATCTGACGAGAACCTATCGTGCCAATGCAGGCATTGTGATCAGTGCTTCTCATAATCCGTACCAAGACAATGGCATCAAATTTTTCTCGCCGCAGGGCTTGAAGTTGGCTGATGCGGTGGAGCTGGAAATTGAACGCTTGCTCGATATGGATTTGGAAGTGGTTGCACCTAATTTGCTTGGTAAAGCAAAACGCATAGACGACGCAGTGGGCCGTTATGTCGAGTTTTGTAAGAGCACCATCCCATCTTCAATGTCACTAAATGGAATGAAAGTTGTGCTGGACTGCGCCCACGGAGCAACTTATCAGGTCGCACCTTATGTTTTTCGTGAGCTGGGCGCCACGATAGAGGTCATCGGAGCACAGCCTGATGGTTTGAATATTAACGAAGGCTATGGCTCGACCAGCCCAGAGCGCTTAATTGATAAAGTACTTGAAACAAAGGCTGATCTCGGAATAGCGTTTGATGGTGATGGCGATCGCGTGGTCATGGTTGATCATAAAGGTGAGCTGGTTGATGGCGATGAGTTGATCTACATCATCGCGTGTAACA
>Ga0316207_10002340_pt1 | contig 19738 bp, 30 predicted proteins | sample 6weekpyrite_MG_FD_204943 | JGI IMG/M metagenome (GOLD analysis project Ga0316207, IMG submission 204943) | Microbial mat bacterial communities from mineral coupon in-situ incubated in ocean water Damariscotta River, Maine, United States -... | ecosystem: Environmental > Aquatic > Marine >...
AACAACCATCTAAGACTCAGCCACAAGACAACACCAGAACAGCGGCTAAGGCTTAGAATTAAGATGCTGGGGGATTTGCGCGAAGCAAACAAGGAAAAGAAAAAAGCACGATGTGATGCACAGCGCGAAAAAGCGCTACTTAAAACTACAGGCTTGTCCTAAATGTGTCCGATTTGTAAATGTAAATAAAAATCATGTAAAATAGCAGAAACGCTATGAGGTGGTGTTATGACCGAGCAAGAGTATTTAGATATGCCTGTTAAATTCCCCATAGAACCAACCGCAAAAGTGGCTGTTCATATCGACAGCCCCGCAAAATGTTTTGATTGCAAATCACAAAATAAAAATAAACCGATTGATTATGATAAACTTCGAGATAATTCTTATCACCGAAATATGACATCATGAGCGAACCGGCATTCACACAAGAACAGGTCAAGCATCTAATCGATGTAGAAGGAATTAAGGCCAAAATGGGGTATATAGAGAAGACGGTGACAGAGCTATTATCTTCATTTAAAAGCCACGCAGCCAAAACCGAAAAGGACATGGACGGTCTTTACGAGGAAATAAGGAAAGGCGAAAAAGAGCTGATAGAATGCCGAAATGAGCTAAAAGAGGAAGTTTATAGTAATTTCGTACAGAAAAAAGAAATGAGAGTATGGCTGGCCATTGCCATATTCACCGTAAGCGCCACAACCGGCATTATTCAATGGGTTGTATCAACATCAGATATAAAAAACACGCAGATCGCCGAACAAGTAGCGCAAATCCTCAAAGATCACGATAAGGAGCATGAATAATGGAAATATTAGAACTTGCTTTTAATGTCTATCTAATCGCCATGATCACACTGATTTTTTATCTGGCCATCATGAACCTAAAGCGCAATAAAGCGCGAATCACTAACACCAGCGCCATATTTTTTGGGCAAATAATCGTTGTTGGTTTTCTATTTGACATCGCCATGAATGCGATAGTGGGAACTATCTTTTTCCGTGAATTACCGAAAGAGTGGCTATTTACTTCCAGGCTGCAGCGACACCTTGCGGAATCTAAAGGATTTGATTTGAGAATGGCGGCCTGGTGGTGTGAGCATTTGCTTGATCCGTTTGACCCAGCAGGAACTCATTGTGGAAAATAAGGCTTGTTCTTCATGTGAAGAAATAAAGCCATTATCTGAGTATTATAAAAGCGCAGTTCATAAAGATGGTTATAGAGGACAGTGCAAGATTTGTTTTTGCAAAAAAACAAGAGAATATGAGAAAAACAATAGAGAGAAGTATGTAGAATACAAAAGAATAAGACGTAGGAAGATGGGTATTAAAGAGCTAAAAGTAACAAAAACAAAGGAAGATAATCTTAAGCGCGGCAGAGAGTGGTATAAAAATAGGTCGCCAGATCAAATAAAAAGACGGAAGGAATACAGAAAGCGATACTGTAAGAAGAATGCAGACAAATTCGCATTCTATGCTAGAAGCAGAGAAAATAAAGTAAAGCAAGCAACACCGGCATGGGCGGACAAACGATACATAAAATTATTTTATACTCTAGCTAAGATCGAAGAAAAGAGAATTTGCGAGACGGTACACGTAGATCATATTATACCAATAAATGGAAAAACGGTATGCGGCCTGCATTGTGAAGATAATTTACAGCTATTAACGGGTATGGACAATATGAAAAAACATAATAAACTGAACCAGCATGGTCATTGTTGATGGATCAATATTTTAACCAGATAATCGAGTTATTTACGCCACAGCAACGGCTGGCTATCTTTGCTATCGTTGTAAGCGTTATGACCCTGACACAAGTTTTTAAAAAAGTTTATTTCGGATTCTTTCCAGAGCGCAGAACCACACGAAAAGCAGCCATTATTTGGCTGTTCTCATTTATTTCAGGTTTATCACTTGGTTTGCTTGGCTATTGGGCGGGCGAAATAAAACAACCGTTATGGTTTTGGCTATTTTGCGGTATCTCATCAGGTGGTATTGCTATCGGCGCATACAAATTATTAATCGGTGTTATTTGGGCTAGGCTGTCTAAAAAGCCGCTACAGTGATAAAATAGCATTATTTGCGGGTAGTTAAAAATTGGATATAACACTACAAATCATGCTTAATCCGGCGACTCATGATCTATCCTATGATCCTGCAAAGGAAGCGATGCGCTATCGTGTAGGCGATGTTTTCGACGTATTTCTAACGCCTGCTAATTTCACGTTTTCAATGGATACCCGCTTTGGTTTTATTCACATCACTAATGTTCCCGATGTTTATTCGATTGAAACCATAAAAAAAGCATTGTCTGCACCTGTTCGTAGTACGGTGATAATTGATAACCCGCCCTTATATCGCCGCAGGAAGTGGCGCATTAAACCATCGGCGATCCCAGTGGGCGCAAGAAACGCAATGATAGCCAACCATGAATTGACCGTAACATGGACACAGGCCAAGCCTTATATTCGTAAAAAGGTGGTTATTGATAATCTGAATGCGGCTTTAGATGATGATTCGACTGAGTTAGTCGAAAGCGATGTTGCATAATGGCTGTTGTCACTCGATACGTTAATACAGGCTCGACAGCAGGCGGCGACGGCACAACCAACAATACCACAGGCGTTACCCGTGCTTATGCCACTTTGTCAGAATGGGAAGCGGCAGAGCAAACAAATTTAGTATCAGCAGGCGATACACATATTGTTTATTGTGCAGGATCAACAGCCGATACGACACAATTAGTGCTTTCTGGTTGGACGTGTGGATCAGGCAACGAATGTACGGTTGCTCAAAATTCAAGTGATGCCCACGGTGGCAGCTACAATACAGGCGTTTACAGATTAGAACATTCGGGATCAAGCCTTAACGCGGTTGATGGGTATGAAACCTATTTTAAATTCATTGATTTACAGATAAAGAACACCAACACCGGCGGCGGAAATCCGTTTATTTTATTTCTGGATGCTAACAACGAGGTTCAGCGGTGTGTACTTCAATCGACAACTAACACACATTCGGGCATAGCCTTTAGTAACGACTGTACATTTACAGACACCACCATAGAAGCCATTGATGGCAGTGGATCAAGGGGAGCATATAGACGCTCTGCTGGCCGTACAGGTGTAAATTTTGTCAACTGTACATTTGATGGATATTACTACAACTGTGAAGGTGAATCAGGCGTTACCGTGACTAATGTGGCTTGTATTGACAGAGGTACGGGCGGCACTGACTTTCAGGGTACATTTAACGCCTCATCAGATTACAACTGCTCTGAAGATACAAGCGCACCTGGCACTAATTCTATTAAAAGCCAAACTGGTACGTCTTTATTCACCGATCCAGCCAATAGTGACTTTAGCTTAAAGACAGGCTCTAACGCGATAGACGCAGGCACGACATCAGCTCTTACCACGTCCGATATTATCGGAACAGCAAGACCGCAAAACTCTGTTTATGATATTGGTGCATTTGAGAATATATCGGCGGGTGGTGGTACAATACTTCCATTATTGAATGCTTATTACGGATAGATCATGTTATTAGATGCTATTAAAAAAGGTGATACAGATTATTCTTGTACAATCAGGATAGTCGATGATACTGACGGCACACCAGAAACCGGCGTGGTATTTAATACAGCAGGTATAGACTTATGGTATCGTAGACCAGGCGCGGCGCACTCATCAATCACAGAGGCTACGCAAACCGAGGGCGGCGCACATACCGACGGCGGATTCGTTCATATTTCAGATGGCTGTTATCGTTTAGATTTACCAGATGCAGCAGTGGCTTCCGGCGTTGATTATGTTGATGTTGGTGGAACAGTAACCGGCATGGTGGTGATTGGTGGTCGCATTCGTTTGACTGATTTCGATTTAGACACGGCTAATGTCACTCTAGCAGCCGCTACACATACCGGCGCAGTCATTCCTACCGTTACAACATTGACAGGCCATACAGCACAGACAGGTGATAGCTTTGCACTGATCGGAACAGCGGGGGCTGGATTAACGGATATAACAATAAATGCTGCCAGTGTTGATGCTATATGGGATGAGGTCTTAACAGGTGGTACGCATAATGTCGTTAATTCAGCAGGTAGACGTTTAAGGCAAATCGATGCAGCTTTTGAAGTGCATAACGGCACGGCGCAGGCAGGTGCGGCAGGTACAATAACATTAGATACAGGCGCAAGCGCAACAGATGATATCTATCGTGGCAATAGGATTGTAATCACCGAAGGTACAGGCGCTCAAGAGCATGGTATCTGTATTTCTTATAACGGTACGACTAAAGTTGCTACAATGGCGGAAAATTGGGTAATAACACCCGATGCAACTTCTGTATTTGAGGTTATCCCAGCCGACGCTGATATTGAAACATGGCAGCATAATGTTGTTGCCGCTTCTGCTTCTGGGTTGCCTGATGTTAATGTTAATGAAGTTGGTGACACATCGCAGACGGCAGGCGATTTAGCTGCGCTTATTGCTACAGTTGACACTAATGTTGATTCTATCCTAGTAGATACAGCCGATATGCAACCTAGAGTCGTAGCGATTGAAACCGACACAAGCACAACGCTGGAAACGCACCTAACCGATATTAAGGGTGGCACATTCTCAGGCGCTACCGATTCACTCGAAGCCATCAGGGATCGAGGCGATGCGGCATGGACAACCGGAGCCGGAGGCACGCCACCACAGCTATTACAAAGTACAACCATTGCAACATTAGCAACACAAACCAGCTTTACACTGACAGCGGGTAGTGCTGACGACGACGCTTACAACGGCGCTATTGCGGTTGTCACTGATAGCGCTACCAGTACGCAAAAAGCAGTTGGCACGGTTTCAGATTATACCGGCGCAACGAGAACAGTTACTTTATCGGCTGATCCTGCGATCTTCACTATGGCCGTGGGTGATACTATCGAGATTATCGCAGCGTTAGGCTCGGCAGGCACAGCCCCAACGGTCACGCAAATCAGACAGGAAATAGACACCAATTCAACGCAATTGGCCGCTATTGTGGCCGATACTAACGAATTACAGACCGATGATGTGCCAGGGTTGATTGCTACAGCACAAGCTGATTTAGATATTATCACTGGAACAGACGGCGCTACAATCTCAAGTGCAAGCGAAACCTCTATGGTCGATGCTAACTGGAATGAGCCAATAGCCGGTCATTTAACAGCAGGAACAACCGGGTTATCAGAGGCATTAGGTGGCGCGGCTATTGTTGACACAACCATTACTGGCACACCAACCACTACAACATTTGTTTTAGCAGCAGGATCAGCCGTCGATGATTTTTACAACGATCAGACTGCTTATATTCTAAGTGGTACAGGTATCGGGCAGTCTAGGGTTGTGCTGGATTATGATGGCACTACAAAAACAGTCACTATTGACGAGGCATTTGCCGTTACACCAATAGCGACTGACAGAGTGGTTATTTTAATCGAGCATGTTCACCCAATAACACAAATAGCACACCAGATTTGGGATGATGATTTATCAGCACACACGACAGCAGGAAGCGCAGGAAAAGCCGTTCAGGATATAGAGACAGATACAGGCACAACACTTCCAGCTACATTAGCAACACTGGCAACAGCAACGGCATTGTCAACAGTTGACGCGAACGTTGACGCTATATTGGTTGACACGGGAACGACATTACCCGCAACACTTGCAGCATTGAATGACTTATCAATCACTGACGTACTAACTACTCAAATGACAGAAGCATACGCAGCAGATGGAACAGCGCCAACATTGGCTCAGTGTTTATTTATGATCCAGCAAACTATCGGTGAGTTTTCCATTAGCGGAACGACCATAACAGCGAAACAGCTTGACGGCACGACAACGGCAGCGACATTCACACTTGACGATGCCTCAACACCAACTAGCAGAACCAGGGCGACATAATGAGTGCATCAACCATTGTAACGGGTGGTTTTGGTTCATTCGGTAGTGTAAATTTAATCCCGACAGCGGGGTTTAGTGTCGGTATTGTCACTGTTCCTGATAGCGAAGGGCTTGAATACCGAGGAAAGCCGAATAAATTGCATTATCGACACACACAGAATAAGCTACATTACAGACATGATGGCAATCGACTGCATTATAGGGCTAAGAAAGAATGATTCATAAAGCGCCGCAAATACATACAAAATCAGTATCAGCAGTAAGGAATATTGCTTATGCATTCGATGATGTTCTCGATTCGGGTGAGCTATTAACCGGCACACCAACCATCGCAGAAGTCACAACAACGGATTTAACAATATCAAGCAAATCCGTATCGACAGCCGAGCTAATAATTGATGGCATTACTACGCCCATAGGTGAAGCGGTGCAATGCAGTATTACAGGCGGCGTGGCAGATACGAGCTATGATGTACTGATAACCGTATCAACAGACGCAACACCGGCGCAGACATTAACAGGTAAATTCACATTGAAGGTAATAGCAGACTAATGGATATGTCATGGCTAAGATCATTGATTTCACAAGGGCGAAGCGTAAGCAACAGCTTGACGCATTAGAACGACAGCATACAGATAGTACGCTGTTTCGTGCCTATATGAACTCAATATTTAGTAATGACGATGGTCTTAATGCTCAGATAGATATGGATATAGAGCAGAGCAAACAACCAAGAGGCCATAATGCCACGATTAGCGCCTAAGCCATGCAATCACACAGGATGCCCCAATCTAACGCAAGGACGCTATTGTGATGACCACGCAGACCAGCATAAGCACAATTGGCAAGATGATCGTTACAGGGGCACAAGACAGCAAAGAGGTTATGGCAAGGAGTGGCAACGCATACGAGCAGCTAGGCTGAGGCAAGATCACTACCTTTGTCAAGTTTGTATAAAGCAAGACCGCACCACACCAGCAACAGAAGTCGACCACATCATCAGCAAGGCTAACGGCGGTACAGATCACATCGACAACCTGCAGTCTATCTGTAAACAATGCCATAGATCAAAGACAGCAAGAGAAAGGCAATAATAGATAAAACCTATCATATAACGTCACAATCAAGACAAAAATCATGCCAAAAGGGCGGGGGTGGTCAATTCTTCACCGTTTTACAGCGCAGAACCGACGACTCCGGTCTTTTTTTACGTCCACATATAAGAAAACCTGTTAAAAATGGTTTATTATAGATTTAGACAATGATAAATAATCTCATCGATAGGTATTTTCAATGCCAGCACAACGCAAACCAAGCAAAGTATTAGAGATAACCGGTGCTTATGCCAAGAACCCGCAAAGGCGCAATGATGCGGAGCCGGAAGGCAATGGCGCTTTTCCTGAATTACCGCCTGATCATTTGGATGAGTTAGAAAAAACATATTGGCGTGAAATCGTTGATATGGTTCCGGCTGGTGTTCTCACTGGTTCAGATACGTTGGCGGTTGAGATATTAACAAAGCTGCTGACTCAGTTCAGAACAGATTACGGTCGTTTCACGACCTCAAAATTAAGTCGAATGTCTTTAGAGATGGGCAGACTTGGTTTGTCGCCATCGGATAGAACAAAGCTGGAAATCGAAAAACCGAAAGGCAATAAGTTTGCAGAGTAGTTTTGCACAACGCGCGCTCGATTATGCCGAGTCTGTCACAAGCGGAGAGATACCGGCGGGCAAATATGCGCGGCAAGCCTGCCAGCGTTTTATCGATGATTTAGAACGTGATGATTTACGGATTGATGTCGATAAGTCTCAAAAGTGGTGCGAGTTTTTAGAAAAGCTGCCGCATGTTAAGGGTAAGTGGGCGGCTAAAAAAGAATTGTTTATTTTGTCGCCTTGGCAAATATTTTGTGTTGTTAATATTTATGGCTGGTATTGGGCTGAATCTGGCAAGCGACGTTTCAGAGAGGTTTATATTGAAGTACCTCGCAAGAATGGGAAAACTTATATGCTGTCGGGCTTGGCGATTGGCGGTTTGACTATCGAGGGTGAATTTGGTGCTGAAGTATATTGTGGCGCAACGTCTGAAAAACAGGCGTTTGAGGTATTTAATCCAGCAAAGGCCATTTGTCAGCGTGAGCCGGATTTACGCGAAGCGTTTGGAATCACGGTCAATGCTAAATCATTAACGATTTTAAACAATGGCTCAAAGTTCGAGCCAGTGATTGGCAACCCAGGCGATGGTTCAAGCCCGTCATTGGGTATTGCTGATGAATTTCACGAACACGCAAACTCTGATTTGGTTGATACGTTTGTAACCGGTATGGGTGCGCGTGAAAATCCTTTGATGATTTATATCACCACGGCTGGAAGCGATACCGGCGGCGCGTGTTATTCAGTGCGCGATGATGTCACCCGAATATTATCGGGTAGCGTTGATGATGATAATGTATTTGGAATAATTTATTCGATTGATGAGGATGACGAATGGGACACCGTCGAGGCGCAAATCAAAGCCAATCCGAATTATGGTGTTTCAGTTGATGCCGATTTTTTAAAAGGCCAATTAAATCAGGCGAAACGATCCGCCACTAAACAGGTTGCGTATAAAACAAAACATCTTAATTTATGGGTGGGCGCGAAAGCGGCATGGATGAATATGCTGGCGTTTCAGGCAGTCAGGCGACCAAAAGTTAAAATTGAAGATTTCAAAGGGCGTGAGTGTTATGTGGCTATCGATTTGGCATCAAAAATCGATATTGCTGATATGTGCATTTTATTTCCCCCTAAAGGCAATGGAAAATGGACGGCGTTTTTTAAGCATTATTTACCAGAGGATAGAATTCTTGAGGGCGGCAACACACGTTACAAAGCATGGCACACTGACGGATGGCTAACCGCAACGCCTGGCAATGTTACTGACTTTTCGTATATTGAAGATGATTTGAAAGAATTGAAATCAGATTATGAAGTAAAAGAAGTCCCTTACGATCCATTTCAAGCCACGCAATTCAGTACGCGAATGATGGAAGAAGGGTTCCCTATGGTAGAATACGGCGCAACGGTTAAAAATTTCAGTGAGCCGATGAAATTTGTCGAGGCGTTAATATTAGAGAAAAAAATTGTTTTCCAGAAAGACCCTGTTTTAATGTGGATGTTTGGTAACGTGGTTGCGACACTGGATAAGAAAGACAATATTTTCCCTAATAAAGAACGACCAGAGAATAAAATAGATGGTGTTGTTGCTTTGATCATGGCTATAGGACGCGCCATTCTCACGCAGGATAAGGCCAGTGTTTATGATGATAGAGGTGTGCTGAGTGTTTAAAAAAACAGATATGCTGAAAGAGTTGTTTTTTGATACAATGGCAGTAATAGGGGTTTCGCTGATAGGATATGGCGTGTATCAAATTTATATTCCGGCTTCATTTATTGTGATTGGCTCAATGCTGTTATTTGCAGCTTATAAAGGGTTTAGATAATGATCTTATCATCGATTTTCGGCCATGATCGAGAGCCGACTAGCGATTTTTGGTACACCCCTATAGGTGAGCAAACCGCATCGGGTATTAGGGTTTCAGAAGATACTGCCCTTAGAAATACCGCTGTTTATAGTTGTGTCAGAATCCTGTCTGAAACAATTGCATCATTACCTCTTGACGTTTATCGAGACACTAACGGCAACAAGCAGAAATTAAAAGATCATAATTTACACGAAATTCTACACAATACGCCGAATCATTTTCAAACGTCCTGTGAGTTTAGAGACACACTGCAAAGTCATACCGGATTAAGGGGTAATGGTTATGCGCGAATCGAATGGTCTGGTTCCGGTGTTGTTAATGCGCTCTATCCTTTGCCAACAAACCGCGTTATTCCAAAATTCACCGATAATGGCCGTTTGGTTTATCAGGTAAAAGATGAGCAAGGGTTGGTCGTTGATCAAATCCCAGCAAATGAGATTTTCCACCTTAAGGGCATGTCGTTTGATGGTTTGGAGGGCTTAAGTCCTGTTGCCTTGCATCGTGAAACGATTGGCGCGTCTTTTGCTGCTCAGGAATATGGTTCCAGGTTGTTTTCAAATGACGCAACACCGCGCGGCATTTTAGAGCATCCGACAGGATTTAAAGACAAAGAAGCGTTTAATCGTTTCCGCCGTAGTTGGCAGGATCAGCAAACCGGCACCAATCGACATAAAACTGCCGTTTTAGAAGATGGCATGAAATACACTGAAATCGGCATGTCGAATGAGGACGCGCAGTTTTTAGAAACGCGCAAATACTCAGTGACGGATATTGCACGAATATTCCGCATTCCACCTCACATGATTGGTGATTTAGACCGGTCAACCAATAACAATATTGAGCATCAGGGCATAGAGTTTGTCGTTCATACGATACGGCCTTGGCTGGTTCGATGGGAGCAAGCGATCAAAAAGGCATTGATTGTTGAAGATGATGTCTTTGTCGAGTTCAATGTTGATGGTCTGTTGCGTGGTGATATGAAGTCACGCTATGAAGCTTACCGGTCAGGTATTGAATCAGGGCATTTAACACGAAACGAGGCGCGGTCATTAGAGAACAGGAATTCTATCGACGGATTAGACGAGCCGCTAACCCCAATGAACATGCAGCAAGGTAAAAACAATGATGATCGTGAAGCAAAATTAATCGAGATGTCAGCGTTGCGAATTGCCAGAAAAGAACAGGCTATTCTATCTAAAGGACTTGAAAAGGGTTATTTAACCGATGTTGAGCGTTTTCACGATTGGTTTAGTGGTGTATTCAACCAACACGCCAAGCATATTGCAGAAACGCTTTGTATTGATGAAAAAACCGCTAAAAGTGATATAATCAATTTAAAATCTCAATTGATCGAGTCAAAAGATTTGAATTTATCAATTGATACATGGGAAACGAGCCGCGTAGTCGAGCTAGTGAATTTGGTGAAAAGTGATGTATGACAACATACTGAGAAGTTTTTATTCTGAATGCTGGGCGATGCTGCCGAGTAAGATTGCAGAAATTGAGCAATTTTTACTGGCCAAGCAAAACGGCATCGAAATCAACGCCGATTCATTCAAAGCAGCGGCGGCAAGCCGACCAAGAGCAGACAAGCGCGGTTCGATTGCGGTTATTCCGGTTTATGGCGCGGTTTCTCAGCGCATGAACATGATGCAAGAATTTAGCGGCGGCACATCAACAGAAATGCTGGCAAAAGACATACAAGCAGCAGCAGATACGGACTCTGTAAAGGCCATTGTATTGAATATTGATAGCCCTGGCGGCTCAGTTTACGGCGTGAAAGAATTATCGGACGTTATTTATCAAGCCAGAGAGAAAAAGCACATTACAGCGGTTTCCAATTCTCTATCGGCTAGTGCGGCTTACTGGATTGGCACGAGTGCAAGTGAATTTGTGGTGACACCAGGCGGTGAAGTCGGCTCAATCGGTGTTTATACCGCGCACAATGATTTTTCAGAAAATTTAGCGAAGGAAGGTATTAAAACCACGTTAATCAGTGCTGGAAAGCATAAAGTCGATGGTAATCCGTATGAACCATTGACAGAAGATTCATTGAACAACATCCAGTCGCGTGTAAATGAATATTACGATGATTTTGTGAATGCTATTGCAAGAAATCGCGGTGTTTCGGCGGATGCAGTTAAGAATGGTTACGGTCAAGGCCGTGTAGTGGGTGCGGAGGAGGCTATTCGAGAGAATATGGCCGACCGCATAGCGACTTTTGATGAAGTATTGGAAAAACTCGGCGCTAAACAGGCGAATACCTTAAAAGCGCGGGTAAAAATGATTTAGTCTCGTGTCCGAGGCAGACAGCGGCTAACGCGGTTGGTCAATCCGATGATTGATAGGACGAAAAACTTAAATTAACAATGTTGGAGTAACTCGAAATGAGTAAAAGACTACAGGCGTTACGTCAGCGCCGGACACAGATTAAAGAGGATGCGCGCGCGATTACTGCCGTTGCGGATGCTGAAAATCGTGATTTGACGGATGAAGAAAGCGCGAAAATTGATGCGTTTATCAAAACGGGTGATTCGGTTCAATCAGCTATCGAGCAGGAAGAAAGATTAGCTGATCTTGATCGTGTTGCTAATACGGTTGCAACGCCTTTACAGGTTGCTGATGATGCGATTGTTCAAACGGGTGATGCTCAGATTGTCAATGATCCAAAAGGCGGCTTTAAGTCTTACGGTGAATTTGCAATGTCTGTTATGCAGGCCGGTATGGGCGGCGGTATCGATGAGCGTTTAGGTATCGGCGCGGCAGCACCAACAACTTACGGCAACGAAGGCACGGGCGCTGACGGCGGCTTCATGGTTCCGGTTGAATTTTCAAACGAAATCAAAACCCATTCACTGGGCGAAGGCGCGTTTTTACCAATGACAGATAGCACTGATATTCAGGGCAATTCAATGTCATTCCCAGCGGATGAAACTACGCCTTGGGGAACTAATGGCATTCGTGCTTATTGGGAAAACGAAGCGGCAGCAGCCACACAGACCAAGCCAAGCGGCAAACTGGACACATTACGCCTTAAGAAATTAATGGCGCTTGTACCGGTTACTGATGAGCTTATGGCTGATTCAACCGCGCTGACTTCTTACCTGACTCGCAAAACCGGTGATTCCATTTTATGGAAAACCAATGACGCGATTATTAACGGCACGGGCGCAGGCCAGCCATTGGGCGTGTTTAATTCTGATGCACTGGTGACAGTGGCAAAAGAAACATCACAAACGGCTGATACCATCAATGCGGCTAACGTATCGAAAATGTACGGTCGTTTACCTGCAAGCTCTATGAGTCGTGCGGTATGGCTGGTGAATAACGATGCATGGAACCAACTGCCTCAAATGACTATCGGTGATATGCCGGTGTTTGTACCGCCAGGCATCACAGGTACACCAGGCGGCTCATTATTTGGTCGTCCGGTTATCGTTACTCAAACAGCGCAAACGCTGGGCGATAAAGGCGATATTATGCTGGTTGATTTCGGTTCGTATAACTCGATCACGAAAGCAGGCGGCATTGAATATGCAACGTCGATTCACCTGTATTTCGATGCAGGCTCGACAGCATTCCGTGCGACTTATCGTGTTGATGGTCAGCCTTGGTTAAATTCAGCAATCACGCCTGCCAATGGTTCAAACAGCTTATCGCCGTTTGTTACCTTAGCAGCACGAGCATAAGGGGGATAACATGAGCATGTTACCAAGCGAAGCCAGCGCAGTTGTTGGCACAATTGACCCTGATGCGATTGCCGCATCAACGGTTGTTTCTGATTACGCTAACGCTGAGTATTTTCACCAGTTTATGGCGATTATCATGGCGGGTACGCTGGGCGCGTCTGCGACACTCGATGCTAAATTGGTTCAAGCAACCGATTCTAGCGGCACGGGTTCAAAGGACATTACCGGCAAAGCCATCACGCAGCTAACGCAAGCGGGTACAGACTCAGATAAGCAGGCAATTATTAACTGCCTGTCAACTGAGTTAGATGTGGCTAACGGCTTTAATCATATTGCTATCAGTATGACGATTTCCACGGCAACATCGGACGCAGGTGCGTTACTGCTTGGCTGTGAGCCACGCTTTGCACCAGCAAGCGACAATGATCTTTCTACTGTAGACGAGATCGTTTAATAAGTCGGGGCGGGTTTCCGCCCCTTCTTTTAAGGAATGATTATGAGCGAAGAAATAAAAATATTATTCGTTAAAGAATATACAGTTTTAGACCATAATGATGATATTGAAAGTCATTATGAAGAAGGCAAAGAATATTCTGTTTCGATTGAAACGGCTTTGCATTGCATGAATCGTGGTTATGCGACTGATGATTTGACTACAAAGACTGAAAAACCAGAGCCAGAAAAGAAAACTTCGGCAAAGAAAAAACAAGGCAAAAAGGCTGATTAATGTCGTTTTCTGTCACAACAGCGGCAACAAAAAAACCTTTATCGTTGGATGAAGTAAAGGCGCATCTTAATTTAACTACTGATTTCACCGATGATGATGAATTGCTTGATTCGATGATTGATAGTACAATTGATTATATTGAAAATTATTTGCGCCGATCATTGCTAACACAAACTATTACGGCCAAATATGATTTTTTCCCGCATTGTTTTGAGTTAGAGCGTCCGCCACTACAGTCGATAACCTCCATTCAATACATTGATACAGCGGGCGACACGCAAACCTATTCAAGTGCTAATTATACCGTCGACACCACATCGGAACCGGCGCGGGTTGTCGAGGCTTATGGCACATCTTGGCCTACAACGCGGAATATTATTAATGCGGTGACGGTGACTTATGTGGCGGGCTATACATCGGCTGGTAACGTACCGACACAAATTAAACAGGCCATGAAAATATTAATCGGCGATTGGTACAAAGAGCGCGAAAGTTTTATTGTCGGTGTTATGGTGTCTAAATTGCCGCATACGGCTAGAATGTTATTGCAGCCTTATCGGGTATCGATATGAAAATAAAGATCAAAGCGAAAGCATCGCGGCCTGAGCAGATTATAGATATACCGCAAGGTCGTGCAAAAGCATGGTTAAAATCAGGCGAAGCGGAAAAAGTTGATGAGAGCCGGACGACTAAGACACAAGATAACGATTCAGAAAGCAACTGAATCACAAGATGCATACGGCGAAGCTGATGAAACATGGTCAACTTTTCGGATCGTCCGCGCTTATAAGAAAGTGATTTCAGGCACAGAAAATTTTGTAAATGATAAACGAAGCCCTGACAGAATTGTTGAATTCGGTATTCACTATATTGATGATGTAACGCCAAAAATGCGAATTAAACACGGAACCGATATTTTCAATATTCTATCTGTTGATAATGTGATGGATTTAAACCGTGATTTGATTTTACGATGTCATGAGGCCGTGTGATGGATGTTCAGTTTGATTTAAAAGGTTTTGACCAATTAAAGCGGCAATTAAGGCGCATGGATTCGCGCACATCAACGAAATTTGCAAAAATGGCGACACGCAAAGCATCAAAGATTTTGCTGGATGATATGAAACAGAGAGTGCCAAAAAGAACAGGTAATTTGAGGCGGTCATTAGGGCTTGTTAACGTGCGTAGGTCAACGCCTGGCGCATGGCTTAAAGTCGGCGCGCGATCCGGTAAGCGGTTAAAGTATGACGGCTGGTATGCCCATTTAGTTGAGTTTCCAACAAGAGCGCATTCTATTAAACGTAAAAGTGGCGCGAATATTGATCACCCTGGCACAAAGCGACAACCCTTTATGCGCCCCGCCGTTGATGCGAAAGGTAAAAAAGTAATTAACCATATTGGTCGTGAATTGGGCGCATTAATCGAGAAGTTTTATTAATGGAGCGTCATGTTCACACGCAATTAACAGGCCATGCGGGATTAAGTGCATTAATAGCCGCTCGTTTATACCCTGTTAAATTGCCGCAAGATGTTAGTTATCCGGCTTGCGTTTATGAGATAATTACACGAACAGAATTTCCGGCAATGGGGTCGAATGCTGATCACAGTCGAAAGCGAATAACAGTCACAGGATATGACAATAGTTATTCAGGCGTGAAAGCATTAGAAACACAGATTGTTGCCGCTTTAGATCGGTACACAGGAACAAGCGACGGCACAACAATTGACGGTAGTTATTTGGAAAATGTGAGCGACTTATACGAAGATGAGTTTCAGATTTATCAAGTCAGTATCGATTTTATGATTTATTGGAGATGATATGGCAACGCAGGTATTAACAAATTCAAAGCTATGGATGTCTGAATATGATCTGTCGGGTTATCTAAATTCTATTGCTGTCGATTATTCTGCTGAGATGTTAGATGATACTGTTTTTGGCGATTCAACACGAAGCCGAAAGGGTGGATTAAAAACAGCCGCCATGTCATTGGCAGGATTTTGGGAGTCTGTACCGGATGGCTTCTTATTTGACCATGTTGGCAACTCTGGCGAACCCATGAGCGCAGCGCCTCAAACGGGCGCGGATGGCGAAGTGGCTTTTACAATGGCAGCAACAGGCAGCGAATACTCTGCTAATGGTGCGATTGGTGATTTGTATGCGTTTAGTGTGACAGGTGAATCAAGTGAGGACTTGGTCAAAGGCACGATCATGCACAATAACACGCGCACCACATCGGGCAATGGTACGGCACGACAATTGGGCGCAGTATCATCAACGCAAAAGCTTTATTGCGCTATACACGTTATTACCGCCAGCGGAACAAGCCCGACATTAGATGTTATTATTCAGAGCGATGATAACGGCAGCATGACAACACCGGTTACAGCGGCTACATTTACGCAGGCAACAGGCATTACGTCCGAATGGGTTGAAGTTGACGGCGCATTAACGGACGATTATTTTAGAGTAAATTATACAATCGCTGGCACATCGCCATCTTTTGAATTTATTGTTATTTTAGGAATCTTGTAGGAGGATTCATTATGGCAACGGTAGTTTATAACGATGCATCGGTTGTATTAAATTCTGTTGATTTATCAGACCATGTTAAATCAGTGACATTGAATTATGCGGCTGAAATGCTGGATGATACGGCAATGGGGGATAATACCCGATCACGCAAAGGCGGGTTGAAAGACTGGTCGATTGATATTAGCTTTCACCAGGATTATGCGGCATCAGAAGTTGATGCAACATTGTTTAGTCTGGTTGGCTCGACGTTTACTTGCGTACTTAAACCAACAATCGGCGCGGTATCAGCAACGAACCCCAGCTTTTCAGGTACAGGCATTCTCGAATCATACACGCCCATGAGTGGCGCGGTCGGTGATTTAGAAGAAGCACCCGTTTCTATTCAATCGGCTAGTGACTTGACGAGGGCTACATCATAATGCTAACTAAAGAGGCGATTTTAAATTCTGATGATTTACAAAAAGAGCTGGTTAAAATCCCTGAATGGGGTGGCGAAGCTTTTGTCAGAATGTTGACCGGTGCAGAGCGCGATTTGTTCGAATCACAAATCGTAAATAAAACTGGTGGCGTTAATATGGAAAATATACGCGCCCGTCTTGTGTGTTTAACATTGGTTGATGAAGATGGTGTCCGTTTATTCGATGATGCCGATATTAAAGAGCTTGGATGTAAAAGCGCATCGGCATTAGATAGAGTGTTCACGGTAGCCCAAAGGCTTAACAAAATATCAGATAATGATGTTGAGGATTTAGCAAAAAACTAAGCAGCCGCCCAAAGCGGCGCTTTTATTTGTTTTTATCCTTAGAGCTGGGTATGCCGGTTAGTGAATTATTAACTCGCCTGACATCGTATGACCTTTCGGAATATATGGCTTATTATCATTTAAAGGCTGAAACCGAAAAGAAAATACGAACCGAGGCAGAATTAGAAGCAAAAGCAAAGGCTAATCTAAATGGCAACAATCGCAAGCCTATCCGTCGACGTAATCGCTAATACTGGGCGCTTTGTTTCTGATTTAGCAAAAGCCAGTCGCGGCGTTGACGGATTCGAGAAAAAAACCAAGGCATCATTTAATAAAATGACGCGATCTGTTAAGCGATTTTCCCGTCAAACAGGAAAAGAGCTTGGCAGCTTGCAAAGTGCGTTTGCTGCTGTTGGTATCGGTCTTGCTATTAAGGAAATTCTCGACCTTAATAATACCTACACAGCGATGTCCAATAAATTGCGGCTTGTCACTCGTGATTCGCAGCAATTGGCAGATGTTCAAGAAAATATATTTCAAGTTTCCCAAAAAACAAGAGGCTCATTAGAAGCAACCACGGATTTGTATTTCCGAATGGCGAAATCAACTGAGCAGCTTGGATTGTCTCAAACTGAATTACTCGATATAACTGAAACCGTCAACAATGCGGTTGCTGTTTCCGGCAGTACAGCGGCATCGAGCGCGGCGGCATTGTTCCAATTCGGCCAAGGATTGGCGGCTGATGCGTTACGCGGTCAAGAATTAAACTCAATTATGGAGCAAACGCCACGTTTAGCACAGGCTATCGCGGACGGTTTGGGTATTGAAATAGGCGCACTTAGGGATGTTGCAAAGGAGGGCAAGCTAACCGCCGATGTCGTTGTCAAGGCATTGCAAAGTCAGTCGGCTGTTTTGGAAAAAGAATTCGGGCAGACAGAAAAGACGGTTAGCCAGGCATTGCAGCAAATTGAAAACGTTGCTTTAAAAACGTTTGGCGCGCTGGATGCGAAAGATTTAATTTCTGCGCTCGACACACTAAAAGAAACCCTACAAGACCCCGCTGTCATTTCTGGTTTACAGTCTATTGGTGCTGGCCTGTTGAATATGGTGAATCTTTCAGCTAAAGGCGCGGCAGCATTTGCTAATTTCGGCAAAGCCATAGGTTTTATGGCGGCTAAAATGACCGGCGCACTTGAGACACCTCAAGATGAGCTAAAAGAAATTAAGCAGAGAATGATAGAACTACATGAGGCAGGCAAAACTACCGGCAACATGAAGCCGTATGCTGCTGAAATGCAGGCATTATCCTTGCGTGCTGGCGAGCTACAAAAAAGAATACAGTTATTAAGTAATGCTATAACGTCAACAACACAGCAGGCTGCAGCAGCACCAACAACACCGGAACAAACAGAGGCAGAAGAAAAACCACCTGCCGCATCAGAAGACCCGTGGTATCAAAGAAGAATAGAGCTAAACGGTTTGTTTGCGGAGGCCGATCGAGCAAGAACAGAAACAGCGGCGGCAGAAGCAAAAAAACGCGAAGCAAACGAGATGGCATCAAATCAGCTTATTTTATCATCGGCTGGCAATATGTATTCTGCGCTATCCGGCCTAATGTCTGCTATGGGTAACGATAATAAAAAGATAAAAATGGCAATGCTGGCTTTTGAGAAAGGGTTGGCAGTAGCTCAATCTATTATCAATACGCAAGTCGCTGTCACCAAAGCAAATGCATTAGACCCCACCGGTGTGCTGGCAACAAAAGCGCAAATCATGGGCAATATAGCAACAGGATTGATCGCTGCAACCGGCGTTGTCCAGGCGGGCGCAATTGGTCAGGCGCATGACGGACAAGACTACATTCCTCGCGATGGCTCTTACAATTTAAAACAGGGCGAAATGGTTTTGGATAAAGGCACATCAGAACAAGTCAGGAATAACGCTGTTGGTGGCGGTGGTGATATGAAAGTTGTGTTTCAATTCCTCGACGCTGACGGCGCACAGGCATTCTGGGATAGAAATCGAGATACGGTATATAATACTATGCGTGGTCGGATGTTTGAAAACGGTGAGAATTTCGCATAATGGCTGATTATCCAAACACTGATTTTAAAATGCTGGGCATCACCTCGAATATAGGTGAAGGCCAGTATGTGTCTGAATCAGGGGTCATGCAGTCACGACGATACGGCGCACAGCGTTTTAGTATGACGATAGAACACGCACCACTATCGAAAGCCGAGTTTATGCCGGTAGAGGGTTTTCTGGAAGGCGTGAGAGGCCGAAGCGGCACATTTGAAATCCCTTTGCCTTATGATTCGTTAAGTGCTGTTACTGGTTCGCCGGTTACGAATGGCGCACGGGCGCGAGGATCAAATTCAATCCCTATTAATAATATTACAGCCGGTTTATCAAATGCTTTTTATGCGGGCGATTACATTAATTTTTCTACTCACGCGAAAGCATACAAAATAGTTTCGACGGTTAATGCTGGCGCGAGTGAATCTATCTTAGATGAAACAAGCGGATCGATACTGGATGAGGTAAGCGGCGATATTCTGGATGAAACAACACAGCAAGCCAC
>Ga0316207_10002341_pt1 | contig 19731 bp, 13 predicted proteins | sample 6weekpyrite_MG_FD_204943 | JGI IMG/M metagenome (GOLD analysis project Ga0316207, IMG submission 204943) | Microbial mat bacterial communities from mineral coupon in-situ incubated in ocean water Damariscotta River, Maine, United States -... | ecosystem: Environmental > Aquatic > Marine >...
ATGTTATCAGAAAAAGAACAATTATTATTGGATGTAAGTCACGAGCTACGATCGCCTATAACGCGTGCTAAATTAGCCCTTGAACTGCTCGACGATGAAAAATCAAAAGCTGATGTACAGGATGATTTGCGCGAAATGGAGAGTATGATTGCCGAATTATTGGAATCCGCCCGATTGAACAATCCAGGCTCTAATTTGACCAAGGAAAGTGTGCATTTAAACGCTTTAATTCAGGCATTAATAAAGGGTTATTCCCGATCGAAACCCGGCATCACATTTGCTGATTTTGATAAAGACGTTATGTTGAATGCCGATTCAAACCGTCTACAAATATGTCTTCGTAATATTATCGAGAATGCACTCAAATATTCTCGACATCAAAATAAGCCAGTGGAAATTAAGATTAAAGCGCTATCCGATAAGGTGCAAATTGATATAACAGATTTTGGTATCGGTGTACCTGCATCTGATCAAAAGCATATATTTGAACCTTTTTATCGCGTTGATAAATCCAGAAATTCAAAAACTGGTGGGTATGGATTGGGTTTAAGTCTTTGTAAGAAAATCGTCAATGCTCATGGTGGAGAGATTCTGCTAGTAAGTGAAGAGGATAGTGAGACACGCTTTACGTTGACATTTCCAATAGTTTAGATTTTTGTTTTTTATGTTAGATATTAATGTATTCATTTATTAATAATTCACGAAAAATAGTAATTAGAATATCTGCAGCGATGCTGTTGTGTTATTTCCTATCGGCATGTACTTCTTTAATCTTTCGGCCACAAAGTGATCATGAATCAGTACCTATAGAAATAGATACCATTAAACAAGATATTTATTTTCGCTCTCAAGATGGCACTAAGCTGCATGGTTGGCATTTACCTTCAACACAAGACCCCTTAAATCCAAAGAAAACGATTCTTTACTTGCATGGTACAACTAAAAATATCAGTAGACATCTTGGCTTTGTTTCCTGGTTGCCAGAAAAGGGTTATGAAGTCTTTCTATTTGATTATCGAGGTTATGGGAAATCTGAAGGTAAAGCACATATGGACGGTGTTTTAGCTGATATTGATGCTGCAATTCGTTTTGTAGCGAATAAAAAAGCTAATCAACAAAAAATTATTATTATGGGGCATAGTCTTGGGGCAAGCATGGGTATTTATGCTCTCAATCAATCTGAAAAGAAGAATCAGATTGAAAGTTTTATCGTAATATCAGCATTTAGTGATTACCAGAAAGTCACTCGAGATTTTCTCAATGATTATTGGTTCTCGTGGTTGTTTCAGTGGCCTTTGTCTTTAACCATGACTAATGAATATAGACCATTAGATTATGTTTCTTCACTTAGTCCCATAGAAACATATTTTTTACACGGGGAAAATGACGAAATTATTCGACCTTATCACTCCGTTGCTTTATTTGAAGCAGCGTTGCAACCGAAATCTATTTCTGTACTAAAAACCAATCACAATGATATTTTTTTATATGGCGAAAACCGCAAATTAGTTCTCGATTTTTTGAAGAAATAAAAATCGAATTTTGAGGCAACGATTAAGGTATTTTTTGCTTGTGCCATTCACTATATAAAGGTGTTAGTAAATCAATCCGACATTTTTTCAATGACTTTAAAAACAGAAGCCATGTTAATCCGCTCACTTTATTTCCATAATTCGTTAATATCTTACCAACACAAACTAGCCTTATAACGACGTAAATAATTTATTATGTTCATAAAACTGTAACTAATATTCAATATACTTTTTAGATGTTTTGCTATCTAATTACCTGGAGAAAACTATGGCTTCAAACGCTAAAATATTAAAAGGCGGTTTATTTGCTGCCTCATTCTTATTGCTGTTAAATTCCTCGTTTGTTATCGCGCATGATGATGAAAAATCCTTCAATCGTATTGCAACATTTCCCGTCTTTTTAAATTCCAGTATTGAAAATGAAACAGTCGCTGAAATTGTTACTGCCAGTAAAGATGGAAAAACATTGATCTATACTGATGGAAAAATGAATGCTATTGGTTTTGTTGATATTCGAAATGCAAAGAAACCCAAACCAGGTGGTATTTTGGAAGTGGGAGGAGAGCCAACTTCCGTTGCAGTAAAAAATCGTTTTGCTTTGGTTGCTGTAAATACTTCAGCTGATTTTGTTAATCCCAGTGGTAATTTAGTTGTTGTTGATATTAGAAAAAAAACAATAAAACGAACCATTGCATTGGGCGGACAACCAGATTCAATTGCAATAAGTCCAGACGGAAAATATGCCGCAGTTGTACTTGAAAACGAAAGAAATGAAGACTTAAATGATGGAATAATTCCTCAGTTACCCGCAGGTGAAATGATTATAATTGACTTAACGGGTAAGCCAACGAATTGGACTACACGAGTCGTTAGCTTAAATGGTTTGCCTGGTATGCTTTATTCAAGTGACCCAGAGCCTGAGTTTGTCGATATAAATAAGAAAAATATTGCTGTTGTCACGTTACAAGAAAACAATCATATTGCTTTGATTAATTTGGTAACAGGTGCGATTGTAAATCATTTTAGTGCAGGTTCTCAGAATCTCAATAATATTGATATAGCAAAAGATAAACTAATTACTTTAGATTCTTCATTGACTGATTTACTTCGTGAGCCTGATGGTGTTAGCTGGATAAATAATAAAATGTTTGTTACAGCCGATGAAGGGGATATGGACGGTGGTAGTCGCGGATATACCATTTATAATATTAATGGTAATGTAGTTTATGAATCAGCTAACTCTGTGGAACACACAATTGTTCGTCATGGTCATTTCCCTGATAAACGAGCAGGAATAAAAGGCAATGAACCGGAAAATGTGGAATTTGCAAGATTCAATAAAGATAAACTACTATTTGTTGGTTCAGAGAGAGCTAGCGTTGCTTTAGTTTATAATGTTAATGATGCTAGAAATCCTAAACTTACCCAGGTACTACCAACAGCTGTAAAACCGGAAGGTTTACTCGCTATTCCAAAACGTAATTTATTTATAACTGCTGGTGAGGAAGATGATCGAAGTAATAAAATACGATCTGCTCTGACCATTTATAAATATCGTGGTAAGGAAGCAAGTTACCCTACGATAGTATCCGATCAAGGTACAGATGGTTTGCCAATCGCTTGGGGTGCATTATCCGGTTTAGCTGCCGATCCTGATGATGAAGATATCATTTATACCGTTCACGATAGTTTTTATAATAAAGCACGAATTTATAAAATGGATATAGATGAAAAACCGGCTGCTATCCAAGAAGAGATAGTGTTAACAGATAGTATGGGTGAATTAGCAGCAATCGATTCAAATATGGTAAATGATGATAGTACTGTTAATCTTGATCAAGAAGGAATTGCTATACGTAAATCCGGTGGTTTTTGGGTAGCTTCCGAAGGTGCTGGAACGATTGGAGATGCGAGTCGACCTTTTAGCAGCTTTGACCTCATACTGGGTGTAGATGCAAATGGTGTCATTGAGCAGGTAATACAGCTTCCTGAAAGCACCAATGCTCGCCAGGTAAGGTTTGGTTTTGAAGGTGTTACTTCAACTGGCACTGGAGGTAACGAGATTCTTTATGTTGCATTTCAGAGGGCATGGGCAGATGATAAAGAAGATCATGTACGAATAGGCCGTTATGATGTAACAAACGGAGATTGGAGTTTCTTTTATTATCCACTAGAGATACCACAATCAGATTTCGGTGGTTGGGTTGGATTATCAGAAATAACAGCATTAGATGAAGATAATTTTCTTGTCATTGAGCGAGATAATCAAGGTAATGCAGATGCAGCAATTAAACGGATTTATAAATTTTCTATTACTGGTTTGACGCCTATGTCGGATACTGTTTTGGGAACAATGCCAAACTTTCCTGTTGTTGATAAAATGTTGGTGCGTGATTTGATGAAGGATCTTGTTAAAACAAAGGGTTTAATCCTTGAAAAAATTGAAGGCATGGCAGTAACCGCTGAGGGTGATTTGTTCATTGTTAATGACAATGATGGTGTTGACGACTCAAATGGCGAAACTCAATTATTAGAGGTAAAGGGAGTATTGTAAGCGCTAACAAATAGTTAAAAACCCAAAAACTCGTACTTTTTAGTACGAGTTTTTTTATTTTGTTACTATGAAATTTCATTAACTTATTTTTCATGTTGTTCTATCAGTAACGCATAAAATGATGAATCATCTACCAGGTATCATGTAGAATGGCGTAATATTAAATTCTTGACTTCTGGTATTGTATGGACTGGTTTTTTATAACGATGATTTGTGCACTGAGCCTGGCATCCTCAGACGCTTTTGCAAAAAAGTATTTGTCAGATTATTCCGTTTGGTCACTACTACTTGTTCGTTTTTTTGTTCCTGGTGTTCTGTTGGTACCTGTCCTTTTTGTTTATCCTTTACCAGATGTGCCTCTTAATTTTTGGTTATGGATGGCGTTACTTTTACCGCTAGAACTTTTGGCGATGACGTTATACATGAAGGCGATACGTGATGCGCCTTTGTACCAAACTTTGCCTTATTTGGCTTTTACTCCAGTATTCAATATTGCCACCGGCTGGTTAGTTCTAGGAGAGCAGGTTAGCTTGGCTGGTGGCTTTGGAATTTTGCTTGTGGTTCTCTCTGCCTATTATCTTAATATTGAACAAGCAAATACAAGTAAGCGATATGCTTGGATTGAACCATTACGAGCGATTGTTTTCCAACAAGGCTCTCGACGCATGCTGATTGCCGCATTTATTTATAGTATTACATCAGTGGTGGGTAAAGCGGCAATGAATTACGCTGAACCCATCAGTTTTGGCGCGCTATATTTTGTATTATTGGGTTTCTTGACACTATTAATCGTTGTTGTGAAAAAACCTCAAGAAATTATTATTTTACGAGAGAACGTGAAATGGCACTTGTTAGTAGGCGGATTAATGGCGGTAATGGTTATTACTCATTTTTTGGCGCTGTCCATGGTGGAAACTGCCTATATGATTGCGGTTAAGCGGATAAGTTTACTCTTTGGTATTTTGTATGGTGCCTATTTATTTAAGGAAAAAGGCTTGTTAAGGAATATTTCCGGCGCAGGACTCATGGTGATAGGGGTATCCTTAATTTTATTAGCGAACTGATATTAATATCATGAAAACATATCACTCGTAATTGAACGATACCAACCTGTTGCATAATTAGCCTCTAATTGACGGAGTTTCATGTCTGCCTCTGGGTCACTCACCCCGCCTGCGCCCTTAACACCAATAATACCTTTTTCATTGTAACGATAAACCATAGCAACTGAAATACCATAATCTTTGGCAACTAAGCTATAACAGGTATTTATCCATGAAGGTTCAAATGGTTTACGTCCATCTAGATCTGCAATAATCTGCATCGCGCAGACTTTCCCTTGGCTATTGGCCGCATAACCTGATTTAGGCATTTTACCTGCGATACAGGCATCACCGATAACATAAACGTCTTTCTGTTTTGATGATGCAAAGGTTTTTTGATCGACTGGGCACCAACCCTTCTCATCAACTAAATTAGCCGCATGTGCGATGTCTCCGGCATGTTGAGCAGGAATAAGATTAATGACATCACCTTTATACGTATCATCATCTGTTGTTACTGTCATTTTTTTTGCATCTACCCGAGTGATTTTTCCACCTTGAGACCCTGGGCTCCATTCAATCATATCGGGATAAAGCTCATCCCAAGCATTTTGAAATAGCGGTTGCTTAGAAAACTTATCTTTTGCATCGAGTATCAGAATCTTTGATTTAGGTTTATGTTCTTTCAGATAACCGGCAATTAATCCAGCTCTTTCATAAGGCCCAGGTGGGCAGCGAAAGGGATTGGCAGGTGGGGCTATAATCACAGTGCCACCATCTTTCATTGCTACCAATTGATCTCGCAACAGTTGTGTTTGCTTGCCGGCTTTCCAGGCATGAGGTAGTTTTGTTGCTACAGATTCACTATATCCTTCAATGGAATCCCAGATAAAATCAATACCTGGAGAAACAACGAGTCTGTCGTATGATATTTTTTTACCTGATTTTGTTATGACTGTTTTGGTGGGGATATCGACATTCGTAACTCGATCGTGAATAATATTTATACTATTTTTATTGTTTAGCTGCGTATAGTTGTGAGTAATAAAATCTAGCTTATTGATACCAGCAATAACCGTATTACTGAAAGGGCAGGTGACGAAATTTCGACTTTGTTCGATCAGTGTGACATTGATATTAGGGTTATATTTATGCAGATAATTTGCGCAAGTCGCACCGCCAAAGCCTCCACCAATAATAACAACATTTGCTTGAGTATTTTTTGTTAACGCAGTTAGAGGATAGGAAAGTGCACCGATCCCGCTAATTGTACTTAGAAATTTTAGAAATTCTCGTCGGTTATATTCTTTCATTGTTATTTCCCTTTTATTTCTTAAAAGCCTGAGAAATTAACTCAATTTCCTTACTACTATAACCTTTGGCAATACGATTCATCACGGTTGCTTGGCGCGCACCGCTTTTATAGGCTTTCATCATCATTGAAATATATTGCGGACTTTTTCCGGTAAGTGATGGAATTACATCGGGACTTTTGCCATCCGGTCCATGACAACCCGCGCAAGGACTCGCTAGCATTAAAACGCGTTGCTTTTCAGTAGCATTGAGGTTTGTACTGACGAAAACCAATGCTAAAAATAATATCAGACATGAAATGGGATGAATTCTAAACATTTTCTCCCCCTACATTATTATTGTTTCTAATAATAATTATAGACCATTTATTGGGCGCTTGACGTTTGATTCTCGGATTGGGAAATAAAAATACATAAATAGATGGCTGGCTACTTTTAGAGGAGGGAGGAGGGGGTGTAGCCAGCCACTATCAATTAAAAATTGTCTTATCTTTTTGTTATTTAGGACTAGTGTGCCATAAGATATATGGAAAGGTTGTGATCTAGTACACAGCTCACCAAGTTTTTGATGCCTAAAAATTATTACCGTTCTTCATTAGGTTATATCTTGTTCAAGTGTGTTTATTGTGTGCTAATTCTTGAACATTTAAAACAAAATTGTTATCAAACACTTTATTCATGTTAGATCTAATTAGAGTAGCAGTGAAAAGTATGCCGCAATTTAATTTTACCAGATTAGTTAATATCTCTAAGCTTTCGTTTCGTTACAGGTATTTTTCTTGTATAGTTTTACTGTACTAAAAACGAACTGGATTATTCAGTATTGAACAGTATTCATCACAAATTCGAAGCAGCTATTCGGCATTTCAATGCGGGTAATTTAGTCGAATCAGAATCAATATCTAGAGACATTTATCATCAAAATCCTAATAATCAGGATGCCGTGCATTTATTGGCAGTGATTTGTTATAAGAATGGCTCTTTTAAGAAAGCAATTGATTTTATCGACGCCGCTATTAAAATTTCATCTAATGCTCATTTCTTAAATACAAAAGGTAACATTCTTGTTGAGCTTGGAAATTTGAGTGCTGCTGAATCAGCTTATACTGAAGCAATATCAATTAATCCACAACTAATAGACAGTTACAATAACCTTTCAATATTATTACGTAAAATGAACAGAGCGAAAGAAGCAATGCTCGTTTGTAAAAATGCTTTAAAATTAAATTCGAATAACGTTAGTGTTATTAATACACTGGGATTATGTTATTTTGATTGCGAACAGTTTGAAGTAGCTGAACATTATTTTAATAAGTCTATTAGCATAGCTCCGACTTTTATTGCTGCACATTTAAACTTAGGAAAATCTTACTATTCGCAGGGAAAACTTTATGAAGCGATTGAATATTTAGAGCAATTGTTAGAGGAATTTCCCACTATTTATCAAATAAACCTATCTTTGGCTGATATTTTTCGCGATCAAAAGCAATATTTAGCAGCAATAGTAGAATATAAAAAAGTATTAGAAGTTGATGAAAAAAACTTTGATGCCAGCAATAATTTGGGTATTTGCCTTCTTGCGTTAGGAGAAATACATAATGCTATTGAGGTTTTTTCTCTAGCTTCAAATATAAGACCTGATGACTTAAGTGTTTTAAGAAATTTGTGTATAGGCTTTTCAGCATCACAGAATTACCAGCGAATAATTGAAATGATTGATAAGTATAGGCTAAAAAATGATGATAGTGACTTATATCAATTGTACATATATGTAGCAATAACTTATTGGCTTGCCGGGGATATAAATAACGTTAAAAAATATTTGGATTTATCAAGCGTCGGTTTTAAGAATAATGATCAAGATCAAAGTGATCAATTTATAAATGCTTATTATGTCTATCTAAATCGACTTTCAGATACGATAAAGTTACCTACAAAGCAGGATATTGAAAAAATATATTTTATTGGAGATAGTCACACTCTGGTTCATAATCAGCAAATATTAGAAATTGAAAATCGGAAATATTTTAGTGAAGCGAAATTAATTTTAGGTTGTAAAATTTGGCATTTAATTCAAGCACAGGAGAATCAATTTACATATTCATTAAGCTGTGTGCTTAACTCATTACCAAAAAAATGCAAAGTTGTTTTTAATATTGGAGAAATAGACTGTCGTGGAAACGAAGGAATTATTCTTCAGGTAAAGAAAAATAATAAAAATATTCCAGAAATGTGTGCAGAGATGGCCTTTAAGTATATAAAGAAAATTGAAGAAATGGCTGAATTAAAAAGTTTGGATATATTTTTAATGGGTATTCCAGCACCTGTTATAGAGATAGAAGGAAAATTAAGTCATGATCAGTCTCTTAGAGTCGATATCATTCATCAGATGAATCATGCATTGAGGTACCACTGTGAAAACAACAAGAATATAACATTTGTGGACATCTATTCCATTACTGCTGATGTTCATGGTAAAGCAAAATCAGGATTTCATGTGGATGAATTTCACTTGTCTCAGTCTTCGTGTCAGCTTGCTTTTAATCAGATAGTTTAAATTGTTTAAAATCGAACACTGTTTCTATGCTAAAACATAAACTAACGAATAAACTTCAGATATACGCATTATTTTTATTGTTATCAAGTTTAGTTGTTTATATTGCGCTGGTTATTGGCGGTGTCGTGTTAGCTATTGTTGCATTATTTTCTGTCCTGGTGTTTTATTTTTTCAATCCTTATATTGCTTCTCATTTTATTCTTCGAATGTATAGTGCGCAAGTTATTCCGTATTCGTCAGCACCCGCATTGTATGACATGGCTGATGAATTATCTGCGCGAGCAGGTTTATCGTTTACTCCTAAGCTTTATTATATTCCAAGTTCTGTCATAAATTCATTTACTGTTGGACAATCAGAAAACTCGTCAATTGCGATTTCTGATGGAATATTGCGTCGTTTAAATTATGAAGAAATTGCAGGTATTATTGGCCATGAGATTTCACATATAAAGAACGACGATATTCGTGTCATGATTTTTGCGGACGTTGCTGGTCGATTGATAAAGATTTTTTCTATCATGGGTCAAGTCTTAATATTGTTAAGTCTACCTTTTATTTTCATGGGTAATGTTCAAATTAATTGGTTACCATTTATTTTTGTCATCGTTGCGCCGTTAGGGTCGGATTTAATTCAACTGGCAATGTCTCGCGTTCGAGAATATGAGGCTGATAGAGGTTCAGCTATGCTACTGGGGGATGCCAGGCCTTTGATTTCTGCGCTACATAAAATATCTTTTTATGAACATAATATTTTTCGCAGCATAATCACGCCTGTTAACAAGATTCCCGAGCCTTCATTATTGCGAACGCATCCCCAAACAGAGCAAAGGATTAGTCGTTTAATTGAAATTGATAAAACTATTGAGCATAAACCTTATCAATTCCATCCAGATTTTCTTTCTGGTAGCCAATCTCATCATCATATTGAAACCAAACATCGACACCCACGTCGTCATATCAATGGTTTTTGGTATTAATCAAAAATACTTTGCAAAATTTATAGAGCAGGCTAATCTTATGACATCAGTTTGTTACTAGAAGATAGGGAATTTATTATGGAAGATTATTTCGTCGACACCAATTTGGTTAATACTCAACCAATGAAGCGCGCTGCTTATTCCGATCGAACTGCTTGGATTATGGCTGAAATCTCTCGTCTGGTATATGAACGATTGCCCGTGGAAATAAAGGTGACGAATGTTATTGATGAAATTAAAAATGCCATTGAGCAGGGTAAATATGAGGATGTTTTAGAGGGTCTGGTGAGTCGCCTTCAAAAAGATGGTGTGAAAATAGAGAGTAAAGTTATTGATGTGCTGTCCAAAGCCAATTTTGAGCTTGTTGATTCGTACTCAGTCGATGGTACGGAAGCGGTCGTGGCGAAACTCGAATCTCACCCAGGGTTTCCTGGAATGTTAGTCCTCGCTTTTCGCGGTACGCAAAAGTCATTGGATGATATCCGTACGGATGCAAATGCAGGATTAGTCGATGCACCTCAGGGTGGGCGAGTGCATTGTGGATTTCTTAAGGCATTTCAAGAAATAGAAAATCAGATTAAACAAACACTGTCAGAACATCCTGATTTGCCGATTTATATAACAGGACACTCTTTAGGTGGTGCATTGGCTATGTTGGCAACGCGTTATTTGTCACCCAATAATTTGGGTGCGACATATACCTTTGGTTGCCCTCGTGTCGCGAATAACGAGTTTTTTCGAGATGTTCGAACCCCAGTCTATCGCGTGGTTAACGCAGCTGACGGAGTGGCGCGTCTGCCGTTTGGTGATGGATTTACCCTTGCGCTATCGGCAATTCGTTTAATTCCTATCAATGGGACTAAAGTGATTTCCGAATGGCTAAGAAAGCGATTTGGGGAATACACTCATTTTGGGAACCTTGTTTTTCTATCTGCGCCGGATAATGTTATCGATGATAACGGCATAGAATTTCGTGATTTAGCGGTTATAAAAAGTCCGAATATATTTTGGCGTGCACGTGTAGTTGCAAATCGTATGATAGCTTCTCGCGGTAAAGCCGCATTTAACGACCACGGAATTGAAAATTATACCCGAAAGTTGTTGGCATATGCGAAACGTCGAAACGTTGAGATTATGTCTGCAACGATAGTGGGTGATGTTGCCCTAAAACAGGATGAGTTTGTATCTGAGATACTGACAAAAAAATCGACTAAGAAAACTAAAGCTGTGTCCAAAAAGACTAAAAAAGCAGAACTGGTTAAAGATTAAAACATTTTGTTTTTAAAAAGCGGGCAGCATATGAAATGTTATCGCTGCAATAATAAACACTGGATTTGAGCCTAATGTCATCATGGTATAGAATTTCATATCTTCAAGCTGTGCGGCTTTAACATTGTTCATTTTTTGTGTTTGAAAATTTTTCATTTTTCTCTGTTCCTCGCTGGTTTTGTATTTGGAGTTTTCAATTATTTCAATATTAGTCAATGCTAATGCTTGAAAGTTCCCAAGGGATAAAGCTAGATTAATATTTATACGTTTTGCAATAGGTAGATTTGGTGAATATTAACCCCTGTGTGTAGCTAGGCTTGTTATAACTGCGTCTTAGATAACCGTTTGAAGGGTATAAATTAATTTTCTAGTACTTTATTAAAAATAAAGGTTATTTAAACAGATATTTTAGGCATTTAAGGTGTAATTTTTTCATTAATTTCCGATAACTCTTTAGTTACAAAGCATATAATGGAGAGTATTTTGAATTGGACTAATAATAAATCACAAGATGAAATCGCCAATGATCCTTTATATCTCAAATCCCGTTCAGTCTATCGAATTCTAGCAATAAGTTTTATCGCCGTAGCAATTATTCCTCTGGTTATTTTGAGTTATGCTTTGTGGAGTAACGCCTGGGATAATGCGTGGCGAGAGGTTGAAGAAAAACATAAGCTTTTAGCAATTAATTTAGTGTCTCCACTCGCTATCTATGTTCAGGATCATCAAAATTCACTAAACCTTGTTTCACATCAGATAAGTTATTCTAAAAAGCTTGGTGCTACCGATGAGATAAAAGAGTTATTAGAAGATTCAGTTTCATATTTAAATGATTTTCAGGCGTTGTCTTTCTTAAATTCCACTAGTGAAATTATTTACCATACAGGTAGGCAGCATAAGCAGCACTTAGAAAATACTGAAGCGGTTTTTCAAAGTGCCTGTTTTCATCAAGCGCTACACAAGAGAAAAAGTGGTTTATCAGGAATTACACTGGGCCTCATAAGTGAAAAGCCCACGATATTACTTTGTGATCCTGTTTTAAACCATAAAGATAAAGTTGTTGGTGTGTTGATTGGGGAGTTGGATATAAAACCCATTGAAAAAATGCGCGGTCAAATTCAATTTGGGAATTTGGGCCATTCCGCATTTGTTGATCAATTTGGAAAAGTAATAGCTCATCCAAATCCAAAGTGGATGGAGGAGATGAAGGACCTTTCAAGCTGGCCAATAGTAAAAAATATGTTATTAGGTAAGCAAGGCGTACTAGAATTTTATTCGCCATTTATTGGTGAAAATATGGTTGCTGGTTATGCGGGGGACCCAAAAACAGGTTGGGGCATCATGGTACCTCAGCCTAAGTCTGAAATTGAAAATCAAGTTTATGAATTAATGCGTACCCATTTATATTGGGGTATCGCCGGATTGAGTATCGCATTGTTGTTCGCCGTGCTTTTAGCGCGGTGGATAACACAGCCAATAAACCAATTGGCAAAGTCAGCAGTAGCATTGAAAATTTCAAGTTTTAAAGGCAGTATTGCCGATGCTGATGTCAACTCTCCACGAGAAATCCAACAATTAACACATACTATACAAGATTTAACAAATGGTTTTAAGGATTCTCAAAAAGTTAATCAAGAGTTGAATCAGTCATTAGAGACACGAATTGAGCAAGCAACCAAAGATTTGAAACTCGCAAATGCGCATTTAGAACGGGTGGCTTCGATTGATGATTTAACGCAATTAGCAAATCGACGTCGAATACAACAAGAATTGGAATGTATTCATGAAGTGTCTTTCGCAGAAAATAGTAAATATGCAATACTATTGTGTGATTTAGACCGGTTCAAACTAGTGAATGATAATTTTGGCCACCATATTGGTGATCGTGTACTACAAGTTTTTTCTAAAAAAGCACCCCGTGAATTACGAGAAGGCGATATGATTGGTCGATGGGGTGGTGAAGAATTTCTGTGTATTTTAAAAGATACTACACCAGAAGAGGCTTTTAATACGGGTGAACGTATTCGAGCTGCTATTAATCAAACATTAACCTTCGATGATGATTTAAACGTTGAAATGAGTGTAAGTATAGGTGTGGCATCATATCCTTTATGTGGGCCGAGTCTTGATTTGATGCTAAGTAATGCTGATGCTGCCCTCTATGATGCAAAAAGGGCTGGTAGAAACCGTGTTGTATCCAGTAGTGGAAATGAGCAGGGTGTATTTACCATAGCAGGATTAATTCATGATGCATTAGCGAATTACAGAGTCCATGCAGCTTATCAAAATATTGTTGACCTTCAAACAGAGGAAATTGTAGCAGAAGAGACCTTGGCAAGAATAGTTACCGAAGATGAAGAAATTGAAGCTCATCGTTTTATTGAGGCTGCCAGTCAATTACAGTTAACCCATAAAATAGATTTCGAGTTAATCAACCACACAATCACTCGGATGAATAAGCGGATGAAGAGCAATCAGAAGATCTTACAGTTTGTCAATGTCTCTACGGATCTCTTGCGCAATTCCAAATTAACGCAGGAGCTCGTTATTGGCCTTGAAGAATGGAAAGATATACACAACCAGCATGAAGTTCCCGTTGTTATTGAAATAACAGAGCGTGAATTTTTGGGTGAAACAAACGAAGCAATACGACTATTGAAGCCGTTTCTCGATAAGGGTTATTTACTGGCTATTGATGATTTTGGGAGTGGTTATTCCTCGTTCCAGTATCTTACAGATTTGCCCATTGCATACATAAAAATTGAAGGCGGACTCGTCTGTAGAGCAGTGAAGGAACCGAAGGTTCGTTCAGTACTTACAGCAATACAAGATACAGCAAGAGATTTGAACGTTATTACACTGGCCGAATGTATCGAAAATAGAGAATCATTTGAATTACTCAAAGCACTCGGCATAAATTTAGGGCAGGGACATTATTTTGGCAGACCAGAAATTGATGTTAATGAGCTGGATGCATATAAGGCGAATGTTATACCACTTCGTAATGCTCGATTCTCCTAATTTTTCAATGCGACTGCTCGCAAATATTAGTAGATCACTCAAGAACTAAGGATGCGGTGCTAAGTTATTGAGTTGGCTCATTCCATTGTGTTATCCACAAAAACTGTGGATAAGTCTGTGGATGAAAGATACTGAATTGGCTTTTAAGCGCTAAAAATAAGGCTTTTTATTAGAATGAATAAAAAGTCACCCTTATCTAACGCGTTGATTTTTAGCTACATTAAGTGGGTTAGTTTGGCTAGGAATATATTATTTATTTTTTGTATTTCGAGTATTGACAAAAAATTTTCTATGTGAATAAAACAAGAACTACTGAATTGGAAGAATAAGTTTACGGTTTTTAGGTTTTTACTAATATCGCATAAGCTTTGTTGATTACTTGAACTTTTTCATTATCACCACCTTTATCTGGGTGATGAGTACTCATTAAGCGACGGTAAGTTGATCTAATTTGTTGTTCATCCACTGGATCGATTAAACCTAACGTACTTAGTGCTTCCTGTCGTTTGTCATTGCGCAGATATTGTGTCCAAAAGGCGCTAAGTAACTTATCTACGGTATCCTCGGTGGCTTCTTTCATATTACTAAGGTCCATATAATACTCACGTAATGGATCAAATTGGCTCAATTCCGTTCCTGCTTCACTATAGTCAATTTTTTGTATTAATAATGGCGAAATTTTAAGATACCCAGATTTGCCTAGTATCATCTTTTCACTGATGTTGTATAAAATATGAAATAGTAAAAAATGCTTTTGAAATAGTTGAAGAGAGGCTGATTTTCTTTCCCCCTTTTCTTGAAAGATATTTTTTTCGTTTAAATATTCAATTAAATCATATTCTTTAAAGCCGGAAGGGTAGCGTTGAAGGTATTCTTCTACTGCTTCATAAACATTCTCAGGAATTATTTGCTTACTGTCTACGGCTTCAGTTGACATGATAGATTTTACCTGTGAGATATCGTTTTATGGCAAATGTTAGTTATACCTGGATTTGGGGAAAACACCATTTATTTTTATTGCTAAATAATAATGTACTGCGGCGATTTTTTTTAGCGGTAGCGTATATTTTGAAAGGTTTTGTTAGGTAGCTGGCATTTTCATCATCAATCTAAAGCTAACATTTTTCGCAGTGTTTTAACTGTGTTTAAGACATCCATTGAGACTAGTGCTCCATCAAAAAATAGATAAATCACATCATATTTCTCTTTAAATTCTTTTTTAAGAAAGCTCATAATTTCTCGTAGTTCTACATCTCTTAAAACATCATTTGAATAAATGCTGAATACAGCGGAATTTCCTGCAAGATTTTTACTTCGAACGATTTCAGCTTGTTTGATGAGGTAATTACTTTCTTTTTTTTGCCAGTTATCATTTCCAAAAACAATCCAGTTTGGGACTAAGTCAGTTATCATGTTTTGCAATTGCTCTGTGGTATCATCTTCAATGTTGTTTTGTTCAAAGATAAGTGAAAAATCTTCAGTAACATCAGAGCAAAACTCCTCAATATCTTCAAAACTACAATTGGACCAGAAAGATGCTGGTGCCAGTACAGTTTGGAATTCCTTGGCATAAAAAGTTAGATGCCAGTCTGTAGCGATTTCGTTTGGGTAATAACTGCCTTGCCATTGGTCGTGTTCCCAACCATAGGCGCCTGTAATCATTAACATGTAATTAGCTCTTAGATTTGTTTAAGAATTGACTATTTATCAATCAAATTAATTAGTGCAGTATTTATTATATAATCAAATATTAGAGTTTTGGTATTTTTGTGATTACAGGCAGTTCTGGATTGAATTTAGTCAACTACTAAATTCAAAATTGCTGTAGACCTATTCGGTATGATGTTCGTGTTCTTTATGTTCATCCGATTCATGTGCAAGTCTAGCCATATCAATCAGTCTATTTTCCACTTTGGCATTAATGGTGCCATCTTCAAATTTGCCAGAATCTAGTCGGATACCTGCTGGCAGGCCAGTTAGAATTTCTGCAACTTGGTCAATATTATTAACAGCATATACCGAAAATTGATTTTGCTTAACGGATTCGCGGATATCTTGCCGTAACATGAGTTGTTTAACATTGTGTTCAGGAATAATTACACCATGATTTCCGTCTAAACCACGAATTTTACATATATCGTAAAAGCCTTCAATTTTGTCGTTGACACCTCCAATGGCTTGCACATAACCGTGTTGATTTATCGCGCCAGTCACAGCAATAGATTGATTAATGGGTATCTCAGCAATGGCAGAAAGTAGGGCAACAAGTTCTGCCGCAGAAGCGCTGTCACCATCAATTTCACCATAGGATTGCTCAAAAACAATGCTCGCTGTAAAAGATAAGTTTTTCTCTTTGACAAATCGTGCGTTAAAAAAACTACTTAGAATTAATATGCCTTTGGTGTGAATATCTCCACCCAAATTAGATTCGTTTTCAATGTCAATAATTTTACCGTCACCTAAGCGGGCAACGGCGCTAATTCTGGAAGGCTGTCCAAAAGTAAAGTGTCCGAGGCTGGCGATAGTTAAGCCATTAACTTGCCCGATGGTTTCGCCGCTAGTCGCGATCAAGGTGGTTCCACGCAGAATCGATTCCTGTACTTCTGTTTTTAATCTCGCCACTCGATATTGTTGCTGGTTTATTGCTTGATTAACATCTTGTGAATTTACATGTAAATGGTCATTTTTAGCAGCCCAGTAATCAGCTTCTGTCATTAAATCTCGTAACTCGCCGATATGGGTAGAAAGTTTTTCGGTATCTTCAATCCAGCGAGAGCTTTGCTCAACTAAACGAGCAACCCCAGTTCGATCAAAGGCACGTAGCTCTTGTGAATTACTGATAGATGCCACCATTTCTGAAAATTGTTCGATACTGGTATCATTACGAGAGATTGCGTCTTCAAAATCAGCAACGACTTTAAAAAGTAAATTGAATTGGGGGTCTTGCTCATAAAGACTAAAATACAAGTGATGGTCTCCCAATAAAATGACTTTAATATTTAACGGGATTGCTTCTGGATTCAATGTAATGCCACTTGCCATACTGCTTTGTGAAGTGGGTTCAATCAGAATTTCCTGAGTTGATAAAGCGCGTTTTAATGCTTCCCAAGCATAAGGTTGATTAAGCAGTTTATAAGCATCAATCACTAAATAACCACCGTTAGCTTTGTGCAATGCACCGGCTTTTATTAACGAAAAATCACTAACTAGGGTTCCGTATTGATTAATACTATCAATTTTACCGATTAAATTATCCAGCGTTGGATTTTGTTCGTAAATTATTGGTGCCGGACTATCTTTCTCATGTTCTACCACTAAATTTAAATGGTAGCGATTGAGGAAGGCTTTTAGATCAACAGGCGACTCGTTTTGATTACTATCGGAATCCGTTTGAGGTAAAAATATTTCAACATTTTCGATGACATTATCTTCAATGGCGTCGATATGATCGATGACGGCTTGAGAACTTGTATAGTCACGCTTTAATTCTTCAATCCAAAAAGTCGCCGATTGTTTTGCTATTTGTGCATTTAACTCTTTAATTTGATCCTGACTTTCCTGTTGCCATTTGGGTATTCGTTGTAAAATACTTTGTAGTTCATCTTGAAGTTCTGCAATACGTTTTTGAATTTCTTCTTTTTCTTCTTCAGAGCGTGCATTATAGTCGGCAGTTTTCATAACCTCATTATTGAATAATGGCGCGAAGCTAAACTCGGCGTCATTTTGCATGAAAGCAATATTTTGTTGTTTAGCTTTTTTTTCTATTTCATTAAATGCGTGTTCCTCTTTCGAGCGGTACTGACCGGTTATTGAAAGTACTTGTTTGTCATAACTTTCTGCTTCGAATGCTTTAGGAATAACATGAGAAAGTGTTTCGGTTAAATCACGTAAATCTTTTTTTAATTTAATCCCAAGGCCAGCAGGTAAAAGCATGGCAAGGGGGTGATGGTTGTGTTCAAAATTATTGACATAACAGCAATCCATCATTGTGTCATCAATATTGGGTTGCTGTTCAAGAATTTCACGAACTAATGTGTGTTTCCCGATTCCCAAGGGGCCTAAGAGGTATAAGTTATAACCTTGCTTTTGTATGTCGATACCAAACTTAATGGCATCATGCGCTCGCTCCTGACCTATACTTTGTCGATCAGTGGTTAATGTTGCTGTGTTATCAAATTTAAATTGGGCAGGATCGCAGCTTTTAAAAAGTTTATTGGCAGGCAAGGCCAAAGAATGAGACTTCATAGAAAAACCTTTGTTAATTTGGTATTTGTTATTATATCAGTTGCTTAGAAACCTGTCCGAGAATTGAATGATTCTCTGAAGATGATAAGAAGTGGCTGCTAACTTCAGGGGCGGAAATAAGTTGACTAATCTAGCTTATTGAGTAAATAAAGATTGTGTAACAGAAATATGCTTAATTTTCATCAACACAAACTTGATTTTTACCTTCATTTTTAGCGCGATATAATGCTTTATCAGCTCTGGAGAAAAATTTAGCATTCATTTCATTAGGTTTTAACTCGGCAACACCAATACTAATCGTTATATTTAAACGCTGGTTATCATGAGAAATACTGCTTTCCGCTACACTTTCTCTAATGCGTTCTCCGAGATAGGCACCGCCATCTAGATCGGTATTGTTTAACAATATAACAAATTCTTCACCGCCGTAACGAAAAATAATGTCTGTACTTCGGATGCAAGCAATCGTTCGATCAACTGTCGTTTTTAAAACTTGATCACCAATTTCATGTCCATAGTTATCGTTAAATTGCTTGAAATTATCAATATCAAGTACGATCATGGAAAGTTTACGTGAATAGCGCTGAGCCAATTTCACTTCACGATCAAGGTTTTCTTCCAGCGTTGATCGATTATAGACACCGGTTAGCGGGTCTTTGTGTGCGGCATGTAAAGCTTGCCGATATTTGATTGCATTACGTAGTGGATAAACTAATCCACATAAAGTGTACTCAAATACTTTTTTTTCTTCCGAAGAAAACTCCCATCGTCGATGTAAGCTAATTTCTCCGAGTGGTTCACCGTTAACTAGTAAGCGATATTGGCATTTATTTTTGCATTTACGCCCAAAATGTTGAGCGAGCCCTAATGGATCATTGTGATACGTAAAACCATCATGTGGAATTGCAGGTTTAATTTGTTGGGAGAATAGCTTGGCCAGAGCTTCTATTTCCAAAGTGGATTGAAGTACGCTTGATACCTTTAATGCCATTCCCATTTTTGATTGAGAATTGCTTTGCTCCGGCGAATAACTAATACTTTCAACATTGCCAGGTGATATTATATGATTTGTTTTTTCATCGCTTACAATATTAAGTTGTGTAACCATTATTGACTATTCCTCGTGCATTTTGTTTATTTGTGAAGCAATACTAATGCCACGGTTAAACTGAGCGCTAATTCAAGTCAGGTACTTAATATGTAACAAGGTCATAGACTTT
>Ga0316207_10002342_pt1 | contig 19728 bp, 20 predicted proteins | sample 6weekpyrite_MG_FD_204943 | JGI IMG/M metagenome (GOLD analysis project Ga0316207, IMG submission 204943) | Microbial mat bacterial communities from mineral coupon in-situ incubated in ocean water Damariscotta River, Maine, United States -... | ecosystem: Environmental > Aquatic > Marine >...
ACTCAGTATAAATGAACGTCGCTATTAATAAACTTCCACAAGCTGTTCAGCTTCTTTATGCAGAGCTTCTTCAACAGTGCAGTATGGCTTTGCCAAGTCAACGTGGTGTTTCCTTTTCGATTAAGACCGTCAACAAGTATAAATATTGGTATATGGAAGTTGTGATTGGCAGCGGGAAAAAACAATATTCGCTGGGTCGAGATACGGATGAGCTGCGAGAGTTAATCGAAAAGCAAAAAAGCCTGTACAAACAAGCCATACCAGATATGCAGCAACGTGAAAAATTGGTTTCTATGTTATCAAGTGGTGGTTTAAGTGTCCCTAATTCATCAGACGGTCGAGTTCTTGAATTGTTAGCCCAGTCAGGACTTTTTTTGTCGGGTGGTGTGTTAGTGGGCTCTCATGCATTTAATATTTATCAAGGAATGTTGGGGGTAAAGTGGGAGACGGCACTTACTCAGACGCAAGATTTGGATCTTGCAAGTGAATCAAAGATTAATGTTGCAATCAATGAAGATGCGCCTGATGTAAAATCTGTTTTGCTCGATTCAGGAATGGGTTTTTTTGAGGTTCCTGCTTTAAATAATAAATCACCATCGACGAGTTTCAAAATTCGTGGTCAGGCTTTTCATGTTGATCTATTAACCCGATTACATGGCTCAGATGATGGTTCACCTGTAAAGTTAAAACATTTTAAGAGTTACGCTCATCCAATAAGGTTTTTAGACTTTTTATTGGAAGATACACAAATTGCTGTTATTCCTTTTCGGGCGGGCATATTGGTCAACGTGCCTTCCCCCGCACGTTTTGCACTCCATAAACTGGTTATTTCTCAGCGTAGAGCAGTATCGCAGCAAACAAAGGCGAAAAAAGATATTTTGCAGGCAGAAATGTTGATTAATGTGTTACTTGATGAACGCCCAGGTGATGTACGCTTAGCTTGTGAGGCTGCAGAGAAAATGCCTGCTAAATTTCAAGCTCAATTGAAGCAAGTGCTGAAACATCTTGAATCTGGAGTACGAGATAAGCTACTGGCGATGTCAGTTATTTTTAATTAGTTTAACTGTGTTTTCGAGCACCCACGGATGTAGGTGTTGTAAATCACATTGGCTGGATTCAAATAAACCTATTAAGAATTGGTGTGCCGTCTTTGCTTCAACGTCAAATTTATATCCATTCAGGCGTAAAAACACATCGGTTGCGAAAAAAGCAACACGCTTATTGCTATCAACGAAGGAATAATTTTTGATCAGTGATTCAAACAGGGCGGCGGCCATTTTTGTGAGGCTTTGGTAGTAGCCCGTTTGTGGCCGAAAAAGTGCGCTTTCTAATAACCCCAAATCCTGTACTCCAGCAGCCCCACCAAAGCGTTTGATTAATACCGTATGGATTTCAACAACTTCATCCAGCGATAAAAACTGGACAGGTTTACTTTGCAAGTAGCTTACCTAACTCTTCATTTTCACGAATAGAATCTTGCAAATGGTCTTTAACGACAGGCCGAATGCGACGACGACGAAGGTAGTCGGTAATTGCTTCAGTGAGAAGACCTGATACATTTTGGTGTGACTCATTGGCTGTCGCCTTTAGTTCATTCCAAATGGATTCTTCAACTTTCGAGCTTATTTTAATGGTAGCCACGGTTTGAGTATGGTTGACATAGATTGACATGTCAAGAATGCTTTGGTTTAGTTAAATTAACCTCCAAAGATATGAGCTGTCGAGTCTTTATTTCCCTATGAAATATAGTGATTTTTCCTTGATCTAATTTAAAATTGTTATAGAATGTTAACTGTGTCACAAATGTGATGCGAGCGGCTTCGAAGCAATGTGAAATTTTCCCCCCTCCTGCATTGTTTCTTGCCAAGCATGCAATCGATGCGATGTTTTGCCCGTTTAATACAAAATAATAATAAAAAACATTGTAGTGAATTGTTTTGTTGGATTTATTCTAACAAGATGTCGTATTTTCATTATTGAAAGTGGTATAGGGGTTTTGTCATGTCAACTGAACACACAGCAAAAAGTTCATACGCTTTTTTACAACAAACAAAAACGAGAAACTTACTGCAAAATCATGCATTAACCTCGTCTGCTGTACAGTTCGCGATTGATTTATTTTTGACGCTTTCAATTCTTTATGTGCTGGTGGTTAATAAAACAGGTGGCTTTTCCGAACCTTACATAACCTTTACTATCATCACCACCTTGTTAATGATTCTGGTCTACTATAATAAGGGTTTATATCGAAGTCATAAAACCCTCATAAAAAACTCCTTCAGTGTTTTTCGCGCATGGCTCTTTGTCACTATGTCTTTAGTTGCCATTGGCTTTATCACTAAACAATCAGCCAGTTTTTCACGTGAAGTTTTGCTGGTGTGGTTTTTTGTTGCTGGTGCGTCACAAGTGGCTGCGCATGCGTTGTTTCGTATTTACATGCGGAAAATACAAAAGACACAAAAGCGTACAAAAGCGCTGATTATAGGTGCGGGTGAGGTTAGCCAATACCTTGCTGAACGCATTAATGAAAATCCATGGTTAAAAGAACGTGTTGTTGGCGTGCTAGATGATGATGCACAAAGTCTTAACAACTGGAACACGAAAGCGGTTCCTGCAATGGGTAGTCTGGATTGCTTCAATGAAATTGTGAAGCAAAATGGCATTAAAACCATCTATATCTCGTTACCCATCACTGAAATGGGTATGTTAGAAAAATTGCAAATCGAAAGTTTAGATAAAAATATCGAAGTACATTGGGTGCCACCCATATTCGATATGACCTTAATCAACCATAGCATCAAACAAATTGGCAATGTACCGCTTATTGCCTTGTCCGAAACACCATTAAATGGGCAACGCGGTAATTCAAAAAAATTACTCGACTACAGCTTAACCCTGTTTGCTGTTATTGCTTTAAGCCCAATACTTATTGCCACTGCTATTGCGGTAAAACTCAGTTCAAAAGGTCCCGTACTTTTTAAACAAAAACGCCATGGCATGCAAGGTGAAGTCTTTAATGTATGGAAATTTCGCAGCATGCGAGAGCACAAAGAAAGTGATGGCGAAATTACCCAGGCTACAAAAGAAGACCCTCGCATGACCAAAGTGGGTAAGTTTATTCGTAAAACCAGCATAGATGAATTGCCACAGTTATGGAATGTCTTAAACGGTACCATGTCACTGGTTGGGCCAAGGCCTCACGCCGTAGAACACAATGATTTTTACAGCCATAAAGTCACATCCTACATGGCACGTCATAATATCAAACCGGGTTTAACGGGCTTAGCCCAGGTAAATGGCTGCCGCGGTGAAACCAAAACAATAGAAGAAATGGCACGTCGGGTTGAATATGATCTGGAATATATTAACAATTGGTCAGCAATGCTGGATATAAAAATAATTTTTCAAACAGTGTTTGTTTTGTTTTCTGATAAGGCATACTAGAAAAAAGTCTTTAGTCAGAAGTGGATAGTCGTAGGTCAAAAGACTTACGACTTTTTTATGTATAAAATAACTACGTCATTGCGAGCGCAGCGCGGCAATCTCAACCAACTAAGAAGAACTTAAAAAAATAATAATTTAGAAATGAGTTAAAAATGAAAAAAGCGTTAATATCAGGAATCACTGGCCAAGATGGCGCCTACCTGGCAGAGTTTTTATTAAGTAAAGGGTATGAAGTCCATGGTATTAAGCGCCGCGCTTCATCATTCAATACAGACCGTATTGATCATCTATATCAAGATCCACATGAACCAAATAAAAATTTCTACCTCCACTATGGTGATTTAAGTGACTCCAGTAATTTGATTCGACTAATGCAAGAAATTCAGCCCGATGAAGTGTATAACTTAGGTGCACAAAGTCATGTTGCAGTTTCATTTGAAAGCCCGGAATACACGGCCGATACCGTTGGTCTTGGTACATTGCGCATGCTCGAAGCGATTCGTATCGCTGGTTTAGAAAAGAAAACCCGCTTTTATCAGGCCTCAACTTCAGAACTTTATGGTGAAGTACAAGAAATTCCGCAAAAAGAAACAACTCCATTTTATCCTCGTTCACCGTATGCCGCCGCAAAACTCTACGCTTATTGGATTACAGTAAATTATCGTGAAGCGTATGGCATGTATGCTTGTAATGGTATTTTATTTAACCATGAGTCTCCCGTTCGTGGTGAAACTTTTGTTACACGTAAAATTACCCGTGCGCTCGCACGTATCAGTTTAGGCCTTCAAGATTGTTTGTATCTTGGTAACATGGATGCAAAACGAGACTGGGGGCATGCAAAGGATTATGTTGAAATGCAATGGCTGATGCTGCAGCAAGACAAGCCCGAAGATTTTTGTATCGCCACCGGTGTGCAATATTCAGTGCGTGACTTTGTGAATGCCGCCTATGAGCATATCGGGAAAAAAATCCGTTGGGAAGGCAAGGGGATAGACGAAAAAGGTTATGATACCGAAACAGACAGCTGTATTGTAGCAGTAGCCCCGCGTTACTTCCGCCCAACAGAAGTAGAAACACTGTTAGGTGACCCAACTAAAGCAAAAGAAAAACTCGGTTGGGAACCCAAGATTACGTTCGAAGAAATGGTGCATGAGATGATGGAAAATGATCTTGAACTCGCGAAACGAGATGCACTAGTAAAAGAACATGGTTTTAAGGCGTTTGATTACAATGAATAGAAAAGAAGTCGGAAGTCTTTAGTCTTTAGTCCTAAGTCTTTTGACCTTAGGTTTTGACTTTCGACGAATGACAAACGACTTATGACTGATTTTAAGACCAACGACTCAAAACTTGTTTTGGAGAAAAAATGAAATTCGAAGACATGGATGTCTGGAAGAAATCAACAAAGCTATCTGTTTCCGTTTATAAAGAGCTTTTAGGTTTAAGGGATTATGGATTTAAAGATCAAATAACACGGTCAGGTCTTTCTATACCAAGTAACATAGCAGAAGGTTTTGGTCGTTGTTCTGATAAGAAAAAACGTAACTTTTTAAATTATGCAAAAGGCTCATGCGCAGAATTAAGAACACAAGCACATATTGGCATTGAAATTGGATATATTGACAAAGAGCAAGGCAAAAAATGGATAAAAGAAACAAACGATATATCAGCAATGCTCACAGGTTTAATGAAATATCTTTCATAAGAACAGACATATGTCGTTAGTCTCAAGTTTCTTGATATTGACAAGCGACAAAAGACTTTATTTATTAAAGACCAAAGACAAACAACTAAAGACTTTTTTTAAATGACTTCAGACAAAAGACAAATAACGAAAGACAGTCGTATTTATATCGCCGGCCATCGAGGCTTAGTGGGCTCTGCGATTGTACGCCAACTTGAAGGTCGCGGTTGTACCAATCTTATAACCCGCACACACAAAGAGCTCGACCTTACCAATCAAGCAGCAGTTCAGCATTTTTTTGCAAAAGAAAAGCCTGACTATGTCATTCTTGCAGCCGCCAAGGTTGGAGGTATTCACGCCAACAATACCTACCCGGCTGATTTTATTTATCAAAACATGATGATAGAAGCGAATGTGATTGATGCCGCTTATAGGAATGATGTGACTCGCTTACTCTTTTTAGGCAGCACATGTATCTATCCCAAGGCAGTTGCACAACCTATGCGTGAAGACTCATTACTCACAGATGTGTTAGAGCCCACTAATGAACCTTATGCAGTAGCAAAAATTTCCGGCATTAAACTTTGTGAATCATACAACCGACAATACGGCACAGATTTTCGTTCAGTAATGCCAACAAACCTTTATGGTATTAATGACAATTTTCACCCAGAAAATTCGCATGTTATTCCTGCACTTATGCGCCGCTTTCATGAAGCAAAGCTTAATAATGATAAAGAAGTCGTTGTGTGGGGTAGTGGTACTCCAATGCGTGAGTTCTTATATGTGGATGACATGGCAGAGGCATTATTATTTGTACTTGAGTTAGATGAAGCAACCTATCAGGCCAATACAAAACCGATGTTGTCACACATTAATGTTGGCACAGGTAAAGATGTCACTATACGTGACATGGCTGAAACCGTAAAAAGTGTGGTTGGCTTTAAAGGTGAACTGAAGTTTGACGCTAGTAAGCCAGATGGACCTAAGAGAAAGTTAATTGATGTTACACGCTTAACGAACATGGGATGGACATATAGTGTTGAGTTAGAAGAAGGTTTAAAGAAAACCTATGACTGGTATTTAAAAAACCAATGACTAAAGACAAACAACACAAGACAATTCTAGTAGTCGGCGGTGCAGGCTACATCGGCTCACACATGGTTAAGATGTTATTAGAGTCTGACTATAAAGTAGTAACACTGGATAATTTGTCAGGTGGTTACCGTGATGCAGTAGTCGGTGGTGAATTTGAATATGTTGATCTTGCAAATAAAACTGAATTAGAGCGTGTATTTAAAAAATACCAATTTACCGCTGTAATGCATTTTGCTTCATATATACAAGTAGGTGAATCAGTAATAAAGCCAGCAATGTATTATGAAAATAATGTTGTTAATACATTAAATCTACTTGATGTTATGGTAAAGCATGATGTTAAGTCGTTTATCTTTTCATCAACAGCAGCCATTTTTGGTGAGCCTAAATATATACCTATTGGTGAGAAACACCCTCAGAATCCAATAAACCCATATGGCCGTAGTAAGTTGATGATTGAAGAGATACTTCAAGATTATGATAAAGCATATGGATTGAAATCAATTTGTTTACGTTACTTTAATGCCTCAGGTGCAGACCCAGAAGGTTTACTCGGTGAACGGCATGAGCCCGAAACACATTTAATTCCCTTGATATTACAAGCCGCCTCAGGAAGAAGAGAAAATATAAGAGTGTTCGGTCGAGATTATGATACACCTGATGGAACCTGTATTCGTGATTACATTCATATTGTAGATCTTTGTTCCGCACATTTATTAGCGCTTGAAAAATTAATAAATGAAAAAAAGAGTTATGTCTATAATCTTGGTAATGGAAATGGATTTTCGGTTCAAGAAGTAATTGATACTGCTAGAACCGTAACAGGAAAAGATGTTCAAGTAGTGGATGAAATTAGAAGGCAAGGTGATCCTGCAGTTTTAGTTGCCGATGCAACACTGGCAAGAAATGAACTTGGTTGGCATCCACAATACAGTGGGTTGTCAACAATTATTGAACATGCATGGCAGTGGGAAAACAAACATTATCAAAGGTTTTTGTGATTTGATAAAAATGATTAAAGTTTTTTTAAAGAAATATAGCCATGTTAATTGGGCGCTAGCTGATCAGGTTATGGTTAGCGGCATTAATTTTATTACAGGCATTCTTGTGGCCAGATTTCTTGGTATTGAAGACTATGGCCGCTTTACGCTTATTTGGATTGTTGTTCTATTTGCAAGTAGTATTCAAATGTCATCAATTAATTCTCCAATGATGTCAATTGGCCCAAAACGGATAGATGAGGGTTCATCCGCATACTATGGGGCTGTAATAGCACAACAACTTATTTTTTCCAGTGTTACAGTAGTGAGTATTATAGTTGGTGTTAAGGTTGCTGCATTATTCTTTCCTGAATGGCAGATTGCACATCTTGTACTCCCGCTTGCAGCTGTTACATTTTTCTATCAAACGCAGGATTTTACTAGACGGTTGTTTTTTGTTCAGGGCAGACAGGTTGCCGCTTTTGTAAATGATGTTATAAGTTATGTTGGTCAATTGTTATTATTAATATATTTTTTTTTCATAGGCACATTAAATATTGAAAATACTTTATGGATAATTGCATTGACTTCAGCAGTCGCAACTGTTGTTGGTGGTGTTATTCATGGAAAAGTTAGTTGTACTTATAAGGTGTTTATAAATACTGTTAAACGGCATTGGGATTCTGCAAAGTGGCTAACCGGTTCGGCTTTATTGCAGTGGTCATCAGGTAATCTTTTTATTATTGCAGCAGGCAGCATATTAGGACCGACTGCAGTTGGGGCATTAAAAGCAGCGCAGAATATTATGGGGGTGGTTCATATTCTCTTTCAAGGTTTGGAAAATGTTGTACCCATACGTGCAAGTTTGTATCTTCACAAATTTGGGCCTCAAAGTATGGCTCACTATCTTCGAAAAGTAACTATATGGGGAGGGCTAGCTACAGGAATATTAGCGCTTGCAGTTAGTGTGCACCCTGAGTTTTTACTGACAAAAATTTTCGGAGAAGATTATCAGGGGTATGGGTATATTTTGAGGTGGTTTGCTGTGATCTACTTTGTCTCTTTTTTAAGTTTGCCGCTAAGAATATTGCTTCGAACTATTGAAAAAACATTTCCAGTTTTTCTCACTTATATTCTAATGACAGTTTTTTCAGTGTTTGCTGCAGTCCCTATGGTTGGTGAGTTTGGGCTGCAAGGAGTTTTAGTAGGAATGTTAATTTTAGTAATTATCTCAGTATGCACATTATATGGTTTTACAAAATACAAACATGGGTTTTAAAATAATACAAGAATGTAAGTTAACTAAAAAATTTTCTGGCTAAAATTAATTTAGGAAGTGATTATGAAAGTAGTAATATTAGCGGGTGGGCTTGGAACACGTATTTCAGAAGAAACCAATGTAATACCTAAGCCAATGATAGAGGTTGGTGGTCAGCCAATTATTTCACACATAATGAAAATATATTCACATTATGGCTTTAAGGATTTTGTAATACCGTTGGGGTATAAAGGGGGGGTAATTAAAGATTATTTCTTAAATTTTCATCCTATTAATAGTGATATTAGTGTCAAGCTTTCAAATGGTGCAGTTGATTATCACAGTACACATGAATTTGACTGGGATGTAAGGATGATTGATACGGGTTTACATACTTTAACTGGTGGCAGAGTAAATCGACTTCGACCAATTCTTGAGAATGAAGCATTTATGCTCACATATGGCGATGGGGTCTCAGATATAAATATATCTGAACTTTTAAAATTTCATAAAAATCATGGGAAGCTGGTAACTATGAGTGCAGTAAGACCACCTGCACGTTTTGGAACAATGGATTTTGACGGTGACAATGTAACTGAGTTTAAAGAAAAACCTCAAACTGGTGAAGGTTGGATCAATGGTGGTTTCTTTGTGTGTGAACCAGGGGTTTTTAAATATCTAACTGAAGGTGATGAAACAGTTTTAGAAACAACTCCACTCGAAAAATTGGCAAAGGATGGTGAATTGGTTGCCTATAAACATGAGGGTTTTTGGAAGTGTATGGATACTCTGAGGGATAAGAAACAATTATGCCAATTATGGGATGATGATATTGCTCCTTGGAAAAAATGGTAAAGATTATGTTTGATGATGTATACAAAGGTAAAAAAATAATTGTAACAGGACATACTGGTTTTAAAGGTACTTGGTTATCGGCCTGGTTGCTTAAACTTGGTGCTGATGTTGTCGGTATTTCAAAAGACATACCCACTAAACCTTCTATGTTTGTTGAGTTAAATATGGAAGATAGGCTTACACACTACACTGCAGATATTCGAAATTTACCTGAGATTAAGAGGGTTGTTGAAAAAGAGCAACCTGATTTTGTTTTCCATTTAGCCGCGCAAGCGATAGTGTCTGTTTCTTATAGTGACCCAGTAGAAACAGTATCAAGCAATGTTGTTGGGACTATGAATGTTTTAGAAGCAATGCGTATCTTGGATAAGCAATGTCAGGTTGTGATGATTACAAGTGATAAATGCTACGATAATGTTGAATGGGTTTGGGGTTACAGAGAAACAGACGCGTTAGGTGGAAAAGATGTTTATAGTGGATCAAAAGGTGCAGCAGAGCTCGTAATCAAATCATACGTAAATTCTTTTTTTCAAAAAGAAAACTCGAATATTTCTGTCGGTATATCACGAGCTGGCAATGTGATTGGTGGTGGAGATTGGGCGAAAGATCGAATTGTTGTAGATTGCATGAAAGCATGGAGTAAGGGGAATACTGTCGATATTCGTAGCCCCGATGCGACTCGTCCATGGCAGCATGTACTCGAACCTTTAAGCGGTTATCTGACTCAAGGTATGGCATTAAGTAAAAATCATAGCCTTCATGGTGAGGCGTTTAATTTTGGGCCGCGGGCTGAACAAAATCATACAGTAAAAGAATTATTATCTGATTTAAGTAAGTACTGGGAGTTTGATTCTGAAGATGATGCTTATAAAATTATCGACAATATACCATTTCATGAAGCCGGTTTACTTAAACTAAACTGTGATAAAGCGTTATTTTATTTAGGATGGGAAGCAAATTTGGCATATAAAGATACTATTCGGTTTGTTAGTGAGTGGTATTATAAGTTTTACAAAGAAAAGGTCGGTTTGTATGACTTTACTCTAGAACAAATAAAGGAATATGAAGCAACCGCTAAAGATAAGAAATATACATGGACGAGACAGTGATTGACGGAGTCTTAATTACACCATTAAAACGAATACAGCATCCCAAGGGTGACCTGTTTCACGTAATAAAGAAAAGTAGTGATGGATTTACTAGTTTTGGAGAGATCTATATATCAACTGTTAAGAATAATGAAATTAAAGGTTGGAAAAAGCATCATAAGATGACTTTAAATTTAGTTGTTCCAGCTGGTGAAGTTAGAGTTGTTATTTTTGATGATTGTGTTAGTAGCACTACTAACGGAAAGTTTCAGGAAGTCATTCTTTCAGTTGAAAATTATGTGCGGCTAACAATCCCACCAAATTTATGGGTTGCTTTTCAAGGAAAGTCATTAGGTTTAAATATGATGCTAAACATAGCAGATATTGAGCACGATCCTGAAGAAGCGGCCACACAAGAACTGGATGAAATTTATTTCTCATGGAGCTAAGTGAGATAATTAGGTTGTATTACTAAAAATTATGAATGATTTTACAGATAAAAAAGTATTAGTTGTTGGCGGTGAAGGATTTATAGGTCAGCATTTGGTGTCCAAGTTAAATGATTTAAAAGCCTATGTGGTTAGTTTAGGTACCAGAAGTGAAGTAAATAGTAAAGCAGATGAATATTTGTCAGTTGATATACGCAATAAAGAAAAACTCTCATATGCATTAAAAACGCATGATTTTGATTTTGTATTTAATCTTTGTGGCTATATTAACCATAGTGCTTACACCGAAGGTGGGCGGGATGTAATAGATACACACTTCGTTGGTTTGTTAAATTTGATAGAGGAAGTCTTTACGCCAAAATTAAAAGGTTTTGTTCAAATTGGTAGTAGCGATGAATATGGCTCTGCTACTTCACCACAGAAAGAATCTGTTCGAGAAGCTGCAATTTCACCTTACTCCGTGGCAAAAGTAGCCGGAACTCACCTTGTACAAGCATTAGCAAGAACTGAGAGTTTTCCTGGCGTTATCATACGCCCATTTTTAACGTATGGACCTGGACAAGATTTAAATAGGTTCATTCCACAGGTTATTACTGGTTGTATAAAAGATAAAACTTTTCCAACGTCTGAAGGTAAGCAGCTACGTGACTTTTGCTATGTGAATGATGTGGTTGAAGGAATGTTGCTTGCAGCAAAAACACAATCTGCAATAGGTGAGGTGATTAATGTTGCATCTGGCCATCCTGTTACAGTGAAAAATATAATTGAAACAATTGTTGAAATTATTGGTAAAGGAGAGCCTGTCTGGGGGGCTGTTTCATATAGGCAAGGTGAAAATATGGAGCTTTATGCAGATATAAATAAAGCGAACAAAATACTTAATTGGTCACCAAAAACCTCATTAAATGACGGTCTAAGCAAAACTATTAAATATTATGAAAATATAGAAGGTAAAAAATAATGAAGTTGACGGTAGTAATGTCTGTCTACAATGGTGAAAAATATTTGCAAGAAGCCATTGAAAGCATTATTAATCAGTCATTTACTGATTTTAAGTTTCTAATTGTTAATAATGGTTCCACTGATAAAACAGCTGAAATATTAAAAAGATATAAGTTGTTGGATGAGCGTATTCAAATAATTACTAACCCAGAAACATTGACCTATGTTGAAGGAAGAATGCTTGCCATTCAAAAAGTAGAAACAGAATGGATGGCATTAATGGATGCGGATGATATTAGTGAGCCAGCACGTTTAGAAAGACAAGTTCAGTTAATTGAAAAATATGGGAATCAGCTTGGTGCGGTAGGAACATGGGCAAAATATATTAACTCCAATGGCGAGGTATTAGGGAATATGGTAATGGAGCCAAATGACAGTAATAAGTTTAAGGAGTTGTATAAAACTAATGAGGCAATAACACTAATTGATCCAAGCTCAATTATTCATAAACCTACATTTGATTTGGCTGGTGGATATAGGGAGTATTGTGTACCAGCCGCAGATTTAGATTTATGGTACCGTATTGCAGAGCAAGGCAAAATATTATTAGTTCTGCCTGAGTTTTTACTGCGCTATCGTGTACATGGTGGGTCTGATTCCGTTAAAAAAACATTACTTCAACGAAAAAAAACACATTTTATTAATTACAATATGCGTTTACGTCGGGCTGAAGAAAAAGAAATTACATGGAATGAATATCTTAATCAGGTTTGGAGTAAGCCATTTTATAGACTTCCTAAATTGCGAAAGGATTGGTCTATGACGTGGTATAAGCGAGCGGGGATGTTGTATGGAGAACGAAAATATTTTCAATTTATATTGAACTTATTGAAAGCAGCTTTATTAAATCCTGGCTTTGTTTATAAAAGGTTATTGAGGCAAAAATTTTCAAGTGCAAACTACAAGGTGACTTGATGTCTGGTTTATCTCTACGTGCACAACAAACAATTATATCTACGATACATGAGTTAGAGACTAATAGGATAGATTATACAATTGCTCGTAATTACGAAAATTATCCTGATTTTGGACATGATTTAGACCTTTTCTATCATGCACCAGTTTTGACATTTGAAAAGATAGCAAAAAAAGTGGCTGCTAAAAATTCTTGGGATATCGTGACTTACTGTGATCATTGGAGCAAATCTTCGATATCAGAGCACAATATTGATGTTTTTCGTTTTTATAAACTTGATACAAGTGAATATTTGCAGATAGATTTGTTCAGGGGGTTCTTGATATGGGGGATTCCATTCATTAGTGCAGAAGAAATTTTAAAAGAAAGAAAGTTACATAGTAGCGGTTTTTTTTATAGGCCGAATGGAGCATTAGAGAATATTTTTCGATTACTTCAAATAAACAGTCTTATTGGAAATGATAGCGCAACTAATAAAGTTTCACGTTATCGAGAACGCGTACTTAGATTTTGTGACTCTGAAAAGGATAGTTTGCTGGTATGCGGAAAAAAACGTGGGTTGTTTTATATTGATGTGGCATTAAAGTATTTGCACACAAAAGACTATAGTCGATTTTCTTATTATATGAACAAATCAAAAAAACGTTTTTTAATTAGATATGTTTTTAAACACCCTATTAATTCATTTAGACAATTAATTGCACGTGTTGGCGATTATTATAGGTTGTTTTATGCGTCACCATGTGGGGTTGAGTTAAATATTTATGCATCTGACCTTAGTCAGAAAAAAATAGTTGAAAGCGAGCTAAATGAATTAATAAAAAATGATTTTATTTCATCATGGGTTGAAGCAAAAAATAAATTTATGCTAACAGTAAAGGAGCGTAGAATATTAGAGCGTGCTGGGGTAGTAATTAGATGGGTAGCCTATCAGAATGAAAATATTTTAAGTGTTAATGAGTGTGAAAGTCGTAAAGAAATATCGAGAATGTTATGTAAAAGTATCATTTTTAGACATAAGGTGATTTTTTCAAAATCATGAATAATACAAAAAAAAATGGTGTTTGGATAGCAATGTTAGGTCCTGATGGTTGTGGGAAGACGAGTGTAATTGAACAACTGCTGTTGAGGCACCATAAAAATACTTTTAGTGGTGTAGATGTAATACACTTAAGGCCGCACCTTAGCCTTAAATGTAAACACGATAAAGACAATGCTGTGGTTGAAGACCCTCATGGCAAGAAAGCTCGTAATAAAGTAAGTTCGTTTTTAAAAATACTATATTTCTTTTTTGATTATACAGCAGGGTATTTTATTAAGGTAAGACCGCTTTTAAAAAGAAATAAATTAGTGATTTTTGATCGTTATTATATGGATATGCTGGTAGATCCCAGACGTTATCGTTATGGCGGACCTATGTGGTTTGCTAGGTTTGTCGGTGAATTTATTCCAAAACCAAACTTAATTATTTTATTAAATGCACCGGCAGACATAATACAAAGTCGTAAACAGGAAGTTTCTTTTGAAGAAACAACACGTCAGACAAAAGCATATCTCAAACTTGTACAAGGAATGAAACATGGTGTTGTTATTAATTCAGATCAATCAATAAATAAAGTTGTTTCAGATATAGAAAATTCTGTGATGACATATAAAGTTCAAAAGGGCAGATAAGGTTAGTGAATAACATAATTCAAGAGCTTGTTAATAAAGGTTTTCCTAATAATACTGAACTTGTTGATGATGTAACAGCTGTACCACCAGAAGAACGATTTTGGATTATTCCTGGGAATAATGGTCCACGATGGCTGGTTCCACAGTGTGCTAGTTATAATGCTTTGATTTTTCAACATTGGAAACCATATGATTTAGTTTCAAGAATTAAATGGGAAGTTTTACATAGTGCAACTTTTTTTGGGCAGCTTGATTTATTACCAGGTATATCGAGTGTAGGCATTGCAGGTAGTGCTCGGCAGACTTGGGAGCATTTAGGGTGGAAAGAAGATTGTAAACCGGTACCAATCACATATATAGGTACACCGGGTCCAACACAGAAGGCTGTTATATCTCTGTTTGACGCACATACTAAAAAACTAATTTCGATTGCTAAAATCCCACTGGGATCACGAGCATTAATTAATATTCTTCGTGAATATGATGTACTTTGTAACTTGGAAGTAGAAAGGCAAGCAGTTGCACCACATCCATTTTTTGTTGATAGAGAACATGGGTTGTCAGTACAAGAAGCTATTGTAGGAAAGCGATTAGGAAAAAAATTTACAAGTAAGCATTTGGATTATCTGAATATGCTTAAGATTCCAGGTGAAGTATCTACAATTTATCATGAAGCCGAAAAACTAGTTACACGGTTTGAAAATTTAAATAGTAAGAATAATAATCTTATTAAATATATAGATAAACTTAGTTATAGCCTAAAAGATGTAACTGAAATACCAGTTTCGAAAGCTCATGGTGATTTTAAACCGTGGAATATTATGCAAAATGATAAAGGTAAGATGATAGCAATAGACTGGGAGTTTTCAGAGTCAAAGCAGGTTTTAGGATTGGATGTTATACATTATTTTTTTGAAAAAAATCTTCATAAACAAAGTAAAGGTTATAAAGAACTGGAAAATTTCATGCGACATTTTTTTCAACAGTCAGGAATTTTAAACTTTCAATCTCAACAACTCATGGCGTCTTTGCTAACTTACCATTCGCTATGGTATGCAATCATGCTATGTGAAAATGGATACAATGTATTTGATCACATTAAATTTAAATTATAGGAACTTGTAATTATGAACCATTACCCATTAGCACGATCACTTGTTGAGCGTGAAAAATTTATCCTGGATTTCTGTGTGGGAAAAAAAGTATTGCATTTAGGTTGTGCTGATTGGCCATTCACTGAAACTCGTTTGAATGATGGGACATGGTTACATAATAAACTGTCAAAGGTGGCAAGCACTTGTGTGGGTGTTGATCTTGATCGTGATACGGTTGAAAATTTAAGGGAGAAGCATGGTATTGATAATATTATAGAAGGTGATGCTGAAAAGTTAGGTGATATTGATATTGGACTATTTGATGTTGTAGTTGCGGGAGAGATAATTGAACATCTTAATAATCCTGGTTTATTTCTAGATTCAGCGAAAAAAGTACTAGAGTCAGGAGGAAAATTATTAATTACAACTACAAATGCATATTGCTTGCGGCGGTTTATCCGTATTCCTTTCGGCAAGGAAAGTATTCACCCTGATCATGTTTATTATTTTTCGCACCCTACTTTAGAGGTGCTAGCCAAGCGTTTTGGATATAGTTTAGTAGAAAAATATTCTTATCGCATAACAAATACTAAACCTCTTCTTCCTTATTTAGTAGAACTAGTAGCAACTACTATTACCCCAAACTGGGGAGAAGGGATTGTTCATGTATATGCTAATTAAGTAATAGTGTGAAGATCTTACTTTCTGCATATGCTTGTGAGCCCAATCATGGTTCTGAACCAGGTGTTGGCTGGAACTGGGCTATAGAACTAACTCGGCTAGGTTATGATGTATGGGTGCTTACCAGAGAAAGCAATCAAAAAAGCATTGAGGCAGTTGTGCGTAATAACGAGTCGTTACAGAAAATCAATTTCCTTTATTACGATTTGCCGAAATGGTTTAGCTGGTGGAAAAAGGGTGGTCGTGGTATTCGCCTATACTACTTTTTTTGGCAAATTGGTGCATATCACTTAGCAAAGGATATTCATAGTGTAGAAAAATTTGAAATAGTTCACCATGTTACCTTTGTTAGTATTCGGCAACCTAGCTTTATGGGAGGGCTTGGTATCCCCTTTATTTTTGGCCCTGTTGGTGGCGGAGAAAAAGCACCATGGACTTTAAGGCTTAGCTATGGTGTCCGAGGGATATTATTAGATGGGATACGTGGTCTTGCCAACTGGTTTGTAAAACTGGATCCTTTCATGTGGCACACTTTTCGAAATGCAAAAACAATATATGTAACATCTGAACAAACTAGGAATTTAATTCCTAAGAAATTTAGAAAAAAGAGTCATGTCCAACTTGCCATTGGTTGGGAAGGAAACACTCTTGATTCAGATAAAAGTAATAAAAAAAATAAATCTTTACGAGTTTTGTATGTGGGTCGATTTCTCTATTGGAAAGGAATATGCTTAGGACTAGAAGCATTTGCAGCATTACTCAAACAGATTCCAGAGGCTAAATTAACTTTAGTAGGACAGGGGCCTGATAAGAAAAGACTAAAACAACATGCTGTGAAAATTGGATTAGTTGATAAAATTGAGTGGGTTCCTTGGATGAATCAAGATGATCTTGTTGATATGTACCAGCAAAGTGATATTTTTTTATTTCCTAGCTTACATGATTCTGGTGGAATGGTTGTGTTGGAAGCAATGTCATATGGACTACCGGTAGTTTGTTTTAATTTGGGCGGGCCAGGTGTCATGGTGGATGATAGTTGTGGTGTTGTAGTTGACGTAACTGGTTGCTCAGGAAGAAAAGTAGTTGAAAAACTGGAAAAAGCATTACAGTCTATTGCACAGGATCCTTATTATAGAACTGCATTATCAACTGGAGCACTTGAAAAAGCGACTACTCTGAGTTGGGCTAATGTAGTTAAGTCTATTTACAATAATTACAAAATATAACTATGCTAAATATAAGAGGTAATATTATTTTAAGCGTGGTTCTTGGTTTGCTTTTGTTTAATCATGGTTTTATGCAGATAAGAATAGGAGCCATTCCCCTTGCTGAAATAGCTATAGTGTTTTTTTTGATAACTGCAAACACAAGGAAAATAGCTGTCAGATTTTCCAGTGTTATTAATCCCGCTCCATTTTTTTTATGGTGGATGTTTGGTATTAGTAGTGCATTTTACTATTTTACAGTTAATGGTATATGGGCATTACGTGATGCAACAAATATTATTGAGTCATTGTTTATTTTAATTGGTTTTTCGATATTTGGGATGAGTAAAATTCGAACTAAAATCATAGATAAATATCCAGCGTTGTTGTTTCTGGCTTGTGTTTTTGCTCTCAGCTATCCACTTGCTCCGGTATTACGAGAATTGTCACCATCTATATCAGGAGGTACTGGGCAAGAGGTATCAGTTTTATTTTCTTACGCAAATTCTTCGATGATGTTATTACTGGGTGCCTTGTATCTTGTTCTTAACTCTAAGGGAAAATTTATTTTTGAAAGGTATGGCATTTATACTGCCGCATCTATTTTGTTGTTTACAATTGCAGCATTTCAAGCAAGAACCCTTTATATACAAGTTGCTGCTCTTATAATGATTTTGTTTTTTGTGAAACCTCAAATAGCAAAGCAATGGGTATACTTGTTATTTATAGCAGTTATTTTATTGTTGCTTGGGTCATTTGCTGGTGTTGAATTTGAAGGGCGGTTAGGTCAAAAGATGTCACCGGATTTTTTGTTGAACCATTTTATGACTATATTTGGTATTGAAACTCAAGGTCTTGAAGGTGCTGCTAAAGGTGTTGGCCAGCGTTTTAATTGGTGGTTGGATTTATATGAAACATGGTCAGAAAACTTAACTTCAATGTTGTTTGGGTTAGGCTTTGGTTTTCCATTAATTGATTTTGATATTGCTCATGGAATAGCTGTTCGAGAACCTCATAACTCATATATATCTGTGTTAGCTCGGTCAGGACTAGTTGGTTTTTCTCTTTGGCTATGGCTGCATTTTTCTTTGTTGAAGGCCTGGTTTTATAGTTACTCTATAAGTAAAAAAGTACAATGGAAAAAAGGTGAGCTGTTGTTAATAGTGCTTTTTGCTTATTTTGTTTTGGTTTGGTGCCTGGCTCTTGCCGAAGATGGTTTTGAAAAACCATATAATACTGTCCCATACTACTTCTTTTGGGGGGTCGTTGTTCGTGTCGCATGGTATGCAAAACTTAATCTCATAGGTAAAAATGGAATTATTAATTAGTAAAAGTTTTATTTACGTTGGTTGTTTCAACTAATTATAATGGTCTACATTTTTTGGCATACAAGCCAGGCAAAAATACATAGTGCAAGATAATATATCTAATGAAAATACTATTTGTTCATAATCGCTATCAACACGCTGGTGGCGAAGACTCTGTTCTTGATGCAGAGATGGCTCTGATGTCAAAGAATGGTCATACAGTGACTTTGTCGCTTCAGAGTAACGATGATATTACATCTTTTTCATCTAAATTAAAGGCTTTTTTGGATGTTAGCTATTCAAAATCTTCTAAACTGTGGATAAACAGGGAAATCAATAAACATAAGCCCGATGTTGTACATGTACACAATTTTTTTCCATTGTTAACACCTTCTATTTATGATGCTTGTGCTGATGAGAAAATACCCGTTGTCCAAACTTTGCATAATTATAGAACTATGTGTCCAGGTGCATTGTTGATGCGAAACGGAAAGGTTTGTGAGCTTTGTGTTAAAGGGAGCGCATACCAATCAGTTATGTATGGATGTTATAAGGACTCTGTTATTGGCACACTTGCAGTCGCACGAATGGTTGAAAAACACAGAGATTTAGGTACATGGGAAAATAAAGTTCATCGGTTCATTGCGTTGACTAAATTTGCAAAAGAAAAGTTTGTTGAGGCGGGTTTCCCTGAAGAAAAAACTGTTGTTAAACCTAATTTTTCTGGTGAAATAAGTTATAAAGAAAACTTAAATCGAAAGGAGGCGCTTTTTGTTGGCCGTTTTAGTCAAGAAAAAGGCTTGAATACACTAATTAAAGCTTGGTCTAATCTTAGTTTCCCGTTAAGGCTCGCCGGTAGTGGTCCGTTAGAGAATGATTTAGATGGTGCTAATAGCTCTTTTATCAAAATGCTTGGTTCACTAGATTCTAATGCTGTTAAGGATGAAATGAAGCGCGCAGCATTTCTTATAATGCCATCAGAATGGTACGAAG